>JABAHS010000229.1_pt2 | contig 27992 bp, 31 predicted proteins | sample 7062111 | NCBI WGS metagenome assembly JABAHS01 (sample SAMN14534600, study PRJNA622989) | marine sediment metagenome | biome: marine biome [ENVO:00000428]; feature: marine pelagic biome [ENVO:01000023]; material: deep marine sediment [ENVO:00002113]; isolation source: pool of 4 deep marine... | reverse complement strand
TAGCTCGGCACGACGGTCTCGATGCTGGTCGGGTGGATGCCGAACGCGGCAAAGCCGTTCTCCGTGCACACGCTGTCGACCTGCAGCGAGAGGTAGTTGTCGCGGCTGAAAGGCTTTCCGGGCACCCATTCGAGGACCCGCGCCTGCAGCCGGGAGAGCGCGTCGCCGAGCGGCACGATGCGGGTCTTGAGACCCATGGTGCTCGCCGTGTAGGCGACCAGCTCGCGCAGGGTGTACTGCTCGGGGCCGCACAGATCGTAGCGCTTGCCGTAAGTGTCCTTGCGCTCGAGGCTGTCGGCGAACGCTCTCGCCACCTCCTCGACGTAGGCCGGCGCCATGCGCGCATCGGGGCAGGCGAGGGGAAACACCAGCGGACTCATGGCGAGCAGAGCCGCGAAACGGTTGAAGAAGCTGTCGTCGGGGCCGAACAGCACCGAGGGACGGAAGCTGGTTACGTTGAGCCCCTTTTCGGCCCACCGGTGCACGGCGTTCTCGCCCTCGGCCTTGTACTTGAGGTACTTGCTCGGCGCGTCGGCGCGCGCGTTGAGCGAGCTCATGTGCAGCAGACGGGTGATCCGGTTGTAACGGCAGGCTTCCGCGACCTTGTCCGGCAGCGCGCCGTGAACGCTGGCGAAATCCTCGCCCCGACGGGTGCTCTCGTTGAGGATGCCGATGAGGTTGACGACCGCGTCGAAACCTTTCATCTGCACGCTCAGATCGGCGAGCGAGTGCACGTCGCTCTCGACGATCTCGAGATTCGGGATGACCAGAAGCTCCTTGTGCCGCTCGCGCCGGCGCGTGAGCACGCGCAGCGCCATCTTGCGGCGGCTGAGCTCGCAGCAGAGATGACGACCGACGAACCCGGTGCCGCCGAGCACGCAAACTTTTCGAATGGGCATCTGTTTCCGCTTCGTGGGGCTCGCGCCCGTGGGCATTGCTGTCCCGGCGCGGCGGCTTAAGTGTCACGATCCGCTTCGCCGGGGTCAAGAACGTCGGCGCCAGGGTGTATCATCGCGGCGACGCAGGCGAGGAGGAGCCGCCATGTCCGCTTGGCTCGACGAGGTGCGCTGGAACGAGGACGGGTTGATCCCGGCAATCGCTCAGGATGCCGGAAGCGGTGACGTGCTGATGCTCGCGTGGATGAGCCGCGAGTCGCTGGCGCGCACCCTCGACGAGGGCGAGGCCGTCTACTGGTCGCGATCCCGCGGCCGGCTGTGGAAGAAGGGCGAGCGCTCGGGTCACGTTCAACGGGTGAGCGAGATCCGTCTCGACTGCGATGCGGACACGCTGCTTCTCAGAGTCGAGCAGCGGGGCGGTATCGCCTGCCACACCGGGCGCAGGCACTGCTTTTTCAGGAAGCTCCGCGATGGTCAGTGGGACCCGGTGGAGCCCGTGCTCGAGGATCCGGAACGCATCTACGGGAAGGAGTGAGGCGCGCCCGGGCGGCGCGCGACGGCTCATGAGCGACACACTCGACAAGCTGGCCGAGGTGCTCGAGGCGCGCAAGAAGGCCTCGCCCGATAGCTCCTACGTGGCGGGTCTTTACGCGGCGGGCATGGATGCCATCGTCGCGAAAATCACCGAGGAGGCCGCCGAGGCCGTCGCCGCGGCCACCGGCGAGGACGCCGGCGCCGTGGTGCACGAGACCGCCGATCTGTGGTTCCACTGCCTGGTGATGCTGGCCGCCCGCGATCTGCACCCGCGCGAGGTGCTCGAGGAGCTCGAGCGGCGCTTCGGCGTCTCCGGTCTCGAGGAGAAAGCCACGCGCAAGCCCCGGGAATGAGCTTCCCCGGCGGGCGCATCCCGTGCTCCGCCGGCGGGTCGTAGTGGCGGGCCGGGAATTCCGCTAAAGTGTCCGCTTCGAAGCCGTCCGATGGACGAACAGGCCTTGGGGAGAGAGGAAATATGGGTCCAAGCTTATGGCAACTGCTGATTGTGCTGGCCATCGTGCTGCTGCTTTTCGGCACCAAGAAGCTGCGCAATCTCGGCGGTGATCTGGGATCGGCGATCAAGAGCTTCCGCGGCGCCGTCAAGGACGGTGGCACGGAGGAGAGCAAAGAGGAGTCCGCCAAGCTCGAGCAGGAGCCGGCCGACACCGTGGTCGAGGGAGAAGTCACGAGCAAGGAGCGGGACAGCGCGTAGCGCTCGGTCCCAGTGAGCATGCGCGCATGCGCCCGCATCAGGGGTTGCGCGTTTCGAATCTTCTCCGGCGGGTGTGACGCGTGACCCGCCCGCATCAGTCTCAGATTCCCGATGTTTGATATTGGTTTTTGGGAGCTCGCGCTCATCGGCGTGGTGGCGCTTCTGGTGGTCGGACCCGATCGCCTGCCCGGGCTCGCGCGCACGGTGGGCCTGTGGGTCGGACGCATTCGCCGTTACGTGGCCACGGTGCGCGACGACATCGAGCGCGAGATCCAGGCCGACGAGCTCAGGAAGATGCTCGACAAAAGCGACGACCTCGATTCGCTCAAGGACATCGTCGACGAGACCAGGCAGACCATCGGCGCCGCGAAAAAGGAGATCGACGACGTCGAGAAGGAAGCCGACGAGATCATTTCGCACGACTCCGGCGAACCCGCCGGCACGTCCGCGGCCGGCGCGGGGGATGACGACGAGACCGGCGCCGAGCCGCTCGCGCCGGGCAGCGCCGCCACCGCGGTCGGCGAGGCGGTGAGCGCGCAGGCGTCCGCCGCGGCGCCGGAGCCGGCCGTCGAAGAGGCGCAGGACCATGAGCGACGAACCCGATAGCGCAGAGGATAAAGGCGAGGAAGGCGATGCCCTGCAGGCGCAGGGCGAGATGACCTTCGTCGAGCATCTCGTGGAGCTGCGCGATCGTCTGCTGCGCGTCGTGCTCGCCGTGCTCGTCTTCCTGGTGGTGCTGTTTCCATTCGCCAACGATCTCTACGCGGTGCTCGCGGAGCCGCTGCTGCGTCACCTGCCCGAGGGCACCAGCATGATCGCCACCCAGGTGGCGTCGCCGTTTCTGACGCCGTTCAAGCTGACCCTGGTGCTGTCGATCTTTCTCGCCATGCCGGTGGTGCTCTACCAGGTGTGGGCGTTCGTCGCGCCCGGGCTCTACAAGCACGAGCGCCGGCTGGTGTTCCCCCTCATGGTGACCAGCTCGGTGCTCTTCTATCTGGGCATGGCGTTTGCGTACTTCGTCGTCTTCCCGCTGATGTTCGCGTTCTTCCAGGCGGTGGCGCCCGAGGGTGTCGCCATCATGACCGACATCACCGCATACCTGGATTTCGTGCTGAAGATCTTCTTCGCCTTCGGGCTCGCCTTCGAGGTGCCGGTCGCCACCATCCTGCTGGTGTGGACCGGATTCACGACGCCGGCCGCGCTGACGGCCAAGCGCCCCTACATCATCGTCGGCGCCTTCGTGCTCGGCATGATGCTGACACCGCCCGATATTATTTCCCAGACGTTGTTAGCACTTCCCATGTGGCTCTTGTTCGAGCTGGGTATTCTGTTTAGCAAGATTTATGTCGGCAAACGCGCCGGCGAAGACGAAGCCGCGCAGGTCTGAGCGCCCGCGCTCCCGGCTCTAACCGGCTGCGCCGCTCAGCAGGCGCGCGCCGCTGCTTCTGGTCAGGTGGTATTGGATGCCCAGGTCGCGGCGACCGAGGATGACCTCGTACTCGGTGCGGGCGAGGTCGAAGTGCAGGGTTTGATCTGGCAGCTCGACGCGGACAGTGCCTTTCCAGTCGAGTGAATGTTCATACGGGCGCACGGCGGTGGCTTGGGCGTTGCGCCAGGTGTTGACCAGGTTGGCGATCTCTTCGGCGCTTGCCTGCTTGTCGGTGCCATCCAGGCGCCACGTGTCTTGTTCACGCATTACGCGCCGATCGGGCAGCTCGATTTCTCGCGGGTTTGCATCGCGGCCGAGCACGGTCGGTTCGACGTAGTTCGCGGCGCTCGAGCTCAGGTGCGAGAAATACGCGTCGTCGACCAGCGCGACCCGGCCGTCGTAGAGAAGGTAACGGCGCCCGTTGAGCGGCTCGGTGTCGCCGAACAGGATCTCGATGTCGTCGAGGCGCACGCGCCCGCGGGGAGGTGCGAGCCCGTAGCGGGCGAGCTCGGTTGCCGGCGCATCGATCCGCACGTGCACCGGCACCGCCAGCACGCCCACCAGCGCGTTGACGCGGAAGTCGTTGGCGGCGATGCGGATCGGCTCGACCAGCTGCCAGCTGCCGTCGATGCGGCGCAGATCGATGGCAGGGCCTTCGACGGGTACCAGGCGGATGCGCGAGATGGCGCGGGGATTCTCGCCACTGAGCGGCTCGCGCTCGACGCGCGTCGCACGCTCCGGAGCCAGCACGATGAGCGCCGCGAGCGCGGCGACGACGACCAGCAGCGCGAGGTTGATGAGCGTGCGTCGGCTCACCGGGCGTTACAGGCGTCGGCGCCGGTGCCAGACGAGCAGACCGCTGCCGAGCAGCAGCACCGGCAGCGCGAACATGACGCCGATGCGCAGCAGCACGGCGCCGGTGCGTGACATCTCGAAGGCGACATCGGGCGCGCTGCGCACCGGGATGTCGATGAGCGCCTCGTCCTCGGCGAGCCAGTTGAAGGCGTTCGAGGCGAGGTCCAGGTTCGAGCCGTTGCCGAGGTAGGCGTTGGAGAGAAAGTCGCCGTCACCGATGACGATGACCCGCTGCTGTCTGTCCTCGCCGTCGCCGAGGGTACGCTGCATGGCGATGCCGATGTCGAGCGGGCCGGACACGTCACGGGCGTCGTCGAAGCCGAGCTCGCCCTGCAACGGTCCGGTCTCCGACCAGGCGCGCAGCCCGGTGCTGAGGATGCCGCGCGTCTGCCAGCCCTCGGGCTGGCTCCACGCGATGCCGACCGCATGGGGAAAGACCGTCACGAGCTTGAGGTTGGCGGTTACCGGGTGGGTCGGGTAAGCGCTCACCGGCACGAACGCCGGGTGCGCGATGCCGAGCACGCCGGTCGTCGGGTCGACCACGACGCCGGGCTCGAAGCGCACGCCCAGCGCCTGCGCCAGCACCTCCAGGCCGCCCGCGGCGCCCGGCTCGGCCAGCCACAGCAGGTTGCCGCCGTCCTCCACGTAGCGCAGCACGGCATCGGCCTGCTCCGCGGGCATGCCCTCGCGTGCCGGCGCCAGCACCAGCAGCGCCGACTCGGCGGGGATCGCGCCGGCCTCGTCGATGCCGAGGCGGTGCAGCTTGAAGCCCTGGCGCTGCAGCTGTGCGCCGAGCTTGCCGAGATCGTAGCTCGCGCCGCCGAGCAGATCGCGCTCGCCGCGCCCGGAAAAGTAGGTCACCCAGCGCGTGTCGGCGCGGGCGAGCTTCTCGAGGGCCGTGGACAGGGCTTCCTCGGTGGCGGTCTTGGCGCGCTCCTCGCGTTCACGGTAGCTGACCACCATCTCGCCCTCGGCCGAGATGCTGCGCGCGCGCACCTCGTCCGGAACCAGGTCCGGATTGACGAAGCGCAGCCGTATGTCCGGCTTGTAGCGCCGGTAACGTTCCAGAAGCTGCAGTACCGACTGCCGGATGACCGGCTCTTCGCGCACGTAGGCGGTGATCTCGATGGCGCCGTCGAGACGCCCGAGCAGCTCGCGGCTGGGCTCGGTGAGCGTGTTCCTGGCCGCCGCGGTCCAGTCCCAGCGCACCTTGTAGTGCTCGCTCAGCCACGCGAGCATGATCACCGCCGACACCAGCAGCACGACGAACACCGCGGTCTGGGTGCCGAGCACGAGCCGGGTGTGGGGTGTGATGTGCATCGGCGCGACTCAGTTTCCGACTCGCATGGCGTCCATGCGGCGCACCGCGAGCGCCAGAAAGCTGGCCACGACGAGCAGGTAATAGACGATATCCGCACTGTCGACGACGCCCTGCAGCAGGGCATTGAAGTGGGAGGTGACGGCGATGTAGGTGAACAGCGGTCGCACGCCCTCGGCGGCGCCGGTGCCCGCCCAGTCCATGTTCCAGAGCGCGAGCAGAACGCCGAAGGTGGCGATGGCCGCAACCGCGGGGTGGGCGGTCAGCGTCGACATGAACAGCCCGACGGCGGCGAAGCTCGCCATCAGCAGCAGCAGCCCGAGGGCGCCGGCGGCGAGCAGGCCGAAGTCGAGGGTGCCGCCCGCGAGCAGCGACAGCGGCGTCAGGACGATCACCGCCACCGTGATGGCGAAGAAGCCCATGACGCCGAGAAACTTGCCGGCGACGATCTCGGTCATGGAGATCGGCGCGCTCAGCAGCAGGGTCAGCGAGCCGCTTCGGCGCTCCTCGCTCACCAGGCGCATGGTCACCAGCGGCGCGGCCAGCAGCATGACCATGCCGGCCGCCTTCAGGGCCGGCGCAACGACGATGGCGGTGAGGCCGGGCGCTCCGGGAAGACCGGGCAGGTGGGGTTTGAGCTGCAGAAACAGCTCGAGCTTGACGAGAAACGCGTAGGCGACGAACGCCTGGGTGACGGCGAGCACCGCCCATGAGAGCGGTGAGAGAAAAAGACTGCGCAGCTCACGCGCGGCGATGTTGAAAACGTTCACGGTCCCTCGCCGAATGTCAGCTCGACGAAAATCTCCTCGAGCGATCGCGACTCGCCGACCAGCTCGTAGAGCCCCCAGTCACCGGCGGCCGAAGCCGCCGCGATGCGCTCGCCGAGCGTCTCGTCCTCGCCGTGATGGAGGCGAAACGTCTCCGCGTCGAGCGCCTCGACGCTCGTTACCGCGGCCAGGCCCGCCAGCACCTCGCGGCCCGGCGGGCGGCGCATTCTCACGCGCGTGCTGCGCGGCTGCTGCTTTTTCGACAGCTGGGCGAGATCTTCGTCGAGCACCAGACGCCCCTCGTGCAGTATCTGCACGCGGTCACACACCGCCTGCACCTCGGCGAGAATGTGGGTCGAGAGGATGACGCCGTGATCGTCGCCGAGCTCGCTCATGAGCTCGCGGATCTCGCGAATCTGGATCGGATCGAGACCCACCGTCGGCTCGTCCAGCACCACCACCGGGGGACGGTGCAGGATCGCCTGGGCGATGCCGACCCTTTGCCGGTATCCCTTGGAGAGATTGCCGATCAGTCGCCGGCCGACGTGCTCTAGTCCGCAGCGCGTCTTGGTCTCCTCGATGGCCGCCGCCGCGTCGCGGTTGCGCAGCCCGTGCAGCTGCGCGCAGTAGCGCAGATACTCGTCGACGGTGAGCTCGCGGTACAGCGGTGGCTGCTCGGGCAGATAACCGAGCTGGCGCTTGGCGGCGATGGGATCTTCGAGCAGATCGACGCCACCGATGTGCACCGCGCCTTCGCTCGGCGCGAGCACGCCGCAGATCATCTGCATGGTGGTGGTCTTGCCGGCGCCGTTGGGGCCGAGAAAGCCCAGCACCTCGCCGCGATCGAGGCGAAAGTTCAGTCCCTGAACGGCATGGACGTCGCCGTAGCGTCGATGCAGGTTCGCGACCTCGACCAGGCTTCGTTCGCCCATGGCGCGGTATTATTTGCGGCGCCGGCGCGGATTGCCAGCGTGGATTGCCAGCGCGGATGCCGGGCGGCGGGGCTGCGCGGGGCATTGATCGGGGCATTTTCCGCCCCAAAGTGACGGATATCACGTTCTGCGCGCCCGTCGGCGTGCCGAGTCGACAACTTCGGCCGCGGGGCGCCGGAAAATCGGCCCCGGTGACGCCATACATTAACGAGGGTGACAGGATTGGCACCATCGGATGCGCCTCCGGTGGCCAGGTGGTAGACTCGCCGGGCCGAAATCGGAGAAGGCGCCTGCAAAGTTTTCGGCACCGACCTCAGGGGGAGAAATGCTGACCGGATTACTCGAACTGCCCGTGTGGGGCTACATCGCCGTCACCCTGGTGGCGACGCACATCACCATTGCGGCGGTCACCATCTATCTGCATCGCGCCATGGCCCACCGGGCCCTGGACCTGCATCCGCTGGTCGCGCATTTCTTCCGCATGTGGCTCTGGCTCACCACCGGCCAGGTGACCCGTCAGTGGATCGCCGTGCATCGCAAGCACCACGCCAAGGTGGAGACCGAGGAAGATCCCCACAGCCCGCAGGTTTACGGTATCCGCAAGCTGCTTCTCGAGGGCGCCGAGCTCTATCGCATCGGCGTGCGCGACAAGGAGACGCTCGAGCGTTACGGGCACGGCGCGCCCGACGACTGGCTGGAGCGCCATGTCTACACGCCGCACTCGGACAAGGGTTATTTTCTCACGCTCGCCCTCAACGTGATTCTCTTCGGGCCCATCGGCCTCACCATATGGGCGGTACAGATGCTGTGGATCCCGGTAACCGCCGCGGGTGTCATCAACGGCGTCGGCCACTGGTGGGGCTATCGTAATTTCGAGACCGCCGACGCATCGACCAACATCGTGCCGTTCGGCATCGTCATCGGCGGCGAGGAGCTGCACAACAATCACCACGCATTTGCGAGCTCGGCGAAGCTCTCGAGCAAATGGTGGGAATTCGATATCGGCTGGCTCTACATTCGCACGCTCGAAACCCTCGGCCTTGCACGGGTCAAGAAGGTCGCGCCCGAGCCGATCATCGTGCCTGGAAAAGTGCTCGCCGATCTGGATTCGGTCAAGGGCGTCATCGGCAACCGGCTGCAGGTCATGTCCCAGTACGCGAAAATCGTTCTCACCAGGGTCTACCACGAAGAGCTCGAGCGTGCCGACCACGCCAAGCGCTCGTTGCTGCGACGCGTGAAGACGCTGCTGGTTCGCGAGGAGTCACGCCTGAGCCTCGAGGCGCGCGACCGCCTCGACGCCGCGCTCAGTCACAGCCACGCGCTGCAGACGGTCTACCAGTACAAGATGCGGCTTCAGGCCATCTGGCAGGAGCGCACGGCAAGCCACGAGCGGCTGCTGCAGTCGCTGCAGGAGTGGTGCCGCGGCGCCGAGGCGAGCGGTATCCGTGCGCTGCAGGAGTTTGCCCGCACGCTCCCGACGTATTCTGTGAAGCCGGCCTGAGCGGGTTCGAGCTTCAACCAAGCGCAAAAGAAAGACCGCCTGCCGGCGGTCTTTTTCGTTACTTGATCTTCGCTTCCTTGTAGATGACGTGCTTGCGCACGACCGGATCGAATTTCTTCATCTCGAGCTTGTCCGGCGTGGTGCGCTTGTTCTTGTCGGTGGTGTAGAAGTGGCCGGTGCCGGCGCTTGAAACCATCTTGATCTTGTCGCGCATGGTATCCAGTCCTCCTAGACGCGCTGACCGCGAGCCTTCATCTCCGCGATGACGGTCTCGATGCCCTTCTTGTCGATGATGCGCATGCCCTTGGCGGACACCCGCAGCTTGACGAAGCGCTTCTCGCTCGGCACCCAGAAGCGGTGGGTGTGCAGATTGGGCAGGAAGCGCCGGCGCGTCTTGTTGTTGGCGTGGGACACGTTATTCCCCGAGGCGGGACGCTTGCCGGTGACTTGACAGACTTTGGACATCGGGGGTCGGACCGTTGGCTCGAGGAAGCGCGCTTTATACCAGCGCGGGCCGGGCGTTTCAAGACGACGGCGGTGCAAGCGCCGGGAATTGCGGGGATTTTCCCCTGAGCGCCTAGATCCAGCCGCGCTCGGCGAACGACACGATCTCGCCGTCGCCGACCACCAGGTGGTCCATGAGGCGCACGTCGATGAGGCCCATGACGTCGCGGATGCGTTCGGTGATGGCGCGATCCGCCTGGCTCGGCTCCGCCACCCCGGAGGGGTGATTGTGGGCAATGATGACGGCGGCCGCGTTGTGGTGCAGGGCGCGCTTGGCAATCTCCCGGGGATGCACGCTGGCGCCGTTGACGGTGCCGCGGAACAGCTCCTCGAAGCGGATCAGGCGGTGGCGGTTGTCGAGGAACAGGCATGCGAACACCTCGCGCTCGTGGCCGCGCAGGCGCGCGCTCAGGAACCGGCGCGTGTCGGCCGGGGAGCCGAACGCATCGCCCCGGCGCAGGCGCGACTCCAGGTAGCGGCAGCCGAGCTCGAGGGCAGCGCGCAGCGCCGCAAAGCCCGCGTCGCCGAGCCCCGGCACGGCGCTGAGCGCCTCGCGGTCGGCATCGAGGGCGCCACGCAGGCCGCCGAAGCGCGCGAGCAGCGTCCGCGATACCTCCAGCGCCGAGCGGCGGCGGCTGCCGCTGCGCAGCAGCAGGGCGAGCAGCTCGGCATCGGAGAGCGTCTCGGCACCATGGTCGAAGAGCTTCTCCCGAGGACGCTCCGCCGCCGGCCAGTCCTTGACGCCCATGGGCAACTCCGTGGCGCAGCCGTAAGCGGCTGATAAACTGTAAAGTTAAAGTCCTCATCAAAGCGCGCGATATGTCGAATCGGACCAACAAGCGTGTGCTGCTGGGCGTCTCCGGCGGCATCGCAGCCTACAAGAGCCCCGACCTGGTGCGGCGCCTGCGCGAGCACGGTCACGAGGTGCGCGTGGTGATGACGCGCGCGGCGCAGGAGTTCATCACGCCCCTGAGCCTGCAGGCGGTCTCCGGGCAGGCGGTGCACACCACGCTTCTCGACCCGCAGGCGGAAGCCGCCATGGGGCACATCGAGCTGGCCCGCTGGGCGGATGTGGTTCTGATCGCGCCCGCCAGCGCCGACATCATCGCCCGGCTCGCCCATGGGCTCGCCGACGACCTCCTGAGCACCCTGTGCCTGGCCACCGAGGCGCCCATCGTGGTGGCGCCGGCCATGAACCGCCAGATGTGGGCGGCGCCGGCCACCCAGGCCAACGTCGACACCCTGCGCGGGCGCGGCGTGCGGCTGCTGGGACCGGCTGCCGGCGATCAGGCCTGCGGCGAGGTGGGCGAGGGGCGCATGCTGGAGCCGCTGGAGCTGGCGGCGGAGCTGGACACGCTGAGCTTCGGCGCCGCCGGCGATGGGGGGCTCGCCGGCCTCGGCGTCCTGGTCACCGCCGGTCCGACCCGCGAGGCCATCGATCCGGTGCGCTACATCAGCAATCACAGCTCGGGCAAGATGGGCTATGCCGTTGCCAGCGCGGCGCGCGCTGCCGGCGCGTCGGTGATTCTGGTGAGCGGTCCCTGCGCGCTGCCGGCGCCGCCCGGCGTCGAGCGGGTGTCGGTGGAGAGCGCCGCCGAGATGCGCGACGCGGTCATGGCACGGGTCGAGGGCGCCGACATCTTCATCGCCGCGGCTGCGGTTGCCGACTACCGACCGGCGCGGCCCGCCGGGCAGAAAATCAAGAAAAAGAGCAAGGGCATGGACATCGCCCTGGTGCGCAACGTCGACATCCTCGCCGAGGTGGCGGCGCGCGCCCACCCGCCCTTCACGGTCGGCTTCGCGGCCGAGACCGAGAAGCTCGAGGCGCACGCCCGCGAGAAGCTCGAGCGCAAGGCCCTGGACCTGATCGCCGCCAATCCAGTGGCCGGTGCCAACGTCGGTTTCGGCGCAGACGTCAACCGGCTGCGGGTGTTCTGGCGCGACGGCGAGCGGGATCTCGGCGAGGCCGCCAAGACCGAGCTGGCGGCGCGCCTGGTGGCACTGGTGGCAGAGCGATTTCGTGCAAAGCATCCAGCTTAAAATCCTGGATGCCCGCATCGGCAGCGAGTTCGCCATGCCCGACTACGCCACCGACGGTGCCGCCGGCATCGACATGCGGGCCTGCCTGGACGCGCCGCTCCAGGTGCAGCCCGGCGACACGCACCTGGTGCCCACGGGCATCGCCATCCACATCGAGGATCCCGGGCTGGCCGCGGTGCTGCTGCCGCGCTCGGGGCTCGGCCACAAGCACGGCATCGTGCTCGGCAATCTGGTCGGCCTCATCGACGCCGACTACCAGGGCCAGGTATTCGTCTCCTGCTGGAATCGCGGTTCCGACTCCTTTACCATCCAGCCCGGCGAACGCATCGCTCAAATGGTGTTTGTACCGATAGTGCGCGCTCACTTCGAGGTGGTCGAGTCGTTCCAGGAAAGCGCCCGCGGCGCCGGCGGCTTCGGCCACTCCGGCCGCTCCTGAGACCCTCCGCACGTGGCAAAACGCAAACCCAAGCCCGACGCGAAGGCCAAATCGAAGGCCAAGGCCGGCGCACCGCCGCCCAAGGCCGGCCGCGCCGCCGCGCCCCCTGCATCGGCCTGGCGGCGCTGGCGCTGGCCGCTGGTGCTGGTGCTGCTGGTATCCGGCGGCACCGGCGGCTTACTGGTTTTCCAGGAGCACCAGGCGACCCAGGCCGAGGCGGACCGCCAGCAGGCGGTGCAGGCGGCCGCCAAGGGCCTGGCGGTGAACGTTTCCCGGGAAATCGGCCGCGAGATGAACGCGCTCGCGGGTCTCTTCGACGAGGCCGAGCTGGCCTCCCTGCTGCGCAGCGGCGACGCCTCCGCGCGCGCTGCCGGCGAGGCGCAGATCGCCGCCGGCCATGACGCCGTTCTGCTGGCGCGGCTGGTCGAGACGGGCGTGCGCGCCCCGGACCTGACATCCAGGCCGCCGCTGGGGTACGCCGCCATGGAGATGCTGGCGAGCTCGGAGACGAGCGGCAAGGCGCCGCCTCCGGAAGCCCTGCTTTTCGGCAGCGAAGATCAGCACGTGCTGACCCTGTGGCGGATCGGCGATGGCGATGCCCTCGCGGGGCATCTTGTGCTGGCCCTCGACGTCGCCCTGCTCTCCGAGCTCATGTCACGGGTCAAGATTGGCGATGGTTTCGGCGAGCTGACCCAGGGCGAGGGCGGCGGTAAGCCGCTGGTGCTCGCCACGGGTGGTCAAAAGGGCGCCCGCCGGGGCCAGCCGGCGGCGCGCCTCAAGGTCGCCGGAACCCCGTGGCGCGTGGCGTTCTGGCCGGGCGGGCAACTGGATCCGGCAACGCCCTTCCTGGAACTGCCCGACTGGGCGATCCCCGCGGCCGGTGGCAGCCTGGTGCTGCTCATCCTGCTGGTCACGCTCATGCGGCAGCGCGGCGCGGCGCGCGCCGCCGCGGCCGCCCTGGAGGCCGAGCGGGAGCACGAGGCCCAGGCGGCCGCCGAGCGCGCCGCCGCCAAGGCCGTGGCGGAAGCCGCCGCCGCCAGCACCCCGGTCGAGGGGGCCGAAGCGGCGGGGGCGGGCGGCGCGGATTTCTCGGAGCAAAGCGGTATCGTCGTCGAGGAGACGGCGGGATCCATGGACATGCCCGCGGAAATCTTTCGCGCCTATGACATCCGCGGCATCGTCGAGGACGGGCTGGGCGCGGACATCGTGCGCCAGGTGGGCCATGCCATCGGTGCCGAGGCCTACGATCGTGGCCAGCAGACCATCGTCGTCGGCCGCGACGGACGCAACTCGGGGCCCGAGCTCCAGGCGGCCCTCATCGAGGGGCTGCTCGCCACCGGCCGCGACGTCATCGATGTGGGCCGCGTGCCCACACCGGTGCTGTACTTCGCCACCCACTATCTCAACACCGGCAGCGGCGTAATGGTCACCGGCAGTCACAATCCACCCGAGTACAACGGTTTGAAGATCATGCTCGGCGGCGAGACGCTGTTCGGCGACGACATCCAGGCGCTCAGGGCGCGCGCCGAGTCCGGCGAGTTTCCGGGCGGCAAGGGCAACCTGCAGACCATGGAGGTCGTCGACGAGTACGTGCGCCGCGTATGCGAAGACGTGCCGGTGGCATTGGGCAACTCGTTTCGCATCGTGGTCGACTGCGGCAACGGTGTAGCCGGAGAGGTCGCACCGAAGCTGCTGCGCGCTCTCGGTCACGACGTCGTGGAGCTCTTCTGCGAGGTCGACGGCAACTTCCCCAATCACCATCCGGATCCCTCCGATCCGTCTAACCTCACCACCCTCATTGGCACCGTCAAGCAGGAGAACGCGGATCTCGGTTTTGCCTTCGACGGCGACGGTGATCGGCTGGGCGTAGTCGATCCGGACGGCAGGATCGTATGGGCGGACAGACAGATGATGTTGTTCGCCAAGGACGTGCTCAGCAAGAATCCCGGCGCCGATATCGTGTTCGATGTGAAATGCTCGAATCGGCTGGCGAAGGTCATCAAGCAGCTCGGTGGTAAGCCGGTGATGTGGCGCACGGGCCACTCCTATATAAAGAACAAGCTCAAGGAGAGCGGCGCGCCGCTGGCCGGTGAGATGAGCGGACATATCTTTTTCCAGGACCGCTGGTACGGCTTCGACGACGCCCTCTACAGCGCCGCACGCATGCTCGAGATCCTCATGGCGTTCAAGAAGACGCCGGCGGAGATTTTCGGCAGGTTGCCGGCCGGAGTGAGCACGCCGGAGCTTCGCGTCGACGTTGCCGAAGGTGAGCAGGTGAAGCTGGTCGAGAAGCTCGTCGAGGCCGAGGGGTTCGCGAACGGCAAACGAACCACCATCGACGGTTTGCGCGTCGACTTCGCCGACGGTTGGGGACTGGTGCGTGCGTCCAACACGACTCCGAGCCTGGTCATGCGCTTCGAAGGCGACAGCAAGGAAGCGCTGGCGCGTATTCAGGCGGAGTTCAAAAAAGCGGTCGCCGCGTTGAGTCCGAATCTGCAGCTGCCTTTCTAAGGACCTGCAAAGCATGTCCATCAGCTCAAGCACGGCCACCGAGACGGCGCGGGTACTCGCCGACGCGCTGCCCTATATCCAGCATTTTCACGACAAGACCATCGTCGTTAAGTACGGCGGCGCGGCCATGGTCGACGAGGCGCTGCAGAGCGGCTTCGCCAAGGACGTGGTGCTGATGAAGCTGGTGGGCATGAACCCGGTTATCGTGCACGGCGGGGGACCGCAGATCGGTGACGCCCTCTCGCGTATTGGTAAGGAAACGCAGTTCGTCGAGGGAATGCGGGTGACAGATCGTGAGACCATGGACGTGGTCGAGATGGTGCTCGGCGGGCTCGTCAACAAGCAGATCGTGAATCTCATCGGCAGTCACGGCGGCCGTGCCGTCGGGCTGACAGGAAAGGACGGCAATCTGATCAGGGCCAGGAAGCTCACGGTGCGCCGCCACGCCCCGGAGCTCGATGCGCCCGAGATCATCGACATCGGGCATGTGGGAGAAGTGACCAGCATCGATTCGGGCGTCGTCGACATGCTGGTGCAGGGCGACTTCATACCGGTTATCGCACCCATCGGCATCGGCGAGGACGGTCAGTCCTACAACATCAACGCCGATCTGGTGGCAGGCAAGATCGCCGAGACGCTCCAGGCCGAGAAGCTCATCCTGTTGACCAATACACCGGGCGTGATGGACACGCAAGGAACGCTGCTGACGACGCTGGATATCGGCGAGGTCGAGAAGCTCATTGCCGAGGGCGTCATCCAGGGAGGCATGCTGCCGAAAGTGCGATGCGCCCTCGACGCGGTGCGAAACGGAGTCACGACCGCGACCATCAGCGACGGTCGGGTCGCTCACGCGGTGCTGCTGGAGACGTTCACCAGCGAGGGCGTCGGCACGATGATCAGGCGCGAGGGCGGATAGCGTCGATGCCGGAGGCCGCGAAACCATCGCGTCGTCAGCAGATTCTCGAGGCTCTGGCGCGGGAGCTGGAAACACATCCGGGCATGCGCATCACCACCGCCCGACTCGCCGAGGTGGTCGGCGTATCCGAGGCGGCTCTGTACCGGCACTTCCCGAGCAAGGCGAAGATGTTCGAGGCGCTCATCGAGTTCTCCGAAGAGTCTGTCTTCGGGCTCGCCAACCGCATACTCGGCGAGGAGAGCCAGGCGGCGAAACGATGCGAGCGCATTCTCGCCATGCTCCTGACGTTCTCGGATCGCAATCCCGGCATTACCCGCGTGCTGCTCGGCGAGGCCCTGGTCGGTGAGCACGAGCGACTGCGCGCAAGGGTCGCGCAATTCTTCAGCCGATTCGAAACCCAGCTCAAGCAGGTCCTGCGCGAGGGCGAGCAGGCGAAGGAGCTCGACATGCGCGCCAGCGTCTCGGCGATCGCCAATCTGCTGATGGCGGTGGTGGAGGGGCGCATGACGCAGTTCAGCCGCAGCGGGTTCGCGAACTCGCCGCTGGAATCGTGGGAGCAGCAGTGGCGCGTGCTGCACGCCGGGCTTTTCCCGCACAGCGACGGCTGAGCCAGGTTAAAGCAAAGAGCCGATGTCTGTGAAGAGCATTGCCACCGCGCTCGAGCTTCGCATCGAAGGCTATACCCTCGGGTACACGCTGCATCGCGTCGCGGGACGCAAGCACGTGCATCTGGTTGTCGACGAGGATGCCCGGCTTCAGGTGCGCGCGCCATGGCGCTTCTCGCGCGAGAGCGCCGCGGAGGTGGTCATCGAGAATCTTCTCTGGGTGCGCGACGCGCTCGAGTGGGCGCTTCACAACCGGGTCGAGCGCGCGCCGCTGGTCTCCGGCACGCGCCTGCCGCTGCTCGACGAGGAGCTGCGCCTGGAGCTGCGCCTTGCCGCGCAGATGGACCTGCTCGCACGCGTCGATCCGCGCGGGGTGGGTTCGCGGATACAGGGCGCGCTCGGTACCCGCGAGGGATCGGTGAAGCGCCGCGGGAGCGTGTTACAGGTGGTCTCGTCGTCGCTCACTCAAACGGCGCCACGCGCCCTGGTCGAAGCCTGGTATCGGCACGAGGCCAAGCGCTGCCTGCCGGTGCGCCTTGCNNGCCGAAACGCATCAGCATCCGCGCACAGCGAACCCGCTGGGGCAGCTGCTCGTCGCACGGAACCATATGCCTGAACTGGCGCCTGCTGCTGCTGCCCTCGGAGCTCTGCGACTACATCCTGGTGCACGAGCTCTGCCATCTGCGTCACCTGGATCACTCGGCAAAGTTCTGGGCGCTGGTGGAAAGCGTGGTTCCGGACTACGCGCAACGCGAGCAGCGGCTCGAGTCGATGCAGGGAAATCTGGCGCTCTAGGGACGGTCGCCGGGGCGGACTCAGTTGGTCGTTTGGTCGGGTGCCGTCGTGTCGAGCCCCTTCAGCTCGCGGTAGCGGTTCAGATCCTCGTTGAACTGGGCGGCGAGCTCGGCTTTCTGCATTCGCCGCCGCTCGATGAACTCGTTGCTGTCGTCGCGCTGGGCTTTGATTCGCGCGATCTTGTTCTTGAGCTCCGGGGTGATCGACTTACCGCTGCGCTCGAGCTTGGCGGCCTGGGAGCGCAGCTGTGCGAGCGACTGCTCGAGCTGCTTGAGGATGAGCTCGGTGTGCTCGATGCGAAGGTCGATGGCGGCTACCTGACCCTCGTGGGCAAGCTTCAGGTCGCTCTCGGTGGTGTAGGTGCTGAGAAGCACGCGGTCCTTGGTTTGCTGCTCGCGGATCTTGCGATCCTCCTCGGCGCGAAGGGCCGCGAGCCGCGCCGCTTCCTCGCGCTCGATGCGCAGCTCTTCCTTGGTCTTGGCGCGCGCGGTGGTGCCCACCGTGATGCCCGATTCGCTGATCTCGCGATGGCCTTTCTGGGAATACTGGGGCGGCACCGCGTTGCCGCACTCGCGCACGCCCTCGTCATTGGTCCAGCACTTGATACCGGCCGATGCCGACAGCGGCCCGAGCGCAGCGGCGAGAAAAACCAGCGCGCGGGTAAAGGGCGCTCCTCGGCGGGTATTCATCGATTCACACTTGCTGAGGTTCGATAATCGAGACATCGAGCTCGTTCCAGGGTGGCCGGCGCTGCGAGCCCCGCAAATCGGGCTCCGTGGGTCAAAGTATAGGGGATCGCGCCCTGTGCGCGGCCCGGCCGTGCCCGGAATTTTGCCAACCCACGCACATTTTCGGGGCGGGCCGTTTGCGACCCGGCGGCCTCAGGTGGCGCCGTAGCTCTCGCGGTAGGCGCGCAGCCGCGCGAGCTCGTCGACCCGATCGGTGCAGCCCTGCAGGTACTCGACGAGCTCCTCGAGGCCGATGATGCTGATGACGCGAAGCCCCAGCTCCTGCTCGATTTCCTGAATCGCGGAGCGGCTCCCGGCGCCGCGCTCCTGACGGTCGAGGGAGATGGCCACCGCCACCGGCGCGGCGCCGGCGGCGCGGATGATGGACACCGATTCGCGGGCCGAGGTGCCCGCCGAGATCACGTCATCGACGATGAGCACACGGCCGTCGAGCGGCGCGCCGACGGTCATGCCTCCCTCGCCATGGTCTTTGCTTTCTTTGCGGTTGAAGCAGTAGGGAAGATCGCGGCCATGCTCGTCGTTGAGCGCCATGGCAACCGCCGCGACCAGCGGGATGCCCTTGTAGGCGGGGCCGTAGAGCATGTCGAACTCGATGTTTGCAGCGACGATGGCCGACGCGTAGAAGCGCGCCAGGCGCGCGAGGCTGCCGCCGCTGGAGAACAGGCCGCTGTTGAAAAAGTACGGGCTCGTGCGCCCGGACTTGAGCACGAAGCTGCCAAAGCGCAGAACGCCGTGCTCGAGGGCAAATGCGATGAACTCACGCTGATACGGAGCCATGAACAGGGCTTTTAACAGCTTCCGGGTGGTCATTGCCACCTCGGCAGCGACACCGGCGCCACCGTGCCAAGCGGATGCGGGGACGCTCGCGTCGATCGGCTACGACGAAAAGTTGTTGCCGCGGGGGGCTAACGCTTGCGCTGGGGCAAGTTTCGGGGCTAAAGGTCGGCCCAGAACGGCCGAATTCCCAAGAGTGTGACCTGTACCCGGTGCATACAGTCCGATCCCGGTATAAGTAATAAACTGGGTGACGCGGCATCATCAATCGGCGCGCCCGCGCAGCCGATGCCCGTTGCCCCACCGTGTGACTGCAGGATGCCGGTGCACGTTGTGATCGCGACAAACACGAGAGAAAGCTGATACGAGAACCGGCCGTATTCTGAGCGGACCCGAGGGACGCCATTCAAGGCCGATGGAGAGTGTACGACATGGGTTTACTCGACGAGCTCAAGCAGGAAGCCGATTCGCTCAAGGCCAGGGAAGAGGAAACCACCCAGGAGCTGACACAGGCGGACACGGAACGCTCGCGCCGCATGCTCGAGCCGAAGATGAAGGCTTTGTACAAGTACTTCACGGAGTTCTGCGATCATTTGAACGTGGTGACCCCGGACGTTTCAGGGGACTATCTCCTCGAAGGGCTCGGCACGCTCACCAATCTTCGCCAGGGCGATTACAAGCTCGCCACAGACGAGCCCGATTCGGTTAACAAATTCACGTTTCACTGGTCGTGCTCGCGTCCGGGCCGCCAGGAGTTCAAGGTTCCCAACGCCATCGTCGCCGAGAAGCACCGCGAGAACCTCTGGAACTACAATCTCAAATTCACCAAGCGCGATCTCCAGAACGGCGCCGGCGCCTCGTTCGTCGTCGAGGCCTTCGTCCCCGTCACCTGCGAGTTCGAGGCCGATCCCGTAAAGGGTGTCATCCGTCTCAAGCTCAAGAATCTCGGTGCGCTCGGCATCATCAATCATGCTTACAAGCCGGAAAGAGTCAACGAGGAGCTCATGGACGAGTTCGCGAAGCTGGTGCTGCGCCGGCCGAATCGCTTCGATGAGCTGAGCGGCGAGAAGATGTCGGAAACGCTTCGACAAAAACTACGCGAAGGTGTCGAGAAAGAGCGCGAGCAGCGCAACACCGAGCTGCACGGTAAAGCCCAGGCCTCGTCGGTCACTCAACGCCTGGCGGGCTCACTCTTCAAGCGCAAGTAAGCCCGCGGGGTAAAGCGCTTCAGCGCTGCCCGGCGAGCCATGCCGGGCGCCGCGCGGGGCCCGCCACGGCGACGCGCTTGTCGCGCCGGGTAGCCCCGGAGAGCAGGCGCACCCGGGACTTCGCCACGCCAAGCTCCCTGGCGAGCAACGCCATCATCGCCTCGTTGGCGGCATTGTCCACGGGCGCCGCGCTCACGCGTATGCGAAGCCGCCCGTTGTCGATGCCGACGACGGCGTTATTCCCCGCCCGCGGCTGAAGCCGTATCTCCAGCACCAGCGTCTGCCCCTGCCATCGCAACGGCGGTGGGCTCGGGCGGGGCATGACGGCCTCTTTACCGGCCGAGTCAAACCAGCATCGAGCCGGCGAGCTCGCGGATCGCCCGCACCACGATCATGGAAACGAGCTGGAGCACGATGATGACGGCGATGGGGGAGAGATCGAGCCCGGAGATCGGCGGGATCAGGCGCCGGGCGGGCGCCAGGAGCGGCTCGTTCAGACTGTGCAGCAGTCCCAGGATCGGGTGGTAGGTGCCGGGGTTGAGCCAGCTGAGGATCACCTGGATCAGTATCCCGAAAATGAACACGTTGATGAGCAGAGCGAGCAGCTCGGCGATCGCGAGCACCGCGAGGCCACCGATCTGCGGCGACATTCCGTGAAGCCCGGCGACCAGCCACAGCTCGACGAATTTCAGCGCGAACATGAACAACAGCGCGGCCAGATCGAGGCCGGCCAATCCCGGGATGATCCTGCGCAGCGGCGCGAGCGGTGGCTGCGTAACCTTGACGATGAACTGCGATACCGGGTTGTAGAAATCCGCGCGCACCCACTGCAGCAGGAAGCGCAGCATGACGACGAGTATGTAAAGGCCGAACAGCGTCTCGATCAGAAATGTCGTGGCATCGCCGACGTTGGAGCCGCCCATCAGCTTTTTTCCTTCTTGGCTTCCACGTCGCGACCGAATTCGTCGCCGAGCTCAACCGATCGCGCATACGCTGCCTGAAGCGCCTCGTGCACCAGATGCTCGAGGCCCCCGGTCATGAGCGCGTCGAGGGCGCGTTCGGTGGTGCCGCCGGGTGAGGTGACCCGGGCGCGCAGCGTCGCCGGCGGCTCACTGCTCTCGAGCGCCATCTTGGCGGCGCCGAAGGCTGTTTGAATGGTCAGCATGCGCGCCTGGTCCTTGCTCAGGCCGAGCGCCACCGCGGCGCGCTCCATGGTCTCCATGAGAAGGAACACATAGGCAGGCCCGCTGCCGGAGAGGGCCGTGACCACGTCGAGCAGCGGCTCCTGCTCGACCCACACGGTGATTCCAACGGCCCGCAGCACCGACTCGGCGAGGCTGTGCTGCTCGTCGCTGACGTGAGCGTTCGCGTACAGGGCCGTGGCGCCGCTGCCGACCAGCGCCGGCGTATTGGGCATGCTGCGCACGATGGCGGCATCGTAACCGAGCCAGCGCCGGATGTCGGGCTCGCGCACGCCGGCGGCGACGGACACGAACAGCGGCCGGTGCGCGATGGCCGCTGCCGCGACCCCCCTCACCGCCTGGCCCATCACCTGGGGCTTGACTGCGAACACGACCGTGCTGGCGAGGCGCACGGCCTCGTCGTTATCGCTGCTGGTCTGCACGCGAAACGTGTCGGCCAGGTATTCGAGCTTCGCCGATTCGACGTCGGTGACGTAGATCGAGGCGGGATCGCGTCCATCGGCGATCAGACCGCCGATGAGGCTGGTGGCCATGTTGCCGCCACCGATGAAGCTGATGATGCCGTCGGTCATCGTGGTTGGTTCCCGCCCTGCGCCGTCGGCGCATTATGGGCAATTCCTGCGATCAGGCAAACACTCCCTCCCGGCGCCGGCCGTCGACTAAACTGCAGCCATGCCGGAAATTCATCGAAGTCGCGCGTGCCCGCTGCACGCGCTGCGCGCCGCCATTCTCGCCCTGAGCGCAATTGCCTGCATGGTTTCCCCGTCGCGTGCCGATACCATCGCGCCCGAGGAGGATGTCACCGTTCTTCTGCGGCGCGCCGAGGGCGGCGATGCGCGCGCCGCATTTCTTCTCGGCATGCGCTATGCGCGCGCGGACGAGCCCGGCGGGGACGACGCCGAGGCCGTGCGCTGGCTTCGGCAGGCCGCCGAGCAGGGGCTTGCGGAGGCCCAGTACAACCTCGGCGTGATGTACGCCAACGGCCGCGGCGTGGCCAGGGATTCCAGGGAGGCCGCGCGCTGGTACCGGGAAGCGGCCGAGCAGGGCGTGGCGAAAGCGCAGTTCAACCTCGGCGCCCAGTACGCCGTCGGCGACGGCGTGCCCCGCGACGGAAAACGGGCGGCGATGCTGTTCGAGCAGGCGGCGCTGCAGGACATCGCCGAGGCGGCCTACAACCTGGGCGTGCTCTACGATCTCGGGCGCGACGTCGAGGCTGACGTGCGCACCGCCATGCAGTGGTACGCGCACGCCGCCGAGCGCGGTTACCACCCTGCCGCCTCGCGTCTGGCGGCGCTGCGTGCGGCCAATCCGAGCCTTGCATCCGACGATGCGGAGCGCGCGCAGCGCGAAGGCGCGACTCCCGAGGCGCGCGAGTCGGCGGTTGTCGAAGACGCGCCCGCCGCGGCCGAGTCCGAGGCGCGCGCGGCCGCCGGCTCGGCGAGCAGCCGCGGCTCGCCCGCGTCCGCGGGCGGCGGGCAGGGGCGCTCGGCGAGCGCCTGGCTGGCGCGCTTCGAGCCGGACCACTACACCGTTCAGGTGCTGAGCCACACCGAAGAGGCTTCGGTGCAGCGCTATGTCGAGGACAACTTCGAAGACGGCGAGGCCGGCTACTTCGCTTTCGAGCTCGAAGGCCGAACCTGGTACACGGTGGTCTACGGTGCCTACCCGAGCCATGCCGAGGCCAGCGCTGCCGGCGCGCGCCTCGCCGAGCGTCTGGGCGGGGTGCAGCCCTGGGTGCGAAGGCTGGCCGTCATCCAGGCGGCCGCGATCCGCTGACGCGCGCCGGGCCGGCGCTCGGCGAGGCGGGCTCGCGGGCGCCGAAAATCGCAGTGCCGATGCGCACGATGGTCGCGCCTTCGGCGATGGCGGCTTCCATGTCGTCGGTCATGCCCATGGAGAGCGTGTCGAGGCCGAAGCCGCCGGCGTTGAGCCCTTCGAGCATCTCGCGCAGCGCGGCGAACGGTCGGCGTTGCAGCGCCAGCTCGTCGCACGGGCGGGGCAGGGTCATGAGACCGCGCAGCTTCAGCCGCGGCAGCCCGGCGACGAATTGCGCGAACGCATCCAGCTCGGCGGGCGCGATGCCGGACTTGGACGGCTCACCGCTCACGTTCACTTGAATGCAAACGTTCAGAGGCGGCAGGTCCTCGCCGCGCTGCTCGCTCAGCCGGCTGGCGATCTTCGTCCTGTCGAGGCTGTGCACCCAGTCGAAACGGGTGGCAACGATGCGCGTCTTGTTCGACTGGATGGGGCCGATGAAATGCCACACCAGATCCAGATCTGCGAGCGCGTCCAGCTTGCTCAACGCGTCCTGGACATGGTTCTCGCCAAAATCGCGCTGACCGGCTTCGGCGGCCGCACGCACCGCCTCTGCGGGCTTGGTCTTGCTCACCGCCAGCACACGCACGGCGCCCGCCGGGCGGCCGTAGCGGTGCTCCAGGACCGTGACCCGGTTCCGAATTTTTTCGAGTGATTGTGCAATACTGCTCACGAAGGGTCGCTCGACGCCCGGGCTGGTGCATGGAATTCGCATCCGGCCCCGGCGCCCGAGGGCCGTGCGAAAGCCGCCCCGGCCGCTCGCGAGCGGCGGGGATCCGCCCGGCAGCCGCACAATGTGAGGCAGGAGAACTCCCGGTACCGCTTTGGGCGCGCCATGCTCGCTAGACTATACTTTTCTAGTTTTGCGGCAAACCGATTCGGTGCCGCGGGCTCCGGTTTGTCGAGGCGCGGCGCGTTTCACCGGTCGCAACACCTGTGCGCAATCCGGGCCACGGTAATGAGGAACGTTGAATGGACATAGGTGAGCTGCTTGCGTTCGGTGTCAAGAACGGAGCCTCAGATCTGCACCTCTCGGCGGGTTTGCCGCCCATGATCCGCGTCGACGGCGACGTGCGCCGTATCAATGTTCCCGCCATCGACCACAAGACCGTTCACGATCTCGTCTACGACATCATGAACGACAAGCAGCGCAAGGATTACGAGGAATTTCTCGAGACCGACTTCTCGTTCGAGATCCCCGGGCTCGCGAGATTCCGGGTCAACGCGTTCAATCACCACCGCGGAGCAGGCGCGGTGTTTCGAACCATCCCGTCGCAGATCCTCACGCTGGAAGAATTGAACTGTCCGAAGATATTCAAGGATATCTCGGATACGCCGCGGGGAATCGTGCTCGTCACGGGGCCGACCGGTTCGGGCAAATCGACCACGCTGGCAGCGATGATCGATCACAAGAACAGCAACGAGTATGGCCACATCCTCACCGTTGAGGACCCTATCGAGTTCGTCCACGAGAGCAAGAAATGCCTGGTGAATCAGCGCGAGGTGCACCGCGATACGCTCGGCTTCAACGAGGCGCTGCGCTCGGCACTGCGTGAGGATCCGGACACGATTCTGGTTGGTGAGATGCGTGACCTCGAGACGATTCGACTCGCGCTGACCGCTGCGGAGACCGGCCACCTGGTCTTCGGCACGCTGCACACGAGCTCTGCCGCGAAGACCATCGACCGTGTCGTCGACGTGTTCCCGGCGGCGGAGAAAGACATGGTGCGCGCAATGCTCTCTGAGTCATTGCGGGCGGTGATCTCTCAGACGCTCCTCAAGAAGAATGGCGGTGGCCGCGTTGCGGCACACGAGATCATGGTCGGCACTCCGGCCATTCGTAACCTCATTCGTGAGAACAAGATCGCGCAGATGTACTCCGCCATTCAGACCGGGCAGCAGTACGGGATGATGACGCTCGATCAGACGCTGCAGCAAATGGTTCAGCAGGGGGTCGTTTCCCGGCAGCAGGCGCAGCTCAAGGCGGCGAATAAGGATTCCATCACCTGATAAAGTAAGGCGGCAAGCGGCAGCACCAGCCCTCGGAGCAGCGAAATGGAACGGGAACAAGCTATCAAGTTCATGCTCGATCTTCTCAAGCTGTTGAAGCAGAAGAACGGCTCGGACCTTTTCATCACCGTGGGCTTTCCGCCAGCCATGAAGATCGATGGCAAGGTCACGCCGGTGTCGAAACAGCCCTTGACGCCGGAAAACGCCAAGGCGCTGACTTACGCGATCATGAACGATCGACAGCTGAAGGAATACGAGTCCACCAAGGAATGCAACTTCGCGATTGCGCCTCCCGGCATCGGGCGATTCCGCTGCAACTCATTCATTCAGCAGAGCCATCCGGGACTGGTCATGCGCACCATCACCACCGAGATACCCACCCTCGATGGTCTGGGACTGCCCGAGGTTCTCAAAGACATATGCATGACCAAGAACGGGCTGGTCGTCATGGTGGGTGGCACGGGCACGGGTAAGAGCACGAGCCTCGCTGCGATGGTGGATTACCGCAACCAGAACAGCCACGGCCACATCGTCACCATCGAGGACCCCATCGAGTACGTTCACCCGCACAAGAACTGCATCATCATGCAGCGCGAGGTCGGCGTCGATACCGAGGACTGGGGCATCGCGCTGAAGAACTCTCTACGCCAGGCTCCGGATGTCATCCTGCTCGGCGAGATTCGTGACCGCCAGACGATGGAGTTTGGAATTCAGTTCGCGGAGACGGGACATCTCGCGCTCGCTACTTTGCATGCGAACAACGCCAATCAGGCGCTTGACCGCATCATCAACTTTTTTCCCGAAGAGCGGCGCACACAGTTGCTCATGGATCTGTCGGCAAACCTGAGAGCCCTGATTTCTCAAAGGCTCATCAAGAGCCGAAGCGGAGAGGGCCGCGTCGCTGCGATCGAGATTCTTCTCAATTCGCCGCTCATCAAGGACCTGATTCTCAAGGGTGAGCTCGCGGAGATCAAAGGTATCATGACGAAGTCGCGCGAGATCGGCATGCAGACATTCGATCAGGCATTGTTCGATCTCTACGAGGCCGACAAGATCTCCTACGACGACGCCCTGAGATACGCAGATTCCCAGAACGAGCTGCGCTTGCGCATCAAGCTCGAGGGTAAGGCGGCGAAGAACAAGGAGGCCCTCGAAGGCCTCGATCATTTGTCGCTCGAGGAAGCCAAGCAAGAGAAAGGCAACATCTTGCGCTGAACGTGATGGTCCGCTCTCCCGGGTCCGTTGGCTCCTTCCGGTGCCGCGGCGCAGGGATGAATGACCGCAGCGACAGTTCGCCCTCGCGATCCCGATGATGCGATCGGCTGGCGGACGCCGATTCCGGAGCTCGCATGGATATCCAACCCTACCTGAAATTGCTGGTAGAGAAGAACGCGTCTGATCTTTTCTTCACGGCAGACTCGCCCGTCAAGCTCAAGGTTGAGGGTCGAGTCACATCTGTCGGCAAGACCCTGCTCTCGCCCGAGCTCGTCGAGGCCGCCGCCTACGGCATCATGGACAATCGGCTGAAGGAGGTCTTCAGCGACACCTGGGAGTGTGACTTCGCCATCGCGCTGCCCGACGAGAGCGCGCGCTTTCGTGTCAATGTGTTCAGGCAGCGGGGCAAGATGGCCATGGTCATCCGCCTCATTCCCATGAGCATTCCGACGGTCTTGGAGCTCGGTCTGCCCGAGATCCTCAATGAGCTGGTTCTCACCAAGCGCGGGCTGATACTGATGGTGGGGGCCACTGGCTCGGGTAAATCGACGACCCTGGCGGCGATGATCAATTATCGTAACGAAACCACTCCCGGGCACATTCTCACCATCGAGGACCCGGTCGAGTTCTATCACCCCAACAAGAAATCGATCATCAATCAGCGCGAGGTGGGTGTTGACACGAAGTCCTATGCAAGGGCGCTGCGCTCGTCGCTGCGCGAGGCGCCCGATGTCATTCAGATCGGTGAGATTCGAGACCGCGAGACCATGGAGGCGGCGCTCGAGCTCTGCAACACCGGCCACCTGGCCATCTCCACCATGCACGCCAACAACGCGAACCAGGCCATGGAGCGTGTCGTCAACATGTTTCCGCAGGTGCTCCACAAGCAGCTGTTCATGGATCTGTCATTGAATCTGCGCACGGTGATCTCGCAACGGCTCGTTCCGGACCTCGACGGGCGGCGCTGCGCGGCGGTGGAGATCATGATCAACACGCCGCATATCGCAGAGCTGATACTCAAGGGCGAGATCGGTGAGATCAAGGAGGCCATGCACGAGAGCGGCGCTCGCGGCATGCAGACGTTCGACGATGCCCTGTTCGCGCTCTACAAGGAAGGACGCATCAGCCTGGACGAGGCGTTGAACAATGCCGACAGCAGGACCAATCTGGAAGCCAAGGTCAACTTCGGCTAGCTGCGAGCGGCCAATGTTGCGAAGGGTGGCGCGTTGAGCGCAGGGCACACTCGCGCTGAACCTTGCTTGTCCCCGGCCTCCCGTCAGCCTTCGGCAAGGCGAGCCCCTCTCGCACAGGCAGTGGCAAAGCGCAGGCCGATTGCCCGCTCGCTAAATCACACCATCGGCTGACAAGCGCTCGATATCGGATTTCGAGTAGCCGAGCAGCTCGCCGTAGATTTCCTCGTTGTGCGCGCCGAGCGACGGCCCCGGCCACAGGGTCTCGCCGGGGGTGTCGGCGAGCATCGGAACGATTGCCGGAATCTTCAGCGGCTCGCCGTCGACCTCGACGGTCTCGAACAGGCCGCGTGCCTGATACTGCGGATCCTCCATCATGTCCTCGACGCTGTAGATGGGACCCGACGGCACCGAGGCCTCGGTGAGGATCGCGAGCACCTGCGCCGATGGCAGAGTCGCCGTCCAGCGCGAGATGGCCGCGTCGACCTCCTCTTGATGCTCGACCCGACCCGCGTTGTTGGCGAGGCGCGCATCGTCGGCGAGGTCGTCGCGTCCCGCGGCGCGCATGAGGCGCTGGAAGATGGAGTCGGCATTGCCGCCGATGATGACGAATTTACCGTCCGCGCAGCGGTAGGTATTGGTCGGCACGATGCCGGTGATGGTCGAGCCGGAGGGTCCTCGCACGATGCCGGCGGCATCGTACTCCGGCACCACCGATTCCAGCATGTTGAACACCGATTCGTAGATGGCGACGTCCACGACCTGGCCGCTGCCATCGACCCTGGCGCGCTGCTGGAGCGCGAGCAGAATGCCGATGACCGCGTGCAGCGCGGCGAGGGTATCGCCGAGGCTCAGATTGGGCCGCACCGGCGTCTCGCCGGGGAAGCCGTTGACGTGGCGAAGGCCACCGAAGCCCTCGCACACCGAGGCGAACCCCGGCCGCGGCGCGAGTGGACCGGTCTGTCCGTATCCAGACACCCGCGTGAAGACGAGCCCCGGGTTGCGCTGCTCGAGCTCGGCCGGCCCGAGGCCCCACTTCTCCATGGTGCCCGGGCGGAAGTTCTCGATGAGCACGTCG
>JABAHS010111442.1_pt1 | contig 28041 bp, 22 predicted proteins | sample 7062111 | NCBI WGS metagenome assembly JABAHS01 (sample SAMN14534600, study PRJNA622989) | marine sediment metagenome | biome: marine biome [ENVO:00000428]; feature: marine pelagic biome [ENVO:01000023]; material: deep marine sediment [ENVO:00002113]; isolation source: pool of 4 deep marine... | reverse complement strand
CAGCTATTAGCCCTTGAAAACCCAGAATATTTAAAAGCGCTCATTCTTGTATGCACGGGAGCTTCTATGAGTGTAGCAAGAGAAACGCTTCTGGCGGTAAGAGATAACTATGGGGTTTTTTGCGATGTAGCCCCGAGTAGAGCATTTGCTGAAAGTTCACCAGTAATATTGAAGGCAAAATTTAAAGAAGGTTTGCAAAGCACCAAACAAAAGGTCGCGTATGATGACCTCTTGGCATGCAATGTGTTTGATATTTCCAATAAGGTTTCTAAGATTAATGTCCCGACTCTCATCATTTCGGGCAGCGAGGACATTTTAACACTTCCAAGACGAAGCGAATATTTAGACCATCAGATATTTGACTCTGAGCTTCATATTATAGAAGGGGCAGGGCATTTTGTAATGCAGGAAAAACCTGATGAATTTAACGCAATCGTATCGGATTTTATTAACAACCTTTAATGAAAATTACCTGAAAAGATCGAACCGGGGGTCTCTTATAAGTGACTTTGAACCTATCTCTTCAAATTCATATTCATATCCCCTGACTACGACTACAGGAACGGCATCATTCTTACCCATAAGTAGCCCTGCCGCCCCTGCAATTTCGTCGGCAATGGCAATTAGCGTAGCGGTTAACTCATAACCTTCCTTGTCTTTCTGACTCCTGTAATCTTTTAGCGGGTTAATCCCCCACGTGCCGATGGCAATCTCAGTAAGCCCTTCTCTCCAGGGCCTTCCCACTGTGTCGGTTATTATTACCGCTACATCCTTGTTGATTTGATTTGTTATATCAACAGCGATACGCTGTGCCGAGCCGTCAGAATCTTCGGGTAACAATGTTACTTTATCATTGTCCGGCACATTTGAGGAATCTACCCCCGCATTGGCAAGCACAAGCCCGTCCTTGTTTTCTACCACCATGACCCCCGTGTCAGTCTTCCTCTGCATCTTCACGATGCGCCTGGTTTCACCGAGTATTACTTCCACTACCCGCGGGTCTTTTAGTAATTCTTCGCCGAGCTTCTCTGCAAAAGGGGTCGGCTCAACCTCTTTTAAATCGACGACTTTCCCCTCGGCCTTGGATACTATCTTTTGGGCAATTACAACAATATCTTTTTCTTCTAAATCTAACTGCTGCGATTTCAGCGCATCCAGCAATATTTCGGATAAATTATCACCCTCTTTAATTTCCGGGATTGCTGTAACCGGGATTAATTCAATTTTTGGGGACATTACGTATGCTTTAAAAATCGGACAATGTTATTTAGCTGACCACTGCCCACTTGGAAGCTGAATCAATGTGCCCGATCTTACCTCACCTATTCTCACAGCGGCAAACTGCTCTGCTGCCTGAGGCTTCACGCTGTTTATATTTTCTGCGATTATATCAAGCTTGTTAATTTTAACAATCTCTTCTGCCATGGCTTTTATAATAATATTCCTGTCGGAATTTTCATCGCTGACAGTCTTGCTGTCTGAAGATGAGAGCGAACCCCTTTTAACTAAAAGCCCCTTGTTTCCTTCTCCGGCAAGCCTCTTGCTGAGCAGCTTGTTAACTGCACTCTGACGGTTGTTTCTTCTGTCATAGGCTTTTTGAACTGCGGGATTACTTTTTATGTTATTCAAGATTTTATTGGTAAGTCCACTCTGAGCATATGCCTCGGGTACTAATCTGAATACCCTCTTTGTGGCTATTATTTTATTTGCCGTGATTGATGACTCTGTAGGGTAGATAAAAGAAGTCGGCTCACTGTCGGTAGCAGTTTCCTGCTCCATACTTTCTGGTTCTGCATCTGTTTGATCAGAGTTGTTTTCCTGCTCACCATCTTCTAATAACTCATCTTCCAAGGCCTGGAATACGTCCTTGACTTCCTCTGCCGGGAAATAAACATTTATGGTTACTATGGCGCAGGATAGATTCAGAAATAAAAATACGTATAATGATCTGCTTGCTAAGCTGTTATATAAATTTTTCATTCATGGCTCCTCTTTTAATTTTGAAATTGTAAATCAAGACTACCCGTACCTGCTCTCCTGGCCGTTTCTCTTATCACGGATAACAAATGAGCAACGGAGATCGAGTTTCTTTTATTATGAACTTTAATATTCAAATCTTTCAAACCCAATGTTTTGTTTGAAATTTCAAGCTCATTAAAAGTTATAACTCCATTATTAATGTATCCGTATAAACGTCCTTTGTCATAATTTTTTGATGAACCTAGCAGCAACCTCTCCCTGGCTCCGAGCCTTTCCAAAAAAGCTTTACCGACGACCTTTTTTTCTTTACTTGATTTTACTGTCCAAAAATTAAACAGGCCGTCAAGCATGCTGGTTCGTCTTTCTTTTTGCACGAGGCTTACAAGCCCATTAAATCTGCCGCTTATGTAACCTTCGGTACCCGGGATGCTGTCCGTAATTTTCTTTAAGCTTATATCATTAAAAAGAAAATAAAACTTTCCCGCCTTCTTTTTGCTTTTCCCAATATTATACACCCCGGAAGACGTAACTTTTCCACCAAACGCACTTGTGCTCAGTTCCTTAATAGTAAGATTATTTTTTACAACATTCATGAGCAGTCTTATATTTTCCAAAGTGAAAAACCCATAATCCAGTCTTTTTATGTTAACATTGGATTCATCACTTCGGGAAATACTTTTTGTATATTTATAGGCTTGCTTGAAGTTTTTTGTGTGTCTGCTTATAACTTCATTTATGCTTTTAAGCTCGGTCTCATCCCGGCTTAGATTTAATCTGCCATCCAGGTTTTCAATGTTAAGATAAGTGCCAAATGGGTCGCCCTTAAAGTTTATATTTTTAAAATCTATATAACCCAAAACAGTCGAATCTTCCGGGAAATTACTTGCTGTAAGCGCAATATCCAGGTCCCCGCTTATTTCTCCAAACCTAATAACCGGAGGCAGATATGGATTTAAAAAATTCTTTATTCCGGCAAGATTCATTTTTTCTGTCTTATAGCTCAACATTCTATTCTCGCTAAATGGCTTTTCTGTTTCACTGCTAAATTTAAGCAAAACATCACTATTGCTATTACTTATTAAACCATTTTTTACAGACAAAGTTTCGCTTTGAGACTCTATATCCAGATTTATGTTGAGCTTTGATTCCTCTTCATAGTCCTCAACAAATAAATTGCTAACAGTCAAATTCCCTGCCCCTGCCGGAAGCGAGCCTTCATTATTTATGAATTTACCCTGGTATGATAAATTTAGTTTTTTAGCTGTAAGAACGTTTTCTTTTCCCTCTATGTTTGGATTTTTAAGGCTTATTTTGAACATTAAATTGTTGTTTTGGCTGCTTAAAAATCCAGTTAGTTTTCCGCCAAATAAACTGCCACTTATGGTGTTTAATCTATAGCCTTTTGGGTTATATGAGACCAGTGAGCGCAGCTTGCTGAATTTGACTGAATACAGATCGGCTTGCTGAATATTGATATCACCTGTCCAAACATCTTCTGCCTGTTTATTTAGGTCTAAGCTTATTGTGGAAAGCCTGTAGCTTTTATCATTGGATATAAAGGTTCCATTTTTTAAATTAACTACCGACGGGAAAGGGATATTTTGTTGAATGGGAAGATTTACCTCCCTTATATGAGCACTGCCCTTGTCTTTCCAGGCAAACTTAATATCAGAAAAGCTAAGGTCGGAACTGCCTATAGTAAAATCGCTTCTTAAGTCTGCCAGCTCATAATCTTTATAACTTCCGGAACTTGATACAATACCACCTGTTATATCCTCAGATTTATCCCGGTCTGCTTTTGCTGTTATTTCTATTGAATTAAGAATTAAATTTAGCAGTGTATTTTGTAACACTTCGCCGCTTAAGCGCAGATTATATTTCCTGTAATTTAACAGATCTTTTACGTCGGCGTTAAATTTTCCCTTATTGATTTTAAAACCGCTGTAGTCGAGGTTTTTGTATTCCAGGTCATTTAACTTAATATCTACGTTATTCTTGTTGTCCGATGAACTTGCAATACTAACCGTATTTAGAATCTTCTTTGATGAATTTAACCCGGAAATATTAAGGGTCTGGGTATCGGATATTTTTATAGATACATCTTTTGCGGACAAATCAGTAAATAAATTCAGTGTTTCTGCGCTGCCATCAAAACTGGTGTTGAGATTTAAAATACTGCCGGCAATGTTCTTATTAACAAAGGATGTTTTGCCAAGATCTATATTGCTTGCGCTGAGTCTGCCGTCTATTTTATGACCCTGCTCTTTTAATTCAAGCCTGCATTGGAGATCAATTTTCCCGTCTGCAAAATTTTTGGAGCTTGCTTTTATATTCACAATATTGTTCTTGTTGGAATTTAGCAGGCCTTCTACATCGAGATTTAATCCATTTACGACTAATTCATTATTTCCTTGTTTGTAGGCAAAACTACTGAAGATCATCTGATTATTTATAACCAGACTGTCCTTTATTGAGCCTGTTATCGTTATATCGTTTTTAACCAAATTTCCGCCAAGCTTTATTCCGTGCTTATCGGTAAATGGGCTTGATAGTATTTCAATATTTACTTCTTCTGCATTTCCTGATATGTCAAATACAGGGTCATCTAATAAGCTCGATATTTCTCCACTGAGATTGAGCTTTATTAGATTAAAAATTTCGAATAAGGAATTATTAATAATTACAGTATTGTCTTTTTTTATATAATTAATATTGAAATCCGCTTTTCCTATAAGCTCCTTCTCTTCATAGATATTTACTAAAGCTCTGGAGCTCTTTTCATCTTTTGTATCAACATTTATTGTAGAATTGATATTAAGCGCCGGAATACTGGTATTATCACTACCTAATATTTGGAGTGCAGGAGTCTGCAGTTTAACTTCGGCGCTTATAGCACTTTCTCTGCGGTTTATTTTACTTTGTATGCTGAAATTCTTTTCAAATATTTCCAGGTTAGAGCGGACGCTGACATCGCTTAGTTTTTGCAGGTCACCAAGCCTGAGTATCAGATCGGCCAGTTTGAATTTAGATTCCCTCTCATAATCGATATCTATGCTTTTAACAATAATTTCCCGTAATACTATCCCTATTTGCTGTTCGTCTTTATCCCTGGCTATTTCATCAGATGTTTGCTGATTTGATAATTCATTTATAAATTGCTGTGAAAAAGTCCCTTCTATTTTATCAATCTCTATAAGTTCTATTACTGCCTTTAGGTTTAATATGGAACTTAGGAAATTAATATCCAGATTGGCAGCGTTAAGCTTTATATACTCATCTTCTTTATTTTTAGGTTTTGAAATTTTCAGATTACTAAAGCTAAAACCGGATACAAGGCTATAATCAATCCTGCCGACCTTAATGTTATTACCCTGCCACTGAGGGTTATCATTTATATAATCTTTTATCTTATAAGGAACATAGAACTTAAGCGTAAGAAAGATTATTAAGAGAAAAACAATTGGAGCAGCTAATAGAAAACTCCGTCGCCCTGACAGCTTGTTTTGTGAAAAGATCATCAACTATTAGTATAAGATCAAACCACAAAATGGAAATTAAGTTTCAATAATTACGTCCTTTGCTTTTACTACGTTTTTAAAACTGTAAAACGAATACCTTTTCTTTTTTAGAAATTCTCCTACCACTGTTACAACCGATCCTTTCTTAACATTCAGATGCTCGCCCTGATAGTAGACATGTAAAATATTTTCGGACTTATCCTCTATTTTAAAGAATGTATATTGCTTACCTTCTGCGGTCGTAAATTTCAGTTTGTTTATAATCCCCTCAACTATTATTTCTTTTTTATCATACACAGATGGATTAGAGACAAACTCTTCAAATGAGCTTGAAGCATCTTCACTTCTGCCGTAGCTAAGATTGAACGAGCAGGTAAGTATTATTGTAAATGTTATTAAAATTAATTTTTTCATATCATCATCCTCTGTTCCTGTAATTCATATAAAATTTCTTTACCCTTTTAATGTAATTTTGCGTCTCCGGATAAGGGGGTACTTTATTATCATATTTCATCACGGTGCCGGGGCCGGCATTATAAGCTGCAAGCACGAGGTCAACATCGCCTTTAAAAAACCTTATCAGGTCACGTAAAAACTTAACCCCGCCTTCGATGTTTTGACTTGCGTTAAAAGGATCGGCTACGCCGTAGTCTTTTGCAGTGGCAGGAATAAGCTGCATCATACCCTGCGCATTTTTTGGAGAGACCGCCTTTGGGTCAAAATTTGATTCGGCTTTTATCACAGCCTTTATAAGCAGCGGATCGACGCCGTATTTTATACCGCTCTTTTTTATTACTGTATCAATATCTGTTTTAAAATCGCCGGATTTGGTGAAGATGTCATCGTAATTTATTACTCTAAACTGAGACAGGGTGGAATATTTTACAAGCCTGTAATCCCTCTCCACTTCCTTGCATGTGAGATTAACAGTCTGCTCACCGCCAATTATCGTAACGAGGCAATCGGAGATATGCAGCACTTTATATGATTCATTACCATAAGAAAATTTATCTCCGATCGAATATGTCTTAACCTCTCCCGAAAGATTATTTTTTAGAATAACCCTGGGATGAGTCTTATTATAAAGTGTGCTTAAAATCTCTACATCTATACTGGAATTATAATAATTTGGCTTAGAATCTTCGGTTATATACGCCAGCTCCTGCGATAATATGGCAATATTTGAGGCTAAAATTATTAGTAGAGCTAATAATGTTGTTTTCATGTTAATTTGTATTTAAATAATTATTATATTAATTATAGGCTATTTTTAAACAAATTTAAAGTAGATTATTAAGTTTTATTTGTAAATAAATAATAAATTTGTAAAATTTCCAGATGAAATCCGAAACTCCAACTGCTCTTACCATAGCAGGCTCAGACAGCGGCGGGGGTGCGGGCATACAGGCTGATCTAAAAACATTCACTGCCCATAAAGTATATGGTATGTCGGTGCTGACTTCAATCACAGCGCAAAATACCAAAAAAGTGCTCGGAATTCACAACCTGAGTCCCGAATTCATCGGGCTTCAGCTTGTGGCAGTAGCAACTGATTTTGAGGTAAATGCGGCAAAGACCGGAATGTTGTCCACGGTACCAATTATTAAATCAATCGCAGATCAGATTAGGCGTTATAAAATTCCAAACCTTGTGGTAGACCCCGTGATGATCTCAAAAAGCGGAGCAAGGCTTTTGCAAAAAGAGGCTGAAACATCTCTTAAAAATGATATAATACCTCTTGCTTTTGTGGTGACACCCAATATACCGGAGGCAGAAGTTATTACGGATATGAAGATAGGCTCAATAGAAGACATGAAAGAGAGCGCTGAAAAGATTAAAAGAATGGGCCCAAGAAATGTACTTATTAAGGGCGGTCACCTGAAACAAAACAAAGACGCTGTAGATATTTTATATAGCGGCGATGACTTCTATGAAATTGCTACAAAGTGGATAAAAACAAAAAATACTCATGGCACGGGGTGCACTTATTCTGCTGCAATATGCGCAAATTTAGCCAAGGGCATAGACGTTTTGGAAGCTGTGAGTATGGCAAAAGATTATGTGACTGCAGCAATTGAAAAATCATTTAATATAGGAAGCGGCCATGGGCCGCTGAATCATTTTCATAATATTAATTAGAAAGGAAGGAGAGATATGGCAGAGCTTATCGATGGGAAAGTAGTTTCACAGAGCGTGAGAGACGAGGTGCAGGAGCTTACAGGCAAGTTAAAGGAAGATACCGGGGTAGTACCCGGGCTTGCCGCTGTGCTTGTGGGAGACGACCCGGCCTCGGAGATTTATGTAAGGAACAAAAGAAAGGCATGTGAGAAAGTAGGAATTTATTCTGAAGAGCATAAACTTCCGGCAGAGACAACGGAGGAGCAGCTTTTAGAGCTAGTAAACAAGCTAAACGATGACCCGAAGATTCATGGCATACTGGTTCAGCTCCCGCTTCCAGATCACATAAACGAGACCACGATCCTGCGTTCTGTATCTCCACTGAAAGACGTTGACGGTTTTCATCCGTACAATGTAGGGCTGCTTGTAGAAGGTAACCCAAGCTTTGTTTCCTGCACTCCGGCTGGGATTATCAGAATGCTGGAATACTACAACCTAGAAATTAAGGGTAAAGAAGTCGTTGTTGTCGGCAGGAGCAATATCGTAGGGAAGCCGGTGTCTATGCTTCTGCTTCACAGGCACGGCACGGTAACCATTTGCCACTCAAGAACCAAAGACCTTAGCGAAGTTACAAACCGGGCGGACATCCTAGTCGCTGCTATTGGAAGGGCTAACTTCATAACCGGCGATATGGTAAAAAAGGGCGCCGTGGTGATTGATGTAGGCATAAACAGAAAAGACGACGGCAAGCTCACCGGAGACGTGGACTTTGAGGCGGTTTCAGAAAAAGCATCATACATCACTCCTGTACCCGGAGGAGTGGGTCCCATGACAATAGCTATGCTTCTATATAACACTTTTCTTTCTGCAAAGAGTACGGCGGAATCTTAACTACAGAAAAGTTGTCCTCATTACTGTCTTATAATGAGCCATTAGATATATAAAAAATCCATCTATGCTATGAGTGTAATATTTATTCATGTCTTTAATAAGTCTTAATGAAGTTAAGCTTTCCTTCGGCGGGCCTCTTATATTTGATGATTTGAACCTACAGATTGAGCAGGGAGAGAGGGTTGCGCTTATTGGAAGAAACGGAGTAGGCAAGACCTCACTTATGAAAGTGATAGCGCGTGAGCTTTATGTAGATGATGGCAAGATTGCTTATCAAAAAGGACTTACGGTTACACATCTTCCTCAGGAAATTCCCAAAGATATGGGAGGTAAAACTTTTGATATCGTTCTCTCAGGGCTTGGTAAGCGGGCAAAGCTTATAAGTGATTACTATTATTTGAGTAAAAGACTAGCTCATGAAAGCAGCCCTGAGCCTCTTAAGAGGCTGGACGCAATGCAGGCAGAGCTTGAGAGGACAGAAGGCTGGAAGATTGAAAGCGAGGTTGAGTCAGCAATAAGCCACCTTGGTCTCGATCCAGAAAGCGAATTTACCAAACTATCTGGCGGACAGAAAAGGAGGGTGCTTCTTGCAAGGGCGCTTGTCATAAACCCTGATCTGCTAATGCTCGATGAGCCTACAAACCATCTCGATATTGATTCTATTCAGTGGCTTGAAGAGTTTTTAAAAGCCTGCAAGAGCACGCTCTTCTTCGTAACCCATGACAGAGCTTTTATGAAAAATCTTGCGACGAGAACAATAGAGCTAGACCGAGGGAGGATCTTTAACTGGCAGTGTGACTACGAGACATTTTTGCAGAGAAAGCAGCATGAGCTTGATGCAGAGCAAAAACAGAGCGCGCTTTTTGATAAAAAGCTTGCAACCGAAGAAGCCTGGCTTAGAAAAGGGGTAAGGGCAAGGAGAACAAGAAATGAGGGCCGTGTCAGAGCCCTTATGAAAATGAGAGAGGAAAAGAGAGCACGCAGAGCGGAGATTGGAAATGCTAAAATGCTGGCTCAAAACTCTGAGCTTTCCGGCAGGCAGGTTATTAAAGCCTCTGATATTAGCTTTGGCTATGAAGAAAATCCGATTGCCTTAAATTTTTCGACGCTCATAATGCGTGGGGATAAAGTGGGTATTATAGGCCCCAATGGCTGCGGCAAGACTACATTAATAAATCTTTTACTGGGAAATATTGTACCTCAAAATGGAGAGGTCGTTATTGGAACAAATCTCGAAGTCGCTTATTTTGATCAGCTGAGAGAACAGCTCGATGAAACTAAAAACGTGATGGACAATGTAGGTGGGGGCAAGGACACGATCACAATAAACGGAAAGGAGCGTCACATAATAGGCTACCTGCAGGATTTTCTTTTTTCATCTGATAGGTGTAAGGAAAAGATATACAGGCTTTCAGGCGGAGAGCGGAACAGGCTTACCCTTGCAAAGCTTTTTACAAAACCCTCAAACCTCCTAGTTATGGACGAGCCTACAAATGATCTGGATATTGAGACTCTTGAGCTTTTGGAGGATTTACTGGTTGAATATCCAGGCACTATCATTTTGGTAAGTCACGACAGGGAGTTTTTGGACAGTGTAGTGACTTCAACTATCGTATTTGAGGGGGATGGGAAAATAAATGAATACCCGGGTGGTTACTACGACTGGCTTTCTCAAACAGATGAGCAGGTTAAAGAATCTCAAAAAGCAAAGGACGGGAATAAAGAAATTGAACCCGAAGCAAAACCGGCAAAAAAACCCACAACAAAACCAAAAAAACTAAGTTTTAAAAAGAATAAAGAATTAGAAGATCTGCCGCAGCTAATTGAAAAGTTAGAACAGGAGCAAAAGGAGATTTTTAATATACTTTCAGATGCCGATTACTACAAAAAGGACCCCAAGGAAATAGAATCTACCCAGGCAAAGTCTCAGGAGCTGGAAGAGAACATATCCAGTGCATATGAAAGGTGGAATTACCTTGAGCAGTTAAGAGAAGAAATTCAAAACCAGACAGATTAAAAATATAACAATATGTCAGACTACGATATTTTAGCGAAATTCTATGATGATATTATGGGAGATCAGAAAGAGTTTGCCCAAAAGGTTTACAGACTTATTAGAAGTCACCTTCCACGGGCAGGCAGCCTGCTGGAGCTTGGCTGCGGCACGGGTTCTTATCTGCAATATTTATCCAAATACTACAAAACCACCGGTGTTGATAGCTCTTCGGTAATGTTATCGGTTGCAAGAGAAAAACTGCCGGATACTGAGCTTTATCAGGCAAGTATGATTGAGCTTAATCTGGACAGGAAGTTTGATGTGATCATTTGTATGAATGATACTATCAATCATTTTACAAAAATATCAGAGATTAAAAGAATATTCTCAAGCTGTTATGAGAATTTAACTGATAACGGGATATTAATTTTTGATATTAATACAGTCCATAAATTAGAATCCCTTTCAGATTGCCCACCCATTGTTCATCAGTTTAGAGAAAACTACTTTATAACAAATGTATCAAGAACAACAAAGGATATATATGAATGGGACCTGAGGATTTTTGAAAACATATCTGATAGTACATATAAACTGCATGAAGAACTGCTCTATGAGCGATCTTATACAATTGCACAATTAAAAGATTATCTTGGTAATAAGTTTAAAAATATTAGGTTTTTGGATTTAAACAACAAGAAAATAAGCAAAAAATCTGAAAGACTTCACTTTATATGTACTAAATATGTACTAAAAAATAGTTGTTCTTGATAAAAAAATGCGGGAGTAAGCTATATTCGCTTACACCCGCATATCCTAATTAAAGGAGGATGGAGGATGGCTTTGTAATTAAGTAATTAACTTAATATTTAGTAATAATATAAAGCACGATACTTAATTGTCAATATTTTTGTGATATGTTCAATAAATATTTGAATAGATATGGATAAATTGAATGCGGATTTACCGATGGGCTTACACTAAGTAGGGGTAGTAAAATCTCTAAGTAGCTTAAATTAAAGAAGTTTTTTCTTAAATTTATTTACAGACTCATCTACATAGTTAACCCGCTCGAGAAGCTTGTCAAAAACTACCGGATAGTCTGACTCTACCGCTCCCCTGTTTTCGGGAACACCATGATACCCCGGATTTCCCGGATCACCTCTGTGTACTATTCTTTCTGGATGTCTTTCTTTAGTGTCTACAACCATGCCGTCCTGGAGCTTACCTATAAACTCACCGTTCATTTTATGGACGTTTTCACCATCTATCTGTCCCACAGCCTGGCCGTGGAGGGTGTGAATATAGCCAGAGTTTATATATCCTACAGGATTTCCCTGCTCATCATATACATATTTCGGCATATAATGCTCCTCTAATAAATTATAGCAAAAAATAGAGATTGTATCTATCAGTTTTTTACCTTCGCTGATAAATCATTAATATTACGAGACTGTGTCACAAAACAACTTGAAAATTTTGTTATTAATTTTTACGATCATCACATGGGGATACTCATGGATACTTATGAAGCAGTCTCTGCAGTATATGCAGCCTTTTACATTCATAGCTCTAAGGCATGCTGTTGCGGCAGCCGCATTGCTTCCTTTTTTGCTTCTTCGCTCTTCCCATAAATCAGAAAATTTTAGAAATCCTAATTTTTTTATAATTGGTCTTGTTCAAACCGCCGCCATGATGGCTTTTATCATATACGGAATGAAGTTTGTAGCGGCCGGCAAAACTTCTGTAATTGTCTATACCATGCCCGTATGGACCAGTCTTTTACTGCATTTCTTCCTAAAAGAAAGGCTGAATCACGCAAAGTGGGTTGGTGTTGGCCTTGGGCTTATAGGCACCGTTTGTATTTTAGGCTGGGACGCCATTTCACTTCAAAACAGAGATATAATATTTGGAGAAGCATTGATAATATTTGCTGCAATCTGCTGGGCTTGCGCCAATATATGGAACAGGGTGAAGCTTAAGGATCATAACCCTTTTATAGTTAACGGCTGCCAGCTTTTTTATGGAGCGATATTACTTATCGTCCTTGCATATATCTCAGAGGGGTCGCTCGATGTCGACTGGAACTACCACTCCATATTTATAGTATTGTTTACAGGAATTGTGGCCTCCGCAATAAATTTTTCGATATGGTTTTATCTGATTAACAATTTTGATATTAATATCACTACATCCTCATCCCTTCTTGTTCCGGTAGTGGGCATTGTTCTTGACAGGCTCATACTTGGAACGAGTCTGGATATGGGTGTGCTGATAGGCGGCGTGTTAATTGTTATTAGTATCTATAAAATATCAACGGCGGGACGTTAAGACACATACGGCAAGACCTTGTCGACAAAAAGCTTCATTGATCTGATTGCCTCATCGTGGCTGATACCGGGAAACTTGAACCTGCAGATCATATTATTGATAGGCAGATTTTCCTTGTATTCATTTATCTTATCGATACACTCCTGCGGCGTGCCGATAATGGCCTGATCCCTTGCGATGCCATAGAGCTGCGGGTCATCAGGATCACTTAACAGGTTTCCTGCCCTGTCTAGCATAGAATCCCAGGATGCGCACCCTTTTGCCGTGTACGTAACATTTTCTTTGATATCTTCCCACACGCGTCATCGCTCTTTTTATCCGATATATACATCTCCCTTACAAGCGGCTTCTCTATTTCTTGAGGATTATGGCCGTACTCTTCGAGCATAGACGAATGCATTCCGAATAGAGCTTTGATAATTGGAATAACTCCAATCGCAGGCACATATAGCGGTGCGCCTATTCTTGCTGCCCTTCTTATTGCCGGCTCTGTAAATGCTCCGATCCAGATTGGGATTGGCTGCTGCACAGGTTTTGGGGTAAGTCCATATTTTTTAATTTATAATACTTACCGTTATGGCTGAAGCTTCCTTCCTGCCAGCTGTTGGTCAATATATCGAGACTCTCTTCAATCCTGCCCTTTCTTTCCTTAAGCGCCCTTCCGAAACCATCAAACTCTTCCTTCCTGTAGCCAAGCCCTAGGCCAAGAATTAACCTGCCTTCTGAAATAAGGTCTACTACGGCAGAATCTTCGGCGACTCTTACGGGATCATGAAGCGGAATAAGAAGCACGCCTGTGCCGATTCTTATGTTCTTGGTTCTTGCCGCGATTGCGCCGGCTGTGACCATAAGCGAAGGGCAGTAGCCATCAGCAAGGAAATGGTGCTCAGTAAGCCATGCAGAATCAAAACCCATATCATCTGCAACACTTATTTCATCCAGCATTTCTCTGTAAAGCTCTACATGTTTTCTTGGCCTTGAGGTGGTGACTGAAGGCTGTAGTATCCTACTCCATATTTCATTCTTTCTATACCTCATTCTAATATTTTTCTTCTTTATATCAAAGTTTGGTTAAATATTCAATAGAAATTTAACTGTGGATAACTATCACATATAATAAGCAAATTCTTTTCACATATATTAAACGCGTATACTAAATTAATATATAACGCACAGTAACTATTGAAGATTATTATATTTGATGTCTGTTGATATTATGTTTATAACAATATTTATATATGGTTAAAAACATGTTGATAGAATGTGAATATATGTTTATTGGTAAAAACTGCCTATCTTTTTCACATACTGTTTGTTTTTCATGCTTTGTATAATCTCCAATAGGGTTTTATTTAATAAAGGGTGAATAAGATCGGGGCAGATTTCAGATAGTGGCTCGATTACAAATCTTCTTAAATGGGCCTGTTTGTGCGGGATAGTTAGATTATCGCTTTGCAGAATTAAATCGTTATAAAAAATAATATCTATATCAATAGTTCGGGGGCTGTAGTCTCCTTTGCTTTCCCTGCCAAGTTTTTTCTCTGTCTGTGTAAGCGAGTCCAGCAGATCAACAGGCTTTAGGGGCGTTAGTATCTTTGCAGCGCAGTTTATGAAGTCACTTGGCGTAGAAACTCCTATCGCCTCGGTTTCATAAAATGAGGACACTTCTTCAATTTCTACATAAGTGGACAATTCATCAAGGGCCTTTATGCAGTGCTCTATTCTGTTTTCTATGTTTGAGCCTAAACTCAAGTAAACTATATTCATCTTTATTGTATAATAATTAAGATATGCAAAAATTCTAATTTAAGGAGGAGGGGCATGCTACTTTCACAGCAGGATATTGAAAAAAATTTAATGGGACTTGATGGCTGGGGACAGGCTGGGCTTGAGATCGAAAAACAGTACAGGTTTAATAACTTTATAGAGTCTATAGGTTTTGTGAACAAAGTTGCAATACTTGCGGAAAAGGCAGACCATCACCCCGATATTTTAATTCAGTATTCAAAGGTAAAAATTTCACTCTCTACTCATAGTGAAGGCGGGATAACCGAAAAGGATTTTAGTTTAGCAAGAGAAATAGAAGCTGTTTCTTAATGCATAGCATGAAATAGAGCCATAAAAAGCTAATGCGGCACTTTTATCTGTTCCGAAATCTCTTGTATTGCCTCTTCTTCGGTTGAAATCTTTGAAGTCTCGGTTTTCATGATAACTCGATGAGCAAGAACTGCTACCGCCATGTTTTTTACATCATCAGGAATGCAGTAGTTCCTTCCTTCAACTATGGCATTTGCCTGTGCAGCCAGCTTGAATGCTATTGTTCCCCTCGGGCTTACTCCAAGCTCAAAAAGCTCATTGTCACGGGTTTTGTTTACTATATTGAGAATATATTCGAGAATTGATTCATCTACTGTTACTTTTTCTACAAGCGACTGTAGCTGTAATATATCTTCTTTCGATATAACCGGGTTTAGCTTATCTATTGAGTTATAAGGGTTTGAGTTGGTAATAATTTCCTTTTCGCTCTCATAGTCGGGATAGCCGATGCTTATTCTTATTGCAAATCTATCCAGCTGGTTTTCAGGCAAGGGAAAAGTGCCCTTATATTCAAACGGGTTTTGGGTGGCGATCACGATAAAGGGTTGTACGAGTTTAAATGTCTTGCCGTCAACCGTAACTTTAGACTCGCTCATCGCCTGAAGGAGCGCACTCTGCGTTTTTGGCGTGGCGCGGTTAATCTCGTCTGCAAGTACAATACTTGAAAAAACCGGGCCCGGGGAAAATTTAAACTCTGTAGTGTTTTGATCAAAAATAGAAACCCCCAGTATATCGGAGGGCAGAAGGTCACTTGTAAACTGTATTCTGTTGTATGAGAGGTTTGTGGATTTGGCAAGTGACTGAGCAAGGGTCGTTTTTCCTACTCCGGGTACGTCTTCTATAAGCACATGACCGCCCGAAAGAAGGGCGACTATAACGTCCCTTATTACCTCTTTTTTACCCCTTACTACTTTTTGGATGTTTCTTTCTAATAGATTAACTTTTTGTGCAATATCTGAACTGTCCACGACTTTTCCTTTATTTCAGTTTTCATCCCTTTCCACAGCATTTCTTATATTTTTTGCCGCTGCCGCACGGGCAGAGCTCGTTTCTTCCTATCTTTTTCTCCCTTCTTATAGGCATAGGCTTTTTCTTTTCCTCTTCTTCGCCTTTACCAATCACCATTCTTTCCTGCTCTATTCTTCTCCTGCGCTCAAGCCTTTCAATATCTACTTCACTTACAGGCTGTACCAGGAAAAGTTTGTTGCATACCTCTTCATTAAACCTTTCCAACAAGCCTGTAAAGGTTTCATATCCTTCTTTCCTGTATTCCCGTAGAGGATCTTTCTGAGCATAACCCCTAAGTCCTATTCCCTCTCTCAGGTGATCCATACTTAGAAGGTGATCCTTCCAAAGCGTATCCAGAGTTTGCAGTATAATAAACTTTTCAATCTGCCTTAGAGTTTCCTCACCAAACTCATCTTCTTTCTGTTCATACTGCCCTTTAATACTGCTGTTTAGGCTATCTATTAACCTTTGCTGATCAAGCCCGTATTCTTTTAGCTCATCCGGGCTTAGTTCAAGATTAAACAGCCTCTTTAAGGCTTCGGATAATTCATCATAGTCTACCTCATCCTCTCTTGTCTTTTGCGGGATGTTTTCATAAACAATGCTCTGTATTGTTTCATCTACTATTTCATAAAAAATTTCTTTTATATTTTCACCCGACAGTATCTCTTTTCTCTTTGTGTAGATAACGTCTCTTTGTGTATTAAGTACATCATCGTATTCGAGAAGGTGCTTTCTTATATCGAAGTTTCTGGATTCAACCTTTTTTTGCGCATTTTCTATAGATTTGGAGATTAGCGAGGCTTCTATGGGCTCACCCTCTTTCCATCCAAGCTTGTCCATCACAGACGTGATTTTTTCTGAAGCAAAGATTCTCATGAGATCATCATCAAGCGCAACATAAAATCTTGATGATCCCGGATCACCCTGCCTTCCTGCACGGCCCCTTAGCTGATTATCTATTCTTCTGGATTCGTGTCTCTCTGTACCTATAATGTGAAGCCCGCCAAGCTCTAGCACTTTTTCCTTTTCGCCGTCACAAATATTCTTTGCCTCTATCATTACTTCTTCATACTCATCTTCTTCGAGCTCGCTAAGCTCGGCATCGTATGTCTTTTTTGCAATATCGGCTGCCAAGAACTCAGGGTTTCCGCCAAGTATAATGTCCGTACCTCTTCCGGCCATATTAGTAGCGATGGTTATAGAGCCTATCCTTCCTGCCTGTGCTACAATATGCGCTTCTTTTTCGTGCTGCTTTGCGTTTAGTACATTAAACTTAATCTTGCTTTTTTGCAGGTGCCTGCTTATTTTTTCAGAGTTTTCGATTGACGTAGTACCAACAAGAATTGGCCTTCCCGTGGCATTTATTTCTTTTATTTCTTTTACTACTGCATCGAGTTTTTCCTTTTCGGTTTTATATATTACATCGTTTTGATCATCACGGATCATCTCTTTATTAGTAGGAATAACAGACACATCCAGCTTATATATGTTTTTAAACTCAAAGGCTTCTGTGTCAGCAGTACCTGTCATACCGGAGAGCTTGCGGTACATTCTAAAGTAGTTTTGTATCGTAATAGTTGCGAGGGTCTGGTTTTCATTTTCAATCTGCACACCCTCTTTTGCCTCTATAGCCTGATGAAGACCGTCGCTCCACCTCCTTCCGGGCATGAGTCTTCCGGTGAATTCATCCACTATTACCACCTGACCTTCTTTAACAATATAGTCCACATCGTTTTGGAACATATGGTGTGCGCGCAGGCCCTGGATCACATGATGCAGAAGCTCAAGGTTAGAAGGGTCGTATACATTTGTAATACCCAAAATATTTTCTACTTTACTTGATCCTTCCTCGGTTGGGGTTACTTGTTTGGTTTTTTCATCAATCGTAAAATCCACTTCTTTTTTAAGCTTTTTTACTACGCTGTCAATCTTATAGTATCTTTCTGTGGAATCTTCTGAGGGCCCGGAAATAATAAGAGGAGTCCTTGCTTCATCTATCAAAATACTGTCCACCTCATCAACTATTCCAAAGTTGTGCTCCTTTTGAACATAATCTTCCAAAGAGAACTTCATATTGTCTCTAAGGTAGTCAAATCCAAACTCGTTGTTGGTGCCGTAAGTAATTTCTGCCCTGTAGGCGTCCTGCCTGGAGCATTCTGTAAGCTTTGTTTTAAAAGATGTAAGGGCGTCGAGGTTTCTGTCCGGAGGAATTTCCAAATCCGCAAATTCAGCAGGCCATACGCTTAAGTTATCATCGATTGCCTTTTGAGCCTTTGTCTCATCTTCCCAGTCTATAAGGTATGAAACTTCATGATTTATAACACCTACTTTTAAACCGAGTATTTTGTATATAGGGGCCATCCACATTGCGTCCCTTCTTGCAAGATAATCATTTACGGTAATAAGATGAGCGCCGTATCCGGTAAGTCCGTTTAAAAAAAGCGGCAAGGATGCAACAAGAGTTTTACCCTCCCCTGTTTTCATTTCCGATATATTTCCGTTATGAAGTGAAATTCCACCAAGAATCTGGACATCAAAGTGCCTCATGCCAAGAGTACGTTTGGAGGCTTCTCTTACAAGCGCAAATGCTTCTGGCAGGATTTCGGCAAGGGTATCTTCAAGCTTTTCAAAAAACTCGTCTTCATCGGTATCGAGATTACTGTTAATTGTTTCTTTTATTTTAGCCCGTAGCTGCGCTGATTTTGCTGTAAGCTCAGATATAGGTAGAGACCTCAGCTGCTCTTCATACTCGTTGCAGCTTTCTACAACAGACTGCATTTTCTTAAGCTGGCGCGTGTTTTGCGAGCCAACTATTTTTTTCATTATAAAAGATATCATTTATTCACTGTCCTCCGCTTGTGCGCAGATCAAAGTATAAGCACTTCTTTTTGCATAACAAGGGCATTTAATTTTTTTAGTGTAATTCTACTGATACTACCTTAGAAGTGCCTGGTTCCTGTGAAGTAATACCTATTAAATAATTAACATCATGCATAGTGTTTTTGTTGTGGGTTATGAGTAAAATCTGAGACTTATTGGAAATTTGCTTAATGACCTCGAGAAAGCTCCTTGTGTTATTATCATCGAGGGGGGCGTCTATTTCATCGAGCAGTAAAAAAGGAGCCGGTTTTACAAAGCATGCCGACAGTATGAGCGTTATTGCAGAAAGCGCTTTTTCACCGCCTGAGAGCAGGTTTATCGACTGAATTTTCTTGCCCTTGGGCCTTACGTATACTTCAACGCCGGTGTTTAAGAGATCATCAGGATCTGTAAGCTCAAGCTTTCCTTCTCCGCCCTTAAATATCTGCGGGAATATCTCGCCGAATTTTTCACTTACCAAATCATAAGTTTCTTTAAATCTGGCCTTTGATTCCCTGTCCAGTTTGTTTATCGCTTTTCTGAGCGATTCCATAGCGTTTTCTAAATCCTCTACCTGATCTGTTAGAAATTTGTTTCTGTCTTCTAACTTTAGATACTCTTCGGGGGCTAAGAGATTTACAGGGCCAAATCTTTCCAGACGGTTTTTTAGAACAGAAAGCTTGCTGTTCATATCCTGCAAATCAAAATCCAGCTCCTGTGCGCTAAAATACGCTTCTTCTATACTGGTATTTTCCAAAAGATGCTTTATTTCAATATCAACGCTGTTTAGCTCCAGGTCGAGCCTGGCAGAGCTGTGCCTAAGCTCTTCGAGCTCTGCAGATACTGCGGATAAATTATCATCATGTTCTTTGAGCTCTGCCTCAATCTGCTTTCTGTTTTCAGTTATATTTGATATTATTTCATTATCTTTATCAATTTTTTTATTAATTATCCTTTCATCTTCTCTTAGCTTTAGCAGTTTTTTTACAATAGTGGATTTAGAGTAGTTTAGTTTTTCAAAGTCGGTTTTTTGTATTATAACCTTTAAGCCAAGCTCTTTTTTTCTAAGCAGATAATAGCTAAGCTCCTGCTCAAGACCGTTTATTTTTTCCCTGAGAGCCGCTATCTCAACCTTGCTTTGGTTAACGAAAAGACTTATTTCAGAATCCTTATCCTCTAATTCTCTAAGCTCACTGTCCAAATTTTTAAACCCTGCTTCAAACCTAGTCTTTTTTAACTCAAGTTCGTTTATGTATTTACTAAGGTCAGTTAGAGACATTACTTTATTTCCTCTCTCTGATTCAAAGCTTTTAATTTCAGCGGTTAAAGACTTGTAGATTTTTGCAATTCCGCGATTTATATTTTTTAGGTTTATTAGATCTTTACTTATTTCAGCCTCTTTTATGTCAAGGTCTCTAAGCTTGGTATCCAGCGTTGTTTTAGTACCAAGTAAACCTTCTAATCTGCCCGTGGTATACTCTAATTCTAAGCGCACTTTATCAGTTTGCTCTTTATGCTCGTCTGCAATGGATGAAAAATCATCAATCTCTCTTTTTCTCTCAAACACCCCTTCAGATGACAAACCGCCGCACACATAACCCGTGCTGTCTATGTAGTCTCCATCTAGGGTAACAAATGAATATCCTTGCTGCAGTTTCTGCTCAATCTCAGAGGTGCTTTCAAGCGAATCCGTAATGTATGTCCTTCCCAGAAGGCTTGATAGCAGACCGCTTATTATGGGGTCAGCTTTAATAACGCTTAACAGTGGGGGCATGCTCATAAACGGATCAGTCTCTGTGTTGGCACTGCTTATATCCAAAGGGATAAAAGTTCCTCTGCCGGTTTTTTCATTTTTTAGAGAGCTTATTAATGAAAATGCCTGCTCTTTATTGTTTACAACAGACCATTTGAGCTTTTCACCAAGTGCAGCTTCCACGGCTCTGTCATATTTTTCAGATACCGATATATAGTCTGCAAGCACTCCCAATACCTCTGCGCCCTTATGTTCTAGGATAAATTTGCTAAGCTCACTTGGAAGCCACTCATAGTTTGTCTGTATCTTTTCTATAGCGGCAAGATGAGATTTTGCCTGGTTATACTTCTCTCTGTTCTCAAGTAGAGAAGCATCAAGGCCTGCTTTTTTATCATTCAGTTCTGTAAGTTCATTTCCGATTCTGATTAATTTATCAGCTAAGCTGATCTTGCTTGCGACCACATTTTTAAGGTCATTTTCATGTATCCTCAAATCTGCAGTATTAAGCGACATTTTGATTCCTGTTTGCTGCTTTTCATTTTTCAGCCTGTAAATTCGCGACTCCAGGTCCTTTACATCTTTTTCAATAGTTACTACTTTGGTTTTTACGCTTCCATACTCATCTAAGGACTTGAGCAGCCCTTCCCTGTGTTCTTGGTACTGCTGTCTTTTCGTTAACAGATCGTTCTTATAAGAATCGGTAAGCTGTTGTTTTCCTGAAAGCTCCTGCTCTTTTTCTGCGACATCCAAATTTAAGGCCTTTAGTTCGGAGAGCTTACGTGAGGTAGTTTGCTCTATATTCTCAATCTCTTTTAGATTGTTTATTTTATCAGTATTAATGGTATAGAGAGTATCTGTGACTATATTTTCTTCTCTGTTATTTAGTTCTATGCTGTTCTCGGCAGTATGAAGCTTTTTGGTATCATTAAAAAACTCATTTTTTAATGCCTCAATCTGCTCATCAATCCGGGTTATTTTATCAACTATGCGTTGTCTGCCGCTTTGAAGCTGAGAGTAAATTTCGGACTTTTGTGAGATACTGTTTTTAATCTCAAGACTCCTGGTTTCAGTCTTATTTTTAAGTTCTTCAAGCTCATTTTTCTTCCTTACAAAAACTAGTCTTTCTATTTGTTCAATTTCCTCTGCAATCTGTTTATATTTTTCTGCATCCTGAGCCTGTCTTTTAAGGCTTTTTATCTGGCGCAAAATTTCGGACTGAGATTCTTTTACCACAGTGAGGTTATTTTTAGTAAGCTCAATTCTGTTCTGAGTCTCTTTTCTTCTAAGCTTATACTTCCCGATACCCGCTACTTCTTCTATTACCTCTCGTTTCCCCTCAGGTTTTGAAGTAATAATACTCTCAACTTTTCCCTGACCAATTATTGAATAAGCCCTGGCTCCAACCCCGGTATCTACGAAAAGTTCTGTAATATCTTTTAGCCTGCAAGGGACATTATTTATGTAGTACTCGCTCTGCCCTGATCTAAACAGCCTTCTTTTAACATTTATTTCTTCATAGCCCGAGCCATTGGAAGACACTACCAGAGAGACTTCTGCCATTCCCAGCGGTTTTAGAGTTTCGCCTCCGTTGGATATTACTTCTTCCATGGTCATAGCCCTTAAGTTTCTGGGGTTCTGCTCACCCAGCACCCATTTTATGGCATCTATTATATTTGATTTCCCGCAGCCGTTAGGTCCCACAATTGCGTTAATATTGGAATGGAAATCTATTTTGGTTTTATCATAGAAGGACTTAAAGCCGTTAAATTCCAGTTTTAATAATTTCATCTACAACTATCCTTTATATATCTTATATATGTAAATATGATCAGTATAATATAGGAAATATTCCGTTAATAACGGAATGGTTATTTTTTAAATAAACTAGACCAAAACCTTTTCTCAGTTTTTGTTTTACGAGATTCCTTTTTCTCTGTTGTTCTGTTTTGCAATACTCTTAGTTCTCTTTTTGCATCTGTGAAATCAGGGTCATTCTCTACAGCCCTTGAAAAATTAGCTTCTGCTTTTTTATGGTCGTCTTTGTGTTTGTATATGTTTCCAAGATAATAATAGTTTTCTGCGATTCCACTGTCCTCAGATATCAACTTTTCAAGCTCCATGATAGATTCATCTACGACTACACTATCGTCCTTGCTCTTTAAGAACCTTCCCCAATATATTATACCTTTATATAAAACGTTATCAGGGTTGATTTTTATAGCCTGGTTAAATTTATCCTCGGCCTGTTCATATTTTTTTTGTTTTAGAAGAGCCGATCCTTCATTAAACATTACTTCAGCCTGATACAGTACCTGGGCTTCTGATTTTAGGTCATCAAGGGCGCTAACAGAGTCATATTCTTCCCTCTTGTCATCGTCACTCAGTGTTTGATAGGCCGTAGAGATTACAGAAAAAACCTTGTCCGCTTTTTCTCTTGTGTCGTCATCAAGTTTAGCCAAGATATCAGGGTGATATCTTTTTACAAGTCCATAATAGCTGTCTCTTATTTGTTGTTTTGTAGAATCTTTATCTACTCCTAAAATCATATAATGATCCTCTTCATCAAGACGCTCGTATAATTGATTTATACCATTTACAAGCTCCGGATCGTCTTTTTCCTTTGACTCTCGTTTGGGTTCATCTTGCTTTGGCTCTTGTTCGGGATCTTGCCCGGGTTCATCCATGCCTACACGTATTTCAATTTCTGATTCTTTTTCAGGTTCCGGCTCTTCTTTTTTGTGCTGTTCTTTAAATGGTATAACATTTGATGCGTCTGCAGTGGCTGGAGCATCTATTTCCATTTCAAGCTCCATTTTGCTTACAGCGTTTATTATTTCCTTTTCCTTTTCAGAGATCTGTTTTGTAGCCGGAGCTTCAGGGGCGCTGACATTTGCGGCTTCTGCAATTTCATCATCCAGGTCAATTATGTCTTCTATCTCTTCCTCGCTACTGTCCAGTATTGGCTCGTCATCTACAGGTTGATTGAATAGCTTGCCCAGTTTCCTGTATGTATCTTTTTCTAATACTAGATGTCCCAAAAGGTAGATTAAGAACAGGATTTTCAATGTTTGTTCGCTTGATGATGTGGTGCTATTGTTCATCAAATTTTCAATGTCGGTGTTTTTTTCCAGATTCTGTATTACCCTCAGTTCTTTTGGCCCCAGGCCCAATCCGCCGGTTTTTTGACCCAGATCTTTTATCACCTTTATCTTCTTGGCATCTCCCGCATCGAAGAATATGTTTTTAATGAATTGCTCATCACTATAGCGTTTTGTACCCTCATGCAAAACCCGGGGAAAGTCTATTTCATATTTAACTATATTAGCGACTTTACCTTTCCCACTATCAAAATTGAAAGTACCGGTTTTTAATAAAAAGCCCCTTATGATTTTTTCCTCTATCTGATTTTCAAGTAATTCGTTTAGTTCATGCGGAGATAATACCCCCATAGATACAAGCACATCACCTAGCTTTTGTTTTTTCTCAGTGGCTATATTGAGCGCTTTTTCATACTCTTTTACGTTTTCAATTCCCCCGCTTTCAAGAAGCATTCTTCCAAGCGCGGTTTCTACATCTCCGCCTTCGGCATAAACAGCTACGCCATCGTTGAGGTACACCTTGAGATTCACCGTGGAGTTTATTGTTAATATCCCGGAGAGCGAGTTTCTGTATAAGTAGGATAAAACTATTGGATAGGGGAATGACTCAAGCTTATTGCTAACTGATTGATTATTAGCTGGTGCGCTTTGTCCATTACCGGCATTTGAAAGAAAATATGTATTTAGAAAAGCAAGCAGGGTATTTAACTGGCTTGTTTGCTCCAGTAAAAAAACGGGGTGTAAATTTTTGTCTACCTCAATGTTTGTGTCATTAGTAAAATCCATAAGCTGAAAGTCTGCTGAGTTTCTCACTCTATTAATGAGATTGGGGCTTACTTTATGAGATGAGATAAGCTCTATTATTGTAATATCGGGGTTTTCATAGAACAGTTTATCTATTCCCTGGTTGTAATCCAGAATAAGAGAACTTATCATCCCTCTGGAGTCCAGAAATTCCTTTATCACATAACAATAATCCTTATCAGAGCCAACTATTAAAGCCCTTAATGAGCCCATAAACTTTGCTCCTATTTATCCTAAGTCAGAAAACAGGTTTGGGTTAGGTCTTATATCAGCCTGTTTCCGTATAGATAAAATCCAGTCCCTGTAAATATCGTCTTTCTTTCTTTGAAGCATTGTGTTTTTTATTTCATCCTTTTTCTCTAAAAACTCCTTTACATCTATCTGTTTCTTCTCTGCCAGTGACAGAATGAAAAAGTCATCTCCAATCTTATGCACTTCTTTTGAAAACGGGTTATCTTCGCTGAGCTGAAACGCATTTAACAAGATGTCTTTTGAGTCTATCTGAGCTACTTTATCAAGTCTTGTAAATAGTTCGGTTTCGTTATACTGTTTTTCATAACTTGTCTTTAAGTCTGAAAATTTCACTTTGCCGCCTTTAAGTTCTCCGTGGACTCTATTCGATTCTTTCTTTGCTAATTCTTTTCCCTTAAGCAGCTTAAGATCGGCCGCTACATCATCCCTTGCGTCTTCAAGACTTTTTGGGGATTTGGCGATAATGTTCTTAATCTCTGCTACCCATATATCCAAACCCTGATTGGTATAGTATTTATCTCCCTGTTTAAGCTCAAAAGCCTTATTAACAACAACCTGAGGGACCGGGCTTTCTGAGGAGCCGGAAAGAGAAAATGTAGCCAAAGATGGTTTTTCTATAGCAAACTGTTTTCCAATTTCGCTGATCTCTTTTGTCTTTGAAAGCTCATCCAGGCTGGCTATGAATTCCTGCTGGACTACTTGCTTTTCCTTGTCAATTAGTGAAGCTCTGATTTCGTCTTTAACTAATTCAAAGTCCTTGGGGTTTCCTTCGGCATCTATAAACTCTTTATCTTTGTATGAGGCGTAATAATTTGCAACCTGCTCATCAGATATCTCTATATTTTTTTCAAAGTCTGCAGGCTTTATAACAACATATTCAATCTCCCTTTGCTCAGGGTGTAAATATTTATCTTTATTGTCATTATAATGTTTTAAAACTTCCTCGTCTTTGATGCTGGTCTTGTCGGTGAATTCAACGGGCGAAAATTTTAAATACGCAAGCTTTATCCTTTCGTTTTGAATTCTGTAAAGATTTAGAAGTTCCTCATCAGATATTTTTGCCGTTTCATTAATAAAATCTATAAATTTTTGGGCAAGCAGCTCTTCTTTATACTTCCTTTCAAATTCGCCTACGTTTTCTCTAAGGCTCTGTTCGACAAAATTTTTATATGCTGCAAAGCCTATGAAATCTCCGTCAATCTGGAATGCAGGGTTTGAGATAATAGATTCCTTAAGCTCCTGGTCTGTTATTTCTAATCCGAGCTCACGGGCTTTCTGGTAGACAAGTTTTAAATCTATAAGCTGATTAAGGGCTCTTGTATGCATAAACTTCCTTGCAGCATCGGGGATCTCGGCATTGCTGTCAAAGCGGGAAAGCATGCTGTCTCTAAGCCTGTAGTATTCAAAAAGCGTGATTTCTTCTCCATTAACTTCAGCCGCAGCCCCCTTAGGGCCGCCGCCCATGGCTCCGAAATTTACAAATGAATACCCAAAACCAAATATAAATACTACTGCTATTACAAACAAAACAGCTTTGGTAACCCACTTGTTACTTGATCTTATTAAGTCTAGACTCATAATACTCCCTTAAAATATACAATAATTTACAGTCCAATAATAGTCTGCATAAACTTTTTAATATATAACAAAAAAAAGAATAAACAATCAATAGTTTTACGGTAAATCAAAAATAAATGCTAAATAAGCTGCTTAAAATAAGGTAAGAATTAATATAGCTTATTGGTTTAAATTAAAGTGTTTAATAATAATATGATTATAGACTACAGACAGGGATCAGAAAAATCATGATTACAGCACTTGGCGGCGGCGTAGGGGCTGCGAAATTTCTCTCAGGGCTTATTAAACTGGGTCTGGACGAAAAAATAAATATTATTGTAAACACGGCCGACGATATAACAATCGGCGGGCTCAGGATCTGCCCTGATATTGATACTATTGTTTATACGCTAAGCGGTAATGTGGACAAGAAAAAAAAATGGGGTCTTAAAGGAGACTCCTTTAACTGCCTGCAAGCCCTTAGCAGGTTTGGAATATACCGCTGGTTCAATCTGGGTGATAAAGACCTCGCAACCCATTTATACAGGACCCATCTACGCTCACTTGGATACTCATATACTGATATAACCTCAAAAATCGCAAAATCTTTTGGACTTGATGGAGTTAATGTTCTCCCTATGAGTGACTCGGATGTAGAAACATGGATAAGTACTGATAGCGGAGAGTTACATTTTCAGGAGTATCTCGTTAGAGAAAAAATGCTTCCAGAGGTCAAATCGATTTATATGAAGGGTATAGAGGATGCAGTTGCAACAGATCAGGTTATAGATTCTATACAGTCTGCAAACACAATAATTCTTTGCCCAAGTAATCCCATAATAAGCATAGGCCCAATCTTAAAAGTAGGCGGTGTGAGGGATGCCATTAAAAAGTCCGGGGCAAAAAAGGTCGCTATAAGCCCGCTTGTAGGGGGACTACCGCTTAAAGGCCCTGCTGACATACTGATGAAGGCAGAAGGGCTTGAGGTTTCGTCCACAGCTATAGCAATGCTGTATAAGGATTTTCTTGATGAATTTGTAATTGACACAAGGGATAGCGCTGAGGCGCCCGGAATAGAAAAGCTTGGTATTAAAACTACTATGTTAGATACGGTTATGCAAAATGAGCAGGATTCAGTGAATCTTGCTCAACAAATCCTTGGTGCGTAGATAGTATAGTATTAAATTTCCTACTTGACAATAACATTTGAAATATGAGAATATAAGTCTGGGGTAACATAAAAACTATTAAAATATTAAAATAAATCAATATTTGCTGTTATATTATTTAGTGAAAGTTCAAAAAATATTTAACTAGTAATTATGAGTACAACTATAAGCGAACTGGAAAATTTATATTCTCAAAGGACCTTATCGGCATTTTTTGATGTTTCGGGTTTGAACGATGATTTTAGCAAAACCGCATCTTCAAGACTGGAGTCTATATGTTTAAAAGCAGAAGATGGAAAAACAATAAGCAGGGAAGAAGCCCTGTATCTTATAGGGCTTGACTATGCCGACATTTTAAGACTGCTGCTATGCGCTTCAGACATTAGAAATAAAGGCAAAGGAAATATTCTCTCTTACTCCAAAAATGTATTTGTTCCTGTCACTCGTCTTTGCAGAGACCGCTGCGGGTACTGCACTTTTAAAATAGAACCCGGCGAAGGCGAGCTTCTTATCCCGCCGGATGAAGTCTTGGATATTGCAAGAAAAGGCGCACGGCTTGGCTGCACTGAGCTGCTGTTTGTAACGGGCGACAAACCCGAGCTTAAAT
>JABAHS010109239.1_pt2 | contig 28062 bp, 32 predicted proteins | sample 7062111 | NCBI WGS metagenome assembly JABAHS01 (sample SAMN14534600, study PRJNA622989) | marine sediment metagenome | biome: marine biome [ENVO:00000428]; feature: marine pelagic biome [ENVO:01000023]; material: deep marine sediment [ENVO:00002113]; isolation source: pool of 4 deep marine... | reverse complement strand
CTGGAATGGCCGGTTTCATTTATCATATCCACCGCTTCTTTTACCGTTGCATTCTCATCAAGCGCTCGTACCTGTATGAGAGGGATCATAATCTCATCAGCAGTTGTTTCAGAAAACCTGAATATCCTTTTAATGATCCGCTTTTTATTGTCCGTAACAGGTTTTGACGTATCTCCCTCAATTACGTTTATAAGCTCTTCTCTTGTAATAAATGCGTTTTCTGTTTTACCAATCAGGTTCAATATCTTCTTTGTAAATATGTTAACCACCAGCAAGATAGGATAAAATATTTTTGAGGCTATCCATATTGGATATATGGCCCAGAGGATTATGGTATTTCTCCTTTTTTGAAATATTGCCTTCGGCACTACCTGACCGAATATTACGATTAGGGGCGATAAGATAAGAACAGTGTACAGCTCGCTTCCTTTGCCATAGTTTTTATCTATATAAAACGTGAGTATCACAGTGCTTGTGATAAGCGAGAGGTTAATTCCCACAAGCGTAGTGCTTATAAACTTTTCTATATCCACAAACGAATCCAGAACCATCTTTGCGCTTTTTGACCCCGAATCCGCAAGGGACTTTATCACAGCCTTATCGCAGGATATAAGCGCTATTTCAGAGCCTGCGAAAAGGGCTTGCAGAAAAAGAAAAAAAGTTATAAGACCAATTACTATCTCAAGCGACATCTGCTACCTCATTTATATTTCTCTCAACCTTTATCTCCGCTATTCTTTTTTTAAAGACCTTGTTTACCGTGAATATAAGGTTATTAAAAGCGACCTGATCTCCCACTTTGGGAAACTTGCCAAACTGATCAAACACAAAACCCCCAAGCGTCTCGCTAAACTCTTCCGACGGAAGAGCCGATCTCTCTATTTCATCTGATAAGTTTTCTATTCCCCCGCACCTAAGTATAGAAAACAGATAATCTTCATTAAATTCATCAATCTTTACGCTTCCGGGAATTATAAATCCCCTGCCTTCCCGCCTTACTATTTTTTCCTTAATTACGCGTCTTTCATCTTCAATCTCTCCAAACAGCTCTTCGAGTATATCTTCCATTGTGAGGATTCCATCTATCCTACCGTATTCATCGACAACCACAGCCATGTGCTTTCTCTCCTGCTGAAATTCAGTTAGAAGCTCAAACGCCATCTTGGTTCTGGGCACAAAATTTGGCGGCCTTAGTAAGCTTTGCAGGTTAAGTCCGTTCATTTTTTCAGCATCTATTGAAAGCAAATCCTTTGCATACAAAATACCTATAATATTGTCCTTATCCCCGTGGTAGACCGGGATTCGTGAAAAACCGGCCTTTTTAACCTCATAAATAGCATTAGCCGGCGATACGGATGACGGCAGAAAGAAGCAATCAACAGAAGGGGTCATTATTTTATATGACGGCACTTCTTCAAGCTTAAACAGATTGTCCACAAGCCTGCTTTCGATATCCGTGATGATTCCCTCATCACTTCCAAGCCCAACAAGAGCCTTTACCTCATCAATCGAATAACCCTTTTTATGCTCGTATTGAATATCACCGCCAAATAGTCGCGTAAAACCAATCGATAAGATCATTATTACCCACCTTATAGGAGTTATGGCTATATGGAACAGGTTTAAGGGATAGGAGATGAGACTGGCAAGGAGCCTCGGGTACTTAACGCCAAGTGTTTTAGGGCCAATTTCACCGAGCAGAAGCAGGCTTGGAGAGGCAATGGCTATTGAAATTAAGGTTATATACGTTTCATGGTGGCCTGTCATAAAACTGCCTACTGTAAGCCCAATCACACTCGAATAGGCAACATTTACCACTTCATCTGCAAAGAGTATAGTAATAATTAGCTTAAACGGGTCTCTAAGAAGTTTTTGAATGAGGATCGAACTTTTTCTTCCTTCCTTTAAAAGCTTATCGATGTGGTGCTTTTCTAAAGAGAACAGTGAGCCCTCTGCCACACAGAAAAACCCTGAGAGCAGGAGTAGCAATACTATCAAAAAGATATTATAGCTAAGAGATATATCTTCCATTTATGCGCTAAAGTGAACAAACCCCCTTTTTTCTATCTCCTTTTTTGTGCCGTCTTTATCTATTAAGTTTATTTCTGCCTGATCGGTGATTGTTCCAATTTCTGTAATCTGAATTCCAAGTTGAGAAGAAAGGGCTGAAATTTCTGCCCTGTTCTTTTCATGTGATGTGAACAAAAGCTCATAATCCTCACCGCCGCTAAGGGCTAATTCATAACAGTCATCACAGAACTGAGATACATATTCTCTATACTGATCCGAAACAGGTACATTTTCCAGGTTTACATCTGCCCCTAACTGAAAATCTGTGCTTATTCTGCTAAGGTCCAAAACAAGCCCGTCACTTATATCTATCATGGAACTTGCAAGTTTTCTTGATGCAAGCTCTCTGCCAAGGGTAAGCCTTGGAGCTGGGCATTTATGCCTGTTTATAAGATAGCTGTCGCCGTTATGAAAATCTTCATTTCGTTCCAAAACTTTTAGTCCAAGCGCAGAGTCACCAAGTGTGCCGCTAACCAGGATCATATCCCCTGCATATGAACCCTCTCTTTTTACAACATCCTCTTTTTTTACTTCACCAAGCACGGTAATATCTACAAACAACTTGTCTGCCAAGGTTAAATTGCCCCCGATCAGTTTTACTGAAAACTCTGTCTCTGAATCTTTAAACCCATCCATAAATGAAGAAATATAGTTTTCATCTTCGTTCCCGGTGAAGCCGGCAGTTGCTAAAATATATTTGGCAGTGCCGCCCATAGCGCCTATATCACTCACAGACACTGCCACTGCTTTTCGGCCAAGCTCTCTTGCAGAAATGGTTTTTTTGCTGAAATGAACCCCTTCTACCTGAGAGTCCGTAGTAGAAAGCAGATAGTTATCAGGATTTGTGCATACTGCGGCTGTATCATCCCCAATGCCAATAGCAACGCCTTCGCATTCTTCTCCAAAACGCTCTCTAATTTCCTTTAGAGCGCGCAGCTCATCTATCATTGCTCATCCTCTGAATATAACTGTGTTGTGCCCGGGTTTGTGATTTATGAGAGCGGCATTTGTATAATTATTATACAAACACCTGTTTCTACTTCGATATTTACCGTCTTCCATAATTATATGGGTTTTTAATAGCCACCAGTTAAATTTTAGAGCATTTGGACGGTTAAGTCAATGGTTTTTGAGACTAGGGATTTCCAATAACTCCAGAATTATCAATGAATCCAGGAAGTTACCAATGCTCTGTACCTGGGTCGCCCTTAAAAGGGCCCAGTATGTCCTGTGTAATCCAGCCGCCATAAAAATCCCCTGCCTGAGGCATTACTTTTTCGTCTTCTATAAAGCAGCTGTCCACCCTACCTGCATAAAATGCAATATGGTCTTTTATCTGATGAAACCCTTCCCAGGGTTGAGGATAGCTCCATCCTGCATTTTTAGAAATTTTATGGCTCACTTTTACAGACCAGTGCCTAGCACTTCCCTTCCATTCACATAGAGTTTTATATGCGCTTCTAAATAAAAAGCCCATCTCAATATCTTCTTGCGGGATGTAGTAGCAAGGCGGGCTTGATGTTTCCATTACCTTATAGCTTTTTGTTGTTTCAGCTATGACTTTATCTGCAAATTCGACTCTTATCTTCTTAGTAAAGAGTTCAACCTTAGGTGGCCTTGGATAGTCCCAGATAGATTCCTGCCCTGGGCCGGGCTTAATAATATTGTCCGGCCTTTTTCCTTCAAAATTTCGCCATTTATTTACTTCTTCACGCAGCTCTTCGGGTATTTCAGACATTTCTCTCAGTTAATTCATATTTGTAATTAGTCTAGCATATTAATTGGTGATGTAATAAATCATTCAATCTCAAAAACCATATTAACATTTGCAGTTACTGTAAGCTCACCTGCTTCTATTGGGGTAGGAACCGATTCGGCAGCCATGGTGCGGCCTAACTTATAATCTCTTCTAATCGGAAGAGGGTAATGATATGATGGCGAAATGTTAAGAATCTTGACAATTTTGACCCCTGCGGCCCCCGCCACTACTTCTGCAGTCTTTCGTGCATCCTTAACTGCTTTAACCAGAGCTTCTTTTCTAAAGATTTCCTGCTCGGAAGCGCTAAAATTAATGGAACCGACATTATTTGCACCCGCAGAAATAGATTTATCAATTATCTGTCCAAGCTTGTTAATCTTTTTAGTTTCAATGTTAAGGCTATTTGCAGATGTGTAGCCCGTTAATTCAGATTTCTTTGTCGTTTTATTGTATTCATATTTAGGAGACAGATTATATCTTGCAGTCGTAACCTTATCTTTTTTGCCGATTATAGATTTAACCACTTTCAAAACGCTTTGCATTTTATTGGCATTTTGCTGTGCGGCCTCAGACGCCGTAAGAGCCGTCGTCTCTACCGTGACCGTGACAAAAGCAGTATCCGGTTTTACCATCACCTCACCCTTTCCTGTTACCTGAAGTTTTGGTAACAGCTTGTCATCATCGTCAGCAAAAGCTAAATTACCGAATACGAATGCGAAAAATAGAATGTTCAAAATATATACTGTTTTTATAATCATTAATTTTTCTCCTTATCTTTATTATATTTCAACTGGGAAATTACAAAAGCGATGCAGCTTGTTTTAATTTTTCATTGCAATTTTCTAAAATTGGTTTGCCATGTGAAACAAGAATCATCCTGAGATCTTTTGTATCAGATAGATTCAAAAGCAATGATTTTATGGCTCCTTTATCTTTCATCTGAAGTCGCGCAATCCAGCTTGAGCCGAAAAATCCTGTGCTCCCTAGTAGTTTTAGCAGCCATCCATCTAGTCCTCCAAAATGTTCCATATTAAACACCAGGTCACAGAAAACAAGCGCCTTGCCGCCTGTAACATCAAGCTTATAAACCAAGTCTCCGGGTCTAAATCCGGCAGCTACATGATATTCTATTCCTATCTTATCGGCTACCTCTCCCACCGTATTATCTACAGATACTTTCTTCTCTGCATTTGATCTGATTGCCGCAGGACATATAACTTTAATATTCGGATATCGCTGTTTATAAAGTTGTGCGTCGAGTCTGTGATATTTATTTGGAACGATCATATACTCCAGACTCCCAAGCGCCTCAATTTGCTGCATGCTTTCACCTTTTAATGCAACTGCGCTGTGGATTAACAGCCCTCCGCTACTTAGCTTATAAATCACCATATTTCTAGGGACATTACCACTCGGAACCGAGCCTGTCACATACCACAGCCTGTCATCAAGTTTGATGATTTCACCGTGAGAATAAACATTTTCGTTCCAGTCATTCACTGTAGCCTTATTCACTTATCTTTTTATTATTTACTCTTTTAAAATTATAACTCGTCTGAGTGCAAGTAAAGTAATTTCAATATCCTCTTTAATAAACTTTATAAAAAGCATACCCCTTCCTTATCCGCTTCTTGTTTCCCATTCCTGATCATTTTCTAGTTTTTTTATAAAAGTTAGAAATCTTATTTAAATTATCCTCTGTCTCAAAAAGCCAGTATTGCTCACCCCCTATGGGAGGCGCCCATGATGTAGTCTTTGCAGCATGATACACAGGGATGATTTTTTCAAGCCCACTCTTTGCTGTGCTCTGCTTATAGAGCCAAAAAGAAACAAACACCGCCAAGAATAAAAATATTACAGATGTGCCCTTCAGTCCGATTCTTATCGAGGGCCAAGTGCCTGGACGGTTTGCAACCTTGTAGTACACGGCTGCCAGTGCTATTAGAGTTATTAGGAGTGCGAATAGCATATAAACCTAATCAGCTCCTAAATCTTTTATAAAATCTGCTTCGGGAATAACGTCTTCTGGTTTTACCCCTAATTGATAAACTAACAGCTCTTTCATTTTATCCCAGACCTGTTCGTCATTCCACGATTTATCTTCAATCTTTACAAGATTGCTTAGGATAAGTTTATAGCAGTCATTGACTGTAACTACTTTACTAGCTTCTTCATTATCTATAGCAATATCGAAAGTCTCTTCTATGCTGATTATTAGTTCGACTATCTCTAAACCCATAAATAAAGTTTAGTGTTATTGTAGAAAGATTACCATTCATCCCCACGCACATTCATGATTTGTACCCATACAGTATCGGTACTGCATTCATACACACCGCCTAAAAGTGTAGCAAGACGGGAATTGCGTTTAGCTTCATTAACAATTATATCAACAAACTCCTGCCCGTGGCTATCTATAAAATCTTCCAGTATCCCCGCTGCCATCATGCCTTCTATTTCATCTTTAGGCATTCGGGTCAATATTTCAAGAAGCGCCTCCCAGCAGGCCTGGGGGTTTTCAGAATTTAGCTCATCGAATTTTTCAAACGTCCAGAAAAGCTGCTCCCTTTTATCCGAACCCTGCGGACACTGCTCAAATTCTATATACGCATCTATTAATTCTTTTATTTCATCATCCATTACTGAGAAATTATATCCTAATTTATTAATTCTTTAATAAAAGATTTAATAATGTACTAATGCCAATTAGCTTTCCTGACCGCTGACCTCACACAAAACCACTTCTGAGTTTGTATTAATTCTAAAAGGAAGCCACCCGTAGCCCACACCGCTTGTAACTATTAGATTTTTGTTTTCATTTTTCCCTACTGCAAACTTGCCGTAATTATATTCTTTACAATAAGGCCCCCTTGCAGTAATAATTGGTTTTCCTCCCCGAAGGGCTATCTGTCCTGCGTGGGTATGACCGCAAAAAGCGATATCAAATTCATAATCAGCTATATCTGAATAGCTGGAAGGCGAATGCATAAGGACAATCCTAACCCCATTCGATCCAGCAAAAGCCTTTTCAGGATCGGCTTTTCCAAAATCATAATCATCAATCCCGTGGACACTTATAAAATCAAATCCGCTGTCCAGCAATTCATAATCGTTTACTAAACTTTTTAGACCAACATTTTCCAAAGCATCGACTACGTAACTTGAGCCTGCGAGGTAATCATGATTTCCTATAACAAAATATATTCTTTTTATATCCTTAAGCTCCGACATCAGTTCTGCAAAGGGATCAACAAATTCAGGTTTTATGAATACTATGTCTCCTCCGAGAAGAAGAACATCGGGTGATAAAGACCTGATTAAATCAATAGATTTTTTTATGTGCTTAATATGAGAAGTCGGCCCCAGATGAAAATCCGAGGCAAAAGCTATTTTAATACTGTCTTTGTTTTTGGGATAATTATCCAGGCGTACATGATATTTTTTAAGTGAAACTTTGCCCTGCAGGCTGAATTTATAAGCAAGCCTCGCGGGCCAGTGATTTATGAATAAATAGTATTGAAGTTTTTCAGAATACTTATGATAAAGATATGATAAATTTTCTTTTGCACTATTTCCCATTTTATTTATTCGATCTCAATGTTAAAGCTAAGAAATTAATACTTAATATGAGTTTATTAATTCACAATTAAGTAAGTTCACAAGACTAAGTAAGTTCACAAGACCCTCTCCGCCTTTTTTCATAACCTGATCATGATTCCATTTAAAAAATGGTCTTGCAATTGGTGTAAGAAAATTCATCCAAATCTTATCTGTACTGACTTTCCAGTCATACTGCACGGTAGTTATGGGTTTATCCTCAGACAGTTCCCAAATCCCGGTACCATTTAATTCACCCCTGGCCCTTCCTTCTAAAAGAAAGGGCGGCTCTACACGGACTGTTTCAACATCAAATAACAGTTTGCAACCAAGAACTGTTTTCCAGGTGTAATGCCGTATGCTGCCCACTCTTAGGTCGTCAGCTTCTTTTGTTTCCGTCACACTTTCAACATACTCCCACCACTGGGGCCAGTTTTCAAAATAGTAAATAGCATCCCACACCTTTTCTATCGATGCTTCCAGTTTCCACACTGTGACAAACGAGTACTCAGCAATTGTTTCTAAGTTCTATCTCATCATAACACCCTTCACAAATTGCTATAACGCCTGCAAATCTTTCGACTCATCGTTCCACTCACCTTCTAACTGTAAAACTTTGTCACACTCCTTGCATCAAGCATTTTTAAACGCCCACTCGGGATCTGTTGTACATATGGACTCTATAAAACCTAACCCATTGCCGTAGTGAAAGTGTTTACAAATAAAAGCATGCAGGCTGTCCCCGTGCCTTTCGCATTCCATTACACTGTGTTTAGTCATGTTAATACTCAAAGCTCAGCTTGCCCAAAGGGTTTATTAAAGTTCCTGGCTCTTTTTGGTTTGTCTTTATCTTCACCCTTAATATATTCGGCCCAGTAGATCACATCTCTATAGTCTAGCCTTGCATATTGCGTAAATTGCATTAGCCTTTTATAGTCTTTATGAGCAAGATAAATAATGCGGCGTATCACCCTGTTTGCAAATTCGCCTTGCAATGTCAATAAATGTAAAGCATCAAAAAAATTCTCTATTCCATAATTCTCTATGAGTTTGTCAGTAATATCCTTTGGAAGCTCTGTTTTTGGATTCATGTTACTTATTACCTAAATAACCATACTACCGCTCTCGTATCAGCTCCTGCTGACCACGCTGTACCAAGCACTATAATTTAATCCTGCTGTACCGATACATTATTTGCGGCAGACTTTATAAATCCAGGTTCCAGCATATCATGCAACAACAAAATGGTTTGTGGCGACTCCTGTCAAAGACATGCTTTTTCATCCGTTTGTGAATCATTGTGATTTACCTGAGACCATACGAAACCTGCCTGAATTTTTTCATTCGAGTGTGTCACATCTCCACCAATAAAACCGTTTGCTGGAATTAAATCAACTACACTCTCGGCGCTGCCATACCATACTGCCGGATGATAAGTATCAAGCATCCTCTTACCTTTGGAAATGCCGATACTGCCGTACTGAATGTAGCCGTCCACTCCGATTGCTTCAGAGACCAGACAATGATCTGTATTTAACCTCACTACACTGTCCTCAGTTCCTCTCCAAATACATGCAGACCTCCTGTCCCCGCCGTCCCAGCATACGTATCCGGCCTGTACTACTCAATCTGTGTAACCTGCATATGAGGGGAGTCCTTCCGGGCCAAGCCATATGCCTTTACCGTTTTCATTCCACAGAACAGCCCTCTCCTCACTGTCACATTCATCCTCTTCATCCGGCGCTTCTAATACGCCAACTACCTGCCCCCCGTGTCCACATACGGTAAAGCCTTCCTTGCATCCTATTCAATCCAGCACCGTAGATTCCAGAGTTTCACCATCCCATATAACCGGAGTGCTAGACTCTACCCTGAAAGTCTGTCCGCAAAATCCGTTTTCGGTTAATCCGTAAACTGCATATGATGCAGCCTTTCCAAATGAAATTTTAGTAGGTTTATTCCCGTTAATATCCCATTCATGCAGAAGTGCTCTAGCACCTCTTTTCCCAGTTGCCTCCAAATATATTTTTCCATCTCTAATCCAAAGCCCTTTTCTGCTTCTTGTTCCCGATGGAAGGGGAATTTCTATTACTTCCCAGCGGGAGAGATCTGTAACGTTATCGATATCTATACTCATACGTGATTACAACTATTTCTTGTACCTGATAATAGGAAATATTTCACCCTTAAAATTAAAATCCTTGAGTGTCTTCTTCTGTTTTTTGAAACCGTGCTTGACAAAGAACTGCCCCCACTTATTCTCAACTACTACCCATACATACACTTCCTTTCTCTTATCATGCTTTCTCATTTCCTTTAGAAGCTCTGTCCCTATTCCTTTACCAAACTCGGCAGGGTCTACATAAATGGAGTATATTTCAAGGGACTTATCCGCCTTATCTTCTAAGTCTCCATCCCATGTGTCACCGAATATCACAAATCCCACTATTCTGCCGTCTTTTTCGGCTACAAGAGTCTGCGCATGCTCATCCTTAAGATATTTGTCCCACTCTTTTTTCTGCTTTGCAACGGTAATGGAAGAAAGAGTCTTTTCTGTCATGATATTCTTATAAGCCTCTTTCCACGATATAACATGCACCTCGGCTATCTGCTTTGCATCCTCCGGTTTCGCAAGTCTGATTTTCATGACACCTTACCCCTTAACTGGTAGTAATTATTTTCATTATAATATTTTTAGAAATCGAGGTAAACAGGTTTTTTATGAAGGGGCAAAATATTTGCTAACAGTCTATTTATCAGACCAAACTGCAAGCTCATTTCCGTTAGGGTCTGAAAAATGAAAACGCCTGCCGCCTGGAAAAGAAAATGTTTCTTTAACTATCTTTCCGCCGTTTTTTATTATATTTTTCTGAGTCTTCTCCAAATCAGTGGCATATATCACAATTAATGCTGCGCCAGTCTCAGTAGATGAAAATTTATCGGATTTATAAAATCCACTGTCTAACTTACCGTCAGTAAAAGCCCTGTAATTCTCTCCAAAATCCGTAAACTTCCAGCCAAATGTTTTTTCATAAAACTCCTGCACGGCATCAAAATCTCCGGCAGGAAATTCAACATAATCTATTTTTTGGTCTGTGGGCATTAATTTTTTAATTATGAAATAAATTTATACACTTCTATTAATTCAATAATTATAATGAATTATTTGAATTTCACGAAGATTTACTCGTTCTACCAAGTATATAGCCAAATAATGCTCCAAGTAATGCAGACAATTCTTTCCTTTCTAAATCCCAAATGTTTTTTTCATACAACAGTATGTTTGATAACTCTTCTTTTTGTTTGAGATTTAGTTCTGGTAATTTACCATTTGACTGATTTAATTGTGTTATATCAGGATTTGCATGACAGATATTCAAATTAATAAAGCAAGACTCATTAGTATTAATCTATTCTTAATCATTACTTATTACCCCCAAATTATTTATCTACTATATACAATCACATCGATTGTATCCTACTTAAAGTTAGTTTTATAATTCATAAGTTTATTATAAACAGATTATTAATTACTAACCAGGCCCTATTAACAAAATATATTTAATTGACCCCGCTAAACCTCCCCAACCTTTTTAACGCCTTAATCTTCTCACTCCTGTCGACCCTTGATTTATCCAGTGCATTGCTTAAGACCTCTATCGTCCTTTCATAGGTTTCTATGTCCACGGGATAAGGCGTGCCGTCCTTTCCGCCGTGGGCAAAGGAAAACCTTGCGGGGTCTTTAGTGCTTACCTTGGCTTCATAGATTATCTCTGCTGTTAAGGAGAGCGCTCTCAGGGTTTTTGGCCCGACTCCTTCAATACCCAGCAGACTCTCAAAATCCTTTGGTGCAGATTCATATGTCTTTTCAAATATTTTCGTTAAATATCTTGAGCTTAGGTCTTCCAAGGTTACAGGATGACGGTTCGGCATGTTAAGACTTGGCAGCTTCTGCAAATCCTTTTGCAGTTTGTCCGGGGGCAGATTAGCTAACTCAGTCATGATTTTTGTATTGTCCTTACTCTGATGAGCTACAAGATTAAGGCTAGTCGCAGTCTTATCACAGCAAATAGCGCTGTGAGGCTCTTCGACAAAGTCTTCAAATTCAGAGCTTGTCCAGTGATACCGCCTTGCCGTTTTCTTTGTTTCATCAAATCCCTGCTGCACTACAGTCCAGCTACCGTCATGGGTAAAGAAAAAACAGTGATGGTATAAAGCAAACCCGTCTTGAAGCGCTGAGTTATCCACCTTTGCAGACATCTTTGATGCATAGACCAAATCATCCGAATCCTTTGCTAACTTTTCACACTTATTGGTGATTTCAGACGGGGTCTTTCTCGAAGTCCCACCCTTTCCGCCGCATGCATAAAACCCCAAGTCGTCTTCCAGCTCTTTTATCCCTTCCTTTACAGCACCACATGTAGTGGTCGTCACCCCGCTTGAATGCCAGTCAAAGCCCAGCACGCAGCCAAATGCCTGAAACCAGTATGGGTCGGAAAGCCTGGTTAACATTTCAGAAGACCCGAATTCGTCTACTATGTGGCATGTAATCTCCCGCGCCAGCCTGGTCATCCGGCTAAAAAGTCAATGCGGCGCCTTACCGCAGTGAAGGGGCAGCTGTGCAAGTCCTGATCTCATAGTATTTAATTTTATATCAAATTGCTACCAATTTAGTAACCAGTTATGATTTTATGAGATTGTAATAAAACAACTGCCCAAAAAATGTCCAGCCATATAAACGAAGAAAATTTCGACAGTCTTGTGCCCTGCATAAAAGTTAAAAACGTAAAAGCCGCGATGGAATACTACATTTGCAGGCTGGGATTCAGCCCGCGGTATTACATTGAAGGCACCCCGGACAGCGGCGGGGTGAGTATAAACGACCTGTCGGTTGATTTTATCTCGGGAGAAGTCCAAAGTACCGACACTTCACTTAATTTTCTGGTAAACGATGTCGATGAGCTTTTCAGGTTTTATAGCTCAAGAAATGCAGACATTATTTTCGATCCCCAGGACAGCGGTGGCATGAGGCTTTTCGGTATACGCGACCTAAACGGTTACAAATTGTTTTTCTACAGGTGGTCTAAGAGTGATCCACACAAGGATGAAAGAAAAAAGCCTGTGGAAAAAGAAATCCCTGAGAGATTTAAAGACTCGCTTATGGAATCTGCAGTAAATGCCGTGAGAAAAGGCGACGCAGAGGTACTAAAAAAACTTCTCAATATAGAGCCTACGCTAGTGCATAGGACAGTTCCGGGTACATATTTTGGCGAAAAACAACTAACCCTACTCCACGTCTTAATAGACTACAGGAAAGGAAGGCTGAACGAAAACTCCGCCGAGGTTGCAAGGCTTCTTATAAACTCAGGAGCCGAGGTGGATGTGCTGGATGAAGTAAAAAGTGGAAATACGCCTCTGCAGATGCTAAGCAGTTTGGTTGGTAATATCGATTATGTTGTTGATGTAGGCGTAGTCCTGCTTGAGGCAGGGGCCAATCCAAAGGACGCTATATCTAACGACTGGGGAATGAGCGCTTTTGCCTGTGCCGTGCTCAATGGTCAAACTAAACTTGCCGAGTTTATGTTTCCCAAAGTCAGCAGGCAGGGGTTTGGATGGATAGCAGGGCTTGGAAAACTCGACCTCATCAGAACTTTTTTTGCGCCCAGAGACTCAGAGGATTTTAAGACAAATTCAAAACACTGGTCTATAGAAGAAGCAGACCCTAATTTTGACATGAATAAGGATAAATCCAGTTTTATTGCCGCTTTTCTTCTGGCATGTATTAACGGTAAAAACAGCGTAATCGAATTCCTCTTGGAAAAAGGGGTTAATATTAATATTCATGTCCCCGGATCGGACTTTGCTGGAATCGGCGGCACCGGTCTTCACTGGGCGGCATACCACGGCCATTTTGATACGGTAAAATTTTTAGTCATAAACGGTGCCGATATAAATGCAGAAGATGACGCTTATTTCCTAACCCCTGCCGGATGGGCCGGCAGAAACGGCCACTATGAAATCGCCGACTATTTAACACATTTAGGGCATTCCTAATTCTTAGTAAACATCTCTTTTTATAATTATATTTTTCACAACCTCTAAATTAACCCTGCAAAAGCGTTATACTATTAGTATGATAGAAAGAAGTTTTATGGATACCTATACGATTAAAGGCAACTGGTGGCACAAAATGGATGACGGCAGGATTCAGTGTGATCTGTGCCCGCGCAACTGCAGACTAAATGACGGGCAGCAGGGGTTTTGCTATATAAGAGAGGCCCGGAACGGAGAACTAGTTCTCACAAGCTATGGCAGGGCTTCCGGTTTTTGCATAGACCCGATTGAAAAAAAACCTCTCAATCATTTTTATCCGGGCTCAAGCGTACTCTCATTCGGCACCGCAGGGTGCAACCTGGGCTGCAGATTTTGTCAGAACTGGGATATATCCAAGGCCAGAGAAGACGACAGGCTCACATCACCGGCATCTCCTGAAAAGATCGCCAGGGCCGCAAAAGAACATGGGTGCAAGAGCATCGCTTTTACATATAACGACCCGGTGATCTTTGCCGAGTATGCAATAGACTCTTCTTTAGCCGCTCATGAACTCGATATAAAGACTGTGGCAGTTACGGCAGGATACATAACCGCCGAAGCAAGGGGGGATTTTTATAGAAACATTGATGCGGCAAATATTGATCTTAAGGCTTTCACTCAGGAATTTTATGGAAAAATTTGTTTTGCTGAGCTGGAGCCTGTGCTCGACACACTAATTTGGCTTAAGAATGAAACCGATGTATGGATTGAGGTAACGACACTTCTTATTCCCGACCACAATGATTCGGACGACGAAATTACTAAACTCTCACAGTGGTTTTTAGATAACCTTGGCCCGGAAACACCTCTGCACTTCACGGCTTTTCACCCGGACTTTAAGATGATGGATGTGCCCGCTACTCCCCCACAGACTCTTAGCAGGGCAAGAAACATTGCAAAGAAGATTGGCATGTATCATGTCTACACGGGAAACGTTTATGATACTGAAGGACAGTCAACATACTGCCATAACTGCAGTAATATCATCATAGAAAGAAACTGGTACGAGCTGGGAAAATGGAATCTGGATAACAATGGATGCTGCAATAAATGCGGAGAGAAACTTTCAGGTCATTTCGAAAAAACCCCCGGAGACTGGGGATCGAAACGACTGCCGGTGCTTATATCATGAAAGACATTCGCCCTTACTTAGAACAGAGATGGTACCCAAAAGATCCTGCCGAACTGAGCCATAGTATAGAAAGCTATCTCAAAAACGCAGAGATTGAACATAAAGAATCCAAGATATACGGGGTTATCGTTCCTCACGCGGGTCATATCTATTCGGGACAGGTAGCGGCTTACGCATTTAATTCTATAAGACACTTAAAACCAAAAACCGTTGTAGTTGTATCTCCTTCCCACTTTATAGGCGGAGCCGATATCATTGTTTCACCGCATACTGCATACAGTACTCCACTTGGAAATATAGAAATAGAGACACTTACACTAGAAGAAATCCTCAAGCGCCTATATAAAGATTTTGGTATAACAATACTTAAATACCCCGAAGACCCGGAACACTCCATCGAAGTTGAGCTTCCCTTCTTACAGCAAATTTATGAAGATTTTAAACTAGTTCCTATTATGATAAGAGCCCAAAATGAAAAGGTTTCAAAAGCACTGGGATATGTTCTTTCAGAAATTCTCCAACTTGAAGATTCATTACTAATCGCAAGCTCCGATCTTTCGCATTACTACAATCAGGAAATTGCCAACAAAATGGATAAAGAAATAATAGATAGAATTGAGTCTTTCGACCCGGAGTCAGTCTTAGACGCGGAGCAAAAGGGAATAGGACAGGCATGCGGCATAGGCGCAATTGCCGCAGTGATGTGGGCTTCAAAGGGGATTGGGGCCAAGAAAGCTGAGATTCTCAATTATGCAACTTCTGGAGATGTAAGTGGTGATTACAGCGGAGTCGTAGGATACGTTTCTGCGGCTTTATATTAGACGACGAATTACCGATCAGCTTCACCATACTTTAGGAATGAGTCTATATTTAACTTTAGATGCATATTCCATATATCCCGGAAGCTCGGAATGGAGAGTTTTATCCTCTAAAGAAGTACGCACGACAATTAAAATAACCGATAAGACCGCCGGAACAAATGACCAAAGTGAGCCGAGAATAAGTGGGATCGCTATCCACATACCAGCCCAGCCTAAATAACCCGGATGACGAACATAACGGTACGGCCCCCTTGTTACTACTTTATGTCCCCTCTCAGACTGTATGCGGACAAGCTTTGAAAACCATTTGTTAAGTGCCATTGCCCAGAGAATGACCAAATTTCCAATTATAAACAAGAAAACTCCCAGATAAAGCCATCCTACTCCTGAAAGCTCCGACCATTTGTTTTTTTCATCAAGACCTGCAACTACTAATGTGCCCAAAATAAAGACAGACCCCACAGACATTAAAATCATATCCCACTTTTTGGCATCTCTGTGAAATCGAGAGCGCTCCTCGATTACTTCAGGATTAGTTATGAATAGTATTGCCAGATTTATGATGATACAAACAAAGAAGGTTAAAGTGAATATCCATCCCCTTTCCCAGTCCAGTTTACCCGCAAAACCAAATAGTAACCCTGCAAGAACCAGCAAAGAAATCACTATCCACAATAAACTCTTAAATAACAGTTGATGAATCGATGAGCCGTTTAAAAATTTGCTTTCTTTGTTCTCTTCTATGCCCCTCACCGCCTAAAATTATATCATTTTTTATAACTCTATAATTTAAAATAAGACTTTATATTTGTATTCAAGAATAGAAGTTAATATCCCCAAAAGGGATTGTCGGGGTTATTCTTAAAATATCTAAAATATTGCTACACACTTATATTTTAATTCTTTTTCATGTCAGACATTTTGACATAATACAGTTGAGGTATTAGAGGCAAACGTAACCTCCTTAAGTTATTGAATAAATTACCTGTCGTATTGGCATAAAATTTGATTTATATAGTAAGTAAGAATAATGCAGGGGGTTATAAAAAATGAGTATAAGCACATTGTGCAATAAACAGGTTATATGTGTAGAGATGGGAACAAGTATCGATGAGGTCGGCAAGCTCATGGAGGAAAAAAATATCGGCTGTGTGGTAGTTATAGACAATGAAAAACCCTGTGGTCTTGTTACGGACAGGGACATACTTATCCGGGTTATCAATCAGGGACTGAGTCCGGCAGAAACATATGTAGACGATATTATGAGCGAGCTAGTAATGACATTAGACGAAGATATGGGTCTTCATGAAGCGCTGGAAAAGGTTAAGGGAATGAGTGTGAGAAGATTTCCGGTGACAGATAAAAACGGAAATTTAATCGGGATTGTAACACTCGATGATATAATATATCTTCTGGGGAAAGAGATGTCGGATGTTGCAAGTATAATAAAGAGTGAGAGCGCCACGCTTTAAATTAACAAAACCTACCGGTGTTTGATAATCGAAACAATTTATTGAGATAGAGCATGATATTTTCAGAGACCAGTTGAAAGTGACTCTAACACAGAACCATAGTTAAAATTAAAACAGAATAATGCAAAACGGTATAATTGTAAGACCTCTTGAGCAACTTCTGCCCTATGAGCAGGAAATTGAAATCGTAGAAAGAAAAGGAATTGGCCATCCCGATACAATCTGCGACCTAGCTGCAGAACAGGTATCGATTGCCCTTTGCAGACTTTACTTATCCGAATTTGGTAAAATCATGCACCATAATGTCGATAAGGCGCTCCTTGTCGGAGGTTCAACCAATCCTGAATACAAGGGCGGAAAAGTAGTCAGGCCTATGGAGCTTATCATTGCAGGCAGAGCCACCATGGAAAAAAATGGTAAGTCACTGCCGGTAGAGCAAGCTACGGAAGAGGCGATAAAAAGATATTTAAGTAAAACTATAATAAATCTTAACATTGAAAACAGCGTTAAGCTAAATATAAAAATAAGACCCGGAAGCTCGGAGCTGACCGAGCTTTTCGGAAGGTTCGGTGGAGAGCAAATTCCGTTTTCTAACGATACCTCAATTGGCACGGGGTTTTATCCATTCGATGAAACGGAGCAGGTTGTTTACAAAATAGAAAGATTTTTAAACAGCCATAAGATAAAGAAAAAGTCCCCTTTTATTGGCGAAGATATAAAGGTTATGGCAGTAAGACAGAAGGATAAAATAAGTATTACGCTTGCTGTTGCCACTGTAGACAAATACATAAATAACTTAAGTGACTATATTGATAAAATAAAAGTTATAAAAGAATTGATAAAAAGTCAGGACTGGTTCAAAGACAGCTATGACATTCATATAAACACCGCAGATAGCTATGATGATGAGAGTATTTATTTAACCGTAACCGGCACAAGCGCTGAACATGGGGACGACGGCCAGGTTGGCAGAGGAAACAGGGCAAACGGCCTCATAACCCCTTACAGACCAATGACCCTTGAAGCCGTTGCCGGCAAAAACCCAATAAATCATGTAGGCAAACTGTATAATCTATTTGCTGCCGACCTATGTAAAGCAATTGTAAAAAATGGCTACGCAAAAGAGGCTTATTTGAGTCTTGTATCTCAGATAGGAAGACCCCTGAACGAACCCCAAATTGTCGATATAAAAGTTAAAGAAAAAGAAGTCGATCAAGTTATAATCGAAAACACCGCTAAAGATATGCTGGCGCAGATGCCGGGTATGTGGAAAAATATTTTAGAAGAAATGTATGAAATAGCCTAAGACATAATTTTAATTAACTTTTGTTCCATAGAACATATAATAGTATTATGGAACATGCACATGAGCATGCAAGCGAACACGCCTGCTGTCACGCCCCGGGGGAGAAAAAGAGAATTGACTATCTATTCTGGGGATGTCTAGTAATAGTTGTAATTCTAAGCGCTATATATTTTCTATTCCATTCAGTCGTACAAAACATAGGCTGGCTTTACACGCTTTGTAATTCAGTACTGGAACTGTTAAAAACCATCTGGTGGGGAATATTACTGGGTGCGCTTTCTGTGGGACTGCTTTCAAAAATCCCGCGCGAGTTTATTATCTCCATACTTGGAAACGGAGGTACACTTAAAGGAATTCTTAGGGCTACTCTAGGTGGAGTATTCTTAGATCTCTGCAGCCATGGGATTCTAATGGTAGGAGCAAAACTGTATGAGCGGGGCGCAAGCATCGGGCAGGTGATGTCTTTTCTTGTGGCAAGCCCCTGGAACTCTTTTTCTCTAACCTTCATTTTAATAGCACTCATTGGTCTTAAGTGGACTCTGTGCTTTATTGTGCTATCTATGATAATTGCAGTCATAAGCGGCTATATCTTTGATACTCTGGTGAATATAAAAACCCTTCCCGCAAATCCAAACCGTATCGAAATTTCTAAAGATTTTCATTTTCTAGCTGAAGCAAAGAAGAGCTTTAATAACACAAAGTTTGACTCAAAACTATTTTTAGAAATTGTTAAAAACGGGATACTTGAATCAAGAATGGTAGTGAGGTGGATACTCTTTGGGGTACTGCTTGCATCAGCCATAAGAGCATTTGTACCAACTGTGCATTTTGCTGAATATTTTGGGCCTACGCTTCTTGGACTAGGACTTACTCTTGTTGCAGCCACAATAATTGAAGTGTGCTCAGAGGGTTCTACCCCTATTGCCGCAGACCTGCTTACAAGAGCAGGCTCGCCCGGAAACAGCTTTGCATTCCTTATGGCGGGGGTTTCTACCGATTACACGGAATTAGCGGTTATTAAACAAGCTACTCAATCGTGGAAGATTACTTTGCTTTTGCCAATACTGACTATTCCACAAGTATTTGTTGTGGCATATTTTCTAAACAGTTCGGTTCAGTAAGGCGCCACTTTTTCAGTATCGTTATAAATCTCAAGCTCAAACCCGTCGGGGTCTAAAAAATGATATGCTACAGGGTCGCCCTTAGAGTTTTTCTTTATCTCAATAAACTCCACCCCTTTAGACTCCAGGTTTGATCTTGCCTTTTCTATATCACCGACAAAAAAGGCTATATGCGAAACTGCCTTATCAGTATCTTTTCCGGTCTGCTTAGAAGGATTCTCAGTCAGTGCTATGAGGGATTTGTCTTTTGTACCTAAAAATGATTTTTTATCCCCGCTTTCATTTCTGCCGTCATGCAGAATTACTAGTTCAAGAACCTTAGAGTAAAACATTATAGAACTGTCCATATCCTTTACAATAATCGCGGCATGATCAAGCCCCTTTATGAATCCCTTTTTTGCTTTTAATCTGTCCAGCAGTTTCATTGTTATTTAATGATAAAAGGTCAGTGCATTTCAAGGTTTGCAAGAATAAAAATCGTCACCCATACCCATAAAACTAATGTTGCAGGGATAAATATCATGAATATATTTTTAATCGTAAAACTTAATCTAACATTATGCGATTTAAGATTATTCCACAATAATAACGAACCTTTTATTAGAAGGATAGATATAATAAAGCATACTATGAATGATACTATTATGTATATAATTATATATTTCATAGCTTATATGAATTATATAATAATTAAGTGAACTAAGCTATCTGTTATTAGAAATAAACCGTAAACAAAATTAATACGAGGTATTTAGAATGGAACTTTATGAAGCAATGCGTACGACATTTTCTGCAAGAGAATATACACACGATCTTGTCTCAGATGAGGTTCTATATAAAATATTAGACAACGCCCGCTTTGCACCAAGCGGCGGAAACAGGCAGGGCTGGAAAGTAATAATAGTAAGAAAAAAAGAAACAAAAGAAAAGATCGCTGAATTAGCTATACCGGGAGCGAAGAAATATGCGGCACAGAGAATAGCAGGAGAAAATCCGTGGAACACTGTTGACCCCTGCAAAGTTAGTGAACAGGAAATAGAGAATACGCCTCCTTCGCCAAAATTACACATGACCTATGTTGATGCACCTGTGGTTCTAGTCGTCTGTATAGACCTAAAAGTAGTTGCCGCAATGGATCAGCACCTGGACAGGATTGGGCTTGTAAGCGGCGCATCTATCTATCCGTTTGTTTGGAACATACTGCTTGCCGCAAGAAATGAGGGGTTTGGCGGCAGGATTACCACTATCCCGATATCGAAAGAGCCGGAGATCCAGGATTTTCTCAAAATACCAAACCATATTGCGATTGCAGCAATAATGCCAATGGGAAAACCCGTAAAACAAATTACCAAATTAAGCAGGAAACCGGTAAGTGAAATTGCTTATTTAGAAACCTGGGAAGGTGAAAAACTGAAATAAAATTAATTACTCGCAGGCTTAAATTTTTGCAGTAAACTATCTTTTGGAACTAGATAATATAGTTTACCCCATTGTTTCATTACCCCGGCGCTCTGCCCGGCTTCTTTGCCGCTGCCCCAAAAAAGATCGACCCTGTGCGTGCCCTTTATTGCTCCGCCCGTATCATGATCCAGAACAAATCTTGATGTCTTTTCCCAGCTGGAAGGATGGCGTGAATCAGGGCTGTCAAACACAGGCTTCTCAAATTCTAGAAAGCCCAGAGAACCCATAGGGAAAAACCTCTTGTCGGTAGCAATCGTCCTTCCGTCTACTACCTCGGTTCCAAATGATGTGATGGGTCTTGTCTCAAGCTTTCTAAAAAACACATAGCTTTTATTGAGATTGAGTATTTCCCTCATTTCGCTTTCAGGAAGGCTTCGCAGATACTGCTCGATCGACTGCATACTCATTTTTTCCTTGGGAATTGTATCAAGCAAATGTTTTCCTATTGCATAGAACGGAAAACCGTTTTTTGATGCATAACCAAGCCTAAGTCTTGTTCGGTCATCTAAAAGTACAGTTCCCGATCCCTGCACATGAAGAAAAAATGCATCAATAGGGTCTACCCACGCAAGCTCAAGCCCTCTGCCGGAAAGCTTTCCGTCTGAATCGATTTCTTTTCTCGTATAATAAGGGACGACATTCTGACTGCCCCCCTCCACATATGGCAGTGATACTCTTCCTCTTAGCACTTTGATATTGTTATGGTTGTCTAATACCTCATCTTTAATAGGTGAGAGTTTATCAAAGGTATCTACAAACTTGTCCAAATGAATAGTTACAAAATCATCAGGTACGGAATATAGCGGCTGAGTAAATTCTCCGCTTTTTACAGTAGATCCGTCAAGCACCGGCTCGTAGTAGGAGGTTATTAGAACGTCTCCCCAGTCCTCTTTTCCGTACACTTCGTAGAAATCAAAGTTGCTATTTACTAAATTATTAAGCTGTTCCTTTGAAATTCCAGACCTTAACTTAACCTCCAGAAATTTAAGAGCGAGAATATATTCGTCCTTGCTTACAGTTGCAGGACCGAAAATTAATTGTTCTTTTTCTACTTCTTTAAGACGAATGATTTTTTGTCCAAGAGCTAGCTCTAATTCCTGTAATGGTAAATCATCTGTAAGCTCTGGAGGATTCTGGGCAAGTCGCATAGCCTGCTGTGGAGTCTTTATGCTTTCTCTTGCACAGGAAGTAAATACCAGAAGGGAAAGTATAATCGCTAATAAAATTTTCATAATAATATAAGATTAACTTTTATATAATAGAATCACATCATTGCCGATAAATTCTATTTTGGCTTTTAATTTATCTGCAAGCCACTTAAAGGTCATTTGCGAAAAAAAACATATATGTGTCCTGTCTGTAATATAATGCCAGGTGCAAAAGGCTTCACGGTCTATCACAAGCTTTGTCATAACTCCTAGTATCCCGCCCGGACTTAAAAGCTCCCAGATAAGTTCAATTGTCTCAATAGGCGCCCTCAAATGCTCAAACACCTCAGTAGCTGTGATAAAATTAAATTTTTTTTGTAACACTTTTTTATCATCTGAATAGAAATAATCATAAATATCTACAGTATGCCCGTTTTGTTCTAATATTGCTGAAAGAGTGGGGCCGGGGCCTGATCCAAAATCAAGCCCATTACTTTTTGGTCTTAGTCTTTCATTTAGAGGAACGGCGAGCCTGTTTAGAAAATTTCTATAACCTTTATCCTGAGGGTCATTCTCGTGAAGGTCATAACGTTTTTTCTCTTCCTCTGCGCTTAAATGGTACTTTTCAGGCACAAATACCAGATCACAATTTCCACACTGCAAAAATTCCCTTCTCTTATTACTGTAATAATCCGAAGTCTCTTTGCTTTTACACAAAGGGCAGCGCATTAAACTCCTTTCTTCTCAAGGCCCGGCGGAAGCTCGCCGTAGTATGGCGAATCCTCTTCATACATAGCCTTAATGTGACCCTTTGGCATATCGGGCATATCCTCTGTAAATCCAAACATTCTGCATATGTGCTTTAGCTCTTCTTCTCTTCCGGGGAGTGGGTCCATCGGCTGGATCAACTTTTGTTCAACAAGCTCCTGCCTTACATCCGCGTCTTCTTCAAGCGGAGTCCCATACTCATTATAATGAAATAGTCTGTCAAAGCGCTTGCGCGGTCTCTGCCCCGGTGACTCTGCGGCATAACCTACTGCCATAAGCCAGATAGGAACTAGATTTTCAGGAGTACCGAGCACCTTGGGAAACTCAGCAGGCTTCCTTCCTGTTGCAAGCAGGCAGCATGATAGACCCATATCAGTTGCGGCGAGCATCGAATTTGCAATGGCCTGTCCTGCCTCAACCCTTAGCAGGTCTTCTGTTTTATCCTTTGGAAAGCTCATAAGTCTTGGGTATGTCTGCTCTGTAAGCTGTTTATATGTCCATCCGTGTGCTGCTGTAATTGCTCTTGAAGGAAACAATACTGCAAAGCTCTTCACAAGCTCCTTATACCATGCATCCAAATTGATAAGCCAGGCGATAACAATAGGGGCCTGCCGTATATGAATCTCATTAAAAGTTGATGCACATTCCACGATCTGCTCGAATTTTTCCTCAGGGTATGTTTTCTTATCTATTACTATTGCCTCAGTTGAGCTGCAATTTCCCTGGCATGATGAGTAGCGCGCAGCCTGAAGCATCTTCTGAATCTTCCAGTCTTCGACCTCTTTCCAGGGCTTAAAGAACCTGGCGCTTCTTCTTGTACCCATTGCTTCAAATACTTCCATAACAAACCTCCTAATATGGACTAGCTTCTGCTTAGTATTTCAATTAAATGGTAACCAAACTGTGTTTTCACAGGGCCGTGAACCTGATTTAGAGGGGCTGTGAATACGACCATATCAAACTCCGGCACCATCATCCCCTGATTGAATTCGCCCAGGTTTCCGCCCTCCTTACCCGATGGGCACTGTGAGAATTGGTGAGCTATCTCACCAAAATCCTCACCGCCTTCGATTTTTGCCTTAAGATCATTGCACTGCTCTTCGGTATTAACCAATACGTGTCTTGCACTTGCTCTAGCCATCAAAATCTCCTTTGCTTACTTTTTATATTACAAAATTTCTAACATTTTATTCAAATTTCTGCAATCTGTTCATATATTATGTGCATTTTCAATACCTTTATTAACATCCACTCTGCTGAGTACAAAAGCGCCTATAATAAAAAACGCTACAAGCGATACTATGCTCAGTCTGCTTGTGCCGGTTATCTGGCCGACTACTGCAAATATAAGAGGGCCGAATATGCCGGCAAACTTAGAGCTCATCCCGTAAAATCCGAAAAACTCTGCAGCTTTTTTACTTGGAACCATAGATGCAAAGAGTGAGCGGCTGAGTGCCTGAGTACCTCCCTGAACAAGAGCTACAGAAAACGCGAGTATCCAGAAATGTATACCCTTTGTCATAAAATATGCACCAATAGATATAAGCGTATATACAAATAGACCCAGGTATATGCTTCTTTTCGCTCCAATAACCCCCGCAAGTCTTCCAAAGAGGATCGCAAATGGGATTCCAACAAACTGCGTAAGAAGCAGCGCACCGATAAGGTCATTTGTGCCTATTCCTATTTCCGCTCCATAAATCGTCGCCATCTTTATTATTGTTCCAATACCGTCGTTATATATCCAGAAAGCAGCCAGAAACAGCAGGAGCTCTCTGTAGTTTTTAAGTTCTCGAAACGTTTTTCCAACTCGTCTAAATCCAACATAAAAAGAATTGAATTTGCTGCCAATCGTATTTTTCCTTGACGTTTCTTTTATGTTCGTAATTAGTGGAATTGTAAACACAGTCCACCATATGCCTACCGTTATAAAACAGAGTCTTGACGCAAACTTCTTATCATCAATGAATTTCAGCATTGCAACGTTTATTGCGAGCAGAATCCCGCCGCCCAGATAACCAAGCGCATAACCCCTTGTGGATACCCTGTCTATGTCTTCAGGCTTTGCAACCTCAGGAAGTAAGGAGTTGTAAAACACCTCAGATGTAGCAAAGCCCACATTTCCGAAAATGAAAAAAAGCGAGGCTATAAACCAGTCACCAGTGTTTACAAGATATAGAAGCGAGGTGAATAAAATCCCAAGTGAGGCGAATATCATTAGCATACGCTTCTTTATTTTCGAAAAATCCGCAATCGCGCCCATAATAGGAGCAATAAAGGCTGTGATAAGCAGTGCAATAGCAGTTGTATAGCCCCAGTAGACAGTGGCTGTATTGCCCTGGAGTCCTGCACCCGCTACCTTGCTGTAGTAAACTGGTAGCACCGCCGCCATCACCGTTGTAGCAAACGCAGAGTTTGCCCAGTCATACATACACCAGCTTATAATTTTTTTTCTGTATTCTTTTTTATCATCAAATGCAGATATTTTACTCATTTATATAAGCCCTTTTGCAGATTAACTACATTGCTTTTCCAGTTATCAACAGCCTGCTGGTATAAAACTTTTGAATCATCGCTTCCTGTAGGCGGGTCTATAGGATCACCAACAACAATGCGTATTTTTGAAAATCTAAACATGGGCTGCATATGTGACATGGTATCCAAAGCACCGTCTATAAGAATAGGTACAACGGGCACGCTGCTTTCTACAGATAGTATTCCGGTGCCGTGTCTCGGATTCATTATCTCACCCGTAGTAGTCCTGCCGCCTTCGGGAAATATACACACACTTAATCCTTTTTTAAGACCCTCATAAGAAAGCTTAAGTGATTTACCCAAATCGCGGGTACTTCCCGTAGTGATAATCCTCCAGGGTTTAATGAGCCATGATGCAGGAGGTCTTTTGAAATACTCGCCAAATGCTAGATACATCAGTTTGTTTATTAAATGTCCCGGAAGGCAGGCATAAATAACAAACGGATCTAAAAAGCTCTGATGGTTGGGGCATATAAGAACGGGTCTGCTTCTTGGAATCTTTTCCATTCCCTCCACCCTGATCCTGAACATTATTTTTATAAAAACTGAAGCAGCAAAATGAAACATTCTCATAAACGCTTTCACAAATAAATCTCTATTGAGGTTAAATATGTTTTCTACAGGCTCAGTATTATTGCTGTACAATAACGCTTTTAAATGATTTGGATCCTCTGAAGCTTGTGAATCAACATCGCAGCCCTCTATACGTGTTAATATATCCTCAAGCTTATTTATTTCCGAAAGCTCCTCATCTGTTAAGTTCAGTCCAAACTCATTTTCCAGAACAACACTGACTTCGATAAGTGTAAGAGAGTCCAGTCCCAAATCTACCGAAAGCTCCTGAGTTGGATGAAACGGTCCAGTAATTTTTGCCAGTTCTTCAAGTCTTTTTAAAAATCTTTTTGACGCTTCTCCCTCTAGAAGGGCTTTTTCTTTCTCTGTAAAAACCACGAGTTCTTCTGCTTTAGTTTTATTTTCTTTTTTTACGAGTTCCTCTACCTCTTTTCTCCTCAGTTTTCCAAGCCTCGTTCTGGGGAGGTCGGAATAAACTATATCAAGATGATTAATCTGCACATAAGACGGCAGTCTGGAGCCAATTACTGATATCTCATCACCAATTCTCTCTTTTATGCTGTACACATTTCTTCCCAAGAGTTCTTTTTTATCCGGTACTGCCACAAGCTTAAGGCCTGTGACTGCTCCGCTTTGATTAGTAATCGGCGCAGCACACACTTCTTTTATAAGCGGGCTTTTTTCATAGTAGACTTCCACTTCTTCGGGATATATGTTTTTGCCCGAAGGAAGCACGATAATTTCCTTTGATCTTCCGGTAATTATTAAGTTTCCATTTTTGTCGATAGTTCCAAGATCGCCTGTGTAAAACCAGCCGTCTTTAACAACTTTTTCAGTCTCATGAGGATTTTTATAATAACCCCTCATTACATTCGGACCGTTTACTTTAATCTCACCTGTTCCCAAATCGTCCGGAGAGTTAATTACTATCTGTACCCCTTCAATAGGCATCCCCGGAGATCCCGGTATAGGTTTTTGCGGTGTGGTAAAAGCAATCACGGGTGCGGTCTCCGTAAGTCCGTAACCTTCTATTATCGAAAATCCCAGGTTTAGGAAATTCTCGGTAACTTTTTGCTCAAGCTTCGCTCCACCACTTGCAAAAAACCTGAGTTTGTTGCCAAAAGTTTTGTGAGCCTGCCTGAAGAATAATTTACCCAATCTGATACCAAGCAATTTTCTAGCCCACTTGGAAACTGAGAAAAGCATATGAAATAGTAATCTGGGTACTAATCCAAGCTTGTTAATTTTATTAAATATTTCGTCATTAAAGATGCTGAAAAGTTTTGGAACACCCGGGAATATTGTAACCCCTGTTTCACTTACTGTTTTTAGAATGTCTGTGCTTTTTAGTGACTGACAAAAAGTAACAGTTGCTCCAGTGTACAGCGGAGTGAGCAGGCACATTGTTGAAGAAAATACATGATTTAACGGGAGTATATTTAGGATATTATCGTTGTCTGAAATATTTATTTTCTTTAGAACCCCTTCAATGTTGCTCATTATGTTTCCTGCTGTAAGCTCCACGCCCTTTGGAGTGCCTGTAGTTCCGGAGGTGAAAATTATCGACATAAGATCGTTATTATTAAATTTATAAGGCTCAAAGCCATTTATCTTAAGTGAGCCACTAATTAAATCACTTATAGAAATGAGACTTATTTCACGTTTAGAACTCTGAATAACATTTTGCAGCTCTTTTATTTTTGCATCATCTGTAATAACGGCGCTTGAGTCTGAAAACCGAAGAAGACTGAGTATATTTTCTGAATCGAGCTGAGCGTCTAGCGGCACTATAACTCCGCCAAGGGCATGGACGGACAGCATCGAAATTCCAAGCTCAGGGGAATTTTCCCCGAAAACCGCAATATGGTCGCCTGGTTTAAGCCCTGAATCAGACAGCAAAGAAGCCGAACTTAAAATCGTATCATACAGTCTTTTATATGATATTTTCTCATAACCACATTCTGCCATACTCTGAAGCGCTATTTTCTCAGGCATTGCTTCTGCAAGATGTTTTATTTTTTCGATTAACATAACAGCTTCTCCTTCTCATTAGTGAGTGAATGTTCATTCACACTAATAATAATATAAATCCTTTTTTTTGTCAATGGTTTTTTGAGGATTGGTTGAATTTATTTTTTAAGTATAATTATAAATCTTAATTTTTAACTATGCTTTAGCATAAACATATTTCATGAAAGATTTAACA
>JABAHS010038086.1_pt1 | contig 28091 bp, 31 predicted proteins | sample 7062111 | NCBI WGS metagenome assembly JABAHS01 (sample SAMN14534600, study PRJNA622989) | marine sediment metagenome | biome: marine biome [ENVO:00000428]; feature: marine pelagic biome [ENVO:01000023]; material: deep marine sediment [ENVO:00002113]; isolation source: pool of 4 deep marine... | reverse complement strand
CCGTAACACAATAGGCGTACGTTGTGTCTGAATGCTCCCGATGCATCCAGCTCCCTGCCCAGGGGGCGGGTTCGTCGAGGGGCCGCCATTCGAGTCCATTGATCTGGTATACTGAAAGCATCTCTGTGCCGGGCAGCCCATGCACTCTGCTGAAAACCGTCACAGTCTCACCATCTTGTGGACGCGTGGCGCCACTTTCCGGCTCATACCATGGCGGCCCGAAGCCAAGCTTATATTCGGGAATGGAATCGTTGTCTGTATCCAGAAAATATTGGTGGTAGAAGTAGGTGGTATCCACCATGGCCACGCCCGTCACCGTCAGGGTGTCACCCTGCGTGTCCCAGAAAGGGTCGCCATTCCAGCCATGCATGCCATACCCGACTGCCTCNNGTGTCACGATGATCGTCCCAGAAAGAGTCGCCATTCCAGCCATGCATGCCATACCCGACTGCCTCTCGCCAGGTGAGACCATCGATTTCGAAAACAACTAATGCCGGTGGGTCCATGTGGTCCAGAACGCTGCCAACGATGGTTACAGTCTCACCGCTATTGGGGCGGGACGCGCCGGTTTCAGGCTGGTACCACCAGGGGCCAAAGGAGAGATGATAATCGGCGTTGCTGTCCCCGTCTTCATCCAAAAAATAGAGGGGATGGAAAAACGTAGAATCGATCATCACCGTCCCGGTGACCGAGACCGTTTCAAGAGAATCAGGCCACAGACCATGTCCGCCCCCATGGTGGCTTCCCTGTGCTAAACCTGAGTCCGCTGTGAGTAAAGACAGACCCATTATAATTGTGAGTGACACCTTGTACATTTCAAACCTCCTTTTCGAACCATGCTTGTGGTTTCTTCATTTTCATGAGATTAGATGCAGTTTAAGTTGTTTCGATACATAATTGGACTAGAACTTCCGATTTGGATTTAGTCAGATTTATAATCTCATTGAGTCTCTCCAAAAATAAAATAGGTGACGAGACCTCCCAATAGGAGGACTATGAACGCGTAAACCACGAGCCGCTTAAAGCTCCCGCCGTTCGAATCTGCATGACCATTATCAAGATGTTGCTTCCTATGCTGAAAGTGCAGGACAACCATCCAGACAGCGACGCCGGCAAAAATGATATTCATCCAGAAAGTATAGTCCAGTTTGAATTGAGCCACCTCGGCGATAGCTTTGCCGCTTTCAGGCGTTATCTCGAGAATGGCAAACACCCCGTGGAGAACTATCGCCGTAACGATAATGCTCACATACATGATCCCGGCAATATACAAGGCCACGCGCCAACCGTAATATTTGGCGTTGATACGCACCAACGGCGGCACCATGAGATCGGAGTATATGAACCCCATGATGCCTGCAAAGACGATGCCGTTGGCGTTGAGTACCGTCGCCAGTGGAATGTTACCCATGGAGCCTATGAAAGTCAATGCCGCAACAAAAGGAGCCACGGCCGCATTCTCGAGGATCTTCAACCATTCCGGTAACACAATACCTGTATCCATGAGAAAAATCTTTTCCCAAACGTTCGTAGGAACAAACACTGCGACAAAACCCGCAATCGTAAAGCCAATGAGAATTTCCTCCCACACCATCTTCCAGTCCATGGCAAACTTATGACCGACGAGATGCCACCCCATGCGACTCTTAATGCGTTTCCGCCAGTCGAAAGACTCTTCCTCCTCCGCTGATTCTTCTTCCACTTTTTCGCGTGCTTCTTGCAGCCACTTTTGTGGATACGTTATCCGAATTAGGATGCTGCTGACCGAAATCAATAATAAACCACCAATGACTTCAGCGGCCAGAAATTGCCATCCTAAGAATATCAGAATAAGAATGCCAAGCTCAATGACCAGATTGGTCGAGGCGAACATAAACGCAACTGCCGCCACAAAATGTGCCCCTTTCAGTACTAGGGAACGAGCTGCTGCAAGGGCAGCAAAAGAGCAAGAGGAGGATGCAGCTCCGAAAATCGTTGCCAGCGAAACACTTTTCGCATCTGGTTGTCCCATGTACCGTGTTAGTCTCGTCTTTGGGACGAAGGCCTGAATCATACCACTTACAGCATATCCAAGCACAAAAGCCCATCCTGCTTTCCAGAAAAATCCTATAGCTGTTTTAGCTGCTTCACCGTATTGCTGCCAAAATGTAGGTTCACTCAAAATCTTCTCCTCCTAATATCGTTAAATTAAAACCGCCCTTTGTTTTCTAAAAATCCACTTTCACGCTCATATAGACCTGATCGGCCTGCTGCCAGTTCTCGAAAAACGTGTCCGCCTCGCCGTTAATAATCATGAAAGCTCCCAGCGACATCTCGAGGTTGTCGATTGCCTGGTAGGTCACTTCGGGGAAAACACCAGAACCGTAACTCGCACCGATATCGTTCCAGTCAGCAATTTCCAGAGCGCCGTCCAGTTTAACTTTGACTTCGTCGCGCAGAAAGCTCTTTTCCAGTTCCAGGAAAAAGTAGTCATGCAGGGCTTCCCTGCCGCGTTCGGTGAAAAAACCGTGCATCCACTGACCGTTGACATAGAAACCATTCGGGAACGTATAGTCGCCGCCAAGCGTGAATTTGAAATAAGGCTCGTCATCCAGTTCGACGTTTGTCTGCGTGACATTTCCAACCGTTGTTTGAGACACCACTTTTTCGGGGATGAAGAGGGCGCCTTCGCCCCAAAAACCGGCGCCGAAAAGCTCGGTTGCGAAATCTGCACCTATGACCTGCATTTTAGGAAAACCGAGATCGAGTTGTCCAGAACTGCCGACGTCGTCTGAAATGACCAGACGCCTTAAAACGGGAATGTCATCATACCCGTTAAAGTAACTCAGCGAATAGTCCCAGAGACCAAAACGGCTGTCGAGCTTGACGCCAAACATGCTGTTTTGGGGTCGCTGCGCCGGCAGGGTCAGGCTATTTTGAAAAGAACTGACCTGTTCACCGAGGAACAAAGAAGCACCGTTCCGCGGCAACAGGATGGGTGTGAGGGTCGGCAGCCAGACGCCGGTCAACGTCACATCGCCGAAGTAGTAGGTCCCTTTTACGGCCCAGGTTGGAATTTTGTCCGTGAAATTCACCAGGTCCGAGAAGTCGTCAGGATTGAGGTTGTCGGTGGGATTCAGCTTATCCGCTGTCCCCCAGGCCAAACGCTGCTTGCCCACCCGCAGGTCGAAATTGTCAGACAGGAAACCGTAGACATCGACGTAGGCCTCCCATAACGTCAGCTCAGTTGGGAATTCTTGGGTCGCATCTTCCAGCCCTTCCAGAGAACTCACCCGGGGCAGGTCATAGAACCGAAAATCTGCGCTGGAAAAAACGTACAGTTGCTGGCCGAGGGACGTGGTCGTCTCCAGGCGAAAACGGTTGTAAAAGTCGGCGATGGTCAGGCTGTCTCCGCCGACATTGACACGTTTATCCAGCCGCAGGAAGCCGCCAAATTCAGGCTGTGCTGCCAGTCCGATAGGCATCAAGAATGTCAATGCCAGAAGCAGTCTAGCGATGCCGTTCACCGCTCCGGCCTTTTCAAATTGCGTTCACTAAAAAAATTGTCAGACAATCCCTGATCGAATTTTATGTCTTTTAATTCGAGTACAGTACGATGATCATCCTTCAGACTCTGCATCTCCATGCGCCTGCCGATCCAGTAGCCGGCGATTTCCTCGACGTTATCTACGGTCAGCACTTTTTCCATTTTATCACGTTCGTTGAAGTATTCGATTTTGCGGATCACATAATTTGACTGGTCTGCAAAAAGAACAAGCTTGGCGTAGCTGACATCGGCGTCCGGTCGGGGTGTCAGTTCCAGCACGTATTGACCCTCTTTTTCATCGATGGAACTTGTTCTATAATCCTCAGCATATTCGGTTTGCGAAAGGTCCTCATAGGTAAAGTCGGTCCCCATAAAATCTTCATTTTTGACCGACGATGCGATGCGTCGCACCTTGCGAAACGCCGGCAGATACAGATACATGCGATCTTCAGCCAGCCGCAGGAAACCGACGCCGCGCACGTCGGCAGGTGTGAGAAAACGCACAAGGCGCATCTCGGTTCCCTTTTGATAGATCTTGGTGTCGCGCACCTTCTGCGAGCCGTCCTTATCGATCAGGGTCATTTTTTCCAACATGGTCATGTCTTTGAAAGCGTTCAAAGTTGAGTCGACCCTGCTAAGAAGGGTGCTGCCGTTTTGTGCCGCCACTGGCAAAGTGAGCGCTTGCAACGTGAAAAAGCTTATCCATAGTTTAAAATTGCGTCGTTTCATTTTCTAAGCCTCCTTTTTCTCAGGCGTTAATATTTCCGAAGGCTGCGGATCGCGGATGTCAGTTTTCGTTTCCGAACTCGGGCTTCCGTCCGTTTCTTGTCTCAAAAACTCGGGCTGCAGCCACAGAAACAGCGATGGCAGAACCGTCAAAGTAAACACCGCACTCAACAGGATGGCCAGAGCGGTCAGTCCCCCGAAGCGGCGAATGTGCTGACCGCCGGCAGCCAGCAACACGACAAATCCCAGTCCCACGGCCACGGCATTGATGATGATGGACACGCCGGTGGTGCTGAGGGTCCTTTTTAGTGCCTCTAATTGGCTGCCAACACGTTGCAATTCATCGCGAAGCCGGGACACAAAGTGAATATCCGTGTCGATACCGAGACCGATGGCCAACGATGCAATCATGGCAGTGAAGGCATCCAGACCGATACCGAGGATGCCCATCACGGCAAAATTCACCAGAATGGTCAGGGTAATGGGAATGACCGCCAGCAGACCGCCCAGCAAAGACCGGTGAATCATCGCCAGCAGGATAATGACAAAGATAAGGGAAGTAAGAAGACTCTCAACCTGCGTCGGCGTGAGCTCTTCCTCCATCTGGTTCAACACCGGTGGCAGGCCGGTCTGCTCGAACTGCCAGGCGACTTCCCGCATAGCGGGATTATCGTCGGGCAGTATATAGGCTGCCAGAGCGGCATCAACATAAAGATGGTTTTCATTGGCCTGCCACAATGTGCCCTTGACATCACGTAGCAGGTTCTTGTTATGAAGTGATGATTGGGGCAGTGCCTGTCGCAGCGCTGCGATGGCGGGCGCGATCCGGGCTTTACCCAGTTGCACGCGGATCACCTCCACAAGCGACTGGGCCAGCCAGTCAGCATCGTCTTGATTTACTCCTGATGCTGTCTCGAGAACAATTTTTTTGATCCATTCCGGGTTATCGGGCAGGCTTTGACTGAGATTCTGATTAATGAGTGTACTGACCCGATTCATGGCCCCCTCGGATAACGCCGCTTCTGCCTCCGGACTGCGCAGGTAGTCGGTTACGGCAGCCGCAATATTTTGTCGCGTATCTGCCTTGAGTTGAAAATTCAGGGCTACGTCTGTCACACGTTGCAGGACGTCCGCACCCAGGTCAATGTCATACTTTTGCAGATCCTGTCGCAGGTTACGTAGTATTTTCCCTTTTCGTAGCAGAAGCCATTCACGTTTCGCAGATGACGGTATCTTGTTTAGATCGATCTCTGCAATCTTTGTAGGAAGGGTGGCCAGATAGGCGTTGATGGAGTCCACTGCTGCCACGAGTGATCCTGTGTGCCAGGTGCTGAGTTTCGCCTGCAACAGGGCTTCCTTGTCTTCGTTCGCCACCATTTGCTCCATCATGTCCTCGCCTTCCACCAGAAACCAGAGATTGGCCACCCCTTGATGACGTTCCGGCACCACGTAGCGGTCGTTCATCACATCATTCATTTCGGCAATGATACTGGCGATGGATTGCGACTTGCTCACCAGCGGGACCGTCTCCAGACGGCGTTCGATGTTTCGCATCATGGTCAGTACCGCCGGGTCTTTCAGATCGCCCTTAATGAGCACCTGAATGGGGAGTGAACCGCCAAATTTTTCCCGCAGCAACATTTCGGCATGAAACGGCGCACTGCCTTTTTGCAGGCACAAAGACCAGTCGACGTCTTTTACGATTCTGGGTATCGCCACCACAGCCAGAATCACAACAGCAGCGGCGCCAATAAGCACACCATACTTGTGTCGGTAAACAAACACGGCCAGCCAATCGAGTCCATGTGTGCGTTTGGCTTTCTTCATCTTGACCGGTTTCGGTGTGACGCCAAAGGAAAGCAACGCCGGCAAAAGCGTCAGGGTCACGACCAGCGCCAGCAGAACGCCCAGGGCGGTGAGCAGGCCAAATTGCTTGATGACCGAAAAATCCGAAATGACCAGGGACGCAAAGCCGACCATGGTCGTGACGGTGGTCAACGCGATGGGAATGCCCATTTCCTTAAACACCCGCCGTGAGGCATCATGCGCCGATTCGCCCAAACGCCTGCGCTCAAAATAGCGCTTCAGTAGATGAATGGCGTCGGCACTGCCCAGAGCCAGCAGCACCACCGGCATGATGCCGCTGAGCAAATCAAACTTCAAGCCGAACATCCCCATCAGACCGATCACCCAGATGTCGGTCACCAGCACCACGAGTAACGGAAACAGCACACCGGCCCAGTGCCGAAAGCCCAGGTAGAGAATCCCCAACAATACCAGCACCATCAGCGGCACGAGAATCATCAGGTTGTCGGTGATGAGCAGGGTCATGTTGAAAATGAGGAAGGGCATGCCGCCGTAATAGATGTTCGTGCCCGTGGGTAGCTTTTCAGGTGGTATGACAATATCGGTGGCAGCTTTGACCCGCATGGCTGTGGCAAACTGACTGATAGCCTTATTGTCGCCGCCGGCGAACCGCAAAACGATAGCGGTGGTGCTGCCATCTTCAGTAACCAGATTGCCCTCGTAGCGGTCCTTGTTTAGGACGTATGATTTGAGCGCCGACAATTCCTCTGGCGTTTGAGGAATTTCACCGTGATTGAGCAGCTTGCCTACTTCCAATCCCCAGTCGGTTCTGCGAAAGTCGATAACGTTGGTCAGGCTGGTAACATAGGAGATGCCGTCCACGTCTTCGTAAGCATCCGTCAACTTTTTCACCAGGTTCAGATTCTCTTTGCTGAAGACTTCGTCGGTCGTCACCAGCACATAGCCCATAGCGTTGCCGCCAAAGACATCCCCGACGCGGTTGTACTCCTGCACCAACGGGTCATCCTGGCGCAGATAGGTGGAAAAGTCGGCATTGAGGCCGACTTTGGACGCCTGCCAGCCGAACAAGACGGTGAGCGCCACAACAGATGCGATAATCCCCCAACGGTGTCGGATAACAAAGTCCGCGAGTTTAAGCATTTTTGCACCCTCCAAATGTCGAACCTACAGCTTGAGACCGTTAAAAGGTCACCACCCTTTATAAGCTTGCCTGTTTCTTCGCAAGTTGTGTACCAATAAAAGGCTTGATTTCCTAATCCCTGTAAAATCAAACGAATTTGCACAGTCCTAGGCCCACATCTCAACTTACCCTCAGTCACACAAATGAAGAATAATCTACTGTATGTGTAGAATAGTCTACAAGGTGCCGGCAACTAAGCCCTCTCTTATCAGTTACCCCTCAATCAAGCTCCAAATCGAAATAGCTGCCATCCGCTGCTCTCGCCACTTGACGCACCAGGCCCTCATCCACGCCTACGACTTCCTCAAGCTCGTTAGACGAACAATGATTCAATCGCGCTACTGAGCCTCATTCGAAGAAATTTTGGATTGTTCGACAAACTGCCGCCATTTTCCCTTCAACGGGATGAACATCGGCACCTGTTGCATATACGCGAGATAGCTCTCCCCGAACTGCTCAATCACCTTCTGCTCTTCCTTGCGAGCAAGAAGGGTGTAGGCAACCACGATAATCGGGAACAGTCCCACTGAGAAGACTGTCGGCCAATGCACGACCCCCTCCCCAAAAAGTGCAATGAACAATCCCGTGTATTGCGGGTGTCGAACAAAGCTGTACAATCCCTCGGTCGCAAGCTGGTCCTCCTGGCGCGCCCGGTAAAGTTCGCGCCAGCCTTGCAGGAAAATGCCAAGGCCGCCAAACAGCAATACATAGCCCACAATCATCGAGATCATCATGCCCGTCTGACCAATGCCAAGCAGAGTAGACCAAAGATTTGCATCGATGTAGCCACGATCCAATCCAAAAAATCGAACGAGCAAGTAGATTGTAAGCGGGAAGCCATACATCTCCGCGTATAAAGCAATGATAAATGCCTGCACCAGTCCGGCACTGGCCCACTCGCGCCAGGTTTTCGGAGCGAGATAACGATAAAGCAGCCATGACGCAATGACGATGACGATCAGAGCTATGCCCCAGGCCCCGGCATGTTCAATGCCTCTGTCCATCTTATAAACCCCTTTCTATCTTGTATTCGTTGTGCGCGATTCTTATACGTTGTTTTAAGTTGTGACTGAGTTAAGCTAAAGCTTCAGCCATCGACTATGAAAGAAATTGTAGATCGGCACAAACACCAAACCAGTATAAACACCATAAAGAAAGCTTTCAGCCAATCCCAAAAGGAATCCCCACCAGGTGAGCCACTTGAAGGCCGGGAGCACGATTTCCAGGAAGTTATGCATGTGGATACTCTGTGGGGTAACCAGGCCGTAAAAGACGCAAACGACAAAACTAAAAGCTGTAAACAATCCCAAGGACCAGGTGACAACTTTCATGTTTAACATCTCTGTCCCTCCTTTGCTATTTTACATTTTACAAGTTATCAATCGAAAACCAAATTCATCCGTCTAATGATGTCGATGTTCATGTTTTTCAGGTTTTTCTTCATCGGTGTGTCTACCATGTTCATGGCCACCGTGCATTCCATGTCCGCCATGGCCAAACATGTGCTGTACGACGAATAAAACTAAAATGAGTACCCAGAACCAGTTTTCAGCAAGCCAGTCCATCTTGCACTCACCTCCTTTCCAGGCACTTTTTTTCCTACTCATGGGTAGAATTCATGAATACCAAAAAACTTTACTAAACTTCAAAAGTTTAGTAAAGTTACATCCCTGTAAATCCCCTTTAAGTCGCCGATGATTGACTTGTTAATTCCGCGACTTTCTCAAGCAACACATCCAAATCCAGCGGCTTGGTAAAATATTCATCGGCTCCCGACCAGAAACCGCGTTCTATGTCAGGTCGCTGGCTCCTTGCAGAAATCATGATGATCGGACAATCATTAAATTTCTTTTTGAGTGTATAGCATATATCATAGCCAGACATCCAAGGCAACATGATATCCAGGAGAATAAGGTCTGGCTCCCCGTGAGGAAAGTTGGTCAACAATTGCACCGCACTTTCGGCGGTTATCACGCGATATCCTTCCTTTTCCAGTGCCAGCCTTAATGTCGACAGAATGTCTGGATCATCGTCCACTACGACAACCATTTTCTTTTTACTGTTGGTAGACATTTGAATACACCTCCTTTAAGGTTCAAATAGGGTTCGATACAGTTTGAGCAGTTTCGTGCGAACCAACGCGTTCAGAGTTGAAGCAGGTAAGGCAAATGGTAAAGACCGTGCCCTGATCCAATTTACTTTTCACTGCTATGGTGCCCTGGTGCGCTTCCACAATGGCTTTGGCGATGAACAGGCCGAGTCCCACATTCGTGCTCGTATTTTCTGAATCCTCTGTGTGATGATACAGGTCAAAAATGCGTGGCAGACGCTCCGGGCTGATGCCGCAGCCCGTGTCTTCCACACGCAAATATAGTTTGTCACCTTTCTGATACCTTTGCACACGGATGTTCCCACCATTCGAAGTGAATTTTAGGCTGTTCGCGATGAGATTGTACAAAAGCTGCCGCAAGCGTTCGGCATCTCCCTTAATCATTGTGGGTTTATCCGGCTTATGCAATTCAAGCGAAATATTTTTTTCTTCTGCCAACGGCTGCATCTCCTGCACGGTCTCTTGCAGCAGATCATTTATTGCACATGGCCGCATGCGGTATTCCAGGGTTCCCAGTTGAATGCGCGCCACATCCAGAAGTTCTCCGACGAGCACCGCCAGGTTTTTCGAACGCCTACAAATGAGTTCAGCCATAGCCGTTTGCTCGCTCCGGGTCAGATTCTTTCGGCGTAACAACGCCGCTGCCGAGTTAATGGCGGAAAGCGGTGTACGCAGCTCGTGTGAAGCCAGGGAAAGAAATCGGTTCTTGAGTTTATCCTGTCGCTGCAGTTCGGCATTTGCCTGTTCGACCTCATCCAGAAGCATTCTTTTTTCTGTGATGATGCGATCGTGCATGAAGGCCAGGTACACAACATACCCAAAGGTCGAGAAAAGGCGCTCGCCAAAGTGGATGGGGAACCAACTTAACGTCACCCCTAAAAAGTAACCTAGGTGGAACATCTGGGAGAGAATTAAAAAAGCCAGCGACAGAAGTATCTGGACTCTATACTTGTTGCCCATCCGCAACACCGTATAAAGCGCCCAACCCAAAAAGGAACTTGCATAAAAGCTCAACACCGCGTTTGAATAATGCGGAACGCTGTCTAAAATTAATGATATAAACTGCAGCATGGGCAGCGCTAGGAGCGCTGGCAAAACAAGCAGCGCGCTCCAGAGCTCAAGCGATTTCCAATGCGGCCGTCGCGAACTGTTGGAAGCCAGATAGGGCGTGACCAGTGCCAGCACAACCAACGACAGACTTTGCAGGAAATCGCCCCAGAATGGGTGTTGACTCACGGGTCTTTTCAGGTGCTGCAGAATTCCGGAGGTGTAAAAATAGGTCATGAAAAGCTCGGCGAAAACCAGGCTGGCGAAGGAAAGAAGGGCCACAAGATAGTCTGGTCTGCGTCGTTCGCGCCACTGCCGCCACTGCATGTATAACACTACCAGCAGCACCACAAGCCTGATGAGGTGAAAGACTGTGTTTACACCCAAAACGTCGAAATTTGTTGTGAAGATTTCCATCATCATTTCGCTTTTCACTCAATTGTACTGACAACCGCCTTTCAAAAAACGAGTGGACACAGCCTGACTCATCTTAGCTATCCTTCTGTGCTCGCTGTTTTACTTAAAGAATGCTGCCTGTTCATCTGTTCGCGCAGTTCCGGCAACATTTGCTCCGCTGCCTGCTCTCCGGCTTCGATGCATAGCTCGGCTTTTGAAAAGTCCAGCGGTTTCACGGCCTGGTCAAAATCCGGCCGTATCACCAGATCCGCTGACTCGAGATGGTGACGCTTATGATGGCGGGCACAGAGGTCGACAGCGCGCAAAAATGCCTCCAGACCGTTATGCACTTCCACCCGCAGACCTTCCTGGTCCACGTCCACCGCGATGACAAAATCAGCCCCCAAATCACGAACCACCGTGGTCGGAATCAGATCGATGAAAGCGCCATCGGCCAGTAGGCGATCCTGGTCGTCCACCGGCGGCAGAAATCCGGGTAAAGCCGAACTCGCCTGGATGGCAAAATCAGCAGGCCCCTCTCTGAACACGATTTTATCGCCACTAAGCAGGTCCGTAGCGACCACGGCAATTGCAATTTGGGTTTCTTCAAGTCGCTTACCCAACATCAGGCGGCGTAGCGATTCCAAAATCCTGGTCTCCGGCAAAATCCCCCAGCCCAGCATGGCATCCACGATAAACCTTTCTGTGTCTATAAATTGGCGTATCTTTTGCACAAATGATTCTTTGTCCCTCCCATTCTCCAACAGCCCGCCCTGCACGGAGAGGCCCAAATCAGCCATTTGCTTTGCCATAAATTCCTTGGAAAAATCGGGATTCAAAGCGTAAGCCACGCCAACGATGGCGCCCATGCTGCTTCCGGCAATGGCTTTAACCGGGATGGCCGCACGCTGAAAAACGCTTAACACGCCGACGTGCGCCAATCCTCTCACGCCACCGCCACCAAGCGCCAAACCAACAACAGCTTGGCGTGAAGCTTTTCTGCCCAAACTTTTGACTTTTCTCAACAGGTTTGTCATTTGACCCCTCCGGTGACTTTTTCCATATCCCAGGTTTCTGAAAGAAGACAGGGCGCTGCTTCGTCTTCCACCGAGCAGCACTTTCGCAGCACGACCACGGTCATCAGGCCGTTGCCAAAGGACGTTAGACTGGAATGCTGGCAATCATGGTACGGCCTTTCCTTTCCGGGCAAAAACCGCCAATCGAACGTTTTGCCCAGAAACTTTTCCAGCATGAAAGAATAAAGCCGCGCTGCACCGAACTTGGGCATACTGGAAAATACATATAACACATAACCATCCTCTTTGATCACACGCAGGAATTCCCGCACCGCCGCTTTGGGGTCGGACAGGGTTTCGATCGCCCAGGTACTGACCACGGCATCGAAAGAGCTGTCAGCAAAGGGAAGCCGACGCATGTCAGCTTTCCTCAATTCGACCCTCGGATCGAGCAGTTTTTCACGCGCGACATTCAGCATGCCGGAGGAGACGTCGATTCCCACAATCCGCCTCGGTTTCGCTAAACGCAAGACGGTTCTGGTGGATTCACCTGTACCTGCTCCTGCATCCAAGATCACGGCATGCTTGGGAATGACTTCCTTTACCAAACTCTCAAAATGGCTCCAGGCAGATTTGGCAAAGACCTGCTTCCAGAGAAAATCGCCGGCATCATATTGGCGAGCGATACGGTCATACGTGGCTTCCACTTCATTTTGTGGCGTTTTGAGAGGATTGAGGAACTCAAAGACTCCGAATTTCACATCCTTTTTCATCTGACGCCAATAATCACTGTAACTCAGCGAGCCTTGCAGAACCTGCATTAAAGCCTCACCGACGGCAGGCTTAAATTTGAATAAAGCAAACGCCAGACGCGGGAAGCGGTGGCTCAACTGCGCGATCTTGTGGGCTGGTTCGAACTCGGGAAAAAACTCTTGCCCCACGCGTTGCTGGTATTCAGGAAATTCTGGGGCGTCCGTTTCGATTGCGGCATCGATGGTCTCGGCGGCTATCCGGCCACTGCGGATGGCATAGTAGATGCCCTCGCCCAAAAAGGGATCGACCAGAGCCGCAGCATCGCCGACCAGAAGCGAGCGCCCTTTGGTAAGCCGGGACTTCGAGCTGGCAAACAGGGGGATGCGATAGCCGCGAAGCTTCTCTTCCTGCCTGATCTCGTCGACACCCTGCTCTTCAAGGAAACCCGAGTAGAAGTCTTTTGGATGCTTGTTCAGCTCCTTTACCGAACCCACGCCCAGAGACCAGTGGTCCTGTTTCGGGAAAATCCAGCCGTAGCCGTAAGGGATGGCGCCAACATCCAATCGCACCGTACCGTTGAGCTGTTTGAGCGAGCGCTCCTCAACTTTCACCTCTCCTTCGAGCGCCACAGCGATGTTTCTTCTGGAAGCATAACCCAGAAGTCGACTGGTTACACCATTGACGCCATCGGCACCGATAAGAAAACGGCAGCGATAGCGCGCATTCTGCGTGTTGACAACGTAGCCTTCGTCGTCCTGCTCGATGTCCGTCACCGGCTCGCCATCGTGGACTTCGGCGCCGGCAGATTCGGCTTTCTTATATAGGTGATAGTCGAATTTTTCCCGACTGACCATATAGGCGATGGGTTCTTGCGATTCGACTCTGATGTCACCCTCTCCGTGAAAGGTAAGGATAACCCGGGTGATGGTCTCTTCAGCGAGCGCTTCGAGAGTCTCATCAAGAACGGTCTGGATTTTCGCCGACAGGCAGCCGCCACATGGCTTGACGCGCGGCATCTTGACCTTTTCGAGTCCAAGGACGCTGTGACCCTTAAGCGCCAGTTCACGGGCAGCGGTGCTGCCGCCGGGTCCCAATCCGATGACTATCACATCATAAGTTTCCATTTTACGCTCCACAATTGCCCAAAAAGCTTAGCGTTCCCCATTTGAATTCTTCAAATACTTCTCCGGATCATTTTGAAAAGTCACCATGCACAACGGCGTGCAGAAGTAGTACATTTTTGCTTTGTATTCGCATTTGTTTTGAGTGGTTTGGACATCGACTTCCATTCCACAAACTGGGTCTTTTGCCATAAGACTCACCTCTTTAGAAATTTGAAAGTTTCTCGCTATTATAGATTCAAAACAAACAAATGACAGATCATTTCGACCTGGCTAGAAAGTCATTCAAGACCATCTCACCCAGCATTGGTGGTGCCGAAATCCAGATGTTTTTTCTGCCATCCCGGAAAAAGTAGTGGGACTCGCCTGCGCCAGCCGCCGAATGAATGACTTTCCCTTCCCGTTCAAATTCCTTCGTATATGAAAATTCCGATGATTTTTGCGCCTTAAGATTTTTCACCATTCTTGACATCATCTGGGCCGATTTTTCGTCATCGTCAAAAATGGTCAGATACACAGTGGCTGCATTTTCTCCTTCTCGGTACGTGCCAATTACGCTCTCGTACTCGGCAAAATCAACGCCGTGGTGCATCCGGCTCAGCTTGCTTTTTGCCACCTCATCTTTTTCCATGCGCGCCAAATGCAAATCGGCGAGTTGGTCGGGTAATTGGGTTGTGGACGGCTTCTCACTGCATGCCATGAATGCCCATGTTGAAATGATGAACAACGGTAGATATTTCCTTAGACAGCACATGTTCGACTTCCTTCCTTCTTTTACTGAATGATTATTGGTGGGTCAAAACCCTGACGAGGGTTCCGAACCCTCGTCAGGGTTAGGCGCTCTAAGCCTGGCCTACTTATGCATGTATTGGTGCGGACCGCTTTCGAACTCTTTTTTGCACGACTCCGAGCAGAAGTAGTAGGTCTTGCCCATGTGCTCCATTTTTGCGGCGGCGTTCTTTTCATCTATTTGCATGCCGCAGACAGGGTCTTTTGTCATGCCAATCACCTCCTTTTCCATCGGTTCATTCTTGTGTAAAGTGATGGTTATCCTAAGGAATATACCCATGTTCCAGATTCAACAGCGAGTCCCGGTCGTCAAACTGGTTGTTCCACAACTGGTCGATAGAGTAAATCAAGGCAAATTGGATGCGCGCTTCATTACTTCCTAAGATTCCTCTTAAATCGCCGTTGAACTTTTGATATTGAAACTGCAAGCCTACATCAAAATTTTCACCTAATCGATAAAAGCCATTGGCGACAACCTGGAATTGTTCAGTCGCATTTGCCAGATCAGGAAAGGTCTTGTAGCCGAAAGAAAGCGCCAATTGCATCGTGGGGCGCTCTAAACTGCGATAAAGGTAGCGCAGCGAGGTGAACGTCCCAATTGCTTTAGTACGCGCCAGATCAGCGTATTCGTTCAGTTCGGTGAATTCACCGAAGCCCACATTGTAAATCGTTTGATGCCGTACATCCAAGAAGTGCATGGGATTGGGTTTTACATTTACAACAGTCGAAACAATAATGTTCTTCAAGGCTTGCTCAAATTCACTGAAATCTCCGGGACGATTGGTCAAAAAATTGTTGAAGCTGATACCAACCTGGTCAAGAATCGGACGATTCCATCTCTGGCTTGCGGGCACGCGGTATGCAAAAGAGAGCCCGATGGCGTTCAGGCTGAAATCCGTTTCCGCAGCGCCCGGCGCGGTGGGCGTTTCTGTGAAATGCTCGCCGTGCAGCCGCAGCCAGTAACGCTGGCCAAATATGTGCGTCCCTTCCAACACGTTGCCATACTGGTTATCTTCGCTGTTCTCGCCTGCGGAAAAGGGATTCAAAACATCGGTAAAATGCAGCGCATCGTCATCCCGCAAAGTAGGGAATTCAATAAGGGCTGTTCTGACACGGGAGCGACCCATTTTTAGAATATTGGATTGGTCTTCGATTTTTAGAAATACCTGATGAAAGAAGAGTTGCCCTAAGTCGGAGTCGGCATCCGGGAATTGAAATCCGATTACAAGCTGTCCACGAAAATTGTTATAGAGCTTCTGGCGAAAACCGACAAGCGGTCCGCTGTCGGAAAAATCATTAACCGCGGAAGCGGTCTCGCCCGAAGCGCGATCCACATTGAAAGACATGACCCCTCTCGCACCCAACTGAATTTCCGGAGTGACCTGAGGGTAGGCCGGATACTTCAGCGCAAACATGATTACAGCGCTAAACAAGCTTAGAAATAATTTTTGCTTAAACATCTCACAAGCCTCCTTTTTAGTTTTCATCAATCCCGAAATTTAAATATTACTCATCCAGCGCCACAATCGGTAACGATTTCAGACCCATTTTCTTGGCCATCATATCTAACTCGGCTTCCTCGGGCGGCATATCTTCGTAGACCAGCGCCATCAGAGTCCCCCCTGGGTACAAACCATTATTCGTAACCCGGCTGGTATCGTGATCATGGAAAGTCCAAATGCCCCGATTTTTGCCCTCAATGATAATGTCAAGCGTCTTGCCGGGACTCAGGCGAGCTGTATTCTGCTGCCAGGGTTGCGGAACCGGAAGTCCGTCGTCGCAGACCAGCCAGAAATCATGGCCATGCAGATGTAGAGAATGCTCCAACTGACCGGCGTTGATCAAGCGCACGCGGATATTTTCACCTTCGTTGATATAGAGCGTTGGCGTCATGGGATAACTTTTGCCGTTTACGGTAAACCACTGCGGCTGCGGGAGTTCCGAGGGCGCTCTGCGGTTTATCGTATAAGGTGGGCTGTAACCATTTTTAATGGCTTCCAGAAACTGCTCTTTGGTATCAAACGTGGCAAAGCGTTCTTTATCGAACCGGCCATTTTTCATTAGATACATCCGCTCCTTCATGCGATCCAACATGTAGTTCAATTCTCCGCGAATGAAATTGGTATCGTGGGCGGAATAAATCAGGGTGTATTCACGCTCGTAAGGGAATTTCTTCTTGATGGGATCGTCCTTCGGTTCTTCGATGATGATGCTGCCAAACATGCCCGACTGCATGTGCAGCAACGTACCCCAGTGGCAGTGGTAGAAGTGGGTGCCATACGGTTCGGCCACAAATTCGTAGACAAACTCCTGTTGCGACATTACCGGCATTTGAGTCACATAGGGTACGCCGTCCATGCGCCAGGGCACATGCAAACCATGCCAGTGGATGGTGTGGTTCAATTCGGTTTTGTTCTTGAATTTGACCCGCACCTTGTCGCCCCGATTTACTCGGATTTCCGGGCCGGGTATCTGATTGTTAAAAGACAAGGTGTGGAACTCAAACTCCGGCACCGGCTCCTGCTGGGCGATGTCGATGAACAGTTCAAATTCTTTCGTGTCCCCAACCATCTGAAATTCCAAGGGTTTCGGAAACTTCTTTTCATTTTCTTGCTTCACAGCTTCAGAAAGCAGAGTCCCTGGCAACAGCCCCGCTGCCGTCAAAGCTGCACTGGTGGCTAAAAATTCTCTTCGCTTCATAATTAACCCTCCTCAAAAAAATTGTAATCAAGCACATTCTCCAAACAACTGTAGACTATCGTGCGAGATTTGCAGCTTATTCTCATTTTCTCACTATTCTGGCTATCCTTGCTGTTCATGTCTGGCATGTTGTTCTTTCCTTTGTTGACTGGTACTGCGTATGATAGCGATGCTCAAGGCCGATAGAATTAGCCAAATAATAGTCATTGTGGTCACCCATTTCAGTTTTTTCAAGCGCTTCATTTTTTCAACTCCTTTTCATAAGAAAAATTTTTCAAAATGAATCTGGCTCTCTGGCACACCCAGATTCCGCAGGTCTGGGATGAGCTGCCGCATCATCTGCTGAGGCCCGCACAGATAGAATTCCTTGTCTGCTAGACCGTTGCCGCAATAACGCTGAATCTTTTTGCCATTCAGATAACCGATTTCTCCGCCCCAATCTGTATCCGGCCGACTCAAGACATAAATAACCTCTAAATTCAGAGACCCCGCCTTTTCAATTTCATGAAGTTCGTCGTGGAAGATAATATCTCGTCGGGTTTTGTTGACATAAAACAATAACACTCGTCTGTCTTCCCCGGCGTCCTGCATATAGCGCAACATGCTCATTAGCGGTGTAATGCCAACGCCGCCGGCGATAAAGACCATATCTCGTTTCTGAGGATGTAAAAGATAGCAAAACCTCCCGAATGGACCCTGTACACGCGCTAAATCGCCTGGCATCGTGTACTGGATTGTTGTGGTGAAATCACCTGACGTCTTTATTGTAGAGGCGAGGATCCCTTGCTGCGTTGGTGAGGAAGATATGGTGAATGGATGCTCCTCTACAGGTAAATTTTTGCCACGATAGAGCTTAATAAAGTGGAATTGTCCCGGCAAATAATCAAAAGAATCAACTTCCTCCTGTGGTGCCATTTTAATCGTCCCAAACATTGTGGGTCTCCTGGAGCACATCAATGATGCGAAACCTCCTCTTTTGACCCCACCAGCGGTGTTCGAGGAAAATCCCGATTGCCAGAGCCAGCAGCCCCACCCATAGAATCTGTATAGGCAAGAGCCTCAGGTCGCCGCCAGCAAACCAACTGTGCAGGAACCCGCCTGCGATAAGAATGACTGCCAGGATGTTGTGGAGAGATCGCCAATTTTCGAAGTCGAGTCGTAGCAAGCTTCGAAAGGCACTCACAACAACATGAAAGAGTATCAGCAGTAAAACTACCCTGCCTGTCCAAATGAACCAGGAAACATCAAAATCATACAATAATATCCAGCGCTTCTCACTTAGTGCCAGGAGCAGCGGATGCAGAAGAAACAACACTACAACAACAACGCCCATCATCCGATGAAACTGTAACACGATATCCAACCCGAATGGTTTTTCAATCCACTTCAAGCGGGCTGACAACACAAACTGCAGAATGAGGGCAGTATAGCCCAGTACAGCGAAGTTCTTGCCTAGCTCATAAATAAAAAGGTGGTCGGTTTGAGGTCTGAACACGGTCGTCAGAATCAAGGGCATGACCAGCAACAGAAAATACAGCGCGATGAGAACCGCCGCATTCCAAACTAACCCCTTTTCCTGCCTGAGCGCCGCCTTACGTCCTCCGGCACTTTGAATGAAATGTAATTCATTTTTGTTCTTGTGAGTAAGCATGACTCGCTAACTTTACCGTTTAGTAAAAGGCCCAGCAATCCGTTTATCTAATTCACATGCCCCTCATCCGCGTGCCCTGATGATTCTTGGCTTGAATCGGGAACGGACGCCGAATGTCCCGAATTCTGTTCAGTCGTCTCCTCTCCAGGTTCATGGCCTTCCGTTTCTTCATGAGGCGCTTCGGACACTGCTCTCACACCCGTGCCGTATTCGAACACCAGACGTCCGCCTTTATCAGCGCCATTAATCAGCAGCCCACTAATGACAAGCAGCGGCAAAATGAACAAGCGGCGCCATTGGCCTTCACGAAAGGCACGCACGAAGAGCACCAGCAATGTGGCGGCAACCAGCAATCCGCTCATCCAGAGCATGACATCCCGGTGCTCGTGCACGAACTCATGCCCTGGCGCATCGTGCCCCAGGCCGTTCGATGCGAGGTAACCAGTGATGACCGCTGCCACAGCCGAAAGAGCGCCCAAATAGAGCAAATAGGTCGCTGTTTTCCTAAATGATTCTCTTTTGGTGAACCACCACATCGTTTCGAAAAGAAGCGTCACCAATACCAAAGCAATGGGAAAATGCACAAACAAAGGATGAATGTTTTCTACGTTTTGCAATCCTGATAAAATATCCATAGTGGTCCTTAAATTCTGTTTATTTTATTTTTAAATGCTGTGTCAAGTCTTAACTTAACGCCAAGTCTATATTTCTGTAACCAGGTTATTCTGACGGTTCACGTCTCAAGAGGCCTCGCTAGAAAGGCTTTAGAATGTAGAATATTCGTCAGACAAACTGCGGACTATTGTGTGAAGGACTAAGTGGAATATCGTTTGCCTGAAAGCCTCCCGCAGGTTTTGAACCCGCGGGAGGTTGGTCACTCACTTCTCCTGCGTCTTGTAGGTTTGATTCGGCTCGGCATACTCCACAAACGGTTCCTGTTTGCAGTGTTCGATGACCTCGTCCAGGCTTTTGTCCGAGGTGATTTTGAACACGCGTAGGTTCAGCGCCTTGATCTCTTTCACTTGCTGCATGCCGATGTCCTCAGACATGGCCTTGATTTGTACCGCTTTGGCATCTGGCTTGAACCTGATGAGCACTTCGCGTCCACTGTCAGAGGTTTGTGTCTCGCTTCCCTGTCCTTGATGATGCTGTTCATGACCTTCTTTTTCGTCCTGTTTCTGCATCGATTCCGGCTCCATCATGCCCATGTCGCCTTTCATCATCTTCATCATCATGGAATGCATGTCTTGATCCGCGATCATGGCCTTACATATCTCCATCATCTCGGCCTCATCACCTTTGACAGACTGCATCATCTTATGCATCATCATGTTGCGCATGTGGTCGTCTTTGGCGATGTGCTCCATCATCATGCTCATCATGGTGGAGTCTTGCATCATCTCCATCGTCTGTTTTTGTTTGGTGGGGTCCGTTGGCTTTTTCTGCGCCATTGAGACCTGAGAAATAGACAAAAGGCTTACAGCCATAATTAGGAAAGTCAGTTGTTTCATGATGACATCCTCCTTTCGAGGTTAGGTAAGTTCTATGATTCGTCAGTGTCTTTCTTCAAAACTTGTTCGAACGAAGTTGGTTTGTTTTGCTAAAGACATAACTCATTCCTGTTTTCTCCTTTCCTTTGGGTTTTTGTGTTCTGATTTGTGTTTGCAGTTGGCATGCGCCTGAGAAAAAACCGAAACAGCCAGCCCAATAGCCATCCCGCAACAGCACCGTCGAGCGCAGCAAATAACAACGCCTGCATGACAGAGAGATTCGTCTTTGTTATTTGGAGTAACGATGCAAATATTAAAGGGAACTCTCCCTCGTACATATTCCACATGCCGTGCAATTGGCCTAAGAACCAAAACACGCATCCCCAAAAAGTGGCAGTAGCCAGACTAAGAATCCAGGGCACTTTCGTGTATCTTTTATTTTGTCTGTCAGTAATCTCTAAAGACGACATCCTGAATCCCTTAACCCTTTCTTTTTCTTAAACCTAAGGTCACTGAATACCTAATGTCTGGCAGAACGCATGCGGCACAGGGGCCAGCATCAGGAACGATAAGACAAAAGGTCAAAGTGCCAACGGTCACTCGACTGTTGTGGAGTTTGGTGACAGCATTTAGTGATGGTACTCTTTGGTTGAACGCTAAAGTATTCATGTTAATGATGAGGAAAATGCTGCTCTGACTCCTGTTCTGCTCCTTCTTTCTTGTCTTCTTTGGGCTTGTCATGCCCATGATGTGAATGTCCGCCATGACACCCCATCCCGCCACCATGCCCGCGATGCATAAAGAACATAAGAAGGGCAAAAAGGATAATATAAATGACTGTCTCCGACATGACTGGTTTTCCTTCTCTTAGAAACTCGTTCATTTCAGCTCAGGCAGTTTTTCAACCCGGAAGAAGTTGTAAATCGGTACAAACACTGCCGAGATATAAATGCCGTAGCCGATCACTCCCAGCAGGCCGATGAAAAAGCTCGCCCAGTTCAGGCCTGTGAATCCTGGCAAGAGAATGTTCCAGATTTCCGTCATGGCCCATTGTGGAAAGATAAGGTCGAAAATAAAGCACAATACATAAGTCAGTATACCAAAGCCGGTTACGGCAAACAGTACCGGTTTAAATCGAAGTGGTCGCATGGGATTGCCTCCTTTATTTGTATCGAATTTCTTGTCAACATAATTGAAAAGCGGGATCAGAGTGTACGCGACGAAAAAGCCGCCCACAAAGATCTCAAGTATCCCGAGCAACAAACTCATGGCGGTGAGCCAGGTAAATCCGATAAGGGTCATTTCCCAGAAGCGATACATCTGCCAGCCTGATTCCGGCAGCAGATAATGCAGCCCGACGCATACCAGATACAAGACCAGAAAGATAAAGCTCAGCGCCACTGCGACGGGATAAGGCTGCAAACGTTTCATGATTCTCACCTCGCTTTTATTTTTATCAAGTTCTGCCTACCTCGCAAATTTCGGGATAAAGGCCGGTACCTTGCGCTTATACTGGCGATAGCCTTCCCCAAATGTCTCCTCGACATCACGCTCTTCGCGCAGTGCCAGTCGGTAGTAGGCATACATCAAAATCGGCCACATCAGTAGGGTAATGATAGTCGGCCACTGGATGAGCATACCGATGGTAATCAGGAACAGCCCCGAATACTGCGGGTGACGCACGTATGCATAGATGCCATCGGTCACCAGTTTGCCCTCCGCCTCGTGAATCTGCTTCCACCCCTTGCTCATGATGATGAGGCCAATGAGCATGACAAATGCGCCCAGTTGACAAATGACTAACTTCACCCATTCGGGCGCGCCGAAGAGCGTTCCCAGTAAGTGACCACTGACATGTTCAAACGGGTCGGTGAGCCCTACTTTGGTGCCAAAAAGCGAGAGCAAAACGTAGATGGTCAAAGGGAAGCCGTACATCTCCGTGAACAGTGCCACAATGAACGCGGCAAACACACCGAGCGTGCGCCACTCGTATTTCTTTTTTGGACGCAGGAACCCAATCACAAACGCCCCAAAAATGATCACATTGAAAATGACCATGGACCAGATGCCATAATCGTAAGATTCGTGCATATCTTTCTCCTTTTCAGTAAGAATGCCTTCTCCTCCTCAATAACCACAATAAGCATGCCATGAACGCTGATAGGCAGTCATCTTTAAATATATCAAAAAGTTACAGCCTTAGTTAACCTCCACGGAAACGCGTTTAAGATTCGGAGTTGCAGGATATTCTACAACATTCTGCCAACTATTGCACAATCTGTCGCTGCAAAAGAAATAGCGAGGCCCGCGATAGTTAAATAGAGAATTGCGCCCGTGTAAAGTGCAAATGAAAAGCCAACCAGAATGCCGATAATCATGGTCAGCGCTGAGCCGAGCACTGAGGCCACGCCGTTCACTCCCCACATCCAGTGCACCAGCTCGCCAAAGCCGTACATTTTCATCAGGCGCAGCGATAGAGGGAACGGAAATCCCATGACAAATCCCAGTGGAACCAGAAGCACAGCCGCCGTAATTTTTCGGTCGAAGCCCAGGCTGAAGAAAATGTCGAGAAATAACGCATAAGTCAAAGTCAAGATTGCGGCTGCAAATGCGGCACTCATGATCACCCGACCCAGATTCTTACGGAACAACGAACTGGTCAAACTCCCAACACTGCCTCCCAGAAGCAAGGAGAAAAGGAGCACCGTCAGCGCCAGGACAGGCTGGCCAACGAACAGCATGAGTTTTTGAAATAACGCGATCTCCACCAGCATAAAACCCACTCCCAGAGAAAAGAAGATAACCATTAACCTCTTCAACACTGGATATTGGGCAAGCCGCCTCATAAATTCCACCCTGGACGCACGCCAGGCTTTCGGGATCGCCACCAGCCCGATCACCAGCCCGATTGCCACGACAATCAAGAGCGAGAATGTCCCGAACGGTTTGGGCAAGCCGGGTTCGAATTTGTAGAAAAATGGCCGATCGTCGGTCACCGGTCCGATGTCGAGAATAGCGGCTTGCAGCAGTTGCTCCAGGGCCAACTTGCCAGTGGAGATGTCCACCAGAATCTGGTCAAACATGCGCCATTCGAAATCGAGGCCGAGGTCTTCGTTGGGAGCGAGCACAATCTGTTGTTCATACGGTACGAAAAAGCTGCCTTTATCAAAGCCCAATTGATGCAGGGCGGCATGCCTTTCTTCGATTTCCTCTGGCTCGAACGGTTGCTTTTTGACGACGATGGCCGGCATCATGCCTGAGGCAATCGTGTAGATATGCTTCATGGCTCCCGGCTGCGAGATGCCGCGCCGCGCAAACGCCGTGAGCGCAAGCGAAACCAGACGGTAAACCTCTGGCTCGTCGTGCGCCACGATGATAATGCGCCCCTCCGATGTCAGGTGGTCAAGGTAATCGCCCATCGACTCCACCGTAAAGAGGTAGTTCTCAGTCAGGGCATAGCCTTCAACGCTGCGACTGCTCTTTGTGATGGGGACGGCAAGCATGATGATATCGTACTTCCCATGTGTGGTGCGGATGAAGTTACGGCCTTCAGCCACGACAGCGCGGATATTCGGTTTTTTCGTATAAATCCCTCCGTTGAAGGCTTCGTAATCTTTCACAATCTGTACAACTTCTGGATTAACCTCGACGGCGGTAATCGATTTCGCTTCACCAAGTAAAGCCACCACCACGTCACGTCCTCCCCCCGCACCAATGATCAGTGCGCTGTCTTTCTCACTCTCTTTCAGGAAAAGAAAGGGGAAATATCCTCCGTAGTGCATCATCAGGTGCCCTTTTCGTTCCGGCTTATTGAGAAGGGAATCGAGGTTGTACATCACAGAGCCAGCGGCGCCATCTACGAATATGGTCATGTCATTGGGTTCACGAGCACTGCGCACCAAATCCGTGCGGCCGAAAGCACTCCACCGGCTTTCCACAACTTCTGCTGCTATCAGTGGATTCGCCAACATGCGGTACATGTCTTTGTTGAGAACTTTACCCACGGGCACTGTGCTGTCGACGCCAAACCAGCCAAGCATAACGAGCGCCAAAGCTGCACCCGACAACGACACCACGCCAGCGGAAAAGCCCTTGCTCGTTACGGCCATCAGGACAACTGCTGCAACAGCCGCAACGATAGCGACAAACAGAGCCGCGTTCACGCCGCCAAACCCATTGAGCAGCGGTACGACGGTTAAGGCCCCGACCGTGGCGCCGAGGAGATCGGCGCCGTACAGGATCGAGCTGCGTTCGGAAAACTCCTCGAAAATACCGGCGAGTGTCAGACCGGCAAAGAAAAACGGCAGCATAGCGATGAGAATGTAGATCCAAAACCCGAAATCTGCCAGGACATCGCTTTCGTAAACCGGCAGTTTGGTGATACCGATGACCGATGTGGCAATCATGAGCGCAAATAGCACCGCGCTTGTCGAGTGACTCATTCGGGGCAGCCAGCGCGACCACAGTCCTCGCAACATGCCTCCTAAGCCGAGACCGAGGAGGGCAAATGAAATCACGGCAAAGACATAATGATAGCTCAGCATTACCGAAAAGATTCGCGTCAACACAATCTCAAACGTGAGTACGCCATAAGAGATCAGGGCTGTCGACAGCGTCACCAACCAAAGACGCGCACGTCGAGGCACGCCTAATGAAATCATCTAAATACTCCTCCTTTGTACGAACTGTCTGAAACGACAGAAAATCGGTTTTTCTGTACCTCTCGGACAGACTTCTAACTCAAAGTAATTGGGGATAGAATCAGAAGATTACATTAATACTACAGTGAAACTTTTCAATTAGAGCCAAAGTTCGAACTCAAACTTTACAGGTTTCTAAAACCTACAAAGTCATATTTCTCCTCGAAACAAGCTACTGTGGAAAAAACTTTCGCTGTAGTATTAATCAGAGGGCGGCGCGTGCAACAGGCAGGCGAGGGCGTACTTATCCCTCGTACGTAGCGGGGCAGGTTGCCTGAAGCGGTGCAGAGAGTTGGAATGCTGAAGAGAGTTTTCTACCCCAACTAAATCAGCAATTGTGTCGAAGATTAGGTTAGAATTTTCACAGGTATCTTTTTGTGGCAACGCCTTAATTCTGGCGACAATATAGAGATTGAGTGGGTTATCACAGCAAAATTCGGTTTCCTGGCCCTGATTGTCATGTTTATGTGACGGGACCGACTCGTGAGGATCGTGAGCTTCACTGCCATGATGCCCGGTTGGAATAGCATCGGCCAACCGAGCAATCATGTGCTCGACAAGACATGCGTTTGGACTCACTGGCAGAATAGAAACCAGCAGAGCCAAATATGATTTGGGTTGCACAATTCTCACGCCAAAAAGGTTTTATTCCCTGCGAAAAAAAACTTCAAGCCTGTAAAATCTGCTCCCCTTCTTCACACGTGCGTATTTTCACCGCACGCTCTACAGGGGCCACGAAAATGATGCCGTCGCCAGGCTGATGTGTGCAGGCATTTTTCTGTATCGTCTCAACGACTTGATCCACGTCACGGTCCTTGCACGCCAGTTCGATTTTCGCCATCTTTGAATGCTTTTCCACAAATTCGATAGAATACTTCGCTTCTTTTTCATCCGCCAGCTTACCCAGTGCTGAAACATCTATGATGGTCATACGGTCAAAGCCGGCTTCTTCCAACGCTCGTACCACCTGGTCTACCATCCTGATGCGGACATACGCCTTTACTTCTTTCATGTTAATCAACTCCTTTCTTCGGGTAAATATCTCTCAGATTCTTTGTCAAAAACTTTCTTGCATCCCTTGGCACAAAATAGTCTAAAAGTCGGGTACAGAGACCGAAAAGCTGTCATAACCTTCCCCGTTTGCCCTTAGAAACCGGAGTGCCAGACCAAGTTGTAGCAAAGGCACTCTGGGAAATATTAACAGGCCTGAAACCGAGCCTTTTATTGGGCTCTCTTTCACTGATCCGAGCTTCAACCAATTCGCGGGTTTAACAAACCGACCTTCTGAATCAACCAGACAAACCTGGGAAAGCCAATCATATTCGCCATTATCATAGACATCCGAAGAAAAAGCGACCTGAATGACATGGCACTGGTCGAGATCAAGCTCTTGCGGTAGCTCCTCTCTGTGCTGGTCACAGAGCAGGCGGGCTTCATCACTCGTAAGACATTTCAGACGCAAGTGTGAAAACTCTGGAATTGAGAACTCAACGCCGGGCCTGAACGATTTCATGGGTTCTGTAGAGTCCATGTTTTTCGGACCATCCATAATCGAAATGTTAAAATTCCCCAATTCCTCAAGAGCCGAGACGATCTGTTTCAAGTCGATATGCGAAGGTTGATATCGCACCACCATTTCCAGCGTTTTGTAGTTGACACCGACGTAACGGACGCCACGCCACTTCTGAAGCAGCAGAATTGGCGCGCTTTCTAAACCTCTCAACTCTTTGCCGGTTTTGTGGATTTTGAACGTGACCTCACGCAACGCCAGCTTACTCCCCGTCGTTTGCATGTTTGCAGACGTGTTCCCATTGTCGTCCAGCGCCAAAGCACCTCCTGTAAATACGCAGAGACCCAGAAGACCCGCACTTAATGTGCTTCTAAACTTCTTCAGGCAATTCATGGTTACAATCCTCATCTGCTTTTTAATCTTCCAAAAGGAAGCGGTAAGCATTCTTGATGCTCCCAAATTTTTTGTAAACCTCTCTGACGACGTCGGGTTCTGAAAGTCCTTCAGCCAGTTTCATTGATATGTAGTCCAATTCGTGGGTGCCGCCCGCGGAGTTACCACATTTACACCTAACCAGTTCCAACTGGCATTCCTGGCAGCCGCAGAGAAACTTTCCTGCGACGACAAATGTGGCCGGATGATATTGGGAAGGCTGTTTGTTCACCTGCGGGTGATTCACATCAGTGGCGATAAAAATCACTATTCCTCCTATCACCAACCCCGCCAGGGTGCCTAATAGCAGGAACCTCATTTTTGCGTCAAACAGAGCTCTAGTGTGGAGTCCGTTTTTCACGGTTTTTTTCTTGGACATTTTGTTCACCACAAGATTGGTCAATTTCCAACTTCCGTCATGGAGTGCGGTTGAGGAGACATCATGTTTCCTATCTGTTTTAGTTTCCAGCGTTTATCGAATACAAGTCTGAGCCAGCCATTCCGCTCATACCACCAGATAGTCTGCATGTAGCCCTCGGCTTGCTTTTGCTCAGTACGCACAGGGCTGCCGAACGCAACACGCACCTGGCTCATAGTCATCCCTTCTTCGACCTTACCACTTTTCGCCAGTTCGTCCAATCGTAAAAGTTTCAGTGCTTTAGCCTGAGCGATTACCGCTTTCTGAGGGTAGTGCTCCGACTCGTCATTTCGTCCTGGGGATATCTGAAGGGTTTGATAGAATGCCCAGCCGATCAGCAGTAAGAGGAAGACTGAACAGACCACGGTGGCGATAATCATTTTATTTTGCTGCATGGTTTACCTCCCGTGTTTCTACGGCCTCGGCGGCAGAACTTTCCCCATTGCTTCCCTCAAGTGCCAGGACTTCCTTTTTCAATTTTTCTCGGCTCATCAAATAGTCTGTCTCGCCGACATTGCCGGCTGCAAAGGCGTCATCGAGTTGTAAGATTTCATGGAGGAGTCGCTGTCTTTCTGCTTTTTTATGTGAAGCAGGGGCTGTTTTGCTTTCTTTCCTTTTCTGATATCTTCGCAGAAAAAAGCCTCCAATGACCAAAACTGCCAAAATTAGTGGGGCCAGCCACCGCAGATCAACAGGTGC
>JABAHS010088746.1_pt2 | contig 28129 bp, 27 predicted proteins | sample 7062111 | NCBI WGS metagenome assembly JABAHS01 (sample SAMN14534600, study PRJNA622989) | marine sediment metagenome | biome: marine biome [ENVO:00000428]; feature: marine pelagic biome [ENVO:01000023]; material: deep marine sediment [ENVO:00002113]; isolation source: pool of 4 deep marine... | reverse complement strand
TTGTTAAAATAGTATGTCAGCCCCGCATAAACATCCACAACCTGATCATTTTCATCTCCTTGCCTGAGTTGATCGAATGCATCCGTAAGAGAAAAACGGTATGTGGCTCCCATACTGACACCGATGGTGGGTGCCAAACGGAATTCCAATCCGCCGCCAGTTTTGAGAAACGAATCTACACCATCTTCAAGGGTCGTACCGTTATTCGTGGCCTCCCAATAGACGCCGCCTCCACCTGCAAATACAAAGGGATTTACTTTTTTAAAAGGCAAAAAATTAAAAATCGCACTCAATTCAAATGGTACAATTGTTGTTTTGAAATCTGTAAATGCGGGGTTCTGATGATTCTCACTATCCAATGGAGAGAAGCCCAACTCACCGCTGAATGATAGATAAGGAATGGGTTGGACACGCAAATGCCCTGAAATTAAAGGGCTTATTTGAGGATCTCTCAAGTCGCCTTCCAAACGCCCCACACCAGCGGTAAATCCTATGCCATAGATCCAATCTCCTGAAAAGGCCAAATTCACATTGGCGAAGGTGCATAGTGCAGCTAAGACCCCTGTCAGTAGAAAGTGTAGCTTCATGATATATCCTCATGAAAAATGTATAATTATACCATTATAAAAATATTAAACTGTAATTTAAAAGTCAAGACTTTTAATGATATCTTTTTAATGATATCGAGTTAAATGTATTCAAACCGTCGTCTTGATGCATTTAAGATCAGGCCGCTAATAATGAGACTTGACAGGAGTGACGATCCCCCGTAGCTTAAAAACGGCAACGGTAAGCCAGTTACTGGCATAATCTTCACCGTCATCCCGATATTGACAGTTATTTGAAATAACAAGATCAGGAGTCCTCCGAAGACCAGCAAACTCAAAAATTTGCTCTTAACGCTAACCGCAATATTCAGAGATTTCAAAATGAGATAAAGAAACAGGGCTAAAATTACCATGACGCCGATAAATCCAAACTCTTCCCCAATCACACAGAATATGAAGTCTGTGTGTTGTTCCGGCAAAAAGCGGAGATGCGTTTGAGTCCCCTGTAGAAAACCTTTTCCCAGAAAACCGCCGGAGCCGATGGCAACCTTCGACTGGATCACCTGATAGCCCAATCCCTGAGGATCGGTGTTTAACCCCAAAAAGGTCAGAATTCTCTTCTTTTGATATTGCTTCAACAAATTCCACATAAACGGAGTCGCAATCCCGACACCAATATTCAGAATGACATTGGTTAGGAAGAACACCATTCCACGGCGCGAAAGAATTAACACCAGACTGATGACTATCATTGCGATAAGAAATGAGTAGTAATTGAACGCGCATATCAAACTGACTAACGGAGCAACCAAAATGAACATGATAATCGGAGACAAACCACCCCAGTGCAAGACGGGCAAGACCAGCGCCCAGAACACCAAGCCCGAACCCAGATCTGGCTGACGAATTATCAATACCACGGGAAGCAGGACCAGGCCAAAAGCCACAATGATCTCTCGAGCATCCTCCAGATTACGATTATCGTGGCTCAAATATTTTGCCAGGGCGAGCACCGTACCAATCTTTGCGAACTCTGCTGGCTGAATCCAAACGGATCCAAAGGAAATCCAACGCTTGGCGCCACTGCCGGTACCAACGAGAAGGACGAGAATTAGCAGTACCATGCTGAAACCATAAATGCCAAAAGCGTATTTATGAAAAAATCGAATCGGCGTCATGATTGTCGCTGCGAGTGCGACTATGCCGATGGCCGTCCAAATTAGCTGTTTCTTAAACGTGACATGACCGATTTGGGCCTCGGAACCATGAGTCGCGCTATAAATCGCAAACAAACCGCAAACCGTGATCACAAATACGGATAGCAAAATCCCTTTGTCTAAATGTCGCATCAAATTATTTTCGTAAAACATTCCTTATTCTCATCAGGTCTACTTTAAAGCAAACTTTTGTCGCTTGTCGAAATACTTAGACAGCATGCCTCTTGCGATGGGTGCTGCAATAGCACCACCTGAACCTGCATTTTCGACCATGATACAGAAGGCAATTTCAGGATTCTCCTGCGGAGCAAATCCAATAAACCAGGCATGATCTTCACCGTGTGGATTTTGAGCTGTTCCAGTCTTGCCACACACCTTGACTTTCGGTATCCAGGCAGCTCTTCCGGTTCCCCGTTGCCCGTTCACTACCATGTACATTCCGAGCTTGACAAGTCGAAACGTCTTGCTTGAAATACCCTGAACACGACGTGACTTTACTTCTTGGACAACTTCCACTCCGGTAGTGGGATCGACATGTTTTTTCAAAAGATGCGGACGAAATCCCAAACCCTCATTGCCAAGGATCATAGCGAGATAAGCCATTTGCAGCGGTGTGGCCAGCAGATCTCCTTGCCCAACGGACAGGTTCAAAATCAAACCCCTCGTCCAACCTTTTTTGCCAAATTTCCTGTCGAGATAATGGCTGTCCGGGACGGTACCTGTGCTTTCGTTGGGCAAATCAAGACCGGTCAACTTCCCAAATCGGAAGAGTTTAGCAAATTCGCACCAGTTCTCCAGGCCAACCTCCAGACTTCTTGTGAAAAAATACACATTGCACGATTGCTCGATTGCTTCGGTTAAATTTACGTCACCATGGCCACCTTCTTTCCAGCAACGGAAAAGACGCCTGCCAAGCCGGTATGCTCCCCTACATAAAATCTTTTCCTGAGGATTGATCAACCCTGTTTCCACGCCCGCCGCAGCCAGGACTAACTTGAACGTTGAACCCGGGGGATAAACGCTCTGACAGGCTCGATTGTACAAAGGTTTTCCTTCATTATTTACCAGCTTTTTCCAGAGTTTGGTGGTGATCGGTTTTGAAAACGTCTTCGGGTCATAGTCGGGTTTGCTGACCATGGCTAAGATTTCACCATTCCGTGGATCCAGGACCACCGCTGCACCTCTTTTCCCATCCATGGCCCCTTCCAAATGTCTCTGTAAATTCGCATCCAATGTCAAATAAAGGTTTTCCCCGGGTGTGGGCGATTCCGTAGACAACTCCTCCAGAACACGAATCTCTCGGCCCAATGCATCGACTTCGACATACTTGACGCCCGGCTCACCTCGCAAATACTTTTCGTATTGTAATTCTAAACCCTTTTTGCCGATTAAGTCGCCCATTCTGTAACCCGAGTCTTTTCGGTACTTAAGCTCTTTGGAATCTATCTCGCCCAAATAACCGAATAGATGTGGTGCTCTAATCCCGGCCGGGTAAAATCTTTTTGACTCGATGCTGTAAAACACTCCCGGTAGGTCCAATCTAAATTCTTCAATATGACTGAGTGTGGCAAAACTAATTTGTCGTTTGATTTTGACCGGCCTAAAACGACTCGCTTCTTTGTTAATTTTGGACTTTATGGCGTTAGGGGATTGATCCAGGATTGACGATAGAAGCGTAACCGAGCTATCCGCTTGCAAAAACTCATAGGGCACAACCGACACCGAGTACGCCGGACGGTTATCGATCAGGATCTCCCCATTTCGGTCGTAAACCATCCCTCGTGGAGACTCAAGTATGACTTCACGTATGCGATTTTTTTCAGATTCCCTGAAATATTGATCCCAGTTAAAAAGCTGCAATTGTGCAAACCTTATTGCAAGAATCACAAAAATGGATATCGTGAGAATTCTGTAGAATAATTTGATGTTCGAGAGTCGTTCGTTCATTTTCTCCAAAGCGCCTTTGGCCAAACCAAGTCAATCATTATCATAAAGACAAGCGTGTAAATGGCGGTCGGTAGAGCTTGTTTAAAAAGCGTACTCCAAAAACCGGCTGGCGTTCCAATTGAAAGAATGCTGTAATACATGCAATCATGTGCAAACAATACCAAAAACAGAAATCCGATGATGCCTCCAGATCGTCTCTCCAGGCGCTCAGCTCCAAAAAATCCTGCTAAATAGGCCGCAACCGACTTGGATAAGGAGGAGAGTCCTACAAACTCCGTACCAAGAATGTCAAACAAAAGGCCAGCGGAAAATCCAATCAAAACTCCCCACACTCTGCCATGCTGAAGAGAAATAGCCATTACCCCAATCAAAACAAGATCCGGCGTGATACTCTTGATGGAGAACAAAGGGGCAAAGGTCTTTTGGAGCACAACAGCTAAAATCACCAGTATCACATGAGAGGAGATGGACATCAATCAAGAGGCTTGGGATGGTTGTGTCTTGACTACGAACACCTCTTCCAATCTTGAAAAATCGACCGCCGGTTGCACGAGAATGTTCATAAACATATCCTGTTTAGCTTCTGTCACCTTCACTACCCGACCGATCTCAAGCCCTGAAGGAAATAAAGCACTGAAACCCGATGTTACGACCATATCGCCAACTTTAACGTCGGAACGTTTCGGGACTTCAGCAAGGGTGACTCGATTGCCTTCGAACCACTTTATGATCCCCCTCACTCTGCTGCGTTGAATCGTAGCGCTGACTCTGAAATTCCGGTCCAGAAGCAATTGGGCCGTTGAATGATGCGACGCAACATTAAAGAGTTTGCCCACTACACCCTGTGCCGTGACGACGGGCAGATTCTTAGTAAGATCGTTGGCCTTTCCGGCATCTAAAATGATTGAATTTATGAAACCATTTTGACCCCTGCCAACCACTTTGGCCGGGACCAAGTTTAATGCACTTTCAGACTTGAATTCCAAAAGATTGCGCAACCTCTGATTTTCCAACAACGCTTCGTTTAATTTACTGTTTTCGAGCATAAGCTTGGCGTTGCTTAGCCGAAGCCTTTGATTTTGTTCATAGACTGACGCAAATCGGTTCACCGCGGCAATTCTTCCCAGCACGAATCCAAATCCGTCAAGCGTCCAGACCTTGACAGTCTGAATTTGGAAACTTTCGTTGGAGAAGATTAATGCAATGGAAAAAATGATGGCAGCCAAAAATGTCAGATTCTCTTTCCGGTTTACAAACCACTCGCTGAATCTTCGCATCTCAATATCTCTTGGTGTTACTTAACAGTTTTTGGTAATTGCTAATATCGTCAAATATCCTTCCGGTGCCCAAGACCACGCAGGTCAGGGGGTCATCGGCCATAATGATTGGCAATTTCGTTGCCAGTCGTAACCGTTCATCCAAACCCTTCAACATTGCACCGCCGCCCGTCAAAACAATGCCTCGATCGAGAATATCTGAGGCGAGTTCTGGCGGTGTTCTTTCCAGGCAAAGTTTAACCGCGTCCACGATGTAACCAACAGATTCGGCCAGGGCCTCCTGGATTTCTCTGGAGCTGACCTTAACGGTTTTGGGAATCCCGTCCACGAGGTTGCGGCCCTTGACCATTTTGACTTCATCAGATTTGTAAGGCTCGGCCGAACCCATAGTAATCTTAATGGCTTCGGCTGTGTTGTCACCAATCAAAAGATTGTAGGCTTTCTTAAAATACTGAATGATGGCCTCATTCATTTCGTCACCCCCAATTCGAATGGAAATATCGGTGACGATGCCCGATAGCGAAATAACCGCGATCTCGGTCGTTCCGCCACCGACATCAATGACCATGCTCCCGACCGGTTCATCAATCGGCAGATTGACACCGATGGCTGCGGCCATGGGTTCTTGTATAAGATATATTTCACGACCGCCGGCATGTTCTGCTGAATCACGAACCGCACGTCTTTCAACCTCGGTTATTCCCGAAGGAATGCAAACCGCTATGCGAGGACGAATAAATCGATTGGTTTGTACCTTTTTAATGAAGTGACGAATCATTTTCTCCGCCAAATCAAAATCGGCAATCACACCATCCTTTAACGGCCTCACCGTCACCAAATCTCCGGGCGTACGCCCCATCATGGTTTTGGCATCGTTGCCGTAAGCGAGAATTTGCTGATCACTCTTTCTAATTGCCACAATTGAAGGCTCATTGATCAAAATCCCCCGACCTTTGACATAAACCAGGGTGTTTGCCGTCCCAAGATCGATGGCAATGTCGTTCGCAAAGAACTTGTTCCAAAAAGGCTGCGAATTTGAATGGTTCATCAATTCTTTCTTTGCTCCTAATGAATAAATAAATTAATGGCGAAAATGCCGGGCACCTGTAAAGACCATCGTCAAATTGTGCTCATTCGCCGCTTCAATAACTTTATCGTCACGAATTGACCCTCCGGGTTGAATGACGGCAGTTGCACCCGCCGCTGCCGCCGCGTCTACCCCGTCGCGGAACGGGAAGAATGCATCCGATGCAACTGCCGTGCCAGCAAGTTTACGGCCAGATTGGCGAGCCTTTGAAATGGCGAATTTCACTGAATCGACGCGAGACATCTGTCCGGCCCCGATGCCAATCGTTCTGTCCTTTGTGGTGAACACAATCGCGTTCGATTTCACCGACTTCACCACCCGCCAGGCAAATTTCATGGCATGCCATTCATCCTTGCTTGGTTGCCGTCGTGTCACCACTTTCAACTCGATTTCATTCAACCCGAGATCGTCAAACTCTTGAAGAATCAAGGCACCCTGCAACTGTTTGATATCAAACTCCACTGAATTCTTCTTGCTCACTTCACCGGTCTCGATTAGACGCAGGTTCTTCTTGGATTGAAGAATTTGTAAGCTCTCCGGCTCGAAACCGGGCGCAAGAACTGCCTCCACAAACGTCTCAGAAATAGCGCTTGCGGTTTCGGAATCTACGTTTTTGTTCAAGCCAACGATACTCCCAAAGGCAGATACGGGATCGGTAGCTCTCGCATTGAGATATGCGTCTCGGAGACTCGTGTGCACGGCCGCTCCGCAGGGATTTGTGTGCTTGATGAGAACGGCACACGGATCTCGAAATTCCTGAAGAATCCCCAATGCAGCATTCAGGTCCAGCATGTTGTTGAAAGAAAGCTCCTTTCCATGAAGCTGTTTTGCCTGCAATAAGCCGGAGGTTTGCTTGTTCAAATTCCGATAGAGGGCAGCCTTTTGGTGGGGATTCTCACCGTACCTAAGATCCTGTACTTTCTGGATTTGAAAATTCAATCGGTCCGGGAAAACAGCTCCCCGATCTAAGTCGCTTGATAAATACCCAGCGATCAGTGTATCGTATCGTGCCGTGAGTTGAAAGGCCTCTGCGGCGAGTTTTTTGGACGTTTCCCCGGAGAGTTCACCAAGTCTGGCATTTAGCTCAGAGATGATTGTTGCGTACTGTTTGGGCGAAGTGACGACCGCAACATCTGGATGGTTTTTTGCTGAGGCGCGTATAAGCGCAGGGCCGCCGATGTCAATATTTTCCAGGGCATCAAGATATGTTGCATTTTTCTTTGTAATCGCTTCCTCAAAAGGATAGAGATTTACGACAACAAGCTCTATTAAGTCAATCCCATGTTTTTCAATTTCTTCAATGTGCGAGGCATTCTCTCGTAAGGCCAGCAACCCACCGAAAAGCTTCGGGTGCAGGGTTTTCACTCGTCCCTGCATGATTTCCGGAAACTCAGTAACGTCGCTAATTGAGTGCGTCCTGATGCCATGTTCTTTTAGATGGCTTGCGGTTCCCCCCGTTGAGACAATTTCAACATTAAACTTTTTTAAAGCTTTTGCAAGATCTACAATACCGCTCTTGTCAAAAACGCTGATGAGTGCCCTTGTAATCTTGGGCATATCACGTTCTCCTCCTCATGCTCATGCACTCTTTCGCTTGTTATTTGATGGAAACTTTGCGTCCCTGGATTTTGACCCGGTTCTCCGCGAAAAGCTGCAGGGCTTCCGCGTAAATCTTGTGTTCCTGTTCCAAGACCCTTGCGGCTAAGGTCTCCGGTGTATCATCCGGTTCTACCGGCACACATCTCTGTAAAATCGGCGGACCTGTATCGTACTCCTCATCAACCAAATGTACAGTAACACCGGCTACTTTGCAACCATAATCTAAGACAGCCTGGTGCACTTTCAATCCATACATACCTTTGCCACCAAAAGAAGGCAGCAACGCCGGATGAATATTCAGTATACGATTCTTGTATTCACGAATAATACAGGAATCTATTTTTTTTAAGTAACCCGCCAGGGCGATCATGTCAACTCCATGCTCTTTCAGCGCAGTCAATATGGCTTTATTAAACTCATCGTCAGATGGCAACGACTTTTGAGAAATATGCACGGCAGGAACTCCGTATTCCCGTGCGATTTGCAAAGCACCGGCTTCAGCTTTATTGCTGATAACAAGCACAATGCTTGCATCGAGTCTACCGGACTGGACGGCCTCCAGCAACGCATTCAGGTTTGAACCGCCACCAGAGGCAAAAACAGCTACTCGAATCATTAATACAATATAATAAAAGTGAGTTGACTTTAAAAGAAAAAAGAGAGCGGGTTTAAATTAAAAATGTATCTGTTGTAGAAACGCATCCCTTTATTCATTCAAAAAAAAAACAGGAAATATCTGTGATCGCGGGTTTGACAGCCATTCCGATAATGGGACAGTTTAACATCGGACTTTAGATCACGGGCGACTCTAAAATTTCCAAGCTTCCTTGATCAGCATCCAGGAACGCTTGCACACCAACCGGAAGCGTGTACTTGATATCGATGTGTCCGTAGGGTAAATCCATCACCACCGGAATATCCAGGTCGGATGTAAGATCATGCAAAATCTCGTCAATGGTTAAGCTGGGAGAATCTGATGGGGGTACACAATCTTCAAACCTGCCAATTACCAGGCCGCCAATTCGGTGAAGAATCCCCGATAGTTTTAGTTGGGTAAGTTTTCGGTCAATCTTGTAAGGCTCCTCACCCACATCCTCGATGAACAAAATCGCATTACGAAAATCAGGCAAAAAATCGGTGCCCAGTAGAGAACAAATAAGCGAAAGGCAGCCTCCCAGCAGCCGGCCTCCAGCCCTGCCTTTTTTCAAGCACCGCAGATTGCCGTTGATCCCGGTGAATTTGACTTGTTCGTTTGAGTCAGTGAGCAGTTTCCAAAAACGAGTCTCTGTAAAAGGCTTGATCCCTTTTCCCATTTCAACCGCCACCATTGGACCTGAGAACGTGACCACATTGGCTTTCTTGAGTATTGCCAACTGCAAGGCGGTGATATCGCTGTAGCCAACCAGGATTTTGGGAGTGCGTTTAATCTGCGGATAATCTATCTTATCGAGGATTCTCGGTGTTCCATACCCACCGCGAGTGCAGAAAATCGCGGCCACGTCCGGATCGGAAAACATATCATTGACGTCGGCAGCCCGCTCATCATCTTTTCCTGCGAGGTAGCCACATTCTTTACGCACGGATTCACCGAGTTTGATTTGGAAACCGTTTTGTAGGAGATAGTTCACGCCCTTTTCCAGGCGCTCTTTCATCATGGGACTCGCCGGGCCAACAATGCCAATTGTATCGCCCTTGTTGAGTTTTGGAGGCTTTCTCAGCAAGATTAGAAGTACATTTCTCCGTTCAGCAAATCAAACACTTCATGATGATTGGCAAGGCGGTAGTTTGTGCCCCGGTATTCGAAGATCACCCGGCGGTTCAGTTGAAAATAATCCCAGACGATTGTGGAGTATCTTCTGAAAAATGGATCGACATATTGGTTGCGATAATTACCGGCTCGTCGGATATCGTCAGGTGGGCCTAACATGACATAGACCTTGCCCATGTCAGTCCGCCAGGCAGAATCCATGCTTTGATCTTTGAAGAGCTCGTTGGCACGGTTGATACGTAAATAGTATTCCTGCAAATACTCATTCACTTCTGTATTGGGTGTTGGATCGCGCTTTTTCCAAAACTCCTTGAAAAGGGTTAGCTGTTCTTCTCCCTCAGCCTCTTTCAACTCATCCAGTTCCTTGTCCTTCGCAATGTAGATTAGTTTTTCAATGGCATCTTCGAGATCCGCAATCTTTACCGGCTCTCTTGAACCGCCCCACTGCAAGGGTTCATCAACCTCGAGCGATCTTCCATTGTCCTGTATGACCAACTTCATTTGCTGCGGCTGACTCACTTGACTCCCCTTTGAAATTGCGATTTGGTGACGAATCGTGTTGTCGGGATTCGCCAGTCTCTGTGCACCATTCTGGATGACCTGGTTCCTTTGATCAAGTATTTCGTAACTTAGACGCACGCTATCTGAATTCGCATGATAGATTTCAAAAGAAGCAATTAGACTTGGCTTCTGCTTTTGGACGGATGAATCTTCCTCTATCGAAGCTGTTTTGGCTGCGGAATCAATTAACCAAATATCACTGATGGCAAGCTCACTGGCGGAAAAATCACGTAGCTTAGCAGTACCTTCTCGGTAACTGACCCGGCGTGTCTCCATGTCTTTAAGCCCGATTCGGAATCCATATTTTGCCGGAGGCAGATCAATCGAATTGCTTGTAAACTGGGTGATCCGTGTGGATTTTGTTGCGTCAAAATTCGGAGCAATGGCAAAGTCAGTCCAGCGTACGCTATCGACTCTCGTTCCATCCTCTTTAAAAAAAACGGCCTTAACTTCGTAATCTGCTCGAAATACCTTGTCTTTTGTGGTGATGAACTGCAGTTCATCGTTTACTAATTTCAGTTGAATGTTCAATCGACTCAAATTCTCAAATTCAGAAGCCGTGTTCACCATTTTCACGTCAAAATAAGGAACATCCGAGGGCTGGTCAAATGGCTGCAAAGTGTAGGTGTCGTTATCGGGTTTTTGTACAAACGCATCAAGCGAGTTGACTCGGAGCAAGACACAAACCGCTACCAGAACGATTTGAAACAAGTTTTTCATTTGGGCACCATCGTTATCTTAACATTTCATACAAGGTCTCGAGATTTTCTAGGCGGAATTTCCCAAAGCCGTTTTCATCAATGAAGACCAATTGCTTGCTGTATTTATAATAAAACCATATCTCTACGGCTTTAATGCTTCGACCTCTCAGAATTCCTTCACTGTAGGGATCGCGCTCGATTTGATCCGGCTCCCCTAACATCACGTACACCCAACCCATGTCCGTTTTCCAACCTTCTTTCTGAAGACCTTCGTAGTTTTCGTTTGCGTAAAGGATTCGTTGATAGTACTTGGAGCGCAATTCATTTTCGCCCGTGCCTGGAGTGGGGTCCCGCTCTTTCCAAAATTTTTTATATTCTCGGTACTTTTCATCCTCGTCTAAGTTCTTCAACCTTTTATACTCTTCGTCGGAAGCAATGTATTTCAAAACCTCGATAGCCTCGTCCAAATCCGCAAATTCCAGCGGCAGACCTGGAATATGCCACTTCAAAGGCATCTTGACCTCTTGAACATCATTGTCGTGCTCTACCACCACTCTAACAACATAGTCACCATGCATTAAGGAATCGCCCCGGATTACAATGAAATTCTGAGTGGTTCTGCCTTCACCTTCTCGCCAGTATTCATTTGTCCACAAGGCGCCATCGCTGGAATTTGAAACCTCATAGCGAACCTTGAAACTATCGTCTGGAGAAACATCGTATACCTCAAAAAAAATATATAATTTTGTATCTTCCCCTATTGTTTTGGATATTCTCGGACGAACCATAAGCTCACCGCTTTCATTCTTGGAAATACGATCAGCCACCAAAAGATCACTTACAAAATTGGACTCTTTTGAATAATCCCTCAAAACAATTGATTGCTGCTTTTTGGCCTCCTGTCGCGTTTCTAAGTCTTTCATCGTCACAGCTACACGGTATTCATCAGGCGGCAAACCGAAACTCAGTTTCGTAAGCTTAAATCTCTCCCTTGAATTTGCCTCATCAAGGTTCGAAACGGTGACTTCCTCTTGAAACTCTCTGTTTTTAACTTTTTCTCCTTCACTGTTGAAGATGTCAACCATCACTTCATATGTCGCACGGAACTCATCCCTTGTCGATTTCAGGAACTGCAACTCGTCATAGACGACCTTAACGTAGAGATCGAGACGGCTTGTTTCCGGCGTCTGTGTGGCAAAGCTCACTGCTTCTACGCCAAAGTCAATGTTATCCGGAGAACTTGGTGCCAACCTTGCCATCAGAGGCAAGCCCACGACAGCTAAAAGCACGAATGGAATGAAAGAAATTCCTTTATTTCTAAATTTTAAGAAACACATGTTAGCCCTCAATAAAATTGTCACTCGAGATTTAGTTTAAAGATCCACTAAGATCATAATCGGCACAACCTATTATTTTTACTGTATAAAACTCGCCCGGTTCTAATTTTTCATCTAAATAAACAGTATTGTCAATTTCAGGACAATCCCAGGCTGTTCGTCCAACCGACTTCCTCAAATCGTCGTCGTACCCATCTATTAAAACATTCTCGGTTGCACCAATTAATCCAAGATTTCTTTCGAATGAAATTTGGTTTAGAATGTCATTCAGTGCCGCCCATCTTAGGTGCTTCACTTCCTCCGGGATTTGATTCGGAAAATGATAGGCCGGAGTGTTCTCCTCGTGGGAGTATGTGAACAAGCCCACTCTTTCGAATCGAACTTGCTCCAAAAAATCGCTTAATTCGAGATATTCTTCTTCGGTCTCTCCGGGAAAGCCTACTATAAGCGTCGTACGAATAGCCATTTTGGGGTTGTCCGTTCTGAGTCGTTTGACTATCCGCTCAATGTCTTGTCGTTTCACTTTTCTTGCCATCAATTTCAGGATGCGATCTGAGATGTGCTGGATGGGCAAGTCGACATAGTTAATTTTGTCCGCGGTTGACAGGAATTCAAGCAACTCATCATCAAAATGAGCGGGATAGGTGTAAAGCAGTCGAATCCATTTGAATTCACGTATTTGCGTCAATCCATCCAGCAAAGGAACCAGTTGCTTCTTGCCATGCAGGTCCTGCCCGTAGATGGTACTGTCCTGTGCAATGAGAATGAGTTCTTGCACGCCCTTGGAGGCCAGTATTTCAGCTTCGTCCACCAACGCTTCGATGCTCCGGCTCCTGAAATTTCCTCGAATGGCCGGGATCGAACAAAACGTGCACGGATTTTCACAACCCTCTGATATTTTCAAATAAGCGTAGTGCTTTGGTGTGGCCAGATGTCGGTCGCCGAGCAATTCACGTTTCAAGTCCAATCTCTGAGTCAGATCTCGCAAAATCCGAATCATATCCCGATTGCCGTAAAACCCATCGACTTCCGGAATTTCTTGAGCGAGTTCCCGTTGATAACGCTGCGAAAGGCAACCCGTGACGAATACGTTCCGGCACCTTCCCGCCCTTTTAAGTTCAACCGCCTCCAAAATCGCCTCGATGGATTCTTCCTTCGCCCCTTGAATGAAGCCACAGGTGTTAAGAATGATCGTGTCGGCTTCCCTCGGATTCTCTACCATTTCAATGCCTTTTCCCCTGAGTCCGCCGAGAAGAATCTCAGAATCGACTAGATTTTTTGGACAGCCCAAGGTTGTGAGATTTATCTTCATTCAAACAATGCCTCGACAAACGTTTGCGGTTCAAATGGCTTTAAATCATCCATGGCCTCGCCAAGACCAATAAAACGTACAGGAAGCTGCAAATGCTTTTGAATTGTGAAAACCATCCCCCCTTTGGCGGTGCCGTCTAATTTCGTCACCACAACACCTGTTACATTCACTGCGGACTTGAATCGTTCCGCTTGACTCAATACATTTTGTCCGGTGGATGCATCCACAACGAGGAGGACTTCGTGTGGCGCCTCAGGTTGGGCTTTCCCAAGTACACGCTGGATTTTCTTTAATTCGTCCATCAGATTGACCTTGGTGTGCAACCGTCCGGCTGTATCCACGATGACCACGTCTACGTTGCGCGCATGGGCAGCTTTGAGGGAATCAAATGCGACTGCAGCGGCGTCCCCTCCAGTTTGCGTGCGCACAAGATCGACGTTCGCGCGTTTGGCCCAGACTTGCAATTGTTCCGAGGCAGCCGCCCGAAATGTATCTGCAGCAGCCAACAAAACTTTCTTCTCGCGATCGTGAAAAACCTTAGCTAATTTGGCGATGGTTGTGGTTTTTCCCGTGCCGTTGACCCCGACAACCATGATTACAAATGGCTTCACAGTCGGACTAAAAAAGTCTTCTGCCCGGAAACTTCTGCCATTTCCACTTTCTTGAAGGTGAGCCCGCAGTTGACTCTTCAGAACCTCCACAAGTTCTTCAGGTTCTTGAAACCCTTCCCGGTTGACCTGCTGCTTTAGTTGCTCGACAATATCCAGGGCGGTTTCCACACCGATATCTGCGCTAATGAGAATTTCTTCGATTTGCTCCAATAGCTCGTCGTTGATAATGTATTTGTTCTTTACCAACTTGACGATTTCGTCAACCAAGCCTTCGCGGGTTTTTGTCAAACCTTTTTTGAATTTTTCAAGTAGGGAGGACATCCATTCACGCCAATTGTTTTTTGTTCGAAAAAACCGTTCTGTAAAATTTCCAAAAATAACTCAACGATGACGCAACCACCAGTCCAACACTGATCCAAAGAAATGGCAGCTTTACAGGCTCAAGCTCCAACGTAAACGCAATTAAAACAACTGCCACACCCGTTACAGCAACTTTGCCAATCCAGTTGGACTCAACAACGGCTTTTGTCTTATAAACCACAAACAGTCCCAAGATCAAGATAGCAAGGTCACGGCCAATTAGTAATAGAAAATACCAAACCGGCAGATCCCGCAATGTAATGAGAAGAAATCCCGCAACCGCCACACACACTTTGTCAGCAATCGGGTCCAGGATTCTTCCTAAATCCGATTTCTGATTCAGTTTGCGCGCCAAATATCCGTCCCAGAAATCCGTTGCGGCTATCAAGAGCATAACAAAAAACGCTAAGTAATTGCCGACCGTCGTCTCCAACTTCAGTGAGAGATACAATGGTATTAGAAGAAAAATCCTTGAAAGACTCAAAAGGTTGGATATGTAGTGTATCTCTCCGAGGTTCACAAAAGTCATTTATTGGTTAATTCTTCATAAACACTTTGATCACATCAAAAATCAAAGAAGGATTTTTGACCAAAGCTGCCTTGAAAATGTTGATAATTGTCCGTTTTTCGGATGGCAGGCTCAAGACGGTATCGGCAGTTCTGTTCAAATCTTCGTCGGTCAATTTGTAGATCGCCTTCTTTATTTTGTAGAAGCGCTCGTGATTTTTGCCTTCTACCCGGTGCCATTCGTTGGCATATTCTTGAAGTCTTTTTTCAGAAACGTCGTTCTCTTTAATGGCGTCCGCGGCGACCTTGCCGGCCATCTGGCCGGCAATCATTGCCGTGACGATGCCTCCACCCGAAATCGGATTGACTTGATGAGCGGCATCTCCCACAAGCATGAGACCATCGGCAACGATTTTCTTCAATGTGGCAGCACAAGGCACACCCCCGACTACCGTGTAGAGAACCGCGGCATGCGGGAACTGCTTGTCGATAAATTCCTGCAAATACCTTTTTGCTGATTTGTATCGCGCATATTCTCCGGAGATTCCAAGGCCCACATTGGCCACGCGGTCATTCTTCGGGAAAACCCAAAGATAGCCGCCAGGAGCCACTTCTCGACCAAAGTAAAAATAAACGGTCTTTGAGTCGACCTCGAGGTTGGCAAGCGTCATTTGGATGCAGCTTTCCATGTCTTTCATTTTGATGTTTGTTCTCAGGCCGCCCCAACGTCCGACTCGGGATTCAACTCCGTCGGCCCCGATCACAACCTGCGCTCGAATATCATATCTGCTTCCCAAATGCTGCACCCGCACGCCCTCCACTCTGCCATTGGGCTTGATGAGATCGTAAACATACGCTTTGGTCAAGACTTCGACACCATAAGTCGTGGCAATTTGCACCAGGTCATAGTCAAAGATCTTTCTGTCCAACATGTAACCGCGCTCTTTTCCGCTTTCGAGCACGACCTCTCTGCCGTGAGGAGAAACCAAAACAGCGTTCTCGATTGTGGTGGTTATCCACCTGGGATCGGGTTCCACCACCAGCTTTAGCCCATTCTCCCCTGCAGCTTCTGCGCAACGGACAGGCACGCCGATTTCCCGATCCTTTTCCAAGAGGAGCACACTCGCTCCGGACTCGGCAGCATATTTGGCAGCCCAGGCGCCACCCGGGCCCCCTCCAACAACTATACAGTCGTAGCTGTCTCGCATGCCAACTGTTCCACTTCTTGAATAGGGGCCAGCGTTTCCACCGGACAGATCCAAACGCATAACAGGCAATCGATGCAATGCTCTTTGATATTGAGTCGCGCCTCGTACAATTCAATGCAATCCACCGGGCACACGGCAACACAGGCTCCGCAGAAATCGCATTTATCGTTGATAATACCAATCATGGCATCGTTCCGAACTAAGCAGATAAATTGGGATAGTCAATCCCAAATCTCAGCTTGTAGTAGATTTTAGAGAAAAAATAAACGCCGGCCAAAATGTAGAAGAACAAAAGTGAACCGGTCTCGATTTTGTACTTGATCGTCACAACCAGCGCCAGAATTAAAATAGGGAATTTTACGGCCCTTAACACGTCTTCCATTCTCATTCGAACCGCCGCCCAACCGAAAAACAAAATTGAGAAGAATGCTGGATAAAATATGACTTCATCATTTAACATGTACGCGGTGACGAGAGCGACTAAATCCAAAAAGAATCCGGCATAGACCGTCGGCTTAAACCCAAATTTGACTCCGAAGGTCACTTTTTGACCTGCGGCATCACCGCTGACGTCCGGCAAAGTGGTATACAAATAAACAGCGGTCACGGCACAAACGTACGGGACCGCATGAATCAAAAGCTCTTTATCGATCGAACCCCGGATCAGCCAACCAGTGCTAAAAATCAACAATGCGCCCAAGACGTTTGCGACCAAACCCAAAATCGGCTTGTCCTTCCAGCTGAATGGTTTGACGCTGTACACAACCCCGGTGACAATTAGTATTCCCAGGAACAAACTCCCGATCTCCATCGAGTAGTTAAAAGCAAGCGCGATTCCCGGAATGGTAAGCATGGCTGCTTCCAGATATGCAGCCTTTGGCGAAATATGGCCATGTGCAATCAAAAAAAGTTTCTTGTTCTTGTCATCGGTATGGCGGTCCATGATTTGATTTAAGATAAATACTGCGCCCATCAACAGAGTCAGAAATAGCCCGACCCAAACAAAGTTCGGTTGACCCGATGCCATTCCAATACTATTCGCGGAGGAATGCGTGGCCGCGACACTGAATTTGTTTTGCACAAAAAACCCGGACAGAAAGATAGTCCAAACCGGAAAAAACAACGTGGGTCTAAGAACAAAAATGTAATCTAACGGCTTTAAGAATTTTTTCATAGGTCTAATATGTATTGTTACTGATTGTGCCTGCGTCTTCGTATTTTAGTTTGTTAGAAGCTTCCTCGGGAGGAAGCGGATAGTCACCAGTAAAACAGGCGGTACAGAATCCCTTTTGATCGTTGGATACCGCGTCTACCATCCCTTCCAATGAGAGATAGCCAAGGCTGTCCACGCCGAGATACTTTCGGATTTCTTCAATGGTCTTGTTTGAGGCGATCAGTTCATCCATCGTGGGAAAATCCATACCGTAAAAACATGGGGAGATGATTGGCGGAGAACTCACCCGGACGTGAACCTCTTTCGCCCCTGCTTTTCTCAGCATTTTGGTGAGTTGTTTGAGGGTCGTCCCCCGAACGATGGAATCGTCAACCACCACGACTCGCCGACCCTTTAAAACGCCTTCCACCGGATTGAATTTCACCCGAACTTTAAAATCACGCTCACTTTGGTCCGGATGAATGAAGGTTCTGCCGACATAATGATTTCTTATCAGTCCGATTTCAAACTTGATTCCGGAACGATTCGCATATCCCAAAGCAGCCGTGTTTGATGAATCGGGCACGGCGATAACGATGTCCGCGTCCACTGGGTGTTCCAGTGCGAGATTTTTCCCCAATTTCCGACGCGCTTTATCCACATTTTCGTCGAAGATTTTGCTATCGGGCCTGGAAAAATAGACATACTCAAAAATGCAAGCTTTGCGTTCCACTTGTTCCTCAAGCCAATAGCTGTTGACTCCGCTTTTGTCAATGATGACGATTTCGCCCGGTTCGATCTCCCGCAGGTATTCAGCGCCGATCAGATCAAGCGCACAAGATTCGGATACAATAAAATGAGCGCCGTCTTTTCTCCCCAAACAAATGGGCCGCCAACCTCTCGGATCACGGATCCCAATGATGCTTTCTCGAGTCAGCAAAACCATGGAATAGGCGCCCTTTAACTGGGCAAAAGCATCCCGAATTCGTTTTACAATGGTTTCTTCTCTTGATCGGGCCATCAGGTGCAGCACGACTTCCGTGTCACTGGTGGTCTGAAAGATCGAGCCGTCCGCCACCAATCTCGAACGCACTGATTTTGAATTCACGAAATTGCCATTATGAGAAATCGCAAGCGGGCCTTCCTTAAAATTTACCAGAAAGGGCTGTGCATTATGAAGCATGGTCGAGCCCGTGGTGGAATATCGATTGTGCCCGACAGCCAATTGACCCTTCAGCCCCTTCAAGATAGAGATGTCCGAAAACGCGTCGTTCACCAATCCCATGCCAAGGTGTCTATAAACTTTCTCGCCGTCGCTTGATACGATCCCAGAGCTTTCTTGGCCGCGATGCTGAAGCGCATAGAGCGCTTGGTAGGCAAAAATGGATGCGTCCGGGTGCCCAAACACCCCAACGACGCCACAATTTGATTTCGGTTTATCCACTTGTTTGTTAATTGCGTGCATAAACTTCTATGGGCGAACTAATTTGCGTTTCCCTCTTGACCCAATCAGAAGAGTCCCGGGAACAGAACTAAGAATATCAACAAAGCCAAAATGGACACCGGGGCAAAGAACCGAATAAAAAAGGCGTATGTCTTTGCGTTCTGGAAATCCGGGTTTCCGTCTCGAATTTCCGCTTCGACTTTTGCGGTTCCCCATTTCCATCCCACAAACAGCGCAACTCCTAAAGAACCGATAATCAAAGAATACTGCCCGAAAATTTTGTTCATCCATCCTAAGAAATTGCCATATAATGCAGCCGGAATTCCGGCAAGGAAGGCACCGCCTCCGGCAATCCACACAGCCCTTTTTCGAGAAAACTTGAGTTCATCTATGAAGTAAGCCGCCGGGACCTCGACAATAGAAATCAACGACGTGACGGCTGCGACAGCTAACAACAAGAAAAAGCCAGCTCCAAAAAGGTTGCCCAATAAAATCTTATTGAACATGTTTGGCAATACGATAAAAATCAAACCAGGACCGGATTGCGGATTCAAACCAAACGCGAAAATTGCTGGCATAATGGCGAACCCGGCCAAGAGTGCTATACTCGTGTCCAAAGTCACTACCCATGAGGCTGAAGAAATCAGGTTGTCCTTTTTGGACAAATAACTCCCATACGTGATCATGGTTCCCATCCCAAGGCTGAGCGAGAAAAACGCCTGCCCCATTGCTGCGGCGATACTCTTTAGGGAGACATTTTCCAAATTGGGCTTTAAATAGAATGCGAGTCCTTTTCCGCCACCCTCAAGCGTTACAGCTCTGACAACGAGCAGAATCAAAATGATCAATAGAACGGGCATCAAGATTTTGGACCAGCGTTCGATGCCACCTTTAACGCCTCCGAACAAGATCGACATTGTGATTAACATGAAAACGCCGTGCAAACCAATGGTTGCCACATGGTTAGACGTGAAACTTGTAAACTCACCGGTAATCTGAGCAGGGCTCAGACCTGAAAAGGCGCCTGTTGCAGTTTTGAAAAGATACCCCAACGTCCAGCCTGCGATTACGCTGTAAAAAGAGGCGATGCCCCAACCGGTAATGACTCCCAGGAGCCCCAGATATTTCCAGGCTGTGCCAGGCGCCAGAGCCTTGTAAACGCCAACCGGATTTCTCTCCGTATGACGTCCCAACGTCAGCTCTGCGATCATGACCGCGAGACAAATAAATATCACGCTAGCCAGATAGACAAAAACAAATGCGCCTCCACCATACTGACCTGCCGTGGTGGGAAAGCGCCAGATGTTTCCCAGTCCAACAGCGGATCCAGCGCCAGCCAAAATGAATCCTAATTTGGAAGACCAAAGGCCGCGTTCACTGCCGTTCGTAATCATGCTTTTTTCTCCCTCCGAACTTAGACCCTGTAACCAATCGCGTAGTCAAACGACGTATGTTAACCCGAGATTCAGAAGTTCCCCTCAAATCTAGAACTGTGCCCGAAGAGACACTCCGGCTATCGCTGTGTGCTGTGGTAGCCGACCAGTTTGCGGTGGCAAAATCCCGATCCTCACAGCCAAGTCCGGTCCAGTATCAAAATCGCTTAAATGGGCATCGATGTATGCGTCAAGCATACTCAACAAAGTCACGCCCCCCATTATCCAGTACATCGAATTTCTTCTGTCGATGTCGCGCTCTCTCTCAGCAGACCCTGGCGGACTCTTAGAAGCTTCACTGTCAAAATGAAAGCTCAGCGCCACAAGTGTGGCCTGCGTACTAAACACAAGCGCCGCTTTTATTTTTTGACCATTGTACCATTGTCCCCATCCGGGAAAAGCTAACGACCGCAACATGGCTCCTTTTGGCGACTTCTTCTCTGACCTCGCGTCCAGCTTCTGAGAGGAATCCTCGAACGCCTCAACGAAACCCTCCTCGTTCATAGACGATGACGCTGCTTGTGCATGCAGCAATCCCGATTGAGAAAGCATCATGATCGTCAGTAGTGCAAGGAATCGCATGTCCGGAATTGAAGTGCGTTTACGGCGACACAAACATATAAAGATTTATAATATACAATATTCCCGATTGAAATCAAAAGGAAAGTGTATGAATTCTGCGGTTTTTGACGGCGGCACGAGTTTCTTGAGGAGGCCTTCATCAAACCAAGATGGGATGATCACTTAATATCTTCAAAATCAGCATCTTCGACATCGTGGTCGTTCAAATCCAAAGGTGGGTTTCCCCTGCTCTTTCCTTCCACATTTTGTTTCTTCTCACCCTCAAAAAGTCGAAAAAACCCGCTGATCAACTTGAATGCTAAGTAAAACAAAAAGCCAAGGACGATTAATCTGAATAATGACATGGCACTAACCTATTTTGCAGGTGAGTAATACTGCGTTTTTGAAACGGGTCGAGTAATCTGTGCCACTAAATCGTGGAAGTCTTCATCTCGATTGACGAAATCTATTTCAGTAGCATTGATTATCAACAATGCAGAGGCATCGTAATTGATAAAGAATTGATTATACGCTTCATTTAACACGCGAATGTAATCCTCTGTAATGTTTCTCTCATAATCTCGGTTTCGCTTTCGGATGTTTGCCAGGACACGTTCTGTGCTCGACTGAAGATATAGCACCAAATCCGGACGGGGAATATCCTGTTCTAATAAAGAGGCAATTTTGTCATATAATAAGAATTCACGATCCTCCAAATTTATAGAGGCAAAAATTCTATCCTTTGCAAAAATATAATCTGACACCAGCAATTGGTGAAAAAGTTCCCCCTGCGGGATCTCCTGCTGCTGACGGTAGCGGCTCAGCAGAAAGAAAAGTTGAGCCGGGAAGGCAAACTGCCGCGGATTTTCATAAAAATCAGCAAGGAAAGGGTTCTCTTCATGTTTTTCAAGAATCAGTTTTGCATCAAAATAGTCTGCCAATTTCTCAGCCAAGCTGGTCTTCCCAACCCCAATCACTCCCTCAATTGCTATATATTGAAGCCTCAAGTATTAACCTCACGTCTTAGTTGTGTGCATAGTTGGTCCTTTGGCAGATGTAATTCCACAGCATCTTCATCACGGCAATTTTCCAAAAGTTCACAAATTGTGAGAAACTCAGGTGGAGCTTTGAAGTCAGAAGCAATCTCATTGAGGGGTTCCAAAACGAATCTGCGACGCTCGATTTCCGGATGAGGTATTCTAAGCGTCTTTTTTGAGATAACTCTCTTTCCCCAATAAAGGATGTCGATGTCGATGGTTCGCGGTCCCCAGCGCACCCTTCGTTCCCGTCCCAAGTCCTCTTCAATCTTTTGGATGCTTTTTAAAAATCTTTCGGGTGAAGAAGAAGTAAATACTTCAGCAACTAAATTGAGATAATCAGATTGATTGACAGGCCCAACCGGCGTCGTTTCATAAATTGATGACGAAGTAGTTATTTTTGTTCCGGGGAGATACGCAATTTTTCTTAAAGCTTCTTTTAAATAAAATAAGCGATTGCCAACATTCGACCCCAACCCCAGAAATACCCGCTCACGCCTCCTCGACATAGTCCTCTCTATTGCGCAAGATCTCGACTTCGATACCGTCCTGGATACCACGAATGGGTGCATGGGGTTTTCTCACGCGCACCAGCACCTCGCTGACTTTAAACCTGTCTAGAATGGCTTGAGCAATTCCTTCGGCCATGGACTCAAGTAGTCTAAACTTGCCCTCTGCCACGAAACTTTCTACCGTATCGAAAACCGCAGAGAGATCAGCCGTACTTTTCAGTTTATCAGTCTTTGCTGCTGCCTTGGCGTCGATCCCAAGCTCTACATCGACTTCAAATCTTTGGCCAATTTCACGTTCTTCATCCCATACGCCATGAAACGCATGGAAGGTCATATTTTTAAGTTTAACTTTATCTGAGGCCACGGTTTCAACCAAAATAAATAGGCGATGTTACACGCCTGTTCGAATCGTTATCTTCAATTCAAAGGTTGACAAAAAATATATTAAAATTCTGTTTCTTTGTCAAGATAAAAAAGGCCACCCATCAAAGATGGACAGCCTTTTTAATTTACTGATTTATTTGTACTTAGGCTATTAGTACATTCCGCCCATTCCACCACCTGGAGGCATTTGCGGAGCGGCCGGTTTCTCCTCTTCAGGCTTTTCCACAACCGTTGTTTCGGTCATGAGCATCAAGGCCGCCACACTCGCTGCGTTTTCAAGTGCGACACGAGTCACTTTGGTCGGGTCGATGACTCCGTCTTTGAGTAAATCACCGTAGGATTCCGTTTCAGCATTAAATCCAAAATTAACATCGCTGTTTTCGATCACTTTTTGTACAACGATGGAGCCTTCCCAACCCGCGTTGTTGGCGATTTGACGAAGCGGTTCCTCCAAGGCACGGCGGACAATTCTCAAACCGACCATCTCATCGCCTTCCAACTTCAAATTATCAAGAGCTTTTATAGCGCGGACCAGCGCCACACCTCCGCCTGGGACAATGCCTTCTTCCACGGCAGCTCGAGTAGCGTGGAGAGCGTCTTCCACTCGCGCTTTCTTCTCTTTCATTTCCACTTCGGTGGCAGCGCCAACTCTCAGCACCGCAACGCCACCTGCAAGTTTTGCCAGACGCTCTTGCAGCTTTTCTTTGTCGTAATCAGAGGTCGTGGTTTCGATTTGCTTCTTGATTTGTGCAATCCGGCCCTTGATATCCTCGGTATTGCCGGCGCCTTCAACGATGGTCGTGTTGTCTTTGTCGATATTGACTTTTTTCGCTTTGCCTAAATCCGAAGCGGTGGCATTCTCCAACTTGAAACCCGCCTCTTCGGAAATGACACGCCCACCAGTTAGAACGGCAATGTCTTCAAGCATCGCCTTACGCCGATCTCCGAATCCGGGTGCCTTTACCGCGGCGACCTTCAACGTTCCACGCAGTTTGTTAACGACCAACGTGGCCAAGGCCTCACCTTCAATGTCTTCGGCAATGATCAAAAACGGCCGACCCATTTGTGCCGCCTTTTCCAGAATTGGCAGCAGATCTTTCATGACGCTGATTTTCTTGTCGTGAATCAAAATCAGCGGCTCTTCCAATTCCACTTCCATGGTTTCTGCATTCGTCACAAAATACGGTGAGAGATACCCGCGATCGAACTGCATGCCTTCGACCACTTCAAGAGTGGTTTCCGTACTTTTTGCTTCTTCAACGGTTATGACTCCGTCTTTACCGACCTTTTCCATCGCATCCGCAATGAGGGAACCAATGGAGGCCTCATTATTCGCGGAGATGGTCCCAACCTGGGCAATCTCATTTTTTCCGGGAATCGGTTTGCTGACTTTCTTGATTTCTTCAACCACTGCAGCCACGGCTTTTTCAATCCCGCGCTTCAGATGCATGGGGTTGGAGCCCGCGGTGACGTTTTTCAGGCCTTCCTTAAAGATAGACTGGGCTAAAAGCGTGGCAGTTGTGGTGCCATCTCCCGCGGCGTCACTTGTCTTAGATGCCACTTCTTTCACCATTTGAGCACCCATGTTCTCAACAGAATCTTCTAATTCAATTTCTTTGGCTACGGTCACGCCATCCTTGGTAACGGTGGGTGCACCGAATTTCTTATCAATGACGACATTTCTGCCTTTCGGGCCTAACGTGACCCTGACTGCTTCAGCAAGCCGATCGACGCCTCTCTTCAAAGCAGAACGTGCCTCAGTGCTGTAGTCAATTAATTTTGAAGACATATTCTATTACCTCCTTATGTTTATCTTGATGATTATTTGAGTCAACACACTTGGTTTTTTAAAACTAAACAACGGCCAAGATATCATCTTCCCTCATGATCAGAAAATCTTCACCATCAATTGTGACCTCTGTTCCGGAATATTTCCCGTAAAGTACCTGGTCGCCTTTCTTCACGGATAATTCGATTTTCTTGCCTGCGTCATTTACTTTGCCTGGCCCAACGGCCACAATCTCCCCTTCCTGCGGCCTTTCCTTTGCAGTGTCTGGAATGATAATTCCACCCTGCTTTTTCTCCTCAGCCTCTTTTGGCCGCACAACAACACGATCAGCTAATGGTCTTATGTTCATTCAAACCTCCTTGAGATTAAAATTTATGAAAAGAATTCTCAAATCGTTATTAGCACTCCTTTTTAGAGAGTGCTAAACAAACAGCAAAAAATATATTGAATCTGACATGGAAAGTCAAGGTTTTTTGAAAATATAACACAAATTTATGACTTTTCATTACCGGACTTGCCTTTTGAAAAGCTGTGCATATGCACACCTGAAGTTCTCTCCCGAATCAAAAACTTTTAAGCACAGCGGATTTGCAGAGATTTGTGGAGTTAAGCGCCCAAAATGCAGTCGATAGCTTCCACCAGAATCTCATCCTGCTTCTCAAAAACGCTCCTCAAATCGAAAAATAGCCTGTCGTCTCGAATGTATCCGATTATCGGCGGCTCGTACATGCGAAATTTTTTGGCGAGATCTTCGGTGGGAAGCTTCTCTGAATTCAGGCTGATGGCCTTGCTTTGCAGTTCTTCCAACGGTAGTGCGCCACTGCCTATTTGTACCACTGTGTCCGCGATTTTGATCTCGCAACAATTTTTCGCTTTGTTTGAAATCTTGTTTATAATTGTCCGGGCTCGGGCACCCAGCTTTACAACGGGTTCTACCAGCATTTTCAGAACGTAATTGCGCTCCAACAAATCTTTCTCTTGAAAATAAAGACGAAGTGTCGATTCAAGCGTCGCGTAGATCAGTTTGTCGCAACGCAAAGCGCGCATCAGCGGGTTTTTCTTGATCCCGTCAAGGTATTTGCGTTTGCCGATAATAATGCCGGATTGCGGCCCGCCAAGCACTTTGTCACCGCTGAACGTGACCACATCCACGCCCCGCCGGATGCTTTCGCCAGCGACCGGTTCGTACGGCAAATTGTGTTGCCGCAAATCGAGGAGAACGCCGCCACCCAAGTCCTGCAAAATGGGTAGTTCCCGTTTCTCTGCAAGTTGCACCAGATCTCCCAAGTCAGTTTCCGAGGTGAATCCCTTTACTCGGTAATTGGATTGATGAACCACACATATCAAAGCAGTATTCTCTTTAATGGCGTTTTCATAATCCCGGAGATGAGTTTTGTTGGTTGTGCCCACTTCCACCATTTTGGCTCCGCTCTTTTCCATCACATCGGGAATCCGGAAAGAGCCGCCGATTTCAATAAGCTGCCCACGTGAAATAATGGTTTCTTTGCCGAAGGACAGCGTATTGAGAGCCAGCAAAACGGCAGCGGCATTGTTGTTCACGACACATGCGGATTCTGCGCCTGTCAATTTGCAGATGAGAGCCTCCACAATGGTTGTGCGATCACCACGCTCGCCGCTTTCCAAATCCATTTCCAGGGAGCAATACCCCTCCGCGATTTGAGTCAAGTTTTGCCTGCTATCATCACTCAATGGGGCTCGTCCCAAGCCGGTATGCAAGATAATTCCGGTGGCGTTGATCACGTTGCGCAGATTGGGCGACATAAACTTTTCGACACCTTTCGCAACTTTATCCGCCAACTCCTCTTGAATCACATTTCTCATGGGCGGCTGGTCGATTTCGCGGCCAAGCTGCTTTTCTTTGTACGACTGGATCTCTTGCTGAACAAATGACAAAATCAAATGGCGAGAATATTTTTGAATTAATGGCCGAATTCGTGCGTGATTCAAAATATCGTTAACGGGTGGGATCTGCGACAGAATACTTTGTTTCTTATTTTGCATGCTCGGGGAGACTATTTTTCTTGAAGGGCTTGCTCGGTTGCACCCAAACAGTACAACAATCCCAGCAAATTAGAGTTGGTCAGCCGGCCATCTGCGACCTTTTTAAGCAATTCACTGGCATTAAATGCGATACCGAGACCGGCATTTTTCAACATAATCTCATCGTTGGCACCGTCTCCGATGGCCACGATCTCATCACGTGAAAGCTTTTCCAACTCGGCTAACTCTGTCACTATTTCCCCCTTGACCTCCCGGTCGATGATACGGCCTGCGACTCTGCCGGAAAGAACGCCATTTTTGATTTCCAAATCGTTTGCGTAGACATAATCTAAATCCAAATGCTCTTTTAGGCGATTTGCGAAGAATTTAAATCCTCCGGAAATAAGCGCCAGTTTGAACCCCATTGCCTTTAGGGTCGAAACCAAGTCATACGCGCCCGGGGACAGCCGCATTCCGGACGCCACCTCTTCCAAGACTGAAACCGGCAGCCCTTGGAGTAACTTCACACGTTCTCTGAGGGCTTGCTTAAATTCAATCTTGCCCGCCATGGCCTTGTCGGTTATTTCCGAAACTTGCTCACCAACATTTGCCATCGATGCCAATTCATCGATAATTTCACCTTCGATGAGTGTGCTGTCCATGTCAAATACCACCAGTCGACGACGTTGACGGTAAGGAGTGTCCGGCTGAATGATTGTGTCAAATCCCACCTCATCACATGTGCGTTGGATCACGTCCTTCAAAACTGCGAGATCGCGTAACTCGGAAGCGTCCACAAGCATTTCTAGGGCCACCAACTCTCCTCGAGCGAGATGGTGCATCCGTTCAATATTTACTCGAAAGTTGGCCAACGTGTTCGTAATGGCTTTCAAAATGCCAACTTTGTCTCGGCCAATTATGGTAAACACTTGCAGATTCTTCTGGACGGTCTTCAACGCCGTGGTGGACTCAACCAAATCCACTTTCACATCTAATGGAAGCCTTTTCGTGTTATCAGCCAACCTCTTGTACGCCTCTTGTGGAAGATCTTCATCCTCGACCGTTTCCGTGACCATGAACATAATGAACAATCCATGTAAAGCGTTTTGTTCCACGGCAACAATATTCAGCCTGGAATCGGTGACCGCGGCACAAATATCGGCGATGAGATAAGGCTGATTTTTCCCGAATGCCGTAAGAACGATGTACTGTTTTTGGGGCTGCATAAACTCTATCATATATTATATTATTTCACATAAGATAAGGTTAGAAAAAAATGGTTTAAATGTCAAGCCCAATTAATTCGAATTGGAACATAAGGGAACCGGCATTTGTTGAAATAACTATGAAACGTGGAAAGACGGTAAACTCTGTGACGAATCTGTATAGACGGCATATAAAGACCTTAACTTTGCTACTCTCCTTTTTTGCGGTTCAGGCTGCCCCTCCCTTTTGTATCTACGCTCAGAGCAATTCGACCCCGGAAGACTCAAGCAAACAAGACGTGGATGCTGTCGACATTTTGACTGGAAACACCGAACAGCAAAAAGTCCGGACTTTGCGAAAATTCCAGTTTTTGGATAGCGCGTCAGCTTCGATCTCCTCCGCTGCGAACGGAACCAGTCTGGACTTCAAAATAGAGTCGAATCCGAATATCTCGCTTTTCCTATCCGAGGAAGAGTTGCAAGAGATTACGCCTAGCGGGCCCGACCCATTAGGCGATGAACTTCGTCGAAGATACAGCGATGTGCCACAGACCGTGCCAATAAACCAGG
>JABAHS010128627.1_pt2 | contig 28141 bp, 15 predicted proteins | sample 7062111 | NCBI WGS metagenome assembly JABAHS01 (sample SAMN14534600, study PRJNA622989) | marine sediment metagenome | biome: marine biome [ENVO:00000428]; feature: marine pelagic biome [ENVO:01000023]; material: deep marine sediment [ENVO:00002113]; isolation source: pool of 4 deep marine... | reverse complement strand
CGGGCTTGAAAATCCCAAGCTTGCCGCCTTCTTCAAAGGTTGGGCGAATAGTCTCGACTATCTTCAGCAACTTTTTCACTCGTTTTTCTCCTCGGCTGCTTTCCTGGCCAATTCTTCCTGACGCATTTTTTCCTTGCGTATTTCTTCCTTTTCCTGCTCAATCAGCTTCTTTGCGTCGATGAGTTGCTGTCTAAGGTCAATCTTGGACGGGCATACATAAGAACATAAACCACACTCCACACATAGGTCCGTACGAGCCTGTTCAGCCTCTTCAACCAAATCCCGATACAAATACTTGTGTATCAGATGAGGCGTTATACCGGCAGGGCAAATATCTTCACAGAAATTACAGGAAATGCAGGGCCGGCCCTCACCACGCATGCCCGTATTGAAACGTTCCAGGAACTTTTTTCTAAGCGCGCTCAGGTAACAGGCGGCATAACAACTTCGTGACCAGCCCGGCCTGGCGAATCCGAGAAATTCCCTCTCCCGAAGTTCCGGAAGAACTGTTATCCCCCTGCATTCCGTATCAATACCAAGTGTCTCTTCACCCAGCATCTGACCAGTGAGGATACCACCATTAATCATCCTCGCGGCCGGTTCGAAAACATATTGGTCCCGTATGTGCTTTAAGGGATACCCCGGCATAACTTTTATATGAGTCGGGGAATTGATGCCGGCTCCTCCAATTGAGATTATCCTGACCATACAGGGCTTTGATAATGTCAACGCCCTGTCAATCGCCAAAACTCCTTCTGTCCGGACCGCCCATACAGGCCCTTTGTCTCTATTAAGACCGATTTTACGGGCAAGAATAGCGAAACTGTCATATGGATATGTAAGAGGCACCTCCAACATTTTCACCCATGCATATCCCCGTATATGATTTCGTATTAGACTCGCAAACTCAGATTTAATATCCGGCATTATCAAATAAATGGGCTGATATTCCAAAAGAGACTGCAGATGTTCCAGGCCCCTGGTGAAATTTGACAAACGGTTGTGAAGTTGCGCATCTCCCCTTGAAAGAAAGGGCTCCAAGCTTACAGTAGAAACAATTATCGCCTGCGGCGTACCCAGTGGATCAGGAAGCTCCCCGGTATGAGCATCATAGAAAAATTGCCATGCTCCTAATGACAACAATCTATACCGCTTTATACCCGCCGCACCCATCTCGCGCTCTATATGTGACAACTCCTCTTTGTCCATATCGGCGTGTTCTTCAAGTTTGGCAACATCCTCAAGTATTATATAGTTCTCTTTTTCATCAAGACGTACACGCCCTGTTCGCGGTGCCAGTAGAGGTACCCCATGATTGTTCACATCTCTTGCCAGGGCATCACCACCCTGCACATCCTGACCATCCTTAACGAGAAGTTCACCGAACATAAAACGTTCGCTGCGTAAAGGCAGATAAAGCTTGTCCGGCTCAGGCATCGGTTTTACCACACCTTCAGGTTTACCCTGAAGTAACACGTTGTAACCGCCTCTGAATTTCATATAATTGCTTCTCTTAAATAAACTTCCCCACACAATTTACAGGATCAGGGTAGCTATCATATTGTAAAAAAAAGGATAAATAACTTATTTTTACATAACATGCAACATTTTTATGACCAAATATATATGCAACTGAGAGACAACAAACAACATAATATCGAAAAATTTTGCCCTTGCCGCTTGTTTATTCATGACTGTTTATCATTAATCCAGCCAACAAATTGTTTTGCGGCGTCCATAAAAAGCTTCTAATGCAACTTTTAGTGTGCATTATGTTACCGAACTATATAATTCAACGTATTAGCAAGCTCTGAAAAGCCTCATTAGAAATAAAACGGGGATTCTCTCATATTCAAGAAAGTTTTTCAATATAATAATCTTTTTTTCTGTATGGCCAACAATCTTATTAAGATATGGATTTTATACACTATTAATTTCATCAATACTCGTGGACAATGAGGATAAGCTGCTGCAATTTGCTTTAAGATTAAACACATATCTCATTTACAGAATATCCATCTACAGCCCTTGCATCTGAAAAATCTTTGATGTTATCAAAAAAGTGTTCAGGAAATGTATAAATCACAAATATGAAAATATTGACAAGACAAGCTCTGCAATTCTTTAGAACAAATTATAGCGATTGTTAGCTCTGCAAGATGTGTTTTATATAACCTCTGTCTTTGATCTGTCAAACTCTTCATCCACTTTCTTTTTTGGGGCCTGAAGTGAATCCGGCAAGGTTCGGAAACGATGTTCCGGATGGTCCCATGCAGCATCTGACAAACTGGTTTCTTCAAGTAACTGACTGATTTTTCTTGTTGCATTTATCCAGTGAGCAAAAATACAACAATTTTCCGCGGTCCCGCCACAATCGCAGTGCCTCAATAAACAATCCTCGAATAATGGTTCACCCTCAACAACCTCAAATAGTTCAAGCAGGCTGATTTCTTGAGGTGTTTTGGCAAAAACATATCCTCTTTTCTGACCTCTTACAGACTTGACTATTCCTGCCTTTACCAGCCGCCTGAATATTTTAGCCAGATATCCGGCTGGAATCCCCTCTGCTTTCGCTATAGTGACGGTAGTGGCTGGCAATTGTGTAATATGTCTGACCATATACATCATAGCATGCAATGCATAAGCTGTAGCCTGACTAACCTTCATTTGATAACCTCAATAGAAAATGTCAAAAAATAAAACTTATAACATATAGACGTGCAGAACTCCATTAGTTTTCTTCTAACATCATTGATATATACAAAGCTCACAGGAATAAGCTCTATACGATATAACCCATGAGCAGGCAGTTATAATACCCTCAACAAACTCATCCAGCTCGTCCTCTTTTCCTTTGCTTTTGAGCATCAATTTCCAGCTCGTCAATTTTCCTGTATAAACTGGATAAACCCACTTTAAGAGCCGTTGCCGCCTCAACTTTATCTCCACCATACTTCTCCAGCACTCGACGGATGTGTTCTTTCTCACAGGCTTTGACAACAATATGCAGGTTCTCACTCTCCTCATTTAGAGCTACTGCTTTGGAACCAATTAATCCGATGTCAGAAATTTTTATAACATCCTCCTCAGCAAAAATTACTGCCCGCTCGATTACGTTTTGCATCTCCCTTATGTTGCCTTTCCACTCATAACTCATAAACACCCGCATAACATCTTCACTTACTCCTACACACTGCTTACCCATTTCGGCATTATATTTGCTGATAAAATGTTCGACAAGCAGTGGAATGTCATCTTTCCTCTCGCGTAAAGGCGGAAGGTGAATACCGACAACATTCATCCTGTAATATAAATCCTCCCGAAACCGTCCCTCTTTTATTTCTTTTGCCAAATCCTTATTCGTAGCCGCAATCAGTCTCAAATCAATGTCAACAGGTTCGGTAGCCCCTANNTCGGTAGCCCCTACCGGTATTATTTGCCGCTGTTCCACTGCCCTTAGTAATTTCACCTGACAGTTCATCGGCATGTAGCCAATCTCGTCCAAAAATAATGTCCCGCCTTTAGCACTTTCAAAAAGGCCTTTTTTGTCTCTTATTGCAGAGGTAAAGCTACCTTTTTTATGACCGAACAATTCGCTTTCAAGCAAATTTTCTGGAATCGCACTGCAATTAATGGCAATAAATCGACTACTATTCTTCGTTCCCAATGAATGTATTGCATGAGCAACTAATTCTTTGCCGGTGCCGCTTTCTCCCGTTATCAACACATTGCTTTTGGTCGGAGATACCTTCCGTATCATTTCAAAAACCTGCTGCATTGAAGAAGATTGGCCCACAATCTGTCCTATATCAAACATGTCATTGAGTTCACGTTTGAGCTGCTCGTTTTCTTCCTGTAATTCCATATATCGCAAATGCTGCTGTATTTTTGTCAGTATATCATCAAACATTACGGGCTTCATCACATAATCACACGCTCCGAGTTTGATTGCCTCAACAGCCATCTCGACAGTACCATAGGCCGTTATCATTATCACACGAGTTTCGGGTCTTATACGCATTATCTCTCGTAAAACCTTTATCCCGTCTGCCCCCGGCATCTGTATGTCAAGTATCGCCACGGTATATGGCTGCTTCATAATTGCCTTTATTGCATCGGTTCCGTTGGCCACGGCTGTTACTTCCATCCCTTCTTCTTTGAGAACCTTTTCAAAGGTCTCTCTGAATGTTACCTCATCATCTGCTAATAATATTTCTTTATTCATTGTTCATCATTTCCTTCATATCGATCTTCTTTTTTCTTTGTTTCCTGTAATGGTTATAAATAAATCTTACTTTTATTAAACAGCTTTGGCCCTGTTGAGAAAATCATCTCCTGCATCGTCACCGCCAATAAGTTGTTTCTTCGGTCTTACCGGGATTCGGACAATTACAGTGGTGCCTTTGCCCGGTTCCGAGTTCATTTCTATTGTACCATCGATTTCAGCAATAAGATTATAGCTTATGAAAAGGCCAAGACCTGTTCCTTTGCCAACTTCCTTAGTAGTGAAAAAGGACTCAAAAGCTCGCTTGCAAACCTCAGGGCTCATTCCAATTCCAGTATCTCGTATTCGAATCTCAATCATTCCATCTTTTAGTTCCCTTGTTATCTTAAGGATATGTTCCTGCTCTACACTTTTGGCATTCATTGCATCCAGCGCGTTTAAAAAGATGTTGAGAAGTACCTGTTCAAAATGCTGAGGATTCAACCATACCATCGGTAATTCATGACTTGTTATATTCTTTATTGTGATAGACTTAGCACGTTTATCAAAACCTACCAGAGACAATGTGTTATCTACTAACTTGTTTATATCAGCCCACTTGTATTCTCCAGTGGCCGGCCGAGATAAACTCAACATACGCTTTAGGATATTGGATATACGGTTCACCTGGTATTGTATAACCAAAAGATTTTCCTTTTCCTCGTGCGTTCTCATCTTCCTGCTTAAATATTGCGCCACCGAAGAAAGGCTTGCAAGCGGATTTCCTATCTCGTGAGCAATACCTGAAGCCATCTGGCCGATCGCAACCATTTTCTCACGCTGGGCCATTTCTATTCTCGACAGCTTCAACATTTCGTTTATTTCAGCCACCTCTTCATTTCGTTCAATCAAATCCTTCTCTAACTTTCTATGCTCAGTCAAGTCCTGCCCAACTATAACATACCCCAATTTTTGGCCGTCTATACCCACTACCGGGCAACTCTTGGCCTCTATGTATTTCTTCTCAGGCCCCTCAGTACTGAATTCAATCTCATTTGTCCCCTCCATCGCCCCATCACCAGCATCCACAAGTACTTTTATGTGCTCCAATAAGCTCGGCAACAAACTTTCAAGTGATTCTTCATTCTTATTTATATCTTTCTTTTTCTTCCACAGTTTAGCAGCAGGATTGCAAATGGCCACGCTTCCATCACCCGTGATAAATACCAGACCCTCAGCCATTGCACTGATAACCGCCTTTAGTACATCGTGGTTCCTTGCCGCCTCCATTTCCTTTGCAGTCATTCGCACAATAATCATTCTCGTTAAATATTGGGCCAACTCTACCATACAGACAAATGCCATAAAGGCACCAAGTGCATATACCGGATTTCGCCATAATCCACCTGCTATAGAAAAACGCAGTGGATAATAACCAAGCCAGGCTCCTCCCTGTAATTCGTTGACAGCCAGCAGACCGAATAAAAAAATTGATGTCATTCCAACAGCAAATGAAAGATTTCTGGGCAGAATTATTGTCGCTATGATGATATGGAAAATATAAAAGAGAATAAATGGATTAACAACGCCACCTGAGAAATGTAGAACTGCTGTTAGAATGACCAGATCCGCTTCGATTTGGATCATACCTAAAACGATATCTTTTGGCCCGGCATCAGCAGTTTTCTTTGTCGCTGCACAGAAATAACAAATGTTGCAAAATAAAAGAATACCTGCACAAATATAGATTGGCACGGCACTTACTAAAACTGGGAAGATAGACGTACTAACAATTCCTGCCCCTACAAGGCCCACAACAGCAATCCACCTCAGCCTTATCAACCAAAGATTTTGCTCAACAAGTACTTCTCGAGTACATTGAGTAGGTTTGTCCATCATTTCAGCAAGTACACCAATCTTAGTGTTCATACCTTCATTTCATGACTATTATTGACTTTTTTTGTCCAATTATTGGACTTATAATCATACTTTTACTCAACAGTTACCGACTTTAATACGATTATTTTACCAAAAAGTGCAAAAAATTACAAGAAATATTCCCATATACGAGAATATTATGTATATATATATCCTTGTTTTGCCCTTATACCTCCAAAAAATAAGATTTTCCTCTATATAACCAGGGATTACTTACGAAGAGAATTATTTACTTATCCTGAATAAAATCAGCAGTGAATCCCTCCGATTGACTAGTAGATATGCTGATTGAAACCTATTCAGGCATACTGAAAACCTCACTACCGCGTATCAATTCCGCTTGTTTCTCCGAATCCAGGCCTATTTCATCATCTGTTAAATAACATGCGGGGTCCGGTGCCCAGGGATCACCAAAATACAAGTCCGCACGCACCCTCAAACTCCCACCACAACCCTCAAGAAACTTACAAACCCGGCATCTTCCTTTGATATATTTTCGGCGATCCTTCAAACCACGAAGCAGTGGTTCACTCGTGTCCATCCAAATCTTGCTGAAAGGCCTTTCCCTTAAATTGCCAAGGTCGTAATGCCACCAGAACTGATCCGGATGCACTTTCCCGTGAAAATCAATACACCCGATTCCAACACCGCTGCTGTACATACCTCCGCCGTTCCAAGTCAGTAGATTCCAGACTTTTTCCGCGCGGTCACGATCTTCCTCAAGCAATTTCAGATATATATAGATTCCATCAACATGATTGTCCACTGTCAATATATCTGTTTTCCTGCCGGCTTGCTTAAACTGTTTAGTTTTAGCTAATATCGTCTCTACTGCATCTCTGCTTTGAGTCAGACTTAGATCCTCATCCGCCATAGTTCCCCCCCTGCCGCTTGGTACAAAGTGGTAAAAGCAGGCCCGCTCGATATTCTCTGCCTCGAAAAAGTCAAACAAACTCTCCAGATCCTGAATATTCTTTTTGGTCAAAGTTAATCTAAGACCTATCCTAACACCGGCATCCTGGCAGTTTTTTATACCTCGCACAGCCTTGTCAAATGCACCGGAAACTCCCCTGAACTTGTCATTGACTTCGCCTATCCCATCAAGGCTGATGCCCACATATGAAATTCCTCTCTCTTTTATTTTCTTAGCGACATCAGTGGTTATTAGCGTTCCATTAGTTGAAATAACCGTACGCAACCCGCGCTCACCTGCATATTCGATGAGTTCAAACAAGTCAGGCCGCATTAACGGCTCACCCCCGGAAAACAACACTGAAGGCACACCAAACTGAGCCAGGTCATCTAATACGACTTTCGCCTCCTCGGTCGAAAGTTCATCATCAGCTTTACCGGCTCCACTGTCATTATAGCAATGCACACACTTGAGATTACATGAACGAGTGATATTCCACACAACGATAGGCCTCCTCTCCGACGCCAATTTGGGAACTACCTCGCCCTCCCTCTCACCTGATCCCTTTTTGCCGTACCGAAGCCAATCACCCGGCGTAACCTGGTCACAATACAATTTACTTATATTTATCATGGATTACCCTGTAAAATCAAAAATACCTTAAAAACTCAATGAACTATCTCAGGGGGAATGTATGCACAGAATGGTTCCTCTGCCATATAATTATACGTCGCCGCATACGCTCTGCCTCGACACCCACCGCATATCTGCCTATATCCGCACACGCCGCACTTGCCTTCAAGCTCATTCACGTCACGCATTCGCGCAAGGTCTTCGTTTTTGTACCATATATCTGACAACTTGTCCTCAAGCACATTACCGCACTTTACGGGCAGATAACCGCATGGAAACACATCCCCCTGATGCCCTACGAACAGGACGCCGAGCCCTGCAAGACAACCCTTGGAAGTGCCCTTATGTCCGTTCCTGCCGGGAACATTACCACCGCTATGGCCGGCCGCCATCCGGGATTTGTGCAAACCTTTCTGCCTGATTACACGTTCATAATGAGGACCGCAAGTCACCTTCATTTGCAATTCACCGCGATCGTCTAATCTGCATATCTCCAGCAGTTTCTGCTCATACTGCTCAGGCGTAAGCATATCCGTCTCAGCCAAAGCCTGACCGCAGCCAACCGGAACTAACATGAATATATGTACCGCCACCGCGCCCAGTGATTTGGCAAACTCGTAAACGTCCTCTAATTGACTTGCATTATGCCTGGTCAGGGTAATATTTATCTGAAAGGGCACTTTTTTATCACGAATATGATTTATACCTTCGATCGCCTTCTCAAATGACCCCTCCAGCCGCCGCAGTTTGTTATGCACCTCTGCAGTTGCACCATCCAGACTCACCGAAGCTCTTGCGACGCCGCTATCAGATATTTTTTCAGCCACCTGTGAATCTATCAATGTTCCATTCGTCGCAAGGGCCGGAATTATTCCCAATGACTTCGCATACCCGACCAACTCAAAAATGTCCTCTCGGCAGAGCGGTTCACCCCCCGAAAATACCAATACCGGCATCATAGGTTGCTGCCTGCCCATCTCGGCTAATTGCCCTATAAGATCTTTCGCCTGTGTCGTTGATAAGTCTTTATCGGCCGCTTCATCAGACTCTAAACGCCTACAATGTGCACAGGTCAGGTTACATCTTATCGTGCTCTCCCAGAACAAAAGCCTCAGAACCTGATTTGGTCTTATACCATCCTTCACGACTCCATATCCTCCTTCTTGCCTGATTCGGACGATATCTCTTCAGCCTGCCGAACGATGCTGTCGACCATTTTTGCAGCCTCAGTCACGCCCTCCTCTTTAGCTACAATATTAACATTTTTAATCACACAGTGCAGCAGCTTGTTTACAATGCGCTTGACCATTACCTCCATCACTTCCTTACATGAAGCCTCCTGCCTTGTTCCAACGAAAAACCGCTCCATCTCACTCCGGCTTATTTGATTAAACTGCTCCTTCATCCGGCCAATCAAAGGGCCTATTTCCATGGCTCCAAACCAATCCATAAAGTCATCAACGCTTTCACGGACAATCTGCATACCTCTGACAATATCCTTCTCACGTGCGCTTCTATTCTCTTCCACCACACTTGAGAGATCATCAATACTGTAAAGATACACATCTTCAATTTCATTCACAGACGACTCAAAATTTCGAGGTACTGCGATGTCGATAATAAGCAGCGCGTTTTTTCGCCGTCTATCCATTATTTCCTTGAACGAGTCTTTCGTAAAAAGGTAATCTTTCACGGACGCCGAGGCTATCGCGATGTTGGCACCCATTAACTGTCCCTGCAGTCTTTCCCATTTTTCGACAGAAATTCCATACTGCCGGGCAATATTTTGACCACGCTCATAAGAACGATTGACAACAGTTATATTCTTGCTCCCAACCTGGAGAAGATGCTGTACCAACAGCTCTCCCATCTCACCGGCTCCAATCACAACTACCTTCGCCGATGAAATGTCCGCGAAAAGCTGCATCGCCAGTTCAACCGCAACACCGGCAACACTGACGCGCCCATGCGAAATCGAGGTGGTTGTATGTATCTTCTTGCTCGTGGAAAATGCACAGTGAAACAAACGATTCAGGATCTTTCCCGTACTCTTCGTCGCACAGGCAAGCTTATAACCTTCCTTTACCTGACCGATTATCTGAACTTCACCGACCACCATGCTGTCCATGCTCGAGGCTACCATGAGCAAATGTCTAACTGATTCCTCATCCTGGTAAGTGTAAAGGTAATCCTGAAATTCATCCAAACCAACATTGTGAAACTCCGACAAAAACCCGGTCAGATCATCAACGGTTACTCCTCCCACACGTTTGCTCGCACAGTACACCTCAACGCGATTGCACGTGGACAGCAGCACAAACTCCGCTTCGTGAAATTTGTTTTTCAACTGCCTAAGTGCTTCTATGACCCCGGCAGCATCATACGCCAGTTTCTCACGAATTTCTATCGGAGCACTTTTATGATTTAGTCCTACAACTAAAATCTTCATCGGCTTCTATAATCTCTTTCTAAGAGGGAGCGACTGTTAATAACGGGAAAAATCATGCTGTGTTGCACCCAAAACACTTACGAAAATCGCAAGTAAAATTAAAACAAATATAGCAATCGTCATATATGCTCTTACTTTACCGTTGAGAAAAAGCATACGGTCTAATATAAGAATAATCCCCAACAGCACCCATGCTGCAATGATACAAATAACCTTCCCGTCAGTCAGCCACTCAAAAACACCGGTTTTTAAAAGCCAAATAAGACCTAAGCCGCTAACAAGTCCTATCGTGATCAAAATAAAACCGGCCCTTATACCAAAAAGCGTCATCTGCTCAAGCTTCTCAATATTTGGCACTCTGCCAAGCACTTGCATAACTTTCTTGAGCTTGAGCCTGTGGTTGCCGAGTAAATAAAGAAACGCACTTGCGGTGGCGAACATTGTCGATGCTCCGCCGAGAATCATTGTCACTCCGTGAGCGATTGCCCACGGAGTTGCAGCAACAGCGTGTGCCTCAGAGGCAGGTTTTGCAACAGTTCCTGCCATCAGAAACATACCTAAAATCACCCACACCATAACTGATCCGAACCACACCTGTTGTATCGCGCTATTTAAAAACAGGAATATCAGACCAAACACAATGGTAAGAACAACCATCGACTCGAATAATCCCGTAAGTGGTACAGCCTTTATGGTAACCGCTCTGAATACAAGCAAAACCACCTCCAGTGAAACCGCCGCCAAAACAAGAGGCCAAAGAAAGCGTTTATACCTCTCTCCACCGGCAAGCAACTGAAGAACACCTACTATCGCTGCTGTGAGATATACCACAATCACAAAAATGAAAATAATCATTTCTGAAACCGGCAATTCTAACATCTTCATCATTATTCCTTATTCTGTTGTTAGCCAAAATCCTCCGCCCAATACCAGACATGTTGTTTATGATCTGATTGAACCATCTTACTTTCCGGACACATTGAGTTAAGTTAGCATCCCGGATTTTCCCATAAATAGCAAATTTACTTAAGGAATTACGTATTTTAGTTAATTAAGTTCACCTTTTCAAGATAGTTTCTCTCCATTTCCATGATTCTACGGTTTACTCATAATAAGGTACTTAAGCAGGTTATTTGCCAGCTCAAGGTCATAGTTATTCAAGCCTTATAATCACTATCCCGAATTTATCTTTGAGTCGAAATTTTCATCATTTCGTGAGGTACCATTAAAATACAAGGTAAGGGATTGTCATAATATTAAAGCGACAAAGCTATAAAATTCCGATGTATATGGAGTATTAAACAACAATAGCAGCGTTAGAATAATAAGGGAATTTCGACCAAATATTGCCAATGTCACCTTGTCTCGTAATATGCTACAGAATGAAGGCACAAATAACCTTGTACTTTAGCCCACCTCATAATTGCTGAATTTGAGCAAATATGTCATTGACTGATCTATTGTAAATATGTTATAATATCAGCAGTTATCTAAATTGTTAAGTGCAATCTTAAGGCCCACAAGTTGCAAAAATACAACCGTGGTCATCGGTTTATATCTAAATTAACATCGGAGAAGAGTCAAACAAAAGATGTTCGGACCTATGAAAATCTCATTGTTGATGCTGCTATTAATAGCATCTTTATCTTGTCCGGCTTATGCCCAGCTTCAACTCGCAGGTGATTTGAATAATGACCAGAGAGTTGACCACAAAGACCTGCAAATTTTTGCATGGCAGTGGTTGGACCCGGTTTGTATAACACCAGGTTGTTCAGCTGACCTTGATGGTATCAATGGTGTAAATTTGGCCGATTTTGCTCTGTTTGCACTAAACTGGCTACACGGCCCTAAGGTAGTCATCAACGAGATTCACTATGATCCCGATGTCAAGACAGAATTGGTCGAATTTGTAGAGCTTCATAACTCGGGGATGGTGGATGCCAATATTTCAGATTGGTATTTTTCAGAAGGCATTTCGTATCAGTTCCCACCCGGCACGATACTGTCGGCTGGCGGCTATATTATTGTGGCACAGGATCCGGACGCGATCCAGGCTAAATTCGGCACATCATCAAGTCTGATCTTCGGCCCTTTTGGAGGCAGGCTCGAAAACGATGGAGAAGAGCTCGAACTTCGAAATGCTCAAGATTTTGTGATGGACGTGGTTGATTACAGACGCCGCTTCCCCTGGCCGATTGTCGGGGACCCGCCGGGCTACTCTATAGAACTGGTTAATCCCGAACTTGATAACGATCTTGGAGGTAGCTGGCGACCGAGCGAACCTGAGGCGATTGCCCCGCCGAGGACGATCCTTCCTCCTGGTGGTACATGGAGCTACTTAAAGGGATTATCGGAGGCCTCATCGCCTACGGAAGCCTGGCGAGAGTATGATTTTGACGACTTATCCTGGCCAACAGGTAAGCTACCTATCGGCTACGGCGAAAACTTCATTGTGACCAACCTGGACGATATGCAGGGTGGATATACATCGGTGTTTTTGCGAAAGAAGTTTAATGTGACCAACCCGGATTCCATTAACTACCTTTGGCTTGACGTCAAATACGACGACGGATGGAATGCCTGGATTAACGGCAAGTTCGTAAAGGGAGCCAATGTGTCGGATCCAAATTTGTCATATGACGCAACAGCCGGCCCGGCACGTGAAGACCTTGAATGGAACCAGTTTTTGTTGCCAAATCCTTCCGGTTATCTTGAGACCGAAAATATCCTGGCCATCCAACTTTTCAATTCGTCAAAAAGTAACTCTTCCGACTGCTTCCTGGATGTACAGTTAATAGATAGGCCGGCCTCGTCTTCAGCGAGTCCCACGCCAAGTCAGCGAAACACAACTTACTCTGCCAATATTCCGCCACAGATGCGGCAGGTTAAACATCGACCAAAGCAGCCTCGAAGCGGCGATGATGTCAAGATTACGGTAAAAGTAACAGATCCTGACGGCGTTAAGTCTGTCATTCTGTCCTATCAACTTGTCTATCCGGGCAGTTACATCGAGATAACTGATTCGGAATATGAAACCAACTGGACCGACTATAACGTACCGATGACCGACGACGGCACCGGCAGTGATGAAGAAGCCGGCGATGATATATATACAGTTGTGATTCCCGGCTCTTTTAATACAAATCGCTTGCTTGTGCGGTATCGCATCACTGCTACTGACAACACCGACCTGAGCATCACCGGTCCATACGCACATGACCCCCAGCCGAACTTCGCTTACTTTGTATATGATGGCGTACCCGGCTGGAGCGGCGCGATCGATCCCGACAGCACAGATCCGGTTAAGAACCAGGTTGTCTATTATCCACCTTCTGTTTTGACCAGGATCCCGGTCTACCACCTCATAAGTAAGAAAGACTCGGTAGAGCATGCCACATGGATAGATCAGTACGGCGGTGACCTGTATAAATGGAAAGGCACACTGGTCTATGAGGATAAGGTTTATGACCATATTCGCTACCGGATGAGGGGTGGTGTTTGGCGATATGCTATGGGTAAGAATATGTGGAAGTTCGACTTTAACCGTGGTCATTTCTTCCAGGCTCACGACGACTACGGCAAAAAATATGATACTACATGGGACAAGCTAAACTTTTCCGCTTGCATCCAACAAGGCAACTACCTGCACAGAGGAGAGCAGGGCATGATCGAGGCAGCTTCATTTTTACCGTTCAATCTCATGGGTGTGGAAGCACCCAAAACGCATTGGGTACACTATCGCATAATTGATGAAGCTGCTGAATTCGGGTCGACGCAGTACATTGGTGATTTCTGGGGCCTCTATATGGTCATTGAGCAAATGGATGGGCGGTTCCTTGACGAACATGGCTTGCCGGACGGCAACCTATACAAGATTGAAGGCCATAACGGTGAGTTGAACAACCAGGGCCCGAATTCCGTCGCCGACAAGTCCGACCTCAATGCGTTCAAATCGGGATATTACTACGACCCGAATCCGGATGAGCAATGGTGGCGGGATAACGTAAACCTCGACAGTTATTACGGCTATCGCGCCGTTGTTGAGGGCGTTCACCACGGCGATATCGGCTACGGCAAAAACTATTTCTTCTACCTGAATCCGGAGACCAATATCTGGGATATGCTGCCTTGGGACGTCGATTTGTGCTGGGCCAACAATATGTACGGCAATGGAGAAGACCCGTTCAAGAACCAGGGGGCATTCTTCTCACATCCTGCGCTTAAACTGGAATATGAGAACCGCCTCCGTGAATTTCACGACCTGTTGTACAATTCTGAGCAGATGGACAAACTGCTTGATGATCTGGCGGCAATCATTGATGATCCCGGTGGCGGGCTTTCAATCGTGGATGCCGATCGGGCAATGTGGGATTACAATCCCATCATGACGTCCGGGTACGTCAATTCCAGTAAGGCGGGTGAAGGCCGGTTCTACCAGCAGGCGGCAACTAAGGATTTTCGAGGTATGGTCCAAATTATGAAGGACTATGTCAAACCGGGCACCTACAGGGAATTTGATACATACTTCGAAGATACAAGCATACCACATACACCCACGGTGACTGCTACCGGCCCCTCCGATTATCCCATAAACGCCCTGACGTTTGAGACAACTGAATTCAGCGACCCACAGGGCAGCGAAACATTCGCTGCGATGAAATGGCGAATAGCTGAGGTTACCGACACGACAGCCCCGGCTTTCGATCCGACAAAGCGAAGAAAATATGAAATCGAAACAGTCTGGGACAGCGGGGAAATTGCAGACTTTAACAATACTATCAAAATACCCGCAAGTGTGGTTGAACACGGTCATGCATACCGCGTACGTGTGAGGATGAAGGACAATACGGGACGGTGGAGTCACTGGTCCAACTATATTCAGTTCATAGCAGGTGACCCAATACTGAGTGATTTGCGCATCACAGAATTGATGTATCATCCGCCCCCGCCGGCCCCGGGAGATCCCAATGGCAAAGACGAGTTCGAATTCATTGAATTGAAGAATATCGGTCCGAATACTATCGACTTAACTTATGTATCTTTCACGGATGGGATTACTTTTGATTTTAATGAAAGCAGCGTTACAAGCCTTGATCCCTGTGATTTTGTCCTGGTAGTCAGGAACAGGAACGCTTTCGAGTCTCGCTACGGCACAAGTATGTCCGACAAAATCGCAGGCGAATACAAAGATAATCTACAGAATAGTCTCGCAAACGACGGCGAAAGTGTCAAGTTGGTTGATTTCTGGAACGGGCCAATTGCCGAGTTTAATTACAAAGACGATTGGTATCCAATTACCGATGGTGAAGGCTTCTCGTTAACTATGATTGAAAACAGTGATAGTATGCTCTATGGGTCACAGGAAGGACTGGTCTCACACTGGAAGTTCGACGACGGTTCCGGTAACACAGCGACAGATAGCACCGGCACCAACAACGGAACCCTGATTGGAAACCCAACCTGGACAGAAGGCCGAATTAATGGAGCCTTAAGTTTTGACGGTGTCGACGATTATGTTGTTGTCTCTCCCATCGTTCCTTTAATAGGAAATACTGTGACTGCGCAGGCATGGATACGTACAAGCGAATTTGCAGGAATATGGAATCCTATACTGACGCAGAATGCCGGGAATGGTTACTATTTCTATGTTTCCAGCGGTAGACCTGCATTTTACATTGTTGTAGGTCCGATTTCTATTCAGGCGGTATCTTCCGAAACGATTAATGCAAACCAATGGTATCATATTGCCGGGACCAATGATGGCTCCAACATTAAGCTGTACATAAATGGTCAGCTGAAAGACAGTACTAATTCGACCGGTTTTTTAGGGGTTAACAGCAATGCTTGTATTGGCTGCGAACCTACCTCTCAGCTCTTCTATAGCGGTTCAATAGACGATGTTCGCATCTATAATCGGGCCCTTAGCGAAAGTGAATTTAAGGATATAGTCAGGCCAATGGGACTCCTGAGTCGGAAAAGTTCCTGGCGTGCGAGTGTATATCGCTACGGCTCACCTGGTTGGGATGATAGCGGTATTCTCCCTGATCCCGGTGCAGTAGTTATAAATGAGGTGATGGCGCATTCTAATGCCGGTCCGGACTGGATTGAGTTATACAATACCACTGATGAAGCAATTAACATCGGCGGCTGGTTCCTAAGCGATAATGACGGAAGCGAACCAAACCTTACAAAATACAGGATTGCCGATGGGACTACAATCGGAGCGAACGATTATTTAGTTTTCTATCAGGATACAGATTTCGACAATCCGGGGGATACCGGCTGTCTTGTGCCCTTTGGCTTAAGTGAGAATGGTGAGAAGGCATGTCTGTCCTCGCACCTGGACCCGAATGGCTTCCTGACCGGCTACAGAGAAATTGAGGATTTTGGAGCCTCCCAGACAAACGTTTCTATTGGTCGTTACTTTAAAAGCAGCACCGGCACTTTTAACTTTGTGGCGATGGACTACAATACCCCGGATGCGAATAATGCTTATCCGAAAGTCGGTCCCGTGGTTATCAACGAGATTATGTACAATCCGCCATCCGGCAATCAGGATGAGGAATACATTGAACTTCACAACATAACCGGAACACTGGTGGCGCTATACCGATATGACAAATCCACACCCTGGAAGTTTACCGATGGCATTGATTATACCTTCTCAGACGGTCCTGTTGTGACGATACAGGCGTATGGTTATCTAATATTGGCCAAGGATCTGACAGCCTTTACAGCAAAGTATGGCAGTATGCCACCCGGCGTTCAGGTTCTCGATGATTATGATGGCTGGTTAAGCAACGGCGGCGAGAGGCTGCAGATTGCTATGCCCGGCGATATTGATGAACTTGGAATACGTCACTATATCCGGATTGACAGGGTCAATTACAGTGACGGCTGGCATCCAGAGAATCTACCCGGCGGCGTGGACTACTGGCCGAGAGAGGCGGATGGGCTTGGTAAATCCCTTTCTCGCAAGGTTTCGAGTGATTACGGCAATGACGTAGCCAATTGGCAAGCGGCTACACCCTCACCCGGTGTTGCCAATCCATAGAAATCCGAAAAGAAAACAATCACAAAGTATACTTTGCCTGCGAAAAATGTCACCATAAATTACGACCAACCACATTAGAACGGTATTTTGTTTAAATGATACGCCTTAATCCACCTAAAAAAGCGTTGATTTTTCGCCTTATATATGTTATATTACACTATATTTTATACGATTTCGGTTGTAAAAGACCCGCAAGTTAAAGCCCCTAATTCTGAAAAACGGGAAAATTTAAAGGCAATACTGCGGTTATAGGCTTAAAACACCGGTGAGGAAGGAGTTATAGATGCCAAAACCTGTGAAAATTGTTCTGTTATCAGCATTTCTGACAGTATTACTGACCGCTTCATCTGGAATACAGGCTGAACTCGTAGGTGACTTAAATGAGGATTACAAAGTCGATTTGAAAGACCTGCATATATTTAGCCTGCAGTGGCTGGATCCAATGTGTCTGGCCCCTGGTTGCATTGCCGACCTTGATAACGTTGATGGTGTAAACATGGATGACTTCGCTATGCTGGCAAATAACTGGAAAATGGTGGAATCACATTTAGTTATCAGCGAGTTTATGGCAAGAAACAGCATCACACTGATGGATAAAGACAACGAATCTTCCGACTGGATCGAGATTTACAATCCAACGGACACAACTGCCAACCTGGACGGATGGTCCCTGACTGACAATGATTCCGACCTGACCATGTGGCAGTTCCCGGATGGTCTTGATATTAAGCCCGGTGAGTTCCTTCTCGTATTCGCATCGGGAAAGGACATATCGGATCCGAACGAACTGCACACCAATTTCGAACTCGACCAGGATGGAGATTACCTGGCGCTGGTGGCAAATGAAGGCAATACCATTGTTCACGAATACACGCCGGAGTACCCCGCACAATTGGCGGATATCTCGTATGGTCTGGCGCAATACGCAACGATACTCGTGCCGTCAGGAGCAACCGCATCCTACCATGTTCCCACCAGTGGCGATGCAGGTTTAGGCACTGATTGGACTGAGGTTAATTTTAACGACTCATTCTGGGATACAGGACCGACCAGTATCGGCTTCGGTGATGTTGGCGGCTCTACAGGCACAATCTTGCGCGAATATTGGACAGGTATCGACGGTCCAAGTGTAACAGACCTGACAAATAACTCTAACTATCCGGACAATCCTTCAGGAACCAGCGAACCAACATTATTTGAAGCACCTCTGGACTGGGCAAACGATTACGGCACACGTATGCATGGATTCATCCAACCACCCACGAGCGGTGACTACACCTTCTGGATATCCAGCGATGATGCCAGTGAACTCTGGTTGAGTAGTGACGACAATCCGAGCAACGTGGTGCTTATCGCTTATGAGACCCAATGGAGTGGATCCAGGGTCTGGGAAACCGGTCCAGAGCAGTCGGCACCTATTACACTGGTGGGAGGTCGGAGATACTACATTAAAGCTTTGCACAAGGAAGATGGAGGTGGTGACAATCTTGCCGTAACCTGGGAAGGACCGGGCATCGTAATGGGCGAACCCATCGATGGCCAGTATCTTTCGCCCTGGACCGGTAGTTATGTTTCTACCGATGTACATGGAGATATGATGGGTATCAATACTTCACTGTGGGTGCGCATCGCATTTAACCTTGAAGAGGGAGAAAACGGTCTTTTCGACACGATGACGCTGCGAATTAAGTACGAGGACGGCTTCGTGGCGTACCTCAATGGACAGGAGGTCGCCCGCCGCAGGGCCCCGAGTTCAATACAGTGGAACTCAGCCGCTGATTCTAATCGACCGATTATTGATTCCTCAACCTTTGAGGAAATCAACCTTATGGCCTACCTGTATTTACTACGACCCGGCAAAAATGTGCTGGCATTCCACGGGCTCAATGACAACCAGGACAACGGCGATTTCCTGATTTTGCCCGAGCTGGTCGCCGCAAGGAATCAGGCGGTCCCCCAGTACTTTACAACGGCAACACCACGCACATTTAATATACCCGGTGCGATCGGTCGTGTCGGTGAGGTCTGGTTCAGTCATAAACGGGGTTTCTATCAAAATCCATTTCAGTTGAACCTGTACACAGGATCAAAAGACGCTCAAATCCGCTATACCCTCGACGGCTCAGAGCCGACAATAACTCATGGAAATATTTACAGTTCTCCTATTTATATCAATAAAACCACCATTGTCCGGGCAGTAGCTGTCAAGCCGGGCTGGCTGGACTCTGCGGTTGAGACGCATACTTTTATCTTCCTTAACGACGTGATTAACCAGACCAGCAACCCACCTGGTTTCCCGGCTACTTGGGGTGGAACTGCTGCTGATTACGAGATGGATCCCGAAATCGTTAATGCCCACCTCGGCACAATCACAGATGACCTAAAATCGATTCCCACCATGTCGCTGGTAACACATGTGGATGATATGTTTGGCCCGAGCGGTATTTACTCCAACCCGTCAGGAACTGGATTCACGTGGGAGAGACCTGGATCGATCGAGTTAATATATCCGAGCGGTTTAGAAGGTTTCCAGGTTGACTGTGGAGTCAGAATGTACGGCGGCGCGTTTCGTACCAACTGGGGCCTGACGAGGAAGAAGACATTTCGCCTACTGTTCAAGGGCATATATGGACCAACAAAGCTTCGATATCCGCTGTTCGGCGAAGATGCTGCCGACGAATTCGATACTATCATCCTCCGGGGGGGAGCAAACGACGCCTGGAACAATTGGGGAGATGCAGATACACAATACATTGTCGATGAGTTTATGCGTCGGACCCAGTTGGCCCTGGGTTATCCTTCAGCACATGGCACGTTTGTACACCTGTACGTGAACGGTTTGTATTGGGGGCTGTACAATCCCACGGAGCGACCTCAGTCGTCCTTTGCCGCCAATTACTTTGGAGGAACCAAGGAAGAATGGGATACGAACAACTCCGGCAGCCCATGTGGAGAAAGCAGCATGACCACGTGGAATGCAATGTTTAACCTCATCGGGCAGGGCATGGCCGGAACCGAAAACTATCAAAAAATCCAGGGCAACAATCCTGACGGCACAAACAATCCCGATTATGACGACCTTCTCGACATGGACAACTATATTGGCTATATGTTCTCCAACTTCTGGGGAGGAACAGGGGATTGGCCGGGTCATAACTACTACGCCGGCTGCCGCCGCCCACCGAACGCAACAGGATTTAAGTTCTTCAACTGGGATTCCGAAGGGGCTATTGTCATCTGGTCCAGTCTCACAGCAAACAGAACCGGCGTGAACAATGGTGCAGGAACACCATACGCAGCTTTGAGGCAGAACTCGGAATTCTGCCTACTTTTTGCTGATCATGCACACCGATATATGCTCAACAACGGGCCGGCGACCCCAGGGCCGTCATACGCTCGCTACAAGGAACTTGCTGACGAGGTCGAGCGGGCTATCGTTGCCGAGTCCGCACGATGGGGAGACATGGCAGTCAGTACCCCTTATACGCTAAGCCACTGGCAAAACACACGTGATTACGTCCTAAATACTTACATGCCCCAGCGCCGCGACATCGTCTTTGGCCAATTGCGCGATGCCCTGCTCTATCCTCCCGACACGGACGCTCCCGTATTCTATGTTAACGGATCCCCTCAACACGGCGGCGAGATTTCAAGCAGTGACCTGCTGACTATGGATGAACCTAACAGTTCAGGCATAAAAATATATTATTCTACCGACGGCAATGACGTTCGTCTGCCGGAGGAATTGCATATAACCGGCACCACTCTCGTGGTTGAAGATGCACCCAAGAAAGTCCTCGTCCCCGGCGGCCCTGTTAACGATAACTGGAAAGGAGGAGGGGCATTTGACGACTCGACTTGGAACGACGGCACTTTCATCGCCGGCAAAACCGGTGGTGTAGGATACGAAGAAGGGACAGGTTATGATCCTTACATCAGCTACGATGTCACAGCAAAGATGTACAACGGGAATACCTCCTGTTACATCCGCATCCCGTTCACCTTTAACGGTGATCCTTGTGATTTTAACTTCATGATGCTGTATATAAGGTATGACGATGGCTTCATCGCTCACCTAAACGGTGATGAAATCAAGCGTATAAACTTTAACGAAACAGATACGCCTGCCTGGAATTCGAACGCCAGTGGCGGCCATGAGGCATCCGCGCTTGAGGCTATACCTGTATCCGGCCATATTGGCTCCCTAAAGAACGGAGACAACATACTTGCAATTCAGGGGCTCAACATTTCTAATACCAGTTCCGATTTTATTATATCCGCTGAGCTTGTCGCCGGTGAAGCCAATTCCACAGGTGGCATCACTTCAAGTGCGACCGAATATACAGGCACTCCTCTTACATTTGAAAAGAGCACACACGTCAAGGCACGCGTACTTGATGGCATCACATGGAGCGCACTGAACGAGGCTGTATATGCCATTGGCCCGGTCGCAGAAAACCTGCGCATCACCGAGATTATGTACAATCCGAAGAATACCGGCGATCCAAATGACCCGAACACCGAATTCATCGAACTCAAAAACGTGGGACCGGTTACACTGAATCTAAATCTTGTAAAATTCACCGAAGGAATCAATTTCACCTTCCCGGATATCGAACTAGAGCCCAATGAATTTGTCGTAGTTGTCAAAGACATGAACGCATTCCAGGACAAATACGGTACATCAGTCAAGATTGCCGGCCGATACACTGGCAGCCTGGCAAATAACGGGGAAAGGATTAAACTGGTAGACGCTATAGACCGGACTATCCTGGACTTTGAGTACAAGGACGATTGGTATCCAATCGCCGACGGAGACGGTTTCTCTCTGACTATGATAGATCCCCGTGACAGTACTATTTATGGTTCAGAAAAAGGCCTTTTTGCACACTGGAAATTCGATGATGGCTCCGGCGACACGGCGATAGACAGCGTCGGCTCCAACAACGGAACCCTGTTTGGAGGCCCAACCTGGACAACCGGCCGATTTGACGGAGCCTTAAGTTTTGACGGTACGGACGATTATGTCTCTGTTGCTCCTATTACTCCATTAATAGGCAATACTGTAACTGTACAGACGTGGATACGCACCAGCGAATTTGCAGGTATATGGAATCCCGTACTGACCCAGAGCATAGGTAATGGTTACTATTTATATATTGCCAGTAGCAAGCCTTCGTTTTACATTGTTGTAGGTGCTGCTTACGTCCAGGCGATTTCACCTGAAACGATTAACGCCGACCAATGGTATCACGTTGCCGGAACAAACGATGGTTCCAGACTGAAGATTTACGTTGACGGACAATTAAAAGGCAGTGATAACTCAACTAATTTCTTAGGGGTCAACGCCAATGCTTATATTGGCTTTGAACCTAGTTCTTCACTTTATTACTACGGTTTAATCGACGATGTTCGCATCTATAATCGTACAGTAAGTGAAAGCGAATTTCAGGAGATAACCAATCCAATGGTACGCTGGAGCAGGAAAAGTTCATGGCGTCCCAGTGTATATCGCAACGGCTCACCCGGCGCCGACGATAGCGGCATTCTCCCCAATCCCGGTTCAATAGTAATCAACGAAGTGATGGCGCATTCGAATGCCGGACCGGACTGGATTGAGCTGCACAACACCACCAGCATACCAATCAACATTGGCGGCTGGTTCCTAAGTGATAACAACAGAGATGAACCAAACCTGACCAAATACAAAATAGCCGATGGAACAACGATTCTCGGGAATGATTATCTGGTCTTCTATCAGGACACAGATTTCAATAATCCCGGCGATTCCGGCTGTATTGTACCCTTCGCCTTAAGCGAGAACGGTGAGGAGGCATGTCTGTCCTCGCACCTGGATACGCACGGCTACTTGACCGGCTACCGTCATGTGGAGGATTTTGGAGCTTCGCAGACAAACATTTCCCTTGGACGACACTACAAAAGCAGTACGGATAATTTCAACTTTGTGGCGATGGATTATAATACACCGGATGCCAATAATTCTTATCCCAAAGTCGGCCCCGTCGTAATCAACGAGATTATGTACAATCCACCATCCGGCAATCAGGATGAGGAATATATCGAATTGCATAACATAACCGGAGCACTGGTGACGCTATACCGATACGATAAATTAACACCCTGGAAGTTCACCGATGGTATTGATTATACCTTCTCAGCCGGCCCGGTTGTCACGATACCTGCTTATGGTTACCTGCTATTAGTTAAAGATCTGGCTGACTTTACAGCAAGATATGGTGGTATGCCGCCAGGCGTTCAGGTCCTTGATGGTTATGTCGGCAGGTTAAGCAATGCAGGCGAGAGGTTACAGATTGCCATGCCCGGCGATATTGATAATCTTGGTATACGCCACTATATCCGAATTGACAGGGTAACTTACAGTGACGGCCGGCATCCTGAGGATTGTCCCGGTGGCGTGGACTTATGGCCGATAGAAGCCGATGGGCGTGGTAAATCACTTTCGCGTAAGGTGTCGACTGATTATGGTAATGATGTGGCAAATTGGAAAGCGGCGACACCTTCACCAGGCACTGCTAATCCTTAGAAATCCCGACACAAGGCAAATATACGATGGAAATCCTGACTCTTCCCAATATCTTCCATCGTGTTTATATCGTCCTAAAGTTGTAGTTCAACCCTCTTGCCGTACACCGTGATAGGTCGTCAGGGTATACTCGAAAATCCGCTTTGACCTCGGTTTCAAAAAAAGTGTGAACTTGACAGTATCCAGATCAACCTTTTCGAATTTACCGAAGTCACCACTTTTTTTAAGCTTCCAGTATTGCGTGGGGAAATTTCGCTTAATTTCCACTTTCGCCCCAATATCACGAGTATTTCTTACTTCAACCTTGAATTTGCGGACTTCATCCCAGCCGGAAATGTTACGATGTCTGTCAAACCTGTAGTTCTTCGTCTCAAAATTCATGAGCGTCGGCTCGACAACAACATCGCTAACCGCCCCAAGGTTAAGTTCAACATCCTCATCAACGGGAATATACTTAAATGAGGACTGGCCTGTATAAGACAAATGTCCCTTATCATCAGCGCTTCTGTAAACTTTTAACATACCGCCGGGGATGGGCGTGTCACCAAGCTTGTGTTCTTCATCGTTTTTGAAACTAAGGAACCGCACAACAGAATTGCCATACCGCTCCTGCTCAAATTTATAGAGATTCACCACCGGAACCTCATCGACATCAAAGCTAATCATGCGTTTCGACCACCCGGTAGGTATCGTCTCCGTCCCTTCGATTGTATAGAGAAAATACTCGCTGAGACCTTCTTTTTTGATTTCCTTTGGTCTCATTGACATACCCTTGGAAATATCACCGAGTGCAAGCGTAACTCTGGGCCTCGTCATAGTTGCGGTGACAGTTGGTTCACTTGGCGCTCGTGCCGGCCGTCCCGGTTTTCCGTAGGGATATTGTCGCCTCGCAAGCTGTGCTATCTGGTCGAGTATATGAACTTTACCTACAATAAGACGTGTCTGGGCGTTTTCATAATCTTCGCCGCTGTTGTTGGTAACCCGCACGTAGCCCTGCAAACGCATCGTCTTTTCATCTTCTGTCAAGGTGCCCATATAAAACGCCCGCCAGGACAGGCCGCTGGTCAAATACGTAATCTCGACCGGAACTTTGCCGCTTACGCCGCTTTCAATATTCCATAATCCTAAGTTCTTTACTCTTGGTGGATAAGTCAGGTCGGCTATGTCAATTTTGTCTGCATTGGCTTTAGGCAGCATCTCCAGGCTCGTCGGGTCTATCAGCGTATTGGCCCACGAGAATTGCAATTTGTTTTTCCCATCTTTGAGCGTTAGTGCCCTGCTTTCTCGCACTAAGGTCATATCTGCTGAATTATAAATCGTAAGCTGCACCGTATCTCGTGAAGGTAGAGTAACCAAATCAACCTTACAATATGCAACGGATGCTGTTACACCGATTATCGTAAATATTGTTAAACGCTTCATTTTAGAATCCTTTTCATTCAAAAGACTTTTCGTTCTCTCGTTCTCGTTGAATTTTCCTGCCTTACCCCGTGATATGTCGTCAGGACGTACTCGAATTTCTTTGCTGACCTCGGCTTCAAGGTCAGCGTGAACTTGACCGTATCCAGGTCAACCTTTTCATACTCACCGAAGTCACCACTTTTTTGAAGCTTCCAGTATTGCGTGGGGAAATTGCGCTTAATTTCCACTTTCGCGCCAATATCACGAGTATTTCTTACCTCAATCTTGAATTTGCGGACTTCATCCCAGCCGGATATGTTGCGCCTCCTGTCGAACCTGTAGTTCTTCGTCTCATAATCCATAAGCGTCGGCTCAACAACAACATCACTAACCGCGCCGAGATTAAGCTCTACATCCTCATCAACGGGAATATACTTAAATGAGGACTGTCCGGTATACGACAAGTGCCCCTGATTGTCAGCGCTTCTGTAAACTTTTAACAATCCGCCGGGTATTGGCGTTTCGCCAAGCTCGTGCTCTTCATCGTTTTTGATGCTAAGGAACCGCACAACAGAATTGCCATACCGCTCCTGCTCATATTTATACAGATTCACTACCGGCACTTCGTCAACATCAAAGCTAATCAGCCGTTTCGACCAGCCGGTCGGTATCGTCTCCGTCCCCTCAATCGTATAAAGAAAATACTCACTCAGACCTTCCTTCTTTATTTCCTTGGGTGGAGCTGGTACGAGAATTGCATCATCAGCAACATCCTCTGCAAGTACCTCCATTACTCTAACCGTCTCTATTCCGGCTTGTTTTTGCCCCAACTGTACTGGCTCACCCGGTTTTCCGTATGGATATTTTCGCCTCGCAAGTTCGGCTATCTGGTCGAGGATATGTACTTTGCCGACAATCAGGCGTGTCTGTGCGTTTTCGTAGTCTTCTCCGCTGTTATTGGTAACCCGCACGTACCCCTGTAAACGCATCGTCTTTTCATCTTCTGTCAAGGTGCCCATATAAAACGCCCGCCAGGACAGACCGCTGGTCAGATATGTAATCTCCACCGGCACTTTGCCGCTTACGCCGCTTTCAATATTCCACAGGCCGAGGTTCTTTACCCTCGGAGGATAGGTCAAGTCGGCAATATCAATCTTATCTGCGTTTGCTTTAGGCAGCATTTCCAAACTCGTTGGATCTATAAGAGTATTCGCCCACGAAAACTGTAGTTTGTTTTCGCCGTCTTTGAGCGTCAGTGCCCTGCTTTCCCGCACCAAAGTCATATCCGCTGAATTATAAATCGTAAGCTGCACCGTATCCCGCGAAGGCAGAGTAACCAAATCAACCTTGCAATATGCAACAGATGTCATCACGCCGATTATCAAAAATATTATTGAACGCTTCATATTAGGGTCCTTCTCATTAAAAAACTTATCGTTCTCGTGCTCTCGTCGAATCTTCCTGCCTTACCCCGTGATATGTCGTCAAAACGTACCCGAATTTCTTTGCTGACCTCGGCTCTAAGGTCAGCGTGAACTTGACCGTATCCAGGTCAACCTTCTCAAACTCTCCGAAGTCACCGCTTTTTTCCAGTTTCCAGTATTGCGTGGGAAAGTTACGCTTAATCTCCACTTTCGCTCTAATATCACGAGTATTTCTTACTTCAATCTTAAATTTGCGGACTTCATCCCAGCCGGAAATATTGCGCCTCCTGTCGAATCTGTAGTTCTTGGTCTCAAAATCCATAAGCGTCGGTTCAACAACAACATCGCCAACCGCGCCAAGATTAAGCTCCACATCTTCATCGACGGGAATATACTTAAACGAAGACTGGCCCGTATAAGACAAATGTCCCTTATCATCAGCGCTTCTGTAAACCTTTAACATCCCACCGGGTATCGGCGTATCTCCGAGCTTGTGTTCTTCATCGTTTTTGAAGCTAAGAAATCGCACAACAGAATTACCATAACGCTCCTGCTCAAATTTATACAGATTCACTACCGGCACTTCGGAAACATCAAAGCTAATCAGTCTTTTCGACCATCCTGTAGGTATGGTTTCCGTCCCCTCAATCGTGTATAGAAAATACTCGCTCAGACCTTCCTTTTTTATTTCCTTCGGCTTTGAAGGCATAGATGCTTTTTCCAATAATACAGCATCCAGTTCTATAATTTCCCTTTTGGCTTTAGCCCATCGGGCTGTTTCTTTCATTTGAACTATCTCGCCTGGCTTGCCGTAGGGGTATTGTCGCCTTGCAAGTTGTGCTATCTGGTCGAGGATGTGCACTTTGCCGACAATTAGACGTGTCTGTGCATTTTCATAATCTTCGCCGCTGTTGTTGGTAACTCTAACATAGCCCTGAAGGCGCATTGTCTTTTCATCTTCGGTGAGCGTTCCCATATAGAACGCCCGCCAGGATAAACCGCTTGTCAGATATGTAATCTCGACAGGAACTTTGCCACTTACACTACTTTCAATATTCCACAGGCCGAGGTTTTTAACTCTCGGAGGATAGGTCAAATCAGCGATATCAATTTTGTCCGCATTGGCTTTTGGAAGCATCTCCAGGCTCGTCGGATCAATGAGCGTATTGGCCCACGAGAATTGCAATTTGTTTACGCCATCCTTGAGCGTTAGTGCCCTGCTTTCCCGCACTAACGTCATATCCGCTGAATTATAAATCGTAAGCTGAACCGTGTCCCGCGAAGGAAGTGTAACTAAATCAACCTTNNAAACGACTTATTATTCTCGTTATCTCGTTAAATCTTCCTGCCTTACGCCGTGATATGTCGTCAGAACATACTCGAATTTCTTCGCAGACCTCGGCTCTAAGCTCTGCGTGAACTTCACCGTATCCAGGTCAATCTTCTCGAATTCGCCGAAGTCACCGCTTTTTTGAATCTTCCAGTATTGCGTGGGGAAATTACGCTGAATCTCGACCTTGACGCCAATATCGCAGGTATTTTTGACTTCGATCTTGAACC
>JABAHS010036573.1_pt1 | contig 28356 bp, 24 predicted proteins | sample 7062111 | NCBI WGS metagenome assembly JABAHS01 (sample SAMN14534600, study PRJNA622989) | marine sediment metagenome | biome: marine biome [ENVO:00000428]; feature: marine pelagic biome [ENVO:01000023]; material: deep marine sediment [ENVO:00002113]; isolation source: pool of 4 deep marine... | reverse complement strand
GGAGGACAGCGCCGAACTGAGGGACGGCAAGCTCGTCATCACCGCCCGCCGGGAGTCGGTGGGTGGCAAGAGCTATACCTCGGCGCGCATCAACACCCGCGACCGGTTTGCGTTCCGCTACGGGCGCATCGAGGCGAGTATCCGCCTGGCTGGCGGGCAGGGCATCTGGCCGGCTTTCTGGATGCTGCCGCAGGACGACGTTTATGGCACCTGGGCCGCATCCGGCGAGATCGATATCGTCGAGGCCGTCAACCTGGGCGGCACGGGCGGCAATAATGTCTTCGGCACCATCCATTACGGCGGCGAGTTTCCGAACAATGAATCGGCGACCAATGATGGTGGCTACCCGGTCTCGGAAGACCCGTCTACCGTGTTTCACACGTACGCATTGGAATGGGACTCCACGGTGCCCNNTAACCAGTCCTCGACAAACGACTATCTCGTTCCGACCGACGCGACTGCGGAGTTCCATACTTATGCGCTGGAGTGGGATTCCACCGTGCCCGAGATGCGCTGGTACGTCGACGACATCCTGTATTCCACGCAGAACTCGTGGTCGACGACCGGTGCGCCGTACCCCGCGCCGTTCAACGAGCATTTCTACGTTCTCCTCAACGTTGCCGTCGGCGGTAATTTCCCGGGGGCGCCGAATTCGTCAACCGTGTTCCCGGTCGAGATGGAAGTCGACTACGTGAGGGTCTACGAGGGCGCGCCCTAGCGGCTGCGCAACAGAAACGCCGGATTCAGTCCGGCGACGGGCCGGTGGATTCCCTGACCTGGATGGTTGCGGGCACGACCTCGGTCCCCATCAGCGGACGCTTGTCCCGAACGGAAGCGATCAGTGCCGCGGCTGCACGCTCCGCCATCGCCGAGAGCGGCTGGTTGATCGTCGTAAGCGCCGGGTAAACCTGGCGGGCGAGCGCGATGTCGTCGCAGCCCGCAACGGACAACTCCTCCGGCACCCTGATGCCCAGGCGGTCGGCCACGCGGATGACGCCGGCCGCCATGTCATCGTTTGCGGCGAATATGGCGGTGGGAGGGTTCTCTCGTTTCAGCAACTCCATCGCGCATTCCTCGCCGGATCCGATCGAGTTGTCACCCGCAGCGACGAGCCGTTCCGAAAACTTGATGCCGCTCTGCTCCAGCCCGTCCCGGTACCCGAGATAGCGATTACCGACTGCCTTGTGACTGGGGTGACCCGTGATGAAAGCAATCTGGGTATGGCCCAGCGATGCGAGATATCGAGTCAGTTCGGCGCTGATCTCGCGATCGTTGGTCACGACGGAAAGCTGCTTGCCATTCGCGGTGCCCGGAGACAGCCGCACCAGGGGGGTGCCCGTGGCTTCGATCGCCCGCACGATCTTCGGCATGTTGGAAAGCGGCGCGGCGAGCACGATGCCGTCGGGACGTACCTGTTCGATCAGCGTCTTGATCTCTTTGCCGATGTCCTTCCTGCGATACTGGCAGGGGTGTATCAGTAACTCGTACTTGCTCGCATGACAGGCGCTCAATACACCCTGCTGCATACGGATGACATAGCCGGCGCTCGGAACTTCGTAGTAGCTCGGATCGTCGTAAATCAGGCCGATGAGATGAGAGTGATGGCTCGCGAGGCTGCGGGCAGCCTTGTTCGGCTGGTAGTTGAGCTTTGCGATCGCCGCTTCGACTTTGGCTCGCGTCGCTTCGCGGACGTTCGGTTCCTGGTTGACGACGCGCGAGACGGTCTTTATCGATACGCCTGCAAGTTCCGCAACATCGTCAATCGTGATCTTCGGCATACATACCAACCCGACTGCGCAATACTGCGCACTACCCCCCTATACGGGCGGAATTAGACGCTGTTTTGACAGCGCTGTCAAATTGACAGAAGGTGTTCTCGACTCAGTGTCACGTTGATCTGCCGGATGTGACCACTACGCTGGAAAACCTCGGCGCTTATCGATTCCGACAGCGACAGTTTCCGCGACTCTTCCGTCCTGCCGTATTCGTAAACCAGTGTCAGAGCGGGTGCATCCGTGTCGTCCAGCCGATACACGACAGGCACCTGGCACCAGGTGAACGCGAGCGCGGCCGCGGGCAGATCAATGTCCTGCCAGTCGCCATTTACGTCGAGATAACGGAAGGATCGAGGCTCCGCCGGGAATTCGATCGCGCGCAACAGCCCCGGTTCGAAATGCACTGCGCCGTCGCGTACCCGGACGCCGAGTTCGCCGAAGCGCGTCAGGACCTCTTCCTTGACCTGCCCCGTCATGCCGGGCTGCTGTGCGCCGGCATGCTTGGGCGTATGCGAATACGGGTCCATCGGGAATGCGCCGTATTCGGACGGCGTCTTGTTGAAGCCGATGCCGTCGCGGACCGCATAGTACAGTGATCCGAGCCGCGAACAGGTCTGCTCGCTGACGCCGCCGTCGCGCGCCGCAAAGAAGTTCTCCTGGATTGCGAGCAGCAGCTTGGACACCATGTGCCAGTAGATGCAGCCGAGGCCTTCGAAACCGAACATCGCTCCAGAACGACCGGTGAACGCGCGGTGATCGAAGACCCTCTCGTAAAGTTTCAGCAGGTCGCCTTGGGCGGCCGCAACCTCGTCGCCGTACACGGATTCGAGTGCCTCAAGGCGTCGCTTGAGATCGCCCGAGTTGGCGAAGTCCGCATTGAAGCGATAGCTGCCTTCAACATCCCGCGACACGACCCGATCGTCGCCATCCGCCACCATCCGCGCGAGCAACGGAATAGCGAGCAGTTCCTTTTCGTCGATCTGGTTCTTGTCGAAGAAGCCCGGCAGCTTGCGGTCCGGGTACAGCATGAAGGAGTGTTGGTCCGGCCGGTAGATGTCGCTTTCGAACAAGGTTTCGAGTAGCGTGCAGGCCGCGTCCGGCGAGATCGCCCCCGAACTCAGGGCTGCGACCTGGCCTTCGAGCATCGGGTACAGCGTGTCCACAGTCGCCGTTTCGGTGTCCAGGCCGAGCAGGTTATACGCGTTGTACAGTCCGTCAACGCGTCGGCTGACGCCGATGCTGTGGTCAATGGCGGCGAGCGCATCATCGAGCATTCTCACGATGACGTCCGGCGATTGCTTCACTTTCCGGGAGAAACCCTCGTTACGGTAAACGGTCTCACGGTAGCCGCTTGCTGCAAGTCCCAACTCCTGCAGCGTCTCGAATCGCTGCTCCGGGCTGGTCGGTTCTGTCCCGAGCAGGGGGCGGACGCTCTCGAGAGCGGACGCAGTATCCGCCAGCCACTCACTGACCTCTCGTGACAGGTCGACGGCCTCCGCTTCGGACGCGATCAATCCTTGCAGGAATCGAACGTAACGGCGCATGTAATAGAGGGTCACCATGCTCAGGCCGTGGCCGACCAGGGCATTGTTGGCATCGTTCCATTCGGGGCGTTGAGTGTTCATCCAGATCCCGCCACCGAGCACGAGGTTGCCGAGTTTGGCGAGCAGCGGGACCAGCAGCTTTTCGAGCAGGGTCACCTGGTAGACCTCACCATTGCCATCGAGGATCAGCTTGCCGTCTGCGCCGTTATCGGCGACGCGTTGCTCGATACGTTGGGCAAGCGCATGGTCGTATACCACGGTGTCCTTCGGATTGCCCAGCAGCTCTTCCAGGGGCTTGATGCGATAGGGAACATTCGCGAAGCTGAAAATGGGCTGGTGCAGGAGCTGTGCGAGCCGGGTCGGGTGAAATTGCTCCGACAGCTCGAGCAGCTTGAGCAGGTAGATGATCTGGTGGTCGCCCCAGTAACCGATATAGCTCCAGGGGTCCTCGGGATCCTCGATCTCCCAGTCGATACCTTGCTTGGTGATGCGATAGGGGTTGTAGCCGTCCATCGTCGATGCATTGACGAATTTCGCAATGACACTCTCGATGAACTCCGGGTAGCTGAATGTCAGCGCTTCCCAGTTCTGGAAAATGTCGCGCCAGTTGCCCTGGTAAGACAGCAACCGGTGTCCCGACTCGTCCTTCAGGCGGATGGCGAAGCGATTCCAGGGACGGCTCGGGTCGCCGTGGCGGCGGCCGAACGTTATCGGCAGGTATTCATAGCAGAGCCGCTCCAGCTGCGGGTCATTCTGCGAGCGAACCATGGAAGCGAGCTGGTTGAAGTCGAGGGTGGCCGGAAGGCTGTCCAGGAAGCCCTCATTGCGCGCATGAACCTTGTGGTTGAAATGGTGGACCGTCTGCGAGAAATCCCGCGCGGACAAGTTGTACTGGTCGTCGAAGATACCGCCGCGAAGAATGTTGAAGAGCACGTTTGCATAATGGTGTGTGGTGACTTCTTCCTGCGCCGAAACCTGGAAAGCGTCGCCGGCAGCCATGATGCGTGCGAGCTCGTCGTCGCACCTGTCGATAGACGCGTAGACGGAGTCCGCGATGTCCGGTTCATTGCGCAGCCTGTTTCGGAGTGCAACGACCCGGGTCTGCGACTGTTCCAGATCGGCAACGAGGCACCACTGCTGTGATTCGCCAGGTGGCACTTCGACGGTTGCGCCGACGAAATAGGCACCGCGAATGCCGCGCTTGTGCGTTTCCTGTTTAACGCGGGCGCCCCCGCGAAAGGCATCCAGTTGCTCCGACGACAGCAACACACGCGGTCCTTCGAGCCCGGTGACGAAGACCGTATTCGCCTTCAGTGATTCGCAAGGCTCGGCCCGGTCCGATATGCCCGAATACAACGTGAATACGCCGAGGCCCGTGGCCTCATCCAGTTCCGTCCACTTGTAGGCGTCCACCAGGTTACTGCTGTTGGTCTGGGCCAGAAGGGGCGTGCCGGCCGGTAGAATATTTTGCAGACCGTCGAGCACGTCTACCTGGGTGCGCTGCCTGCCGCTGTTTACGAGTTCGCACTGGCGTACGAAGCCGAACTGGTCGCTCGTCATCCACGTGTAGCGGAAGGCGAGCTTGAGGTCGTGGTTGGTCTCCTCGAAGCACAGCTTGTTGCCGAGCGTGTTCTTGTAAAGATGACGGCTCACCTCGAAAGGTGCATCGCAGTCGCGGTTGAACGGTTCCCAGACCTGCGACCGCCCGTCGGAGACAACCCGCAGCACGGTCTTGGGACCAGTGTGAGAAAGGCTCTCGTGGACCCGGTCGACCGGCACGTAGGGGAAAAGAGCCGTCTCGGGCGACACCCGTCCCGCAGTCAGCCCACCGGTGGACGATACGAACAGCCAGTGATCGGCGCTCGATATAACACTGATAAAAAACGGCGCCATGGCGTCGACGTGCCGAATGGCGTAGTAGCGTTCATCCCCGAATATCACGAATTCACCGGCAACGGAGTCCCCGGCCCTGTAACCTGCGCTTAACGCTCGTTCCATATTCTTATTCCGTATCCACGAGTTGCAGTTCACCGAAGAGCCCGGCGTCGATCCAGCCACGGTCCTTCGGTCCTTCGGGCACCGACTCCGAACCCACAAAGTTCTCACGCAGCTCACTGCCATCGTTGTCGCAGTAAGCGAGCATGAGACCCATAACCTTGCCGGCATGAAGAGTGACCGGTGCGTTATCGTTCGCACCGTCGACGTAGTCGTCGGTATAAATGTCGATGGCAAATTCCCACACGACCTTATTGCCAGCCTGCTTCCAGCGGCTCTCGACGTGGTGCGAGTAGTTGTGTGGCCGCTCGTCGGTGCCCATGTCGATCGCCTGGTTGTCGAGCGACATGTGATAGGCGAAGGCATTGTGGTTGTACTGGTGGTCGCCGCCCGAGTAATCCTCGTCGATGAAGATCTCGACGCAGTCATCGTCCCAGTACTGCACGAGCGGGTCGCGATGACTGTCAAAAAGGATGTCATCGACGACTTCCACGAGGACATAGAGCCGCTGTTCGCTCCACGCGACCTTGAAGCGTCCGCTGAAATCGTCCGCAGAGTACTCGGGTCCCAGCCATCGGTGGTTTATCTCGTGCCAATCGGCGGCCCGCCATACTGCGTCGTCAGCCACGCCATCGATGACGAGCGGCTCCGCGGACCGGGGTGCGAGATACCGGTTGCGGTCCTCGGAGTGCGTCGGCTCCGCCACTACCGGCGTTACGGCGTCGATCAGCACGCTGCCGCAAAGCAATGCCAAGAAAGGCGACTTGCGCAGCGTCACTGCAGCGTCCTCGCGACGGCAATGGTTCGGTCGACGAGATCGTCCAGGGGCAGTTCGGAGTAGCCGGCCAGGCTCACACCGACGCGGCCCTGCCAGGGCCGCGTCCAGGATTCGGGTATCGGCACGCCGGTCAGGCCTAGCAAACCGCCGACGGTCGCGCCGTTGCAGTCGGTATCCCAGCCGGCCGATACGGCGTTACCGATCGCCGCCGAAAAGTCGTCTTCGAATGAAAACAGGGCCCATACGACGAGGGCGAGGTTGTTCAGGGTGTGCACCGGCGACAGATCCTCGTACTCGTTGTGCAGGCGATCCACGGGGTCCGCGGTGCCGGCAAGCCCGCGACCGAAGAGCACGGCGGACGCAGCGGCGCTGTCGTGAGGAATAAAGCGCAGTGCAATATCGGTTGCCTCGGCCAGGTCCTGGCTCATCGGGATCGCGGCCCCGAGTGCGGCGACGAAAGCCGCTCCGTGGACGCCTTCGCCCCGGTGCGACAGCGCCGCGTCCCGGGTCGCAAGATCGGCCGCGAGCGCCGGGCGGCCCGGGCAAACCCAGCCGTAGAGATCGGCCCGAATCTGCGCGCCGATCCATTCGTTGAAGTCGTTGTCGGAGCAAAGGGCCAGGTCGAACCCGGGCGGCTCGCCGTTGACGAACTCGTCCGCCATGTTGTCCAGCAGCACCCGGTACGCCTGGCGCTCCGCCGTCCAGGTTGTACCTGCAGGGAGCAGCCGTAGCCAGGCGCGGGCGACGTCCTCGGTGCACATATCGGCGCCTCGGTCCTCGAGCAGCAGCAGTGCGAGCACCGTGTAGTTGATGTCATCGTCCGGTTCCGCGCGAGAAATGTGCCCGCGGCAGCACGCGCGCCCCAGCCCGGCGGCCAGCGTGCCTTCGATCAGCGGAACGTAATCGCGAAGTGGGAATGCACCGGCTTCGCGCAGGAACGATTCGAGACCACCTCGGCCCTGCTTGAAGGAAAGAACCTCGACCGGCTTGCCGAGCAGGCAGCCCGAAATTCGCCCCTGCCAGGCACCGCGAATACGCTCAGGTACGGTTGTATCCGCACCAAAAAATTTCTTGTCGTTGCCCCGAAACATGGTCTTTTTTTCTCTAAATCAGTAAGTTAGTTGTAAGAAGGTACACGTTGCACACAAACCAAATTACTGTTGACAGCGCTGTCAGCATGGATTATAAATGCAATCTGACAGCGTTGTCATATTTTTGCTACGACCGCTGTCGAGACAATTTTCGATTTCGAACGCGAAGCGTGCTGGTTCGGTGCGGCTTCAACCACAGACTTAAGCTGCGAGCAATTCAGGGGGTTCCAATGCAAAAGCCATCCTTCCACAAGACACCTTTGGCCACGGGAGTCGCGCTGGCGCTGGGTGCGGCGGTCGCATCGCCGGTTATGGCGCAGGAAGGCGCCGACGACGAGGTCATCGAGGAAATCGTCACAACCGGTATCCGTAGCAGTCTCATGACCTCGATGAATCGCAAGCGCAATTCAACGGGTGTCGTCGACGCGATTACTGCCGAGGAAATCGGTAAGTTCCCGGACCAGAACCTGGCCGAGGCGCTGCAGCGTATCACTGGCGTTTCAATTCAGCGTGTCAATAACGAAGGCACGCAGATCACGGTTCGCGGCATGGGGCCAGAGTTCAACCTGGTCACCCTGAACGGTCGCTCGATGCCGACCCAGGGGAGCCGCTCGTTCGACTTCGGTGATCTTGCCACGGAAAGCATCAGGGCCGTTGAGGTTTACAAGTCCGGCCGGGTGGATATCCCGTCGGGCGGCATTGGCGCGACAGTCAACATCGAGACTGCCCGCCCCCTGGACAGGGCCGGGTTCCGCAGCGTCATTAGTGCGAAGGCTGTACACGAGACGACGTCGAGCGACAGCTCCGTCGCTGGCCTGAGTGAATTCACGCCGGAGCTGGCCGCGCTCTTCAGCAACACCTTCGCCGACGATACTTTCGGCGTGCTGGTGTCCGCTTCGTACCAGGAACGCGATAACCGCGAGGAATTCGCCGACGTCGACTCCTGGATCCCGAACTACCCGGATGGCCTGAACGGCGGTATCGTCAACGACAACAACCAGCGCGCTGACGGCACCTTCTTCCACCCGCAGAACATCGGCTACGGCATAGCGGAAATCTCGCGTGAACGCACCAACGCGCAGCTCGTGCTGCAGTGGGCGCCGACCGATCGCATCACCACGACGCTCGACTACACCTACTCCGAGGTGGACTTCGAGAAGGATGCGAACAGCTTCGGCCTCTGGTTCCAGAACCCGAACGTCGAGTCGACAATCAATGAGCGTGGTACCGTCAGCGAGGTCGCGATGGACGGTGGTGACTACGCCATCAACGTTGCCCGCGATCATACGATCAAGGAGAACGACTCGCTGGGCCTGAACATCGACTGGCAGGCCACCGATACGCTGAACTTCACCCTGGACGTGCACGATTCGTCGTCGTCTCTCAAGGGCGCCGATCTCGGTGATGGTGTGCCGGGCAGCTCGTCGAACCTGATCATCGGCAACACGTTCTGCGACTGGTGTGGCGTGCCCACGGCCAGCATCGACGTCAAGTCGGCAGTCTACGGGGCAAGCGGAATTCCTTTGTGGGACGTCACGTTCCGCGAGTCCAATACCGGCGCTCCGCTCGCCGACCTGCGCGCCAGCGACATCGGCTCACTGTTCGGCCAGTCGTTCAACACCGACACCAAGAATGACATCACGCAGATGCAGCTTGGCGGTAGCTGGGACAACGACAGTGGCGGTGCGATCACCAGCATCGACTTCGGCGGCAGTTTCACGGACCAGGAATTCATCAGCCGCAATGCTTTCTCGGGACTGCTCCCGGCCGGCTTCTGGCTGACATCGGCGGAATACTGGCCCGATGACACCTTCCAGCTGGTTAGCTTCGATGGGTTGCTGAGCGACTTCTCGAACGGCGGCAGCTTTGCTTACGACCAGTACTACGTCGCCGACTTCGGCACGGTCGTTGATCTCTACGAGCAGGTTGGCGCAAACGACGCCGCACTTTCAGGCTGCTGCTACTGGCCGTCCTGGGGACCGGACTTCCAGGATCCTGCGGGACGTGGATTCTTCAATCCGGGTCCGCTGGGTAACGCCTCCGGCGCCGGCATCCAGGAAGAAATCCTGGCCGCCTACGTGCAGGTCAACTTCGAGGACGACTTCAACGGCCTGCCCATCAACGGCAGCTTCGGTGTGCGTTACGAGGATACCGAGACGACCTCTACCGGTGATGAAGTACGCGTAACGGCCGTGGTCTGGACCGGCGGCGACGAGTTCGCATCCGAGTTCGGCGATCCCACTTTCGTGACCCGCAAGGGCAGCAACAGTGTCTGGCTGCCGAGCCTCAACATCAACATGGAGGTTGCGGAGAACATGATCGCCCGCTTCGGCTACAGCCGCACGCTGGCGCGCCCGGATATCGGTGCCCTGAGCCCGGTCATCAGCTTCGTCGCCAACCCGAAGATCGACAACCGCCTCGCAACGGCCGGCAACCCCGACCTGGTGCCCTACCTGTCCGATAACCTGGACCTCTCGTTCGAGTGGTACTACGGCGAAGGCAGCTACGCGTCGGTCACGCACTTCCGCAAGCGCGTCGATAACTTCCTGGTTACGACCACGACTCCGGGAGTTAGCTTCGAGGACCTGGGCCTGGACGTTCCCGATCCCTACTTCGGCGCACAGGCGGAGCTCGCGCGTCAGCAGCTCACGGACGAGGGCATCCCGACGTCGAACGCGAACGTGTTCGCCCGCATCAACGAGAACATCGGTGCGCCGGTTGGCACGCCGGTCCGGGCCGAAGCAGGCGATCCGCCGGTTGAATGGAACGTCTCACAGACGACGAACGCGCGGGTTGGCAACCTCTGGGGTTGGGAGTTCCAGGTGCAGCACATGTGGGACATGGGCTTCGGCATCCAGGCGAACCTGACGACGGTCAGCGGTGACGTCGATGCGGATCGCGACGTGGTCAACGAGCAGTTCGCGCTGCCGGGCCTCAGCGACTCCGCGAACCTGATCGCGTTCTACGAGAACGACTGGATGTCGGCTCGTGTCGCGTGGAACTGGCGTGATGAGTACCTCCTGACCTTCGATCGTTTCGATGCGCCGGTCTACTTCGAGGAGTACCAGCAGGTTGACCTGAACTTCACGTGGTATGCGACCGATAACCTGGACGTGTTCTTCGAGGCGCTCAACGTCACCGAGGAGACCATTCGCCAGTACATTCGTTACGAAGAGCAGTTCGACTTCGGTGCCCAGTACGGCGCGCGTTACAACATCGGAGCGCGTTACAGCTTTGACTAGGCACGAATAGTCGTTAAATTAAAGCCGCTGCCCCGCAGCGGCTTTTTTTTCTCTGAAGGCCACGGACATGAATGACAGCATCGACCGGATCGTGATCGTCGGCGGCGGCAGCGCCGGCTGGTTGAGTGCGGGGTTACTTGCGAGCGAGCACCTGGCGCGCTCCGGCCAAGATGTCCACGTTACGCTCATAGAGTCGCCGGACGTAAAGACTATCGGCGTGGGTGAGGGAACGTGGCCAACGATGCGCTCGACGCTGCAGAAGATCGGGCTGTCGGAAACGGAGTTCCTGACCGAGTGCTCCGCGTCGTTCAAGCAGGGCACGAAATTCGTCGGCTGGGTGACGGGCGACGAAGACGATTCGTACTATCACCCGTTCACGGTGCCCGCCGGATACGCGAGCCTCAACCTCGTGCCTTTCTGGCAAGGACAAAGGGACAGTGTCTCGTTCGTCGATGCCGTCAGCGTCCAGGGGCGGGTCTGCGACAGGGACCTCGCGCCCAAGCAAGAGACGACACCGGAGTATGCCGCGGTCGTCAATTACGCCTACCACCTCGATGCCGGCAAATTTGCGGAGCTGCTCCAAAGGCACTGCACGGAACGCCTCGGTGTCCGGCACATACGCGATCACGTAACTGCGATAAACGGTGAACCTGACGGCGACATAGAGTCACTGTCGACGGCCAGTAGCGGCGAGCTAGAGGGAGACCTGTTCATCGATTGCACCGGCATGGCGTCGATGCTCCTGGGTAAGCATTATGGTGTCGCGTACAGGGAGAGGAGCAACGTTCTCTTTAACGACTCCGCGCTTGCTTTACAGGTGCCTTACGCCGATCAGAGCGGGCCGGTCCTTTCGCAGACACTGTCGACGGCACAGTCGGCGGGCTGGATCTGGGATATCGGGCTTACGACGCGCCGCGGTATCGGCTACACGTATTCGAGCGATCACACGACTGACGAGGCGGCGGAAAAAGAACTGCGTGCGTATGTCGAGGTTTTGCAAGGCGTGAACGCGGACTCGCTTGAGCCGCGCAAGATCTCGTTCCGTCCGGGCCACCGCGAGAAATTCTGGCACCGTAATTGTGTCGCGGTCGGCATGGCGTCCGGATTCCTCGAACCGCTGGAAGCCAGCGCGCTGGTGATGGTCGAATTGGCCGGCAAGATGATCAGTGAGGAATTGCCGACCTCACGCTCGGTCATGGACATCGTCGCAAAGCGGTACAATGATGTGTTCCTGTACCGCTGGGACCGCATCATCGACTTCCTGAAACTGCACTACGTACTCAGCAAGCGGTCGGACAGCCAGTATTGGATCGACAACCGCAAACCGGAGACGATTCCGGAAAGCCTGCATGAGCTGCTGAAACTATGGCGATATCAGCCTCCCTGGCACAACGATTTCTCTCAACGCGAAGAAATCTTCTCGTCGGCGAGCTACCAGTACGTGTTGTACGGTATGGGTTTCGAAACGGCAGCAAGGGGTAGCGCGCCGGATTCCCGCGTTGCCGGAGAGGCCAGGCGGCTGTTCGCAGAAAACAGCCAGATGGCGAACAAGGTCGTCGCCAACCTGCCGGGTAACCGGGAGCTTTTGACGCAGATCACCCAAGGGCGATAGCAGTGGGGACGGAGTAATGACCAGGCATGTACTGCTCGACAACGTGACCCACAAGGACCTCCGGGTCGTCCGGGACTACGCGAAGGTCCCGGGCTACGATGTCAATGTCGCGCGCGTGTTTCCATCGGAATTCATCCAGCTGCAGGCGGAGTACCCACTGTTCTTCATCAGGAACAAGGAACAGGGTGGCTTCGAACCCGTCGCCCTGCTCGGTTTCGCCGACAAGGAGAACCTGTTCCTGGACGAAAACGGTTGGAACGCGGGCTACGTACCGCTGTCGATCGAGCGGCAGCCATTCCTGATCGGCTTCCAGGAGCAGGTCGTCGACGGCGTCCCGACCGAAGCACCGGTCGTCCACATCGATCTCGATCATCCGGCGGTCAGTGACACCGAAGGAGAACGGGTGTTCCTGCCGCACGGCGGGGAGAGCCCGTTGCTCGAGCGAATCTCTTCGGTCTTGATGACCATCCACCAGGGACATGCCGCCGCCAAGTCGCTGTCCGAAATGCTGGTTGGCCTGGAACTCATCGAGTCACTGACGCTGGGCGTGGAGTTGAAGGACGGTTCGAAGCAGAGCCTCGAGGCCCTCTATACAATCAATGAGGACAAGCTGCAGAACCTGAATGCGAGCGCCCTGGAGGCGCTGCACCGGAATGGTCATCTGCGCGATGTTTACATGATGCTCGCCTCGCTCCCGAACGTCTCGAGGCTCATCGAGAGAAAGAACCGGCGGCTGCCGGACTGAACCGGGGCCGGTGTTATCCGTCAGCCGAAAAATTCGCGAAATCAGCGGCGTGCGCGCCGACGAAGTCCTCGAACACGTACGCGAGGCGAAAGAGCCCGTCGTATTCAGGGGCCTCGTTTCGGACTGGCCGCTGGTGCAGCAGAGCCGGGTTTCGGGCCGCGAGGCCGACAGCTACCTGAGAGACGCCTACGACGGTTCCCCGGTAACCGCATTTATCAGCGAGGCGGGTGCCGCCGGGCGCATTTTTTACACGGACGGGCTCGAGGACACCAACTTCCGACAACTAAAGACCGACCTCGGCTGGGTACTGGACAAGATCCGCGAACACGAAGCCGACCCGGATGCGCCGGTCGTCTACATGGGCTCGATGGCACTGGCTTACTGCCTGCCAGGAATCCGCGAGGCGAACAGCCTCGAACTCGACGGGTTGGAAGCCACCGTGCGGATCTGGATCGGCAATCGCTCCCGCGTCGCCGCGCACTATGATGTTCCCGAGAATATCGCCTGCGTGTGCGCCGGTACCCGCCGCTTCACGCTGTTCCCGCCCGACCAGCTGGAGAATCTCTACGTGGGCCCAATCGATTTCACCCCGGCGGGGCAGTCGATCAGCCTCGTCGACTTCAACGATCCTGATCTCGACAGGCACCCGCGTTTCGCAGAGGCGCTGGAATATGCGCAGGCGAGCGACCTCGAGCCCGGCGACGCCATCTACATACCGAGCATGTGGTGGCACCATGTCGAAGGGCTCGATAATCTCAACATCCTGATCAACCACTGGTGGCGAACTTGCCCGAACCACATGGGCGCGCCGCAGGACGCGCTGTTGCATGCCATCCTGAGCATTCGCGATCTGCCCGACGAACAGCGCGAGGCCTGGCGAGGGATTTTCGATCACTACGTGTTCCATGCGGACGAGGCGTCCGTGGAACACATCCCGGACGGCCGTCGCGGCGTACTGGGTGAACTCGACGAGGACGCGGCGCGGAAGCTGCGCGCAGCCCTGCGTAACAACCTGAACCGGTAAGAGGTGCGCGATGATACCGTTCAACAGAGTCGTAATCGTCGGCGGCGGTACCGCAGGCTGGATGGCTGCGGCCGCGCTGTCGAAGACGTTCCGAGAGAAGATCAGCGTTGAGCTGATCGAGTCCGAAGTGATCGGCACCGTCGGCGTCGGCGAGGCCACGATACCCAACATCAAGAACTTCCACCTGCTGCTGGAACTCGACGAGGCCGAATTCCTGCGTTCCGTCCACGGCACGTTCAAGCTCGGTATCGAGTTCGTGAACTGGGACAATCTCGGCGATCGCTATTTCCACCCGTTCGGGCCGCCAGGCGTCGAATCCTGGGCGGCGCAGTTTCACCATTACTGGCTGCGCGGCAAAGAGCAGGGTGAGAGCGCGGGTTACGGCGAGTTCAGCGTCGAGACGTCGATGGCAAAGGCGGGCCGGTTCGGCATGAACGGCGACCGCAAGCCCAATTATGCGTATCACTTCGATGCCGGTCTGTACGCGCGCCTGCTGCGAGGGTTCAGCGAAAACCTGGGCGTGCAGCGTATCGAGGGCAAGGTCGTCGCGGTGCAGACTCATCCCGAGTCCGGCCTCATCGAATCCGTGACGCTCGAGTCCGGCCAGGTCGTGGGCGGTGACCTGTTCATCGACTGCACCGGCTTCCGCGGCCTGCTGATCGAGCAGGAGCTGAAAACGGGCTGGGAGGACTGGTCGCACTGGCTGCGCAACGACAGCGCCGTCGCGGTGCAGACCGAATCGGTGTCGTCGCTTGCGCCGTACACGCGGTCGACGGCGCGCTCCGCCGGCTGGCAATGGAAGATCCCGCTGCAGCACCGTGTCGGTAATGGCCTCGTCTACAGCAGCGGCTACATGCCCGACGAGGAGGCAACCCGGAGCCTGCTGGACAACGTCGATGGCAAGACGGTCAACGAGCCCCGGGTCATCAAGTTCCGGACCGGGCGGCGCCTGAAGCAATGGAACAGGAACTGCGTGGCCCTCGGCCTGTCGAGCGGTTTTCTCGAGCCGCTCGAATCGACGAGTATCCATCTCATCCAGAACGGCATCATCCGCCTGATCAAGCTGTTCCCGTTCCGGGGTATCGACCAGGCGGCGGTCGACCAGTACAACGAGGAGATCAGGACCGAGATCGAGTTCATCCGCGATTTCATCATCCTGCATTACCATCTGACGCACCGCGCCGACTCGCCGTACTGGAACGACTGCCGCACGATGCAGGTACCGGACACCCTGCTCCACAAGGTCAGTCTCTTCGCAAGCAGCGGTCTGATCGCGCAGCATCCGTACGACCTGTTTGCCGATCAGTCGTGGGCGGCGGTCATGCTCGGGCAGGGCATAGAGCCGCAGGGCTACCATCCCGTGGTCGAGATGGCCAGCGACGACGAACTCAGGAAGTTCCTCGCCCGCATCCGGGCGTCCGTGCGCCAGATCGTGGACCTCCAGCCGATGCATCGCGACTACGTTGCCGGCTACTGCAGCATGCAGGAGACCGATGCTTAGCCGACCGGGGGCGGCGATGGTCATGGTCCTGCTCGCCATCGCCCAGGTGGCGGCGGCAAATTCCGGCGATGTCGTCTGGGCCGTAAACGTCGGTGGTTCGGCTTACGAGGCAAGCGACGGCACGTCTTACCTCGCCGAGACTTCCGTAAAGGGGGGCAAGGTCGGCACGATCGAGGCGGCGAAGGGGTCTCAGGACGCGCCTCTGTATCAGAGCTACAGGGAGGGCGACATTCGCATCGATCATCCGATCGCGAACGGCACCTACGACATCACCTTCCATTTTGCAGAGCCACAGACCGTCGAGCGGGACCAGCGCGTGTTCGCAACCTTCGCCGAGGGACGCAGGGTTATCGAGGACCTCGACGTCATGCTGTTCCGCGACGGTAAGGTCCACTCGGCGCTCACGGTCACGGTGCCCGGTGTCGCCATCACCGACGGGGAACTGAACATTTACTTCGAAGCATCCGCGATGCAGCCGGTCCTGAGCGCCCTGCGAGTACGCCGCGAGAGCGTGCGCGATGATTCATGGGCAATCGTCTGGCAGGACGAATTCGACGGCCCGGAACTCGATGATTCGAAATGGAGTTACCGGGTCTGGGAGCCGCGCAGGGTAAACGACGAGGACCAGGCCTACACGGCTAGGTCGAAGAACGTGCGGATCGAGGACGGGCACCTGGTGATCGAGGCCCACCGCGAGGAATACGACGGCGCTCGGTACACGTCCGGCCGCATTCACACGAGCGGCAAGGCGGATTTCCTGTACGGTCGCATCGAGGCCAGGGCGAAGCTGCCGCGGGGCCAGGGAACCTGGCCCGCCATCTGGATGTTGCCGAGCGATCCGATGGCCTATGCGACAACGTGCTCCAATGACGCCGACTGGCAGGGGTCCGACGATTGCGACGCCTGGCCGAACTCGGGAGAGATCGACATCATGGAACACGTCGGCTACCAGATGAACCATATCCACGGCACTGTGCACACGCGGGCTTACTACTGGCGGATGTGGGAGCAGCGCAAGGGGCGCATCCTGATTGACGATGCCGCAGACGCCTTTCACGTGTACGCGCTGGAATGGTCGCCGGAGAGGATCGATGTCTTCGTCGACGACTCGCTCTACTTCACCTACGTGAATGAGCACAAGAGCTGGCGGGAGTGGCCGTTCGACCGGCCGTTCCACCTGGTCCTGAATATCGCGGTCGGCGGCGCCTGGGGTCGCTCCGGGGGTCCCATCGACGATTCGATGCTTCCACAGCGTATGCTGGTCGACTACGTGCGCGTCTACAGCAGGGCGGCAAGCGACTGACCGGAGTAGCCGCGGTCAGGTCTGGCAGTGCTTGCAGTAATAGGTCGCGCGCTGCCCCTGCACGATCGCGGTCACCGGGCGGTCGCAGCGGTGGCAGGGTTCGTTCTCCCGGCCGTAAACGTCGAGTTCCTGCTGGAACCAGCCGGCCTCGCCGAAGCCGCCGTAGTAATCCCGTAGCGTCGTCCCGCCGGCGCGGATCGCCCGTTCGAGCACGCCGCGAATTGCATTCGCGAGCACGTCGTAGCGCGGCAGCGCGATTCGGCCCACGGCGCGCTTCGGGTTGATGCGGGCGAGGAACAGCGACTCGCTCGCGTAGATGTTGCCGACTCCGACCACGATGTTAGCGTTCATGATGAACTGCTTGACGGCCACCCGGCGGCCGCGGGACTTGCGCCACAGGTACTCGCCGCCGAACTCGTCGCCGAGCGGTTCGGGGCCGAGGTCCTTGAGCAACCAGTGAGTAGCCGGGTCTTCGCTGAAGTGCAGCGAACCGAAGCGCCGCGGGTCGCGCAGCCGCAGGGCGTGCCCGGAGGCGAGGCCGATGTCCACGTGGTCGTGGATGCCGGCCGGCGTATCGTGCGGCACGATACTGACGTGGCCCGACATGCCGAGGTGCAGGATGGCCGTGCCGCCGGTTGTATTGATCAGCAGATACTTGGCGCGCCGATCCACGGAGGTGATCGTCTGCCCCGACAGGTGCTCGTCCACATCCTCGCTGACGGGCCATCGCAGCCGCCGCTCGCGAATCGCGACATCGACGATTCTCTGGCCAACGAGGTGCGGCTCGATTCCGCGGCGGCTGGTTTCGACTTCGGGGAGTTCCGGCATACGGCTAGAGTGCCAACAAACCCGGACACAAAAAAGCCCGCCGGTGCAGTACACCGGCAGGCTTCCTCTCAAGAGCCCAAGCGCGGGCTGTCAGGGAGTAGTTACCACGACCTCGCTTGCCTGGAAGCAGCCTTCAACGCCGTCCGTGCTGAGCACGCCGTACGCGTCTGCAGGTCGCCCGGCCACCAGATCCGAGAATGTGCCCTCCATAATTCCAGAGCCGTCGCTCTTGACGAGGGTTATGACACCCTCATCGATAAGTTGTACACAGATATCGCCGCCCGTGGTTGTGAGCACAAAACCGGGATTATCTATTGGATCGGCAATCGTACCGCTCAGCAGCTGAAGTTCGTCGCCAGAGTCAAGAACAATCAACGCCGCGCGAAACACTTCGGGATCGCCGAAGACACCCTCGACTTCGAGGCCCTGACCAACCTGCAACGCGCTAGAGTCCAGTTCCGCGCCATCGGGACCGAATATCTTCGTGAATCCTGTCTGCAGTTCGACGGTGATCTCGACGCCATCGCTATCGATCAGTAGGAACAGGCTGTCACCTTCCGGAGCGGCGGTTACGATCCCCTTGATCTGCCGGGCATCGCCTTTCTCAACGATGATCGCTTCAACGCCGGGGATACCGTCGCCGTCCACGTCAATGTATGCGCCTATGACCACTAGCGGGTCGCCAACCTCGAATGTCGCGTCGGTCGCCGGGTCAATTGGAGTGCCATCGACATCGAATACGCGCGCATCGTCTGCCAGGGTTACCTCGACGCAGGCATCCATATTGGTCATCGCGCAGAGCACCAATGCGCCTGTTTCGGTGTCAATATCGTCAACCCGGCCTTCGATCCGCACGAGTTCGTTCGGCAAGCCGCCCAGCTTGAATTCAACGCGAACGACCGGCCGCACGCGGTACTTGCCATTTCCGGTCTGTACGGCATGGATGGACTTGTCGGCATCCATGTCGACATGCGCGACGAGCGTACGGCCAGGTATTACTTCGATGCCGCCGGGCTCTAGCAGATCGATCCTTCCGTTTGCCGGTGGTCGCGGATAATGGGCGTCGCCCTGCTTATCGATTATCTGGAAATTCTCGATCTGTAGCCGCAGTTTCGTGTACGTGCCGGCAGCAACTTCGCCGAGCGCAATAGGCTGGCTGTAATTTTCGAGGTCGAGCAGGTTGACGCGCGTGTTGCCGTTGTAGATGGTCTGCTGGCCCTGGTCCCCGATCAACGTTGCCTCGACGACGTCGAAATTGATCTCTTTGATATCGTCGGTTGGCATGTCCGTCAGCAGGAGCGCAACGGTGCCGGTCGAGGGCAGGGGCGCCGTGTCAGACGCGTCGCTGCCGCCTCCACAGGCAGCGAGCACGCCCGCAAATGCCAGCAGGGCAAGCGTCGTTCGGATTCGGTAGTAGATGGTTGTGTCGCTCACAGTCAATTCCTCCATTTTCGCCGTCGAGAGGGCGAGGTCGGGTATTCAAAATCAGGCGGAGGAGCCGCAACACTAGCATCTCTGGTGCATCGCGCAACTGTCTCAAAACACCGACAGGTAACATAAGATGGACGCGTCGTTGACAGGCAAAAAAATACCCGCGGCGCTGCGCGGGTATCTTCGAAACTGGTTCAGTGACGCCGGGTCGCTTACTTGATCTTCGATTCCTTGTAGATCACGTGCTTGCGGATCGTCGGGTCGTACTTCTTCGTCTCGAGCTTCTCCGGATGGAGCTTCTTGTTCTTGGTGGCCGTGTAGTAGTGGCCGGTACCGGCACTCGAAACGAGCTTGATCTTTTCGCGATTACCTTTTGCCATGGTTCGGTCCTCCGCCGGGTCAGACGTGCTGGCCCTGGGCACGCAGGTCGGCTACGACCTTGTCGATACCGTGCTTGTCGATGATGCGCAGGCCCTTGTGCGAAACGCGCAGGCGCACGAAACGCTTCTCGGACTCGAGCCAGAAGCGCTTGCTCTGCAGGTTCGGCAGGAAGCGGCGACGCGTCTTGTTGTGAGCGTGGGAGACGTTATTTCCGGTTTGCGGCCGTTTCCCGGTCACCTGGCACACTTTGGACATGACTAAGTCCTTGATTTAACAATTTATTGATACACAATACGCCCGCGACGGCGGGCGACGAGCGGGCCTTTATACCAGCCCCGGAGGGGCAATTCAAGCGCCCCGAGCGGCTTCTCGCGGTGCCGTCAGAGCAGCCCCCGGCTGGCCAGCGAAGTGGCGCCGGCATCGCCGATGATCAAGTGGTCGAGCAGACGGATGTCGACGAGTTCGAGGGCCGATTTCAGGCGCCGCGTTATGCGCTCGTCCGCCTGGCTGGGCTCCGCGACCCCGGACGGGTGATTATGCGCGAGGATGACGGCGGCGGCATTGACCGACAGCGCCTCCTTGACGACCTCCCGCGGATACACGCTGGTGCCGTCGATGGTGCCGCGAAACAGCTCATCGAAGCGCAGCACGCGGTGGCGATTGTCGAGAAACAGGCAGCAGAAGTACTCGTGCGGCAGGTGCCGCAGTTTCGACAGCAGGAACGCCTCCGTATCCGCCGGGCTTTGGATGCGGGTGCCAGCGGGCAGCGACTGCTCGAAATAGCGGCGCGCGAGTAATGGTAAGGCCCGGATCATGGCAAGCCGTGCAGCGCCCACCCCTTCCTCCGCGAGGATCGCGGCGCTGTCGGCATCCAGCAACTGGCGCAGGGAACCGAAACGTATGAGCAGCCGGTCAGCGAGACCCGGAACGTCCCGCCCGTTGCAGCGGGTACGCAGCAGCACGCCGAGCAATTCGGCGTCGCCCGGCTCGCGAATACCGGCGCTGTCGATGTCCCCCATGAACGATCCCTGTCTCGTGTTCCCCGTGTAGACCGATTAGTGCCTTTTCGGCCTATCGATACAAGCAATCAATCTCGGCCGGAGCGCTCATTTCTCTGGAAATCCCGCCGAGTGAGAGGCTAAGCTGGACGGATGAACATCGTACTCGGCATCAGCGGCGGCATCGCCGCCTACAAGACACCGGAACTCGTGCGCCGGCTGCGCGAGCGCGGCGCCGACGTGCAGATCGTGATGACGGCCTCGGCCGAGGAATTCGTGACGGCGACGTCGTTGCAGGCGGTTTCCGGGCGGCCGATTCGCACGAATCTCTGGGACAAGGAAGCGGAAGCGTCGATGAGCCACATCGAGCTGGCGCGCTGGGCCGATCTCGTGCTCATCGCGCCGGCGACCGCGGAGATCATGGCGCGGCTGGCCGGCGGCGGCGCCCCGGATCTCCTGGCGACGCTGTGTCTCGCCACCGAGGCACCGATCGCGATCGCGCCGGCGATGAACAAGGTGATGTGGGCAAACCCGGCTGTACAGGCGAATCGCAAGACGCTCGAGGAGCGGGGAATGAAGATTCTCGGTCCGGATACCGGTTCACAGGCGTGCGGCGAAACGGGCGCAGGTCGCATGCTGGAGCCGGACGCGATCGCCGATGCGGTCTTGAGCCCGGAACTTGCTGGGGCAGTCGTGGATGGCGTGCTGGCCGGCAGGACCGTGCTGGTCACCGCGGGACCGACGCGCGAGCCGATCGACCCGGTGCGCTACATCACCAATCGCAGCTCGGGCAAGATGGGTTACGCGATCGCCGCGGCCGCGCATGCCCTGGGTGCCCGGGTGATCCTGGTGAGCGGTCCCGTCTCGTTGCCCGAGCCGCGCGGCGCGGACGTCGTGCGCGTCGAAACGGCTGACGAAATGCATGCGGCAACGCACGAGCGGATTGCGGAAGCCGACATCTTCATCGCTGCGGCGGCCGTGTCCGACTACCGGCCGGCCGAGATGTCGGCGCAGAAGATCAAGAAGACGAGGGACACGATGACGCTCGAGCTCGTTCGTTCGCCCGACATCCTCGCGTCGGTGGCCGCGTTGCAGGATGCGCCGTTCACGGTCGGTTTCGCAGCGGAAACCGAGAATGTCCGCGACTACGCGCTCGCCAAGCTCGGCAACAAGAAGCTCGACATGATCGTGGCTAATCGTGTTGGCGCAGATTGCGGTTTCGACTACGACGAGAATGCCGCGGAAATACTCTGGCACGATGGTGAAAAGGCATTCGTGAAAATGCCCAAGACCGAGCTGGCAGCCCGGCTCATGGGCGTCATCGCTGCACGTTTTCTCGAGGTGCATGGCGTTGACGCGCAGCCCGCGCTGTCCATCGTTTCCACCAAGGAGTGACGGGGAAAAGACTTGCGACTGATTGAACTCAAGATCCTAGACTCGCGCGTTGGGGATTCAATTCCACTGCCGCACTATGCGACAGACGGGTCTGCAGGGCTCGATATGCGTGCCTGTATCGACGATCCCGTAACCGTCGAGCCCGGTGCGACCGAACTTATTCCGACCGGGCTCGCAATTCATATCGGGGATCCCGGGCTAGCGGCGGTCCTGCTGCCACGCTCCGGGCTCGGCCACAAGCACGGCCTGGTACTCGGCAATCTCACCGGGCTGATCGATTCGGATTACCAGGGGCAGGTATTCATCTCCTGCTGGAATCGAGGCTCGACGCCTTACGAGGTCAAGCCGGGAGAACGCATCGCCCAGATGGTGTTCGTACCCGTAGCGCAGGTTCGTTTCGAGGTCGTCGAGGAATTCGCCGACAGCGATCGTGGGGACGGGGGCTTCGGGCACTCAGGCACGGCCTGAGGTTCTTCGGTCAGTCGAGGCCCTTCAGCGACTTGAAGCGGTTGATGTTGCCTTCGAACAGGGTAACCATCTGCTGCTCTTCTTGCTTGAACTTGAGCAGGTTTTCCTGGTGGCGCGCAATCGTCGCCTCTGTTTCGTTGATATCGGCGACGAGGTCATCGCTGATCAGCGGCGCATCCGGATCTTCGCTGTAGGGCCGGTACCTTGACGCTTCCTGCTGCAGCTTCTCCAGCCGGCGGTCGAGATTACGCAGGTACAGCTCGGTGACACGCGACTGCGCCTGGAACAGCTCGATGCGGCGGTCGCGGTGCATGATGATCTCTTCGACGGACAGGTAGGTCGCGAGCAGCGCCTTGTCGGCACGAAGCTGCAGCTCCTTCTGCATCGCGAGTTCCTTGGCTTTCGCTTCGGCCGCGAGCTGCTCTTCGGTCTTGCGGCCCTCGAGATGTTCGACCGTTACGGCATGTTCATTGAGCACCTGCTTCGGTAGCTCCGAGGCCTCGGGAGGGATGCTGTCGCCATAGTGGATCTGACCGTCCTTGTCGACCCAGCGGTACACGCGTTCGTGTTCGTCGGCGAATGCCGTCGACGATATGGCCGCGATAAGGAGGCCCGTGGTTACAGCGGTCTTAAACATACGCCCAAATATGCCATGACGACGGCTTCGGAATTGCGACACAGTTCGCTTTTCCGAGCTTAGTACCGGGCATGCATTCTGTAAACTCGCGCTCCAACACGCCCGTCAGACACATTCAGGCGTTGACTCCGTATCGGCGTCGATATTCGACGACCGGGCTGATGAATTCGGCATATTCCCTCGATTCCTCGAGTGCCTCGATGAGGTCGTCGAGCCCGATGATGTTGATGACGGAAAGGCCGAGCGACGACTTCAGTTCCTGCACCGCGGACAGCGTGCCCTGGCCACGCTCCTGCCGGTCCAGCGAGATCGCGAGACCCGCAACGGCAGCCCCCCTCGACCGGATGATGTCGCAGGCCTCACGCACGGCGGTGCCGGCCGTGATCACGTCGTCGACGATAAGGACACGTCCGCTGGGCGGAGCGCCGACGATGCTGCCGCCTTCGCCGTGCGCTTTTGCCTCCTTGCGGTTGTAGCACCAGGGCACGTCGATGTCGTGCTGCTCGGCGAGCGCCGCCGCCGTCAGCGCCACCAGCGGGATGCCCTTGTAAGCGGGCCCGAAGAGGACGTCGAAGGCGACCCCCGAGTCCGCAATCGCAGCGGCATAGAAGCGGCCGATCCGGGCGGCGGCGTAGCCGGTGTTGAAAAGCCCGGCATTGAAGAAATACGGGCTGACGCGCCCCGACTTCAGCGTAAACTCGCCGAACTTCAACACGCCGAGTTCCAGCGCAAGCGCTATGAATTCCTTCTTGTAAACCCGCATTCGCTCCGTCCCGCTCCATGCTTCTGTATCATGGCCGCCTCCGGCCGCGACGTCGCGGAGTATGCCACATCATTTCAGACGAGAAGGAGGGACGGTTTGTTCCGTGTTATCAGCCTGAACGCGAACGGCATTCGCGCGGCCGCGCGCAAGGGGTTTTTCGACTGGCTGGCAGGGCAGGATGCCGACGTCGTCTGCATCCAGGAAACCAAGGCGCAGGTCCACCAGCTCACCGACGAGTGCTTCTCGCCCGCCGGGTACCACTGCTACTACGAGGACGCCGTCAAGAAAGGCTACAGCGGCGTTGCGATCTACAGCCGGCACAAGCCGAAGAAAGTGCTGCGCGGCTACGGTGACGAGGAGTTCGACGCCGAAGGCCGATACCTCGAGGTACAGCTCGGCGGCATCAGTGTCGTGTCGTTGTACCTGCCTTCCGGGTCGTCGGGCGAGGAGCGGCAGGAAGCCAAGTACCGCTGCATGGGATCCTTTACCGAGCAACTGAAGAAGCTGCAGCGCCGGCGCTCGGAATACGTGATCTGCGGCGACTGGAACATCGTGCACAAGGAAGAGGACATCACGAACTGGAAGTCCAACCAGAAGACCTCCGGCTGCCTGCCCGAGGAACGCGCCTGGCTCGACAAGGTGTTCGGTGAGTATCGCTGGGTGGACGCGTTCCGGACGCTCGACCAGGAACCGGAGCAATACACCTGGTGGTCGAATCGCGGCCGCGCCTGGGAGAAGAACGTCGGCTGGCGCATCGATTACCATGTCGTCACGCCGGGCCTGAAAGACCGCGTGTTGCGCACCGAGATCTACAAGGAGCAGCGCTTCTCCGACCACGCGCCGCTCATCATGGACTACGACTGGCACGATGTCGGCTGAGGAGAGCATCGGGCGCCGCGGGGCATCTCCGGGGTATCGCTACTACCTGCAGCGGCCGGTAATCGTGATGTTCCTGCTCGGATTCTCCGCAGGCCTGCCGTTTCTCCTCGTTTATTCGACGCTGTCGGCCTGGCTCAAAGATGCGGGGCTGCAGATGAGTACCATCAGCACCTTTGCCTGGCTCGGTTTTGCGTACAGCCTGAAGTTCCTCTGGGCGCCGTTCATCGATTCGCTGCCCGTGCCGGTGCTGACGCGGCTCATGGGCCGCCGCCGCAGCTGGATGTTGCTGGCGCAGGTGGCGATCGGCTGCGCACTGCTGTTCATGGCGAAGACGGATCCCGCGCAGGCGATCGGCGTGTTCGCAGCGGTTGCGCTGGCTGTCGCGTTCGCATCCGCGACGCAGGACATCGTTATCGACGCGTACCGCATCGAGAGCGCCGAGATGAGGTTGCAGGGCGTGCTCGCGGCGTCGTACCAGTACGGTTACCGGCTGGCGCTGCTCGTCGCGGGCGCCGGCGCGCTGTATATCGCGGAGTTCGGTTCGTGGAAACTCGCCTACACGGCGATGTCGGCCTGCATGCTGGTCGGTATCGCCACGACACTCTGGTGCCGTGAACCCGATGTCGCAAGTGCCGTGCGCTCCTACAGCGGGCTGAGCATGGCGGAACGCATCACGCACTGGGCGAAACCCGCGATCGTCGATCCGCTGGTCGATTTCTTCAGCCGCTTCGGCCGCTTCGCGTCCGTCGTCATCCTGTTCATCGTGTTCTACCGTCTCAGTGACTACGTGCTCGGCATCCTGGCAAACCCGTTCTACCTGGACATCGGCTTCAGCAAGGCGGAGATTGCCAGCGTCGCCAAGATCTACGGAGTCGTCGTGTCGCTGGTCGGCGCTGGCGCCGGCGGCTGGGCCGTCGTCAGGTTCGGCATCGCCCGCTGCCTCATCGTGGCCACGGTGCTGATCGCGAGCACCAACCTGTTCTTCGCGATGATGGTTTACGTCGGTGCAGAGATCTGGATGCTCACCGTGACGATCAGCGCCGACAACTTCGCGATGGGTTTCGGCGGCACCGTGCTGATCGCCTACCTGTCGAGCCTCGTCAACCAGTCGTTCACGGCGACGCAGTACGCGCTCATGAGTTCGCTGATGAGCATTCTCGGCAAGTTCACGGCCGGCTATTCGGGCAACGTTCAGGAGGCGATCGGCTGGACGGGCTTTTTCCTCTACGCCGCGGCGCTCGGCGTGCCGGCGATCCTGCTGTCGATGCTGGTGGCGAAGCACCACGATCGCCTGGTGGGTTCCGATGGCAATGCGTGAGGTAAGGGTCGGCGTGCTCGCCGAGCTGGACGACCCCGGCTGCCGCGAATTCACGATAGGGGACGGCGACTGGCCGTTCACGGGATTTGTTGTGAGGCAGGGCGACGATGTCCATGCCTACCAGAACTACTGCATGCACGTCGGTCACCCGCTGAACTGGGCGCCAGACAGATTCCTGACGAAGGACAGGTCGGCGATCATCTGCGCGTCGCACGGCGCGCTCTACGACATCCGGAGCGGAGAGTGTTTCGCGGGGCCCTGCCGGGGCAAGTCGCTGCGCAGGGTTGCCGTGGAGGTTCGCGACGGCGTCGTCTACGTCACCGGGCCGGCGAGCCTGTAAGGCGGACGCCGCCGCTCAGATGTTGTCGAGGAACTCCAGCGGGTCGTGGTACCCGGCCGGCATCTCGTCGTTGTTCCTGCCGAGATAGTCTTCCGGGTCCATGTCGACGGAGCCGGACCAGTCCTCCGGCGGGCTGGCCTCGACCAGGAAGAGGTCGGGCCAGGATTCCAGGTCGATTTCGTCGATCGTGCCGTCGAACTGCTGCAGCTCCACGGTGCCGTCGTCTTCGTCGACGGCCACCACCTCGAACAGCGTGCCGTTCGGGCGACTGAACCACTGGCCGATCACCGGGTAGAGTACTGCCATGACTGTCCGTCCTGTCGGTTGTCCGAAATACCGCTGTTCTTCTATATATAGATCACAATTCGCGAGTTGCAAGACGTTCCGGCGCGTCGTCGGCGCGGACGAAGCGCCAGTCCCATATCCGGTGCCCGTGCCGCAGGCCGCGCCGCTCGAACTTGGTCCCGGGGCGGTCGAGCGGCTCGTCGCCGGAGTGCACCCGTTTCTCGGCGCACGTAAAGCGGCCCGATTCATGGACCGCGCCCTCGATGTGTTCCGCGTAGTTCTCCCAATCGGTGGCGATGTTGAGAGTACCGCCCGGCGCCAGGCGGTCCGCCACGAGGTCGAGGAACGCCGGCTGGACGATGCGCCGCTTGTGATGGCGCTTCTTCGGCCAGGGGTCGGGAAAATACAGGTTCAGGCGAGCCAGCGAGGCGGGCGGAATCATCGCGTCCAGCACCTCGATGGCGTCGTGCCGGATGAGCCGCAGGTTCGTGACGCCGGCGTCGCGCGCCTTGATCAGGCAGTGGCCGACGCCGGGTTCGTGAACCTCGATACCGAGGAAGTCGCATTCCGGGTGCTCGGCGGCCTGCTGCACCAGCGTCTCCCCGTTGCCGAAACCGATCTCCAGCACGACGGGCGCCGTGCGCCCGAACAGCGCGTCGAAGCACAACTGTTCAATGTCGAATTCCACGCCGAACGCCGGCCACAGCTCGTCGAGCGCGCGCTGCTGGGAAACGGTGAGGCGCCCCGCGCGGCGCACGAAACTGCGTATGGTCCTGCGACGTGCGGGCGTGCCGGTGTCCGGTTTCATGCTGCGCATTGTAGCGCTTGAGCGACGCAGGCAAACAACAGTATGCTGTGGAAACTGCAGCAAGGCTGCTGGGGGATCAAAATGAAAACCATTACTATTTACAGGAAGATACGCGCTGCTGCCGTGGCGGCAGCCGGATTTGGCGCAGCATTGTGCGCAGCGCTTGTCGCTTTTTCGCTACCGGGTACGGCGAGCGCACAGCAGGGCTCCGCGGGCGCGATGCTCGAGGAGATCGTCACCACCGCGCGCAAGAAGAGTGACGCGGAGAAGGCCCAGGAAGTGCCCGTCGCGCTGACCGCGTTCGGCGCCGCACAGCTCGACGCCCTGTTCGTCAAGAAGCTCGACGACCTCAGCTACAAGATGCCGAACGTGCAGCTCGAGGCCGTGGGTACGTTCCCGGGTGTACAGAACTTCTCGATACGCGGCCAGGGCATCAACAGCTCCATTCCGTCCGTCGACCCGACCGTCGGCGTGTTCGTCGACGGCGTGTTCGTGGGCACGACCTACGGCGTCGTACTCGACACCTTCGACCTGGAGAGCATCGAGGTACTGCGTGGCCCGCAGGGCCTGCTGTTCGGCCGCAACGTCACGGGCGGCGCGGTGCTGCTGCGCAATGCACGGCCGACCGGGGAATTCGGTGCCAAGGTCCGCGTCGGCATGACGGACGAAGAGCATTCCAACGTCGCGGCGGCGATCGAGGGCGCGCTCGTCGAGGACCGCCTCGCGGCCAAGCTCGCCGTTCTCTACGACAAGGACAACGGCTACTTCGACAACATCAACCAGACGATCCCGCCGAATCCTGCCGCGGGAGTGCTCCCGGCGCCTCACCCGGCGCAGCTGTTGTTCTACGCGGAGCCAGCCCTTCGCAGCCAGGTGGGCGAGATGGAGACGACGCTGATACGCCCGAGCTTCGTCTGGACGCCCAGCGACAGCGCCGACATCACCCTGATAATCGAGTCCGGCACGGTGGAAGGTGACGGGGCCGTCTGGGCGAACGTCACCGAGCAGCGGGCCGGAACGCTGGCCAATTTCAAGACGACCGCCGACGAGATCGGCTTTACCAACATCGACTGGTACCAGACGACACTCGAGGTCAATATCGATGCCTTTGGCGGCACGATCACCAACATACTCGGCTACCGGGAAGTGGATGCGGACTCGGCAGCCGACATCGACGGCACCCTGCTGCCGATCTTCTCCGCGCCCGGTTTTACG
>JABAHS010060122.1_pt1 | contig 28591 bp, 26 predicted proteins | sample 7062111 | NCBI WGS metagenome assembly JABAHS01 (sample SAMN14534600, study PRJNA622989) | marine sediment metagenome | biome: marine biome [ENVO:00000428]; feature: marine pelagic biome [ENVO:01000023]; material: deep marine sediment [ENVO:00002113]; isolation source: pool of 4 deep marine... | reverse complement strand
CATCAGCCCATTGGTAACATTGGGGCCGAAGAAATCAGGCAGACGCAGAAGCAGTACCCGGCAATTACCCTCGATCACAGCGTCCTTGAGCATAAGCTCAAGATCAACCCTGATTTTCCCCTTTTTCGTTATTGGCGCCGGCTTCGAATCTTCATAGATAGGCGAGGTCATACCGAAGTTATATACATTACCGGGAAATAGAATCGTAGCATCATTTTCCAGGGCGGCAGCTATGACATTGCGGGTAGCATTTTCCATGTTGCCTTTCCACTTGTCGTAGGGGAAATTGACACCATGAAAAATGAAATTTTTACCTTTGGCCAGTCTCGAAACCAACTTTGAATCCAGAACGTCGCCTTCGGCAATTTCCAGGTTCGGATTTTCTCCGAAAAGCTTCAGGGCTTTATCGCGCTTTCTCACCAATATAGTCACGGGCCTTCCGGTATCCAGCAGCTTCGTTACAAATGCTGAACCAATCGAACCGGTCGCCCCCAGAACCAGACAATAGGAATTGTCTCCCAAACTTCTACTCCTTATTACAGCTTGTCCCTTTTTAGCATATGTAAAAGACTCTGTCGTTTATCGGTTCCAGAATTCTTCTCGGAGGCTAAGTTTAATTAATTGTAATGCCTAATGTCAATGGTTAAAGGCTATATTCTCAATTTTGTGGAGACATCATAAAATATGTCCGTACTTCCTCTTCTTCAGGGTGGTAATACCAGACCTTTAATCCTTTGTCTTTGGCCTTATCAATTATGGGGGCGGGCACAAACGGGGTTATCAGAACAAGGGTCTCACCCTGTGCCAATTTATTCAAAGCGGACATAACCTTCCCGAGCGGTTGCTCGCCGGCATCCAGTATGGGACGGGCATCGATTGTACTTACGACTATTGAATCATCCGCCCATTCCGGCCGGACAGCTTCTTCATCGGAAGAATCAGCGGACAAATCAGGCGCTTCTGCCAATCCCGCTTCCCGCCTCAGCCTGTTAATCATTTCGCCGAGCGAAACATTACCCACTTTCGCCGCCTGCCGCAATGAAGTCACCTTAGCGATTGTCTTCCTCAGAATCGGATTGCGCAGCTTCTTAAAGGCCGGGGCAATCTCTATCAATGTCTCCTCTAGCTGCGGATATTCCGCAAGTAATTCCCCTACCTTCGTTTTTGGGGTAATATCCAGTTTATGACCAGCATCCATATTGCTCTCCTAATCTTCATAATTCAGAAGTCTCTGCTCGCCCTCGAGCTGACGCTTTTCTGTCAGGTCCTGGCTGACCTCCAGGACTCCCTGGTATTCCCCTTCTCTGGACCTGAGCGCAAAATATTCAATGCTTATGAATCTGCCCCTCATCTCAATCCAGAATGCCGCCCGGTCATGCTTGCCGGATTTAAAATCCTCAAGTATCTTCTCCACTATATGAACTGATTTGGGCGGATGGCAGAGCTGTACCTGCCGTCCCAGTATCGCCCGGCTGCGTTCAAAAATCCTCTCCTTACCCTGAGTGAAATAGCGGACAGTGTCATTTTTGTCTACAAAGGTCAGGTCGAACGGAATTGTATTCAGAATCGTATTTATTTCATCCTTTGTAAAACTGCCGCTGGGAAGCTGTATCCTCTCTCCTTCCTCTTCCTCTTTTTTCACTATATCAATGCCTTCAGGTTTCCATTCATCCTTCGGATCGTAAAGGCAATATCCAATCTCGAGACTCTGATTGTAAATATCATACCATTCGGAATCATCGAGCGTATCCATACACATCGGAAATAGTATTTCCTCTTCTTTGTAGATCATCTCCTCTATCGCATCTGCTGCAGGCTTTACCGAAAGCTCAATCACACTCTTTGCCTCCCCGGCAGAATATTCCTGAGTGGCCGACAATGCTTCAACCGCAGAGTCCAGGAGTTCACGGGCCTCGTCATGTTTACCCCACATGACGGTCGGCGGCCCGGTTATACCATTTTTCTCCAAATTTGGAAAAAGCAGATTCTCTTTGCGTTTATAATGTTTGTCAACATCCGTCAAAGCATGAACATGATTTCTGATCTCGGCCATTTCAGGTGAGGCATCCTGGTCATCATCCATCTTCTCAATTCTCGAGAAACTATTCTTGAGTTCGTTCAGATGCCATCCCAAACCACGGTTTTCCTGAAGAAATGTATGCACAGGGTGCCCCGGAGGAGCCTCTTTTGAGCCTTCCTGAGAGATTGTGCCCTTGAGGGCTTTCGTATGGATATCGCAGAGTTTCAGAATCTCGCCGGGCGGCATTCCCTCAGATATCAATTCCTGCTCGACCAGAACAACATCCTCATATGGCACTTTGCCCAGAAGCTGGATTAGCTGGGCTTTAACCGCTTCCGGAGCCTGCCCCTCATGAAGCTGTTTTATCATATGTTTTAGAAGGCCGCGCCTCTTTTCCGCATTATTTATTAACTCGCTCATTTTCTGGTCCTTTCATTTTTAATTTCACTTTCATCGCGAATATAACCTTGAAACATCACACTGTCCTTGATTTAAATCAATAATCAGGATAATAATTATCAGCTTTTTATAAATTAAAGCGGCTCATAGAATTTAAGAATTTATTGCCTCGCTTTCCTGGTAAAGGGCCAGGAAAGGCCGAAAAATAGCCCAATGAAGAGGAAATTCTGCCATCCCAGGCTGCCGGTGATCAGGAAAATGATTGCATTTAAAACTACCGTAATGATGGCGCTGATACCAAGGCTGATCAGTATCTGTCTGAGCATTATATCCTGTACCTAAGATAAACCCCGCCGGTCAAAAGCGGGGTTGTGATCAAAATTGCTTCTATTTTATGAGCCGATCATATCGATAATTGCTTCCTCTGTCCTGTCGGGTGCAGTCAGTCTGATATTTTCCGCCAGCTCCCCCAGCAGGTCCTTTGCCCGGCCATAATGTTCACGGCCGCATATCAGAAGTATGGGTATTTTGAGCTTGATGCAGGTCCAGAGAACATCCTTCACCGTCATCTCCATCTCATGAGTCGGCAGGACCTTATGAAAATAGCCCACCACCACCGAGATATTATCATCCTTGGTAATGTGGCCAACATATTTTCCATAATTGTCGAACCCGTTTCCGAGGGGCATAGTCGAATGTCCCGTAATCGAAAGATTGGCCAGTACCAATGGATCGGTTCCCTCAAAATAGCCGATTACACCCATGCTGTGTCTCCTGTTTATATGCCCGATATAGAATATAATTTACGGCATAAAAGAAAAAGATGGCAGGCAAAAAGTCAACTCAATTCTGTAAAGGGGACAATCTTATAGGGAGAGTCGAAAATATCCGGTCTATTCCTAACCAGCAGGATCACTTTTTCAGAAGGAACTTGCGAGAGATCGAGGCTCCCGAAATGCCTCCATTCCCGTTCCGGCTCCCAGTCACCGCCTTTTTCTCCCGGATTCTGGTAGAAGGGCTTTTCCTTATCGCTGAGCTCATAATACTTATCGGGCTGGTCATAAATCACCGGTTTGATTCCGATCCTTCTGGCATAGTCTTTTTCTATGGCAATCCCATACGGTTCGAAATTCCAGCGCACATAACGCGGGCGCCATTTTATGAGCGAAACCGCGTCGGGAGGCGAAAGCTCGGTGAAAGACACAACTTTATGCCCGCCCCGAATATGGTAGTACGAGGACCAGACCTTCTTTACATCCACTATTCGCTTTAATGTCTGAAGGGCCGACCTGGGATATTCATTATTCGATTCAAAAATTGCCCGATAGAACTTTGCGGAGGATTCACCCGGCCAGGGCATATAGGTTGAACGGGTATAATGCGTTAGATGCTTCCATTTGAATTTTCTAATCTCTTCCGAGAGTTCATCCCTGGAAACTTCGACTTTCGTTTTTCTGGGTGTCGAATTTTGATTGATATTGAAGCGCAGGGTGGCGTCGGAAAATTTGGCGGGGTTATTTCTCAGAAGGATTTCCAGATTCCCTTCTTCTCTTAGGCACACCGGATATATTTGGTTCGCCAGCGAGACCACGATCTTATCGCGTTCACTCCAGGCACTCTTTCCCCTGAGCCCTCTTTTCTTGCATTTGAAGAACATGAATCCGGTTTTGGCTTTATCAAGCTCAAAGTCCTCTATAATATCCCGTCTGGTCTCTTCCTGATCCTCTTTTTCATCCAACGGAGCAACTATCACCTGTTTCCCCCCCAGATGTCCCGCAGCCCAGACCAGAAATTCCCATGTATTCATTCCAATCGATGTCACTATGGCACAGCCTCGTGAGATGGCATCCTCGACAGCTTTATAGCTGTTTTGTATCCAGGGATCGGATCCAACTGGTGTCTTGGATTGTCGGGAGTTCAGGATAACCGCTTTCTCCCCTTTTAGGATAGCATCATCCCCCAAATAATACATTTTTTTGCCCGCTCAATGTTGTAAGTCCAATTTTCCAAGCCCCTACTTGTGGTATTTCGTTAAATAAGCAGCCATGGGCTTTTCGCAATTAATCTTCTGAGGTACCAATATAAACCAAAAAAGCGTCGATACAAACTCAAATTTTTAAAAATTGAAGAAATGAAATAAAAAACGCGTCAAAGACTAAGATTCTCTCACATGTTCAACAAGCAATTCTATTCCAGCCTACTCATCCCGGATCATGGGCAGTTTCACGCCCTTCTCTTTGGCGACTTGAATAGCCTTATCATAGCCTGCATCGGCGTGACGCATAATCCCCGAACCCGGGTCGGTCGTGAGTACGCGTGAAAGCCTCTCATCCATTTCCCTGGAGCCGTCACAAACCACAACCATGCCGGCATGGATCGCCAGGCCGATTCCAACCCCGCCGCCATGATGGATCGAGACCCAGGATGCTCCGGCACAGATATTCAGCATGGCGTTCAGGAGCGGCCAGTCTGCAATGGCGTCTGAACCGTCTTTCATGGATTCGGTTTCACGATAGGGCGAGGCCACCGAGCCACAGTCGAGATGATCACGGCCGATCACGATCGGCGCGGAGATTTTGCCCTTGCGCACAAGATCATTTATAATCAGACCAAATTTCTCCCTCTCGCCATATCCAAGCCAGCAGATTCTTGTCGGAAGTCCCTGGAAATGCACCTTTTCATGGGCCATCTTGATCCAGTTGCAAAGCGATTCATTGTATGAGAATTCTTTCAGAATAACTTCATCTGTTACATGAATATCCTTCGGATCACCCGAAAGCGCCGCCCACCTGAAAGGCCCTTTACCCTCACAGAAAAGCGGACGAATATAAGCCGGTACAAATCCCGGAAAATCAAAAGCATTTTTCAGGCCGGCCTTCTGCGCCTGGCCGCGAAGATTATTTCCATAGTCAAAAACAATCGATCCTGCTTTCTGGAAATCCAGCATCGCCTGTGTATGCGCAACCATTGATTCATAGGCCCGCTTTATATATTCGTCCGGATTCTTCTTCCGTAATTCCAGCGCTTCTTCATACGGCATCCCATGCGGAACATAGCCGTTAAGCTCATCATGCGCCGAGGTCTGGTCAGTTACAATATCAGGAACCACACCCATCTTCACCATCTCAGGCTCGATTTCGGCAGTATTGCCTACCAATCCAATTGAGAGCGGCACTTTGGACTTTCTGGCTTCCTCAACCCATTGCAGGGCCTGCTCCAGGCTGTGAGTCTTGCGGTCGCAATAGCCTGTGTCTAAACGTTTATCAATGCGCGCTTCATCTACTTCAATGCCGAGCATAACGGCCCCGGCCATCGTGGCCGCCAACGGCTGGGCGCCTCCCATACCTCCATATCCGCCCGTCAAAATGAATTTTCCGCCGAGGTCACCTTCAAAATGCTGCCTTCCGCATTCTGCAAAGGTTTCGTAGGTTCCCTGGAGAATTCCCTGCGTACCGATATAAATCCAGCTTCCAGCAGTCATCTGCCCGAACATAATCAGCCCCAGCTTTTCCAGCTCGCGGAATTTTTCCCATGTCGCCCAATGCGGTACCAGATGCGAATTTGCAATCAGCACACGAGGACAGTGTTCGAAAGTGCGGAAAATGCCGACCGGCTTGCCGGATTGTATTAAAAGCGTCTCATCATTTTTTAGTTCTTTCAGGCTTTTTACTATCGCATGATAACAATCCCAATTGCGTGCAGCTTTCCCCGAACCGCCATAGACTACAAGCTCTTCAGGCTTTTCGGCCACCTCTGGGTCGAGATTATTTTTGAGCATGCGCATGGCCGCTTCGGAGTGCCAGTTGTTGCAGCTGAGGCTGGTGCCCCGGTCGGCTTTCACAGGCGTGTATTCGGTCGATGTTTTAGTGGATGTATCGGACATAGCATAAACTCCTTTATTTTTGGCATGTAATACATTCAAGGTATATAGAGTAAGTGCGCAAAGTCAATAAAAAGTTGACTTTGGGCTTTTATTGCGAAATATTGGAGGTATGGAAAAATCCAATTATGGTATGCTGAACATCCTGGCAGCCGGCCTTGGTATGGGTTCTTTCGGGGTCTGCGCCCTGGAGAACGAAGCGGAACGCTTTCACAGGGATATTCGCGAGCGGGCCCGCAATCTCTCATATGCTGTCTGCATGGGAATCCCGCTTTCCCGTGAGATTTTCGATACTATAACGGATGGCCCCAATGATATTTACAAAACGCATTACCGCCAGGCCAATGCGCTACTGGACACCGCGAGTTTCATGATTGCAAAGCATATCGAGGCTAAGGGATACCGGGCGCTTCCGATACCGGCATCGTTCACGGTCGATGAAAAGATGCAGACCGGCCATCTTTCGCATAAATGGCTGGCTGAAAAAGCTGGTCTGGGATGGCGCGGACGCAATAATCTCCTGGTGACCGAAAAATTCGGTTCAGCGATTCGTCTTACCACGGTTCTGACTGATATGCCTCTGATGACCAATATTCCGGTTGAATTCGGATGCGGCGATTGCTATGATTGTATCGATGAATGTCCGGCTGAGGCCCTGGGTGAGAAACCATCCGAATATAATTTCGATCTATGTTATTCACAAATTCTCAAGTATTCGCGCCGCGATAATTTCGGATTGATGATTTGCGGCCACTGTATCAAAGCATGCAGGCCAAAATGAAGAAGGAAATGACAGAAGTAAAACTTTTCTGCGGGCTGATCTACCGTGACATGGATCTGCTGCGGGAGGCCACGCGTACACTATCAAAGGCATTCGGGCCTCTGGATCATGAAAGCGATGTCTACGACTTTGACCATACTGAATATTACGAATCTGAGATGGGTACGNNACTGGTAGATCCTCTCAAGCTTCCGCTTATAAAGGCCAAAACCAACGAGATCGAAAAGAAATTCGCAGACAAAAAAGAAGATCAATTCAAAAGAAATATCAATATCGATCCCGGATACATGGAGCTATCCAAGATTGTTCTTGCCTCGACCAAGAATTATTCCCATCGGATTTATTTAGGCAAAGGGATTTTTGCCGAAGTTACCCTGATCCGCAAGGAGAACAAATTCAAGTACCTTCCCTGGACCTATCCGGACTATGCTCATCCAATAGCGCTTGCTTTTTTTGAGGATATGCGGAGCATTCTGAAGAATCAGATAGAAGAATAAAAAAGCGGCGGAATTGTATTATCCCGCCGTCCATGCTTTGGTACCGCGTCATTTCCCTCTGATCAGGCGACTGTCCTCTGTAATCGGGAAAGCTTCTTTCCAGTACTTCTTAACAAATTCCTGCAGATCGAAGGTAGAGGCGGTCAGTACAATCATATCATCTCTTTCTTCATGCTTCAGATTGACCTTTCCGCTCTCGAGGTTTTCCTCCAGCCATTCCAGTTCGAAAAGACCGATCCAGAGGGTATCGGCATCTCGCCCGGTCCAGGTATCCTCGGTAATCTTGATCCGACAGAATGAATGTGTAGGTACCAAGTGAAGATTATAGAAATCATCCATATCCTCCGGCTCGCGAGGAAAGAAATCGAGAAAAGTCTCTTCCCCGATCCTGGCCATCACCACATCAAATTCGGCAACGGGGACATCACCGATTCCATGCCCCCTATGAATCTGCAGCCTGTAAGAATCCCTGCCCCATCGTTTGAATAACCAGGTATCCCCGACCGGTTCATCCGGATCATACCACATCCCCAGAAGCTCATTATCGAAAACGATATCTTCTTCAGTATACAATGGATGTACCGAGGTAGGAAGACATCCCGCTATAAATGCAGTGGCGATCACTATTAAGAAGAAAGGCAAATATTTCATCTTAAGCTCCATTTTTTGTGTTAAACTTTGGTTTATACTCCTCTTTTATTTCCTGTTCGATCGACTTTCGGTTCTTCTTGCTAGATTCAGGCATCAGGCATACCGCCACAAAAACATCCTCAAAACCCGCCCTTATGATCATGTCATTCTTGCGCTGATTGAACCAGGGATAAGCTGTAAAAGAAGATAAATTGCCGGATTCATCGATATAGACAATTCGATACTTGTCTTTACCCTCTCTTAAGATCACCGCAAAGACTCCCGGCTCCGATGGCGGCTGCCAGCTTTCCAGATCATAGGGTCCCTCCAGGCAGTTATTGAATGCCGCCTGCAGATTTCCCCATTCGACAGTGTCAGGGTCAATGTCCGCTATTTCCTCATTCGATTTGAAGACATCCGTAGTCAATGCCAGCGCCAGTATTATAATTGCAGCAGCTGCAAATGCAAATGCCGCCGCCGGCCTGAATACGAAAAATCGCTTGACGCTGTCTCTTGATCTTTCCTTTGCTTTGATCTCATCCACATCTGCCATGACTTGCGAGACAAAGTCCGAGGGCAGATCAGAAGGCGAGTCGTTCTTGACAGCATCTTTCACAACAGCCTTCGCTGATTTCATCTCCCTGAGTTCGGCGGCACAGTCAGCACAGTATTCAACATGTTTCAGCAATTCAGTGCGTTCTTCATCATCAAGCTCTCCTCCGACCAAGAGCGCAATCTTTATTCTGGCATCATCACATTTCATATCTATAACTCCTGATTATTCTCTTCAAAAAGTTCGGGATATTTTGCTTTGAGAAGTTCCTTTACTTTGATTCTCGCGCGTGCAAGATGAACCCGGATCGTGCCCGGCTTACTGCCGAAAATCTCTGCGATTTCATCAGTTGTAAAGCCCTCAAAATCCCTGAGAACCAAAACCACCCGTTGATGCTCGCTTAACTGCGGTAAGCATGCGCGGATAAATTCGATCTTTTCCCTCTGTTCCGCATTCTCATCCGGACCGGCTGTGACTGCAGGTATATTTGACTGCGTCCTTTGCATATTGACATGACCCCTTTTCCGCAGGCAGTCAATTGACTGGTTCAAAGCAATGCGGTAGAGCCATGTAGAAAGCTTAAACTGCGGATCGAATTTCTTCAGCGCTTTGTACAATTTCAAAAACACCTCCTGAGAAATATCTCGAGCATCTTCCGATGATCCGGTGAATCTGTAGGCAATCGAATTTATCCTGGTGGCATACATCCTTACGATCTCCTCAAACGAGTTCATATCACCATTTATGGCTTTTAAAATCAGCTTTGAATCAGCATTCGGTTCAGTCTTTTCANNAAATTGCGCTTACATCATCAATAGAATAAAGTTTGGTCTTTTGCATAACTAATTATAAGAGAATGAAATCTATTTTACTCCAAAAAAATCAATATTTTGCATGTAACGATTAGAATGCCGATGTTGTAATTTGTTTTAATGATTATTTTTTATATATTTACAGGTTATAAAATACCTTAATACACTATAAAAACTCGGGCTACGATGGCGTCATCAAGAGAGAGCAGCGCAAAAAAGAATAAAAAAGGCGTATCCGGTTTTTACCGGAATTATCTTGTAAGAGCTTACGATGCGGTATCCCACAAAGCCGCCGACTTTTTCCACAATCTCAAGATGACCGAGAATCTTATAATGATAATCCTGGCGATTATCATCGGCGCACTGGCAGGTCTTGGCGCAGTCGGTATTCGCGCGCTTATCAAAGAAATCTCCCACTTCTTCTTTACCGGTTCCGGCACTCTGCTGGAGAATATGGCCAATACTCCATGGTACCTGAAGCTTATGATACCTGCCCTGGGCGGTCTTATTGTCGGCCCGATTATATATCTATTCTCGCAGGAGGCCAAAGGTACTGGGGTGCCTGAAGTCATGCAGTCGGTCCTGTTAAAAGGCGGCGAAATAAGGCCGCGCGTGGCATTTATCAAGACAATCGTATCTACAATTACAATTGGCTCAGGAGGTTCTGTTGGTCGGGAAGGCCCGATAGTGCAAATCGGCGCCAGCATCGGCTCGTCAATCGCACAGTTTTTTCATATCTCCACAAACCGCATGAAGACCCTCGTTGGATGCGGGGCTGCGGCAGGAATTGCAGCAGCCTTCAATGCCCCGGTTGCCGGAGCGCTGTTCGCAGTGGAAATAATCCTGATGGATTATGCCGTGGCCAAATTCTCTCCCATAGTTATTTCATCAGTGATGGCAACCGTCATCTCACACGCCTTTGAAGGCGACTTCCCAGCCATGATTGTGACCGGGGAACATTACCTGCACTCTGTCTGGGATATCTCGTTCTACTTCATTCTCGGCATCCTGTGCGGAATAGCTTCATTTATTTTCATCCGCACCCTCTTCCATTTTACCAATATCTGGGAAAACCGGGTGAACATGCCGCCTTATTTCAAGGCTGCAATGGGCGGTGTCTCGATCGGTATCATAGCGCTGTTTTTCCCGCAGATTATGGGTGTGGGATACGACTCCATTAACCTCATCCTGCTGTCGGAAGATATGCCCTACATGGGACTCGGCTCCGGCTGGGTCAACTCTTTCCTGGGAGGTCAGGCATTCTGGTTGATGGCATTGTTACTGGTATTCATGAAGACCTTTTCGACCTCGATGACTCTGGGATCTGGCGGGTCAGGCGGAATATTCGCGCCATCTCTGTTTATCGGCACCATGCTTGGCGCCGCCTTCGGCTTCCACATACATCAGCTCTTCCCCGGGCAAACTGCCGCACCCGGGACATATGCCCTAATCGCTATGGGCGGTCTCGTGGCTGGCACCACTCGTGCGCCGATCACAGCAATAATCACTGTCTTTGAACTCACCAAGGAGACCAGTATAATCCTGCCGTTAATGATAACCTGCATAATCAGCACAATCATGTCCGGCAAATTCTCAACTGAATCGATTTATACTCTCAAGCTGATGATGAAGAATATCAACATTAAAGAGGGAAGGGAAATCGATATCATGAAAACCCTGCGTGTCCGCGATCTTTATTCCAAGAACTTTGTCTCCTTCCCGCACGATACCGACTTCAATCGGATCGTTACCACCCTTATCTCCAGGGAACTGCCGTTCGTTTCCGTTCACCATAGGAGCAACGGCAACTATCTCGGAATTATCTCCTCCCATGCGATCAAGGATGTTATGTTTGAGAAGGAAACCCTGAAAAATCTGATGATCGCCAATGACATTGTCGAAAACGACGTCCCCCACATACATCTCGATCAGAACTGCGCAAACGTCGTAAAGAAGATGCGAGAGAGCAAGTTTGATGTGCTCCCGGTTCTTGAATCAAAAAACCACAAGCGGCAAATTGGGATTATCTGGCTGCAGGATATTGTCGATGCCTATGAACGTGAAATGGAACATATGGATATAACTTCCAACCTGGCAAAGAAGATCAGTCTGGCGAATATTGACACTGATGTGCGTTTCATGGAAGGCTATATTATCACCGAGATTCCGGCGCCGTCATCATTTCACGGCAGGTCGATAAGAGAATTGCAGATCAGGCAGAAATACGGGGTGGATATTTTATCAGTTAAGAGCACCACAAAAACCGGTCGTCTTATGACCGCAATTCCACAGGCTGACTACATAATTAAAAAAGATGACAGGCTGATCGTTGCCGGGCGCGCGGACGGTATCAATCAACTGAAAATTCTGCAGTGACGGATGCCCCGAACTAAATCTGCTGTTCCATAATGCGCGTGATCGAATTATACCACTTATCATCCAGTTCGGTCATACTGATATCGATCAAGTCATTGATAATCAGCTTCTCGCCCTGGACATGCCCGATGAACCTGTAATCGATGCCCAGCTCTTTGAGTCGTTTCTCGACTTCATCGTTATTTTTCGGATCAATCGAGATCAGGAATCTGGACTGACTTTCGGAGAAAAGAAGTATATCCGGCCTCAAATCCGATTCGATATCGACTCGGCACCCTATCTGACTGTTGTGATCAATAATACAGCATTCTGCCAGCGCAATCGCCAGACCGCCCTCGGCCAGATCGTGACACGATTTGACCATTCCTGATTTTATCAACTCCAGCACCGCCTCCTGGTTCTTTTGCTCATAATCCAGGTCCAGCGCGGGGACATCACCCTTTATCAAATCATGAATAACTCTTATATATTCGCTGGCACCGAGTTCGTTATGCGTTTTGCCAATCAGGATGATCGCATCACCTTCATCTTTAAAATGCGAGGTCATGCGATGGTCGATATCCTCCAGAATACCCATCATCCCGATTGTAGGAGTGGGATAGACAGCTCTTCCCCCAATCTGATCCTCGTTGTAGAAACTGACATTTCCGCCGGTTACCGGAGTATCGAACTTACGGCAGGCTTCTCCCATGCCCATCACCGCCTCATAGAAACACCAGAACATTTCAGGCTTATAGGGATTTCCGAAATTCAGGCAGTTGGTGATGGCCACAGGCTTTGCTCCCGAGGCCACAACATTACGCGCCGATTCGGAGACAGCAATCATCGCCCCACGGCGAGGATTGATATAGCAGTATCTGCCGTTGCAGTCGGTGCTGAATGCCAGGCCTTTCCTGGTTTTCCTGACTCGCAGGACAGCCGCATCACCGCCCGGAAATATGGCGGTATTGGTACGCACCATATGATCATACTGGTGATAAATCCAGCCCTTGTTGGCAATCGAGGGTGCCGACAGCAGCTTGAGCAAAGTCCGATTGAGATCATCAGGAACAGGAAAAGAATCTATATCGAGCTTCTGGATTTCATCCAGATATGAGGGCCTCTTTCTTTCACGTTCATATACAGGCGCTCCGCCGCCCAGTACGAGATCATAAGCGGGCACCCGAGCCACAACTTCACCATTCCGGCTGACTGTCACCATACCATCATCTGTAACTTCGCCTATCTGCACCGCGGGCAAGCCCCACTTCTTGAATACAGCCTTAAGCTCTTCTTCTTTGCCCTTTTTGCCTACAACGAGCATACGTTCCTGGGATTCCGAGAGCATGATCTCATACGGTATCATACCTTCTTCACGAACCGGGACCTTTGAAATATCGATCTTCATCCCGGCGCCGCCCCGGTCGGACATCTCCGTCGTGGAGCATGTGATCCCGGCGGCACCCATATCCTGAATTCCGATCACCAGATCTTCCTTGATAATCTCGAGGGTGGCTTCAAGCAGAAGCTTCTCTGTAAATGGATCTCCAATTTGTACCGAGGGCCGTTTGGATTCGGATTTTTCCGATATTTCCTCTGATGCAAAGGTGGCGCCATGAATACCGTCACGGCCGGTTGATGATCCTACTATAAAAACCGGATTACCTGCACCTTCGGCAGTACCCGAAACAATTCCATCGGATTTGACGATGCCGACGGCCATAGCGTTAACCAGCGGATTTCCCAGGTAGCAGTCATCGAAATATATCTCGCCGCCCACAGTAGGCACACCGAATGAATTGCCGTAATCCCCGATTCCCCGCACCGCGCCGTCCAGAAGATAGCGTGCACGGGGATGCTTGAGGTCGCCAAAGCGAAGTGAATTGAGGGCCGCAATGGGACGCGCCCCCATAGTGAAAACGTCTCTCAATATTCCCCCGATTCCTGTGGCCGCCGCCTGATATGGTTCCACTGCTGTGGGATGGTTGTGGCTCTCTATTTTAAATACTACCGCCAAACCGTCACCGATATCGACCGCCCCGGCATTCTCCTCGCCGGCTTTGGTCAAAAGCGCTCCGCCCTCACGGGGCAGGGTCTTCAAAACCGCAATCGAATTTTTATAGGAACAGTGCTCCGACCACATGACTGAAAATATACCCAGTTCGGTATAATTGGGCACCCGCCCAAGGATTTCGACCATGCGGTTATATTCTTCTTCAGAAAGGCCATGCTGTAGGCCAAGTTCGAGATTTACTTCAGGTTCTTTCATCATCTTCTCCTCGAGTAAAGAGGACATTTACACAAAATACGGCCCGATGTCAACCAAATCTTTGCTCCACAAAAAAAAGGCCGCCCATTAATGGGCGGCCTTTACATAATCCGTTATGTATCAGTATTCCGCTCCAAGCGAGAAATAGTAACGCGGACTTGNNCGAATCTCAAGAGCAGGAAACCAAGATTAATACGTGCGCCCCAGCCAAAGGCAGCCTTGATGTGATTTAAACGGTTCTCAGTGCCGTCTCCGCCTTTAAACTCCGTGTTCACATCCCAGGCCGCACCCATATCCCAGAACAGTGCTCCATTAATACGGCTCAAGAACAGCGGGAGCGGGAAGCGGGTGATAAGATAATCGACAAGCGGGAACCGCAACTCAATGTTTGTCAGGAAGAATTTCCGTCCGCCGATCTCATAGTAGTCATACCCTCTCAAAGGCGTGATAACTTCCGAGAAGTACAGGTTATCGACGTTGTAAATATTCTGGTCGACTTCTATATTCTTGATCCAGTTAGTGTTTCCGCCCAGGAAAAAGCGCTTGGGATTGGAACCGCTGGATGCGCCTCCTGCAAATCGGATGGCGGTCGATATGCGTCCGCCCAGCGGGATATACTTTCGGTAGTCCAGGCTTGCAGACCAGTAGGATATCGAACTGTTATAAATATCCAGGGTTCTTTCAAGTTTCAGCTTGTATCGCGTGCCATCGAACGGCCCTGTTATACCCCAGAGGATATTATCGAAAACATAGGAAAGTGTGGCTGTTGTATTTCGATTATACGAATCATCGAAGGGCTCATCATAATACTTGCGGTCAATATATAGATGCGAGATATCGAGCTGCAGACGCCTAAACGTGCTGAATGGGTATGCGGCTGAGAACAAACCGCCGTAATACCGGTCCGAGAATAGACGGTCTATAGCATCAATATAGTAGTATTTTGTGTGATAGATTCCGCCGCCCCAATCGATGCGATTGGTATTATTCAAATAGTATACCTGGAAGTTGGTCTGGTCTATCGTATTCACCAAATCGGTAAAGATCAGGAACTGATGATTACCGAGATAATCGGAAATCACCATCACTGACTGTCCGCGCAGCCCGAAGAATGTATCGTAGGATACTCCTCCGGCCACGAAATCCGGGGTGAACTTGGTCTTGTAGTCCTTGACATCGTATTCACCATTCTCATTCATGCCGTAAAGTGAATCGCGCTCGGCCTGAACAGAATCCGCATCGAAGGTGGCATCCGAGGAATCCGAAGGCATGGGCATTGTGTCTTCACTGCCCGAACGGAAGACATAATCACCATAATCCTGCCGCGCCTCCTCCTCTTCCTCATCGCTTTCAGCGCTTTCTTCCGCCTGCGCCTGAGACGTGTCGCTTTCGACAAGATTCTCATCCTCAGCAGAAAGATCTTCTGTAACAAACTCAAGAGGCGCGGTCATCTCACCCTTATACAGCGCCGTCTTTTCGAGCTCGTCCGGCGAATCGGCAACCGGCTTGATCTTGGTCATCAAAAAGATATCATAGCCGCGGTTGTTGAAGCTGGAAAATGCTATCTTGTCACCCTTCGGTGACCAGTGCGGAGACTTAACATCTGTAAGCACATCGGTAACCGGGAAAAGGTCGCCGCTTTCCAGATCCTTGACATACATGTTCATGATTCCATTGTAATCGGCTGTAAAGGCCAGCTTCTTGCCGTCCGGAGACCAGGTCGGACTGCGCTTCTGGTCAATCCCGCGTGTCACAGCCGCGATTTCATCGGTAGCCAGATCATAGCGAAAGATATTGTAATAGCCGTATTCAAAATCCAGTATCTCAGGATCAATCATGGGATTGTCCGGGTAACGGTCCGAGGCAAATGCGATGTAGCGCCCGTCAGGTGAAAATGAAGCCTCGGTATCATCATAAAAGTCATTTGTCAGCCTGATCAGCTCTTCGGTCTCGACATCAATCATGTAAAGATCATTCTGGCCATTGCGCAATCCGGTGAAAACGATCTTATTGGAATCAGCCCCTCCCCAGGTTGGATTCACTATACTTACAAACTCACCTTTGAGCTTTTTGACAACGTCTTTCTTATCAATATTAAAAATTCTGAGCTGGTCCTCGCCATGGGACTTGGAAACAAATACAAGATATTTGCCATCAGGCGAGAAGGACATACCCGAAACAAATGAATGCAGGGACTCTATATCGGCCGAACGGCTGCTCTTTACCAGTTCCTCGAGAACCTCGCCATCGACAGCCGAAATCAAGATGATCTCTGTATATCCATTCTTATCGGTGAATATCGCCAGCTTGTCGCCGGTAGGAGCGATAACCGGTTTTTCATTGTAATATGAGCCCTCCTCCTCATGATCGGTCAGCCTCTTTGAAAACTCCTCGGCTTCCTTTCGTTTGGATAGCTCGGGCCAGTAGATACGCCGGCAGTATTTCGCAAAATCCTCGTCGAATTCATCAGTCTCGAGACCCAGAGTCTTCTTTATCGCTTTATCCATACTCAGGTAGGATTTGCCCTTGAAAAGCAGTTCGGAGATTTTCTCCTCGCCGTACTTATCAGCGATATAAACCATCATCAGATGCCCCTGCTTATAAGCCTGATAACCGCCAATGTAATCAAGGGGCAGGATATAATCGTTGATGGTAGCGTCACGCATAAACATATCGCCGAAAACATCCCATTCCAGTCTGGACGAATATTCCGCAAAACCCTCGGCATACCACAACGGCAGCTGGAACAGGGCACGCCGCGAGAACATCGACCCAATTGCCCCGCCATAAAGCAGATCATAGGTAAAGGCATGTGTCAGCTCGTGATGCAGTACATGCCGAAAATCTTCGTAAGAGCCATTGAACGGAAATACCATGCGGTTCTTGAATGCCTCCGTGAAACCTCCCACTCCTTCCGGCAGAATCGAGGCCACGATATTCGTCTGCTGGAATTCATTTGGAGCGTTGTATAGAAAGACCGGAAATCGATTTCGAGGCCAGTATTTCATATCCTCGGCCACAATCTCATAGGCCTTTTCCAATTCTTCAGCGGCAAACTTGGCCAATTCCAGCTGTTCAGCATAGAAATAAATATCGAAATTCGGCGTTTGAATATATTCCCAGTCAAAGTCACGATACTGGACCTTGTTCTTGCCGAAATATACCTCCTGGCCAAAACCAGAACTTGTCAGCAGTACTCCCAGTAAAAGCGCGGGCAAAAGAATCTTGAGTACTCGCATAATAAACCTCATCTATCTTAAATTAATCTTTTACTCTTTCTATGTCCGCGCCAACCGCGGCCATACTTTCTTCGAAATTCTCGTAGCCTCTGTCTATATGATAAACTCTTTTCACCTCTGTTTCACCCTCGGCCGCAAGTCCGGCCACAACCATGGCAGCACCGGCCCTGATATCGGAAGCCATGACATTAGTTCCCGACAGGTTTTCCACACCCTCAATCGTGGCCGTATCGCCCGAAATCGTTATCTTTGCACCCAGACGAATCAGCTCCATGGCATGCGAAAAGCGGTCTTCAAAAATAGTTTCCCTGATTCGGGTCGTCCCCTCCGCCATGGTCGCCATAGACATTATACAGGCCTGCAGGTCGGTCGGAAATCCGGGATAAGGAATAGTCACAATATCTACGGCCCTTAAACGTTTTGGTGCTCTAATAGTTAGTCGGTCATGATTAAATTCTATTACACATCCCATTTCGTTAAATTTCTGGATGACTATTCCAAGATGAGACGGTTTCACATTTTCGAGCGTAGCTTCCCCGCCGGAAGCCGCAACCGCAGCCATAAAGGTCCCGGCTACAAGACGATCCGGGATCGGTTTATGTTCAATAGCCGTAAGCTTTTTCACGCCTTTTATGGTTATCGTGGCGGTGCCGGCGCCTTCAATAGAAGCGCCCATACTGTTCAAAAAATTGGCAACATCCACGACTTCGGGATCCATGGCGGCGTTAATGATCGTTGTCGTTCCCGACGCAGTAACTGCGCCCATCATGATATTCTCCGTGCCCGTATGAGAAGGGCGATCAAAGCAAAAAGAACCCCCATCCAGGCGATCGCATTCGGCAAGCACATAGCCGGCCTCCTCCACCACCGTAGCGCCAAGCTTCTTAAATCCTTTAATATGTAAGTCAACCGGACGCTGCCCCAGGGAGCATCCCCCCGGCAGAGAGACTTTGGCCTTGCCCAGACGAGCCAGAAGCGGTCCCAGCACCAGGAATGACGCCCGCATCTTGCTGACCAGCTCGTATGGAGCCACATAATCTGTAAGGTTTTCGGCATCAATTTCCACAGTTTTTTCCTTCTTGTCCCAGTTGATCTTACATCCGATCGCTTCGAGCAGCTGCAAAATCGTCCTGATATCCCGCAAATCCGGAATATCGTGAATAATCGATTTGCCCTTGTCGGCAAGAATAGAAGCGGCCAAAATCGGTAGAACGGAGTTCTTTGAGCCGTTTACACGGAGATGGCCCTCTAATCTACGGCCTCCCCTGATTCTGAATGCATCCATAAACCCTTCCAGTCCTTTTAAACGAGATTAATCCCCGGCAGTTCCCTTTATTGTATGGCCTGCAGGCCATTTGCCCGCAAGCTCATACAGTTAAACAATTCATTCTATGAATGTTCAAGAAAAAACGCAAACGCTCAATATAACGCCCTTTAATTAACGTGAAAAAGTAGACATTGATCCATATATCTGACACACCCACAAAAAAATACTTTCAAAAAAATAAATCCTCAACTATACTCAAGGCATGTCAGTCCTGTTTATTTCCGATATTCATCTGGGCGAACATTTCCCCGAGCGGGAAGCGGTTAAAAAAAAGAAACTGGGCAAATTTCTGGATATGGCGGCGGACAGTGCCAGCCGACTTTTTGTAGTTGGAGATCTTTTCGACTTCTGGTTCGAATATAAACACGCCGTTCCCAAGGGGCATCTCAATATCATTCTCAAATTGGCCCAGCTTCATGAAAACGGTACTGAATTGTACTATATAACCGGCAATCATGATTTCTGGTTGGGCGATTTTCTCGCCAGAGAGGTGGGCTTCAATATCTATCGCGACCAGCTCAATATCGAATTGGATGGCAAGAAGGTGCACATTATTCACGGCGACGGTCTGGCAAGCAGAGACCGCAGCTATAGGGTTATGAAAAAGGTCCTGCGTAACCGCTTCAATATCTTTCTTTACAGCCTGTTGCCGCCTGACCTTGGAATACCCCTCGCAAAATTCGTCTCGGGAAGATCGCGCGGACATACCCAGAAGCGTCCCAAAGAGATATTCCTCAAGGAATACAGGCGATATGCCAGGAAGAAGCTTGATGCCGGTTATGACGCTGTCATCATGGCTCATACTCATGTCCCCGAAGAGATCTCATTTGAAAACGGCACTTACCTCAATACCGGGGACTGGATCGAAAACTTCACCTATGTCGAGTTTTCCGGGGGACAGTTTAAGCTGAAAAAGTGGGATTAATCAGTCTGCTTTTCCGGATGCCGCTGCCGCAATCGCGGTTTCACCGGAGCAGAATATCAGTTTCAGATCATCATTTTTAAGAGGCGAGAAGTCCGGCACTGAAAGTACCGTGCCCTTGACATTTACGATTTTCAAAAAATCATTCAGGGACATACCCACCGGCAGTAACTGGCAGCCATAATCCACCAGAGTCTGAATTGATTTCTTTTTGATTCCTTCAGACAGATCTTCCTGTGTCAGGGCAGATATATAACATGACACATTTTTCTGCAGACGCCTTCCACGGGCCTGGTCGGCAATGGACTTTAGCAGACCAGCCGTACCTCCGCAGGGACCGCCGATAAAGACTGTATCCGGCCGGATCGAGCTAAGATTGCCGGCCTCCCTGGAAATAAATATTTTTCCCTCAGGAAATACGTAGTTTACCAATCCCACTGAATTTAAATGAAACTGCGATTCATAATGGGCCTTGCGGTCAGAGAAATAGATTTTGTCCTGAACCTTCGTCCTCTGGGCAAGTGATTTCCGCGTAGATTCATCGAATAAGCAAAAGACTCCCTCAGCGCCCGCCAGCCGTGCCATATAGCAGAGCGCCATCTTCTCCTCACCGGAAAGCTTCTCGGTCCCCGCTCCGGAAAACTCAATCATCATTCCCTTGAAGGAATCAGGCGGAAAATTCTTGAAAAAGCGCCCCAGAAGATCCACCACAGAGAAGTCTTTCTGCATTCGACCGGAGATGGTCACCTTAATTGCGGGCGGCACCACCAGCTCAACCTGTCCCTCCAGTGCGGCTGAGGCCAGCTTCTCGTCCAGATTCACAACCGCCGCCGAATATGCACCCAGGGCATTAACCTCAGGAAAAGTAGTTGCAATCAGTTGATTGGGTTTAACCTGTCCTTTACTCAGGATATCCAGCACACCGTTAAGAAGCCGCGCAGATTTTCCTGACGGCAGATCGGATTTACAGAAACCATTCCCTTTGTACCACCAGCATTTCTGCTCGATTTTGGGATCCAGATTAGCGGACGCCAGACTCACCGGAAGAATAATCAGGTCTGGTGTGATCCGGATTATGTCTCCCGGCTGAACCATCTGTTTCCCGCAGGCACGCGCCAGTATTTTTTGATAAGCCGTCTGGTAATATTCAACATAGCTCCCGTTGGGACCCAGCTTGGTCTCCCAACCGAAACTCAATTCCAGCTGTTCAAGCTTGAGCGCCTGCGGCTTTTCCTTGATCCCATATATATCTCGCCACCTGTAAAAAGCGGCCTTGGAAATACCCAGTTCACGTCCGCAGTGAAAATCATCACCATATCGTTCCCATAATTCGCGTATTTGTGATTCAGAGTACTTTGGAAAAGAGTGCTTGGGGACACCTTTTTTGCGCCGCCAATAAGCAACAAGGTATTCGGGAACCCCGCCCAGGGCCTCACCGATCTTCTTATCAGTGCGATATGTCTTCTGGAGCTTCAAAAGCTCCGCTTTGGTCGGTATTCTCCTTCTTTTCACAGTTCGAATTCCTGAAACGGTTTCACCAGCTGTCCATAAACGGTCTTAAGCGACACGGAAACCACCCTTGTATTTCCAATTACCGATAAGAAGTTTGTATCCCCATGCCAGCGCGGGACTATATGCTGATGCAGATGGCCCGGGACTCCCGCACCGGATTGATGGCCCAGGTTGATTCCAATATTCAGAGAGTGCGGTCTCAGAGTCTGCTTGAGTATTTTCACAGCACGTTGAGTCTCATACATCAATTCTTCTGATGTCGACCGGGGAAGCTTCTCTATATGAGCGATATGACGGTTGGGCACAACCATAAGATGCCCTGAAACATAGGGATATCGGTTCATGACTATAAACACTCTATTTCCCCGATACAGCACGAAATTCTGTTTGTCTGTTTTCTCTCTGAAAATCCGGCAGAACAGGCAGCCCTTTTCCTTGGGGCCGAGGATATACTCCTCTCTCCACGGTGCATACATCTTCTTGTCCATAAAGTCATAATAAAAAAGCCGGTATCTTTTCGCAAATAAAAACAAAAACCAGAAAACACAATCCATTAATCGACAGTATCTTTGGGAATTACACTTGAGTAGGCTCAGTCAATGGTCTTATCTCATATCTGCTATAGAGTTACATTTGTCCTTTAATAATAAACGACCTCCAATCGGGCATTCAAAGGATGAGTCGTAAATTAGTTATCCATATATGATTAAGCGCATTTAATACTGCGCGGTGAGCTTAGGATCTACCATGAGAGGCACAATTTTCTAATTCCGGGCCTGGCGTATCGCCCACACAGGTATTGAATCCTGAACTGACTTTGGCGAAAACCGGAAACCAAAGCATTCCATTTTTTATTAAACTTTGCATTGAGGATTTCATATATACTTAATGAGGTATAGAGATGGAAGGCATGAGTTCTGACTTTGATATTTTTGCGCGGGGAATACTGGATTCGCTGCTTTTGTTTCTGGTAATACCCTTTTCTATACCCACCTTTATCGGCTACCATTTCCTGGCCCTGAAAAGAAAAAAGCACGCCGGGGTAGCGTTCATTTTCAGCTTCCTGATTGCACTGGTATACATCGCCTGGATTGGATTTCTGCCGACCCTGATAATATTCTTTTATATTTCCGTCTTTTATCTTCTGGTGATGGGACCATTCTGGCTTCTGGATAAAATCATCAAATGGTATGAAAACAAATATGTCTATGAAAAATACAGGAAATACCTGGATGACAGGAAGACGCAGTCCAATTCAAACAGCTGATTCTACCCGCTTAATTTCAGTACGATTACCCTCTCAATTCCGGAATAGTCTCGGATAACCTCATCAACATCAAATTCCGTTTCGCTTTCCACAAGATCCTTAATCGTGTCCATCTGGTCAAAGGCAACCTCGGAAATCAGGTGTCCTTCCGGCTTCATGTAGTCCGGAGCCTCAAGAAGCATCCGTCTGATGAAGTCGAGTCCGTCCTGCCCGGAAGTCAGCGCCAGTTGTGGTTCATATTTCCTGACCTGCTCATGAAGTATTTCGAGCTCACTTTCTTTGATATAAGGCGGATTCGCCAGGATCATATCGAAGATTATCTCTTTCTTTTTAAACGGTTCAAATAGGTTTCCCTGATGAAATTCTATTCTGTCAGAGACATCATTCAACTCGGCGTTCACCTTTGCCAGTGCCACCGCATCCAGGGATAAATCAGAAGCATAATAATTCTGGTAGGGATTGCTGGCCGCCATTGCAACCGAAATATTTCCCGAACCACAGGCCAGATCGAGTATATTCAAGCCCTTTCTCCCTTTTATCAAGTTCAATCCCTTCGACACCACAAATTCTGTTTCCGGACGGGGGATCAGTGCGCGCCTATCGCATTTCAACCTTATGCCATAGAATTCGGTTTCGCCCAGTATGTACTGCAGCGGCTCATTGTTTAACCGACGATCGATCAGGCCCCTCAGTTGCGCGGCATCTTCATCAGAGATTTCACGTTTAGGATCGAGATATAAATCGACCTTGCTCAGCCCCAGTATTCTCTCCAGCATCCGCTCCACATTCTGGCGCGGTGCCTCCACCCCGGCAACATCGAGAATCTTATCTGACGAATTTATGAGATCGATTAATCTGACAGGCATAAATTATAATATTTCAGAAGGAAGATTGTGATCATCGCAGCAGCTCCAGCCCGAACATCCATGGTATTTGTCGCCGTATAGTATCCGGCGCGGCTGCCTATGTCCGGGAAGCTCGGATGGCTCTGCAAAAATCAAGCTGTCCGGAGCAAGCATTATCGCGGTTGCGCTCAACCCCATAATTTTGATAAAATCTCTGCGCCCGACCATTTAGGCCTCCTCCGCCGCAAGATTGAATTTTTCAACTTTGAGATACGGCAGCAACATGACCACCGAATATTGCGGATAAAGCTGTCTCTCAGCCGAGATCATGCTGCAGCTTTGCAGCATCTCCTGGATCGACTGGGCCATACGCATATTCACAATCGGCTTGGAAATCTTTCCGTCTTCGATCAGGAAAGTGCCGTCAAGGGTAGTGCCGGTAACCATCGTGCGCATCGGATTGAGATAATTCACATACCAGAAATGTGTGATATAAATTCCCCTCTCGGTCGAGGCGATCATCTCCTCCACACTGCTCTTACCTTCACCCATGACCAGATTTTTAGGATACGGAGAAAATGTCTTGTAAGCCGGATGGGCATGGCCGGTTGACTTCTCTCCGGCAATATTGGCATAATAGGAATTCCAGACCACTCCGCGGGCAATTCCATTTTCAATCAGGAAAACTTTTTGACGGGGAACGCCCTCATATCCGAATGGCATACCCTGCATGCGGTCATTGTACGGATCCTCTATAAATGTAATATTATTTCCGACTATCTGCTGGCCGATTTTACCGCTCATAAACGAACGCTGTGAGATATATGTCTTACAGCCAAAGCCCAGGAAAGAAAACAGAAGAACCATCTGCCCCACCGCGGGCGGCTCGAGGATCACCGTATACTGCCCTGATTCTAATTTGATTGGATCTATCGACCCTACTGCCTTGTCAGCAGCCTTCTCCGCCAATAGGATCGGATCAATCATTTCTACATCACGATTATACCCGATGGCATAGCCTGAATTGTCCTCATCACCTGACAGGGTCAGCGAAAGTTCCGCCTTGGTGCCCTCGAAATACTGCTCCGTACCCAGAGAGTTTACAACCGCTGCACGGTCGGTGGTAATTCTATATGCCCCGGATGACAGCAGATTATCCTTCACGGCGACATCATTGATGCTGCCGATAGCTTCGGCGCGATCGAGCGCAGAAAAATTAGCGGTTTATACGCATCTACCGGCAGTGCGGCGGGAGACTGTGGTAAGGAAACAAATTGTTCATCCGGAGTCTGCACAGAACTGATCTCCTGCGCCGCCTTAATTGCCTGCTTTATATTATCCAGATCAAGGCTGTTGGAAACCGAGACACCAATCCTCTTTCCATCTATCGTGCGAACCACAACCTTATTGTCTGCAGTAGTCAAATTTTGAGTGATTTTGCTGTCGGCAAAGCGTGTTAGTGAAAGCTCTTCCGACTCAAGCACAATCTCGGTCTGATCGGCTTTCGAAAATTCCAGGGCTTTCTTGAAAGTCGATAGTATATAATCCCGGCTCAATATTTCTGATCTTTCAGGCATAAATCTATCCGACCTTCACTTTCCTGAATCTGCAGGGTGAACATCCCTGCGCGGTTCTCATGTTCTGTCCGGGCTGACCCTTTCCGCAGTTAGGTGTGCCCCACAGTACCCAGCTGTCGGAATTTCCCACAGCATCGCAGGAGTTCCAGAAATCCACCGTATTGCCCGAATATCGCGGCGACTTGACCATCTCACCGAGCTTGCCGTTCTTTATCTCCCAGCCGACTTCGCCGCCCAGAGTAAATCCCTCGCGGTTGTCATCAATTGACCAGCTGTTAGGAGCGATCACATATATACCATCATCAACACCCGAAATCATTTCATCCAACGTACTTTCTCCAGGCAGCAGAAGGATATTCGGAATTCGCACAATCGGCGTATTCATCCAGCCCTCGGCACGGGCGCAGGCGGTCGATTTCTTACCGATTCTATATGCTGTCTCCCTGTCAGAGAGATAATTTACCAGGATCCCCTTGTCAATCAGCACATCACGTTCAGTCTTGACACCCTCATCGTCATAAGCATAAGTGGCCAGCCCTCCCGGATATGTCGAATCCGCTACAAATGTCATAATATCCGAGGCATATTTCAAGCTGTCGAGCTTGTCGGTCGTTGCGAAGGATACTCCCGAGAAATTGCGCTCATACCCGAAGACCCTGTCAAGTTCAAGTGGATGCCCGACCGATTCATGAATCTGTAGCGAAACCAGATCGCCCCCCAAAATCAAATCCATTTCTTTCTGCGGACAATCTTTTGCACTCAGAAGCTGAACTGCCTCCTGCGCGATCCTGGGAAGTTCATTCTTGAAATCGAACACATCCATAATCTCATACCCGCCGGTGATCCATTGACCGTTGGGAGTCGGGAACGATCTCTCGCTTCTGTCCCTGTGCGACTTGATAACGCCGCACGAGGCTCCACATCCGGCCTGATAAATATCCTGGCTGATTCTTGAGCCGTCCAGAGAGGCATAGAACTTCTGCGTTCTGATAAATGTCATAAAAGCTGAGGTCGAATTTATCTGCGAATCGATCCGCATCATTCTCTCCAGCTCGCTCAAAAACTCGATCTTTTCGGACAATGGAATCGCAAACGGATCTTTTTCAAATGGAGTGGTATAGCTGTCCTCATAAACAGGCCTGTCCGCTAATTCCAGAGCCGATTTGTTGATTTTGGCCGAGGCTCTGGCTATCTCCACCGCCGTCGCGACCGTTTTCTTTATGGAATCCTCATTAACGATCGAATCGGCCGCAAAGCCCCAGGCGCCATCTGCGATCACCCGGATCGCAAAACCGGTGGAGTATGACTTATTCAAAAGTTCAGGCGAACCATCAGAAACCGATAAGCTCTGTTCGGTTATATCCTCCTGACGGTAGTCAGCGTATGTCGCGCCCAGCCGTTTCGCTTCATCAAGGGCAAGAGTATGTAGATCATTCATGGGCATGCGTTAAAATTCTCCTATCCCATGCGGAACCAGATAACCGACAGCAGTAATTAAAAAACCGATTACCGTCAAAAGCCGCATTCCCGAGGGCGAAAGGACATTCTTTGATGGGTCAGACATGAAGGCCGAACCTTTCATCAAAATCAGCATAATCAACCAGTAAGCAAATATAGCAAATCCCAAGCTGCCGGTTATATAATTTCCTAAAGGCAGACCCTGCCAGTAGGTTCCATACATCTGACTATTTAACACAATTCCCAATGGTACGAGCCCGATTAAAATAAAAATAACCGCCCATAGAATCTGTTTTCCCAGAATTATATTATTCTCTGTGTTCTTAAGATTGGATAATGATGTCAGAAAGGCAAGCGAAACAAATAAAAAACTGGCCAGCATAACTAAAACATGCCCCACAAATAAAAATGAGTGTCTCCTATTTGCGAACATGAGCCATGTTTCTCCGGTATCCCCTGCGCCTTGTTCAGAAGTCAGGGTGGCAATCTCATTTCCACCGGCATCATCCAATTCAATATAATAAAGCACCTTGTCCCCTTTTTCACCGCGGGGAATGGTGATTTCATAGCAATCCGGATTGTTGAAAGCCCGCCTCATCTCGTAACGGGTATAGGCTATTTCCCCCTCCTGTCCGGAAAGGCGCGCCGGCTTGTAAAAAAAGCCAATGCTGTTGCCTTCAGGAAGGCTTCCGCCTTCGACCCCGACTGTGATTACCACATCGCCGTCATCTTCATAACAGATATGATTGAACTCGTGAGACAGGACAAGTCCCTCGGAATAAGCCTTTCTCTCGATATGANNATCTTGTACGGCTTCATCATCCCCCCTTCAGGCCACCTCGATCTCATTCAGTCTTTCGGCTCGGTCCTCGATTTTCAATGCCTCGATGACCTCATCAAGTTCGCCCTCCATTATAGAATCAAGTTTGTATAGTGTCAATCCAATTCTGTGATCGGTCAGCCTTCCCTGAGGAAAGTTATATGTTCTGATCTTGGCTGACCTGTCGCCGGTGGATACCTGCGCCTTTCGCTGGCTGGCTCTAGCGGCATTTTGCTCGGCAGTGGCCTTGTCCAGTAAACGGGCGCGCAAAACCTTCATGGCCTTGTTCTTATTTTTGAGCTGGGACTTCTCATCCTGACAGCTGACCACCAGTCCTGTGGGAATATGGGTGATTCTCACAGCGGAGTCGGTGGTATTTACTGATTGTCCGCCGGGGCCGGATGACCTGTAAACATCGATACGCAGGTCATTCGGATCGATATCGATATCGACATCTTCAGCCTCGGGAAGAACCGCCACTGATGCCGCAGAAGTATGAATTCGTCCCGAGGCCTCGGTCTCGGGGACACGCTGTACTCGATGTACCCCCGACTCGAACTTAAGATTACCATAGACCCCTTCACCTTCGACCAGGAAGATTATCTCCTTGAATCCACCCACTCCGGTGGGATTGGAGGTCATGACCTCCAGCCGCCAGCCGTTCTCCTCGATATAGCGCTGGTACATGCGGAAGAGATCGGCCGCAAAAAGAGCGGCCTCCTCACCTCCGGTCCCGGCACGGATTTCCATGATGGTGTTCTTTACATCATTGGGATCCCTGGGTACCAGAAGAAGCTTCAACTGCTCCTCCAGCTCCTCGAGTTTGGGACGAAGCTCCTCCAGCTCGGCATGAATCATTTCCAGGAGCTCCTTATCGGATTCCTCGCGCCTGACCTTCTCGTCATCCTTGATAGTCTGATAGACTTTTTTATATTCGCGTCCAACCTCGAGGATTTCCATCAACTCCTTGCGCTCGCGCGAAATCTCTTTGACCTTCTTCTGGTTGGAAAGCACCGCCGGGTCAGAGAGCTTTTTGTCCAGTTTTTCCAGCTTGGCTTCCAGGCTGTTTACGATATCTATCATACTTACTTGGCCTCTTCTGCTTCTACTTTTACGACAGGTTCCATCCCCAGCGAGGAGCGCAGCGCCGCCATGGCAACCTCGAGCTGGCTCAGGTCCGGCTCCTGGGTGGTGATTCTCTGCAGCCACAGACCGGGCTGGATCATAATCTGTGTGAGTTTATTGTCACGGGTTCTGCCCGATAATTTCAATAGCTCATAGGACACACCCGCCACCAGTGGAAGCAATAACAGATGTATCCCGAATCTTGTCAATAATGCCGGAGGGTAACCGGTAATCAGGTAAAAAATCGTATCCGAAATCGAATAAGTCAGTATTGCCAAAAGCACAACGATCAGGATAAAGCTC
>JABAHS010003455.1_pt3 | contig 28639 bp, 32 predicted proteins | sample 7062111 | NCBI WGS metagenome assembly JABAHS01 (sample SAMN14534600, study PRJNA622989) | marine sediment metagenome | biome: marine biome [ENVO:00000428]; feature: marine pelagic biome [ENVO:01000023]; material: deep marine sediment [ENVO:00002113]; isolation source: pool of 4 deep marine... | reverse complement strand
AACTCGCGCAAGCCTAGCACTGGGTCTGGCACAGAACAAAAGACAAAGGTAGCTACAGCCGCGTCAAAGGTGTCGTCGGGAAAATCAAGTTGTTGCACATCCATCTGGCGCAGATCCAGCTCTTGGCCCAGCGCTTGGGCTCTACGATGGGCGCGGGTCAGCATCTCTTCGCTCAGATCTATTCCAGTGATAACAGCCCCCTCAGGATGGTAAGGAAAGTTTTTGCCGGTGCCAACGCCTACCTCCAGGATCTGGCCCGCCGGAACCTGGTCCCAGAGCTGTTCACGCCAGGGGGTAAAGCGACGTTCGGGTAAAATCTCCATTAAATCATAAATGGGCGCAATCCGATTATAGCGGGCACGGGTGAGATCAGTCTGTTTTGGGTCAATCATCGTCTCTCAACCTAATTATTGGGTGATTAACTCATTTCCGGCCGCTCGCCAGGCGTTCATCCCTCCGTTGACATCAACCACCTTGGTGTAACCCAAATCAACCAGGGTTTGTGATGCCTCGGCGCTCATCGAGCCGCTACGACAGTAAAGGACAATCCGGGCATCTTTGTCGGCCGGGAGTTGGCTGAGATTAGCTTCGATTTGATCGAAGGGGACGAAGGCATCGGTTTGGGGAATTTCACCGGCGTAGGGGATATGCACGTTGACCATGGTGAAGTCTTTGTTCGCCAGGGCGGGTTTCAATTGGTCCACCGAAATATCAATATAACCCTGGGCGTTTTTGGGCAGGCTAAAAATATCAGCCGCGGCTGTTTGAGGCTCAACGGGCGGATTGGACGAGCTGCAAGCGACTAGAAAGAAAGCAAAGATTGTTAACAAGACCGGGAAAAGAACATGTTTTTTAGATAGCATTTGAAACTCCTTTAGTTTTGGCCAGTTTGTCGATGACAGCCATCAGGCGAACTTTAGTTTCAGCGGACACTTGTAGATTGGCTAAATTCACGGTCGTCCTCCTCCCATCATGCCGCCGCCTCGGCCCCCCATCATGCCATGACCCATACCGCCGCCGTGGCCCATACCGCCTCTGCCATTCATCATACTGGGGCCCTGCCCCATCCATCCGGGGCCCTGTTGGGGTACCTGCTCGCCCATTTGAGATACTTCTGCCTCACTCAGATCGTCCCAGTGGCGAATTAGGGTCACCAGCCCGGCGATATCTGCCTGGCTAAGCACACCCCCCCAGGCGGGCATTTGGGTGTTGGGCCGGCCATTGCTGATGGTAGCCGCCAGAGCAGCATCGTCCAGGCGAGCGCGGAGTTCGGCGCTATTAAGCGGCGGGGCGATGGCCGAGCCTTCGCCAGTAGGGCCATGACAGCCTGAACAATTTTGAGCGTAGAGCATCCCGGCCCGGCTGATTGGATCATTTTCCGATACAGCGCCACGTGTGCCCTCCGGGGTATCCGACAGGCTATCAGAGATGCCCTCCGAGGTATAGGTTGATGGGGCAGCCCTTTCTCCAGAGAAGAAGGCCGGTGAGAAGGCTGCTTCTGTCGGAGTAAAGAAAGTATAAAGCAGCAAGGCCACCAGTGCAATTATGACTGTGACCATTATACCCAGGGTTATTTGTATAGTTTTAGTCATTAGAAGATTATCCTTATTTTGCATGACGTGTGCCCTCCAGGGTATCAGTAGCGGGGCGATGGCGGAGCCATAATCACCCCGCTACCAACATTTAGCGATCGTTTTTTATTACTCTTCACTCATATCCAGCAAATCGCCGTGCCAGGTGTGTAAGAAGACCTGCCGGTTGTAGCCGTTGACGCTGAGCATGCCTGCTGTTTCCCCATTTCGATTAATATGGAGGGTGTAGTAGCCATAGAACGGATCGGCATGCTCATCGGCTTGCAGGTTATTAGGGACATAGGCGTCCAGGTAGGCTTGGGCGATTTCGACGGCTTCCTCCGGGGAAACAGGCATATCAGCGGATACCTCCGCCGGGGGTGTAAAACCACCCATCATCCCCCCCATCATGCCATAGCCTCCAAAGCCAGACATCATACCGTATTTGGTGTTCCACATCATATTCGGCCCCATTTCCGGATAAACCGCTTTGGTGACGGGATCGACCAGAACTTCCATGGCGCCAATACCGGTTTCTTGTTCCGCACCCTGGAGGGCATCTTCGACAATCTGGGCGTAGGCGTGGTTGTCAAAGACCATTACTTCGCCCAGGATTAGACTGCTATCATTCAGGGTAGCCAGATAAGCTTCGACTGCTTCTGTCGCTTCGGTCAGGCTGAGCGGGTCTGGATTGAAGAGGGGGCCACGATTAAACATCATGCCGCCCATCATATGCCCGCCCATCATGTCGCCATAGCCATAGCCGCCCATCATATGCCCGCCCATCATGCCACCGCCCATCATGCCATAGCCATAGGGCTGCGTGCCGGTGTAGGGTTGAGCATACCCCATCATCTGACCAGGATCGTAGCCGCCCATCATGTCGGAACCAAATCTGCCCCCCATCCTACTACCAGGACCTTGGGCAAAAGCTGGCCCCACGAACAAGAGGCCAAGGAGGAGCAAGATTATCAAACTACCACCGACTACAAGCGGGAACCACCGTTTTGAAGTGTTCATCGTTTATCTCCTGTAAATAGTTTAGTCTTGAATGGTTTGTAGCATCTGTTGATATTGTTCTTGGGTCAACTCACCTCGCGCGTAACGGGCCTTAAGGATTTCTCGCGCGGAGGGAGAATGAACGTTGCTGTTATCTGGTTGTTTTGTCGCAGATGCCCTCTCGGAGATGCCCTCCGGGGTACGGGGTGCTGTGGGGAAAAGCAAGCCAACCAACCATACTGCCAGGGCGATCAGGCCGCCCCAGAAGAGGATCATCAGGAACAGGCCAAAAATTCCCATGCCAAAGCCAAAACCCATCATCGTAATACCTCCTGTACTGAGGTTAAATTGCAAGGCTGGCTTCTATGGCCGTGCCTTGTTTGTAATCTTGATAATAGTATAACGGGCTTGTTTAAAGTGATGATGAAGCTTTTATGAAGATTGTGTAAAGATTAGTTACGTACTTTTCCGGGCACTTTGATTGTTAAGAAAGACGTAATACTTTTGTAAGGCTTTCATAATCCTGAGTGGGTAAGGTAGGAGATGGTGGTTTGCGGGCTTTGCCAGCCTAAATTTGATACTGTAGGAATTTCCTTTTCGTAGGCTCCGCATCCCCATGCGGAGCCGGGGCATAGGGATGCCCCCTCTACGAAAATAGACAATTAAATAAGAGGGAGGAGGATACTGCGGAATAAATGCAAGAGAGATGATGTGACCAACTCGCAATGATGAAATTTGGCTGAAAGGAAGAGGCTGCTTGGGAATTGTCGAGGAGGTGCGAGGGGGCAGGGGATAAGGATATGCCTCGATAATCTTTTTATGTCATTATAAGAGAGGTATCTAATGAAAGACTCGTTATTCCAGGCGCTGGCCAGTGCGGCTGATGGTGCCTTTGTCATCGATAAAGCGCAACACATTATCTACTGGAATCAAGCGGCTGAAGAGATTCTAGGTTACACATACGATGAAGTCATCAACCAACCTTGTTATGAGATTCTGGCGGGACGCGACGACCAGCACCGATTGGTCTGTCGCGAGTACTGTCGCGTTCGTATGACCGCCCTGGCTGGTGGGGGTGTAACAAACTATGATACCTACGTACGCAGCAAAGCGGGCGACATCCAGTGGATCAATATGAGCACCTTTATCTTCCTTAACTATAATCATGAAGTTGGCCCTATGCTTGTCCACCTATTTCGCGATGTCGGCCAAAAGAAGCAAGACCAACGATTTGTCAGCCAGATATTAGAGGCGGTCGAAAATCTGCAAGATGAAGCCCCCTCCCAGGACATCCCTCCGATATCAGAGAAGCACCAGGCCGCTGGGCTGACCAATCGCGAACGTGAAGTTCTGTCCCTGCTGGCTCGAGGCCTCAGTACCCGCGAAATTGCCCTGTCACTCTCCATCAGCCCCTCTACGGCTCGCAACCATATCCGAAACATTCTGCACAAGCTTCAAGTCCATAGCCGGTTGGAAGCGGTTGTTTATGCTATTCACCATGGGCTGATAAGCAAAGATCAAGGATAGGTAGTAATCGTTAATCAAAAAATGATACAAATGAGTTAGTAAAAATAGGCTGGCTGGGTCTGTTACAAGCGTAGAAAATATGATAGCCTTTGACTAAATTATAAAATTTGAAAGGAGACACACAAATGTTGCGCAAAATCTCGTTGATGATGTTGTTCGTGTTGGTCTTGGGTTTGATAGTTGCTGGCTCTGCTTCCGCCGGGGCAACCACAGCGAATGGTTGGTACGAAGGCGAGGAAATTTACTATATCCTCAGCGGAGAAGAGGAAGGCGTCACAGAGCGAGGTGACAACCAGCTCTATCTAATCGGCGATGACCGTGCTTTTCAGGCCAACGTCGCTCTCTTCATCCCCGGCGAGCCCGGCTATTCCCCCCACTGGAATGTCAACAAAGTCCACACTGCGGAGGGCGTCACACTTGCTGATATTCTTGCCTCGCCCTATGTATCGGCGCATTATCCTGAGGCCCTCTTCGATGATGCTGAAGACATCTTGGCTGCGCAGGAAGCAGGCTTGGTCACAATTGAGCACCCAGGTGTCGTTGTCCTGTGCCCGATCATCTCTGAGGAGGGGGCAGAAGCGCCAGGAAATACCGAACTCTCTGAAGAGTTTCCACCGTTCCCTGACACCTTCTAATACCTATTACTGTTCGCTATACCCCAATCTATCGCTGTAGACCAATGACATGAGCCAAAAAGCCCCGGGGCCTCGGGGCTTTCTGCTTAAATTATAAATGTCGAACCAATTAGGAGAAGTATGATGTTAAAGAATCTGACCTACTCCTCATTGCCCAAGGTAGTTACCGAAAATCTCCAGTCGAAGTTTCGGGCAAGAGAACTCTCCACCTACAATCGGCACCGAACATTTCCAAACAGGATTGCCTTTAACCAGGAGGCTACCAGCCATCTGTCAATAGGCGACCAACTTTTGTTTGACCTTTTTGGCCAGGGGCCGATTGTTGACGTGCCTTATGAGTGTATGCACTTTGCCTTTGAAGCCCATGCCGCAGCACAGCCGGATGCGATTGCGGTAGAACATCTGGGTGACAGTATCACCTATGGCGAGCTGGACCGGCAGGCGAACCGGCTGGCGGCGCGGATGGCGCAGCAGGGTGTAAAGACGGGGGATAATGTGGCAATTTTCTTGCAGCGTTCCATCCCGATGGTAGTGGGCATTATGGCGGCGCTGAAGGCAGGCGCTTCTTATGTGCCGCAGCACGTCGGCGTTGCGCCGAAAGCTCACCTCGAATATGTGCTGGAGGTGGCATCGATTGATGTTATTTTAACGCTGTCCCACTTGCAGGATCAGGTACCGGTTCCGGAGGGCCGCACCCTCATTGCCGTTGATGAATTCATGCAGGAACCGTTTGCCGATGACCAGGAATTTGTGGAACCCTTTGTGCCGGAAACGGCCGTTACCCGTGACAACATCTGCTATATCATCTTCACCTCTGGCACCACCGGCAAACCGAACGGTGTCCAAGTGACGCACGGCAACGCGGCCAACCTGCTGCTCACCGCGCCGGGCAATCTGGGTATTCGTCCCGGCCTGAAAGTCGGACAAATCTTGAGCATCGCCTTCGATATGGCTGTCTGGGAGATTTTGGGCGCTCTGTCTAATGGGGCCACGCTGGTCATTCGTGGTAAAGATTTTATGGACGTGGTGCGTCAGGTGGATGTCGTCATTTCCACCCCTTCCATTTTGGCCACATTTGACGCCGACCAATGCCATAATGTGAAAACGGTGGCGGTGGCTGGTGAGCCATGTCCGCGTCCGCTGGCCGACAAATGGTCCTCCTTTTGCACCTTCTACAACTCCTGCGGTCCCACCGAAGTGACAATTGTGAACACGGCGGAACAGCATACCCCCTCGAAAGAATATCTCACCATTGGCAAACCCACGCCCAATAACACAGTTTATATCCTCAATGAAAAGATGGAACCGTGTGCTATTGGAGAGATAGGAGAGATGTGGGCTGGCGGCGACTGCGTTTCTGCCGGTTATATTGGCAACGAGGCCTTGACAAACGAGCGCTATGTGCCAGATCCCTTCCTGGGCAATGGCCGTATGATGTTCCGCACCCGTGATTTGGGTCGCTGGACGGATACGGGCGAGTTAGAGCATTTTGGCCGTACCGATGACCAGGTCAAAGTTCGCGGCTTTCGGGTTGAGCTGGACTCCGTTTCCGCCGCGTTGGAGTCAGCCGAGCATTGCAAACGAGCCGTGGCCTTGAAGCTGGACAACCGCCATCTGGTTGGCTTTGTTAGCCCTTGTACGGTTGATACCGATGAGGCCAGGCAGGCTGTGGCCGACACGCTGCCTTACTACGCCACACCCAAATTTGTGCTGGCCATGCCAGAACTCCCCATGACCAGCCGCGGCAAAATCGACAAACGAATGTTGATGAAAGTAGCTGTCGCCTACGATTTAAGCACCTTAGATTCACAAGCGTCATCATTTGAAGGGGTAAACATATGTTAGAAAGTGACGTCAATGTCAATGAAGTAATACGGCAGGAAGCGCTGCCGACAAAGCAGCCACCATCGCGCGTTAAAGATGAATTACCGCCACAGCAGGGTTTTCTGCGCCGCCTGGGTAAGCGTCCGGAAATGATGCACTACAACCGGCTAATCGCCTTGGTGATTATTATCAATTTAGCCTACGTTGGCCTGATAACACAAGGCACATGGCGACTTGGCGATATTCCCCTGACCCTTCTTTCTAATCTGGCTATTGTGAACTTCACTTTCGCCATTTTGCTGCGGCAGCAATATATCATCAACCTGTTTTTCAAGATAGCAACCAGTGTGCCCACCAGTTGGCCGCTCGCAATTCGTCATCTGATGGGCAAGGTGTATCATTTTGGCGGTATGCATGTTGGCGGGGTGATGATGGGGACCATCTGGTTCTCAGCGATTGCCGCCTCAATGACAGCGCGCCTGATGAATGGCGGAGCGGGCGTCTCGTTGGCGACGGTGATTGTGACTTATGCCATTCTGGCGATTTTGCTGGTGATGGTTGGGTGTGCCACGCCGAAATATCGGGCCCGTTACCATGACATGTTTGAGATGACGCACCGCTTTGGCGGCTGGACGGTCCTGCTGCTGTTCTGGATACAAACCAGCCTGTTTACCAATGACCAGGGTGGGGCATTGTTGGCATCGCTCGGTTTTTGGCTGCTGCTGCTGGTCACAATAAGTATTGCGCTGCCGTGGCTGCGATTGAAGAAAGTGCCGGTGAAGATTGCCAAGCCCTCTGATCATGCCGTATTGGCGCAGTTTGATTATGAGGTGACGCCGTTTGAGGGGTCGTCAACAACCATTTCCCGCAGCCCGCTCACCGAATGGCATCCCTTTGCCAACATTTCTGCGCCGGGTGAAGAGGGATTTCGCCTCGCCATTTCGCGCGTTGGCGACTGGACGGGCCAGTTCATTGATGAGGTGCCCTCGCATGTATGGGTGAAGGGTATCCCCACAGCTGGCGTAGGCAATATTGAAAAGTTGTTTAAGCGCGTGATTTGGGTAGCTACCGGCAGCGGCATTGGCCCTTGTCTCCCTCATCTGCTGACGGGAAAGATACCGGCCAAACTGGTCTGGTCCACCCGCAACCCGCGCAAAACGTATGGCCCCCTGGTAGATGAAATTCTGGCCGTGCAGCCGGAGGCGGTGATATGGGACACCGATGAAAACGGCCGTCCCGATCTGGTCAAACTGGCCTACAAAGCGTACAAAGCGTTTGACGCCGAAGCCGTGATTGTCATTTCTAACAAAAAGTTGACCTGGCAAGTCGTGTACGGCATGGAAAGCCGCGGCATCCCCGCCTATGGCGCAATCTGGGATTCGTAACAAGATCAACAAAAACCCGGCTTTTGGAAAAAGCCGGGTTTTTGTAAGTCGGTTTCAATTTAAGTCATCACCATTAAGAGGTAATCATGACAATTTTAATCGAACGCCAAAGGCGCATCGCCATCATCCGGCTGAACCGCCCCCAGGTGTTGAACGCGCTGAATTCTGAGGTGATGCGCGAAATGATAGCGGCCATGCGAGACCTGGACAACGATAAGGAGGTAGGCTGCTTTGTCATCACCGGTTCGGAGCGGGCTTTTTCCGTTGGGGCGGACATCAAAGAACTGGCCTCCAAATCATACACAGATATGCTGCAAGAAGATTTTTTCGTTGGTTGGGATGCCTTTACGGCCTTGCGGACGCCAAAAATAGCGGCCGTTTCCGGCTACGCGCTGGGCGGCGGCTGCGAACTGGCGATGATGTGCGACTTGATCTTTGCCGCCGATACCGCCAAATTCGGCCAGCCGGAAATCAAGCTGGGCCTGATTCCCGGTATGGGCGGCTCGCAGCGCCTGACGAAGCTGGTTGGCAAAGCCAAGGCGATGGATATGATTCTGACCGGGCGTATGATGGACGCTGAAGAGGCGGAACGGGCCGGGCTGGTGGCGCGGGTCATTCCGGCTGAACGTTTGATGGCGGAGACGCTGGTGGCTGCGGAAACGATTGCCAGCTACAGCACTATGACGGCGATGGTGGCCCGAGAGGCCGTTGAGCAGGCGCTGGAAGTTGGTTTGCGTGACGGCCTTATGTTTGAACGCCGCACCTATTACGCGCTGTGGGCCACTGAGGATGCGCATGAGGGGATGCAGGCCTTTATTGAGAAACGGAAGCCGGTTTTTACGGGCAAGTAATTGTAATTCATTCGTCCGATATGTCCGAGTGGCGCGAACAGGACGGGCTGGCCGAACCATTTAAAGGCGTGATCACCAATCTTGATAGCTCAACTTGACGACTGCGGTTAGGGGCATCTGACTTTTCCCCAAAACACTCTGGGCAGATATAGACCGCATACCCATTCTCAAACTCGCCACAGCCCAGCATCTTCTGTACCACTTCATCCCCCCCTTCGTAGCGTGGATGATGCGCTTTGAACTCCTCCCACCATCTTTGAAGATTTGCTTGAAGATATTCTTTTTGCCATCCGCTTTTTTTGACATAACCCATAATTATTTATCTCTTTTCCGTTATGACAAATAAATGCGCCCAAAAGAAAATTCCTACAGTATTAAATTAGCTGTTAAGAATTCTGTAATATTTTGGTAAGGCTTTCGTAATCTTGAGAAAATACCATGGCTTATAACAGTGGTTCGCGAGCCCGACAAAGCTAAATGCCCAAAAGAATATGATCAAGCTTAGTTATAAGCGAAGATGAAGTCCTGGATTTCTCAATATCAAAAATTTTTCCTGAAGGAATTTGAAAGGAGTCAAACAAATATGTTGCGTAAAATCTCGTTACTGATGTTACTAGTGTTGGTTTTCGGTTTGTCGATTGCTGGTGCTGCTTCCGCCGATGCGCCGAGCTTTGGGCCAGAACTATATGGTGACGGCGAAGTTTGGGGGACCAAAGGTGTCGCAGCTTTGCCGGCACCCACCGAACATAACGAGCAGTCTTTTGACAAGCTCTTCGTCATAACCAACAGTAACAACCCTATGGGGCAGTTGCCCGTAGCAGAAGCTGCACCTGGCAACCCTGACTACAACGGTGGCCGTTGGTTCACCCACACCGTTGAGTGGACGCAGGAAGGTTTTGATGATCACGGTATTGTGCCGGTGCTGAAATCTTATGATGACGTTATGCTCCATGCCGGACTCGGACATCTTACTATCACGTCAGGCTCACCTGGTGGACCTGGGGCGCCCCCGGACTACTTCGAGTGTCCTATGCTGCCGGTGAAGTAATATTCTAGACCTTCTAAAACACAGGGTCACTCTCTCTGAGAGAGTGACCCTGTGTTGTATTGATATTTGGCCTTAATTATTTATTGGTGATAAATGTCACTTGTTTACGGCAAGGAATAACCCTTAAGATCAGAATTATGAAGATAAAGTATGGAAAGGAAAATATGATTACTAAAGTTAATTTAAGGAAAAAACTACTCATTTTGATGGCGCTGATGGCCCTCATGGCGTTGGCTATCATACCCGCCAGTGCTGATGATTTCGCGCACGGGATTGTAATCAACGTGGATGGGGTGGACTACTATATGGCCGGCGCGCCAGATGGGCCGGACGGTGCAACAGATATCCCGGGACATTACTGGGTACAGGCTGGGCCACATCAGGTGGTGGCCAAACACTATAACACCGGGCCGTTTGGCGCGCCACAGTGGTGGTCGTCCGACGCCCCCGATGGGGAACTGCTCTACATCGTGCATGGGATTATCGATACCTGGACTCAGGAGAAAGCAGAGCAGTATGCCTCACAAGGTTACATCCACTACCATGAGTTAGTCAGCGTAGCCGATGGATCCCTTCATCCGACCAAGGTTGTCTGGCTTAAGCATACCGCCCGAACGAGCTTCACTCTTGATGGTGGGCCCCATCCTGAATTGAGTCACGAGGTAACACCGGGTGTTGACTTCGAGTTCATCCCAAATGGGATGACGCCCTACAATCCTTAAGTCAGACAACGCCATACGAGATTCCCTAATCCGATTTACTGGGTAAAATAAGGTCACGAATCAGGCCCCAACCAGCCGGCTGGGGCCTGATATTATGGGTGTATTGTAGGTGAGCGGCGAGATTATTGATTTTGTTTCACGTGTGCCCCGCTCAGGGGGGTATTGGCCTGGCCGCGAGAGGTAAGGTAAAGGTGAAAGTACTCCCCTGCCCAGGGCCAGGACTCTCAGCCCAGATACGACCCCCGTGCGCCTCGACCAGGTGTTTAGCAATCGTCAATCCAATACCGCTGCCGCCGCCGGCCCGTGACCGAGACTTGTCCACCCGATAAAAGCGGGTGAAGAGCAGCGGGAGGTGTTCGGCAGCGATGCCGATCCCGCTATCTGTCACCGCGATGTGTGCCTCTGCCCCCTCGCGATGTGCTGTTACCCGCACCTGTCCGCCGGCAGGGGTATATTGCAAGGCGTTACCTACCAGGTTCAACAACACCTGGCCAATCCGATCCTCATCGGCCAGCACCGGCGGCAGGTTGGCTGGCACCTCAGTTTCGAGTTTTACACCTTTCTCCTCAAACTGGTGCCCCAGCCGGGCAACCGTAGTCGCCACCAACTCATTGGCCGACACCGACCGACGCTGCAAGGCAAAGGCCCCTGCTTCGACGCGACTCAGTTCCTGCAAATCATCAACCAGCCGTTGCAGGCGATCGGCTTCACGGTAGATTTGTTGGAAGGTCGCGGCCTCGGTCGGGAGCACGCCGTCAATCAGCCCCTCCATCGAGCCTTTGATCGTGGCTAGGGGTGTACGCAACTCATGCGCCACGTTGCCGATGAGTTCCCGGCGCGTAGCCTCGATCTGTTCCAGTTTAGCCGCCATGCGGTTAAAACTGAGGGCCAGCCGGCCTAATTCATCCAGCTCATCCCGGTTAGAAACACCAGGAACATGGACCCGTTCGTGGTAATGCCCCTCGGCAATGTGTTGGCTGGCAGTCATCAACTCGCGTACCGGGGTAACCACCTGCCGGCTGACAAAAATGCTGACGGCGACTGCCACCAAAAAAGCGGCTAGAGCCGCCAAAGCCAGGGCCTCATTGACGGCATTGCGGAAATTGGTGAACAGGTCCATCTCCATCATCATCGGGTTACCCTTCATCATCGCCCCCATAGCGGCCAGGTGCCGCTCAAAGGCGCTGGGCACTATAAACTCGGCCGCCGAGGCCAGGACCACGGTGCCGACTAGAATGACCACCAGGTACGACAAGAACAACTTCCAGCTCAGGCGACGGCGCAAATAGCTGACCATTTTCATCTCACCTCTTTGGGTTTCGAATTCACAGGGGTTCATCCTCAAAACGATAGCCTACGCCCCGCACCGTGACGATGAAACCATCATCACCCAGCTTTTGGCGGATATGACCGATATGCACGTCAACCACTCGTTCTTCACCGTAAAAATCGTGGCCCCAGACCTTTTCCAGGAGTTGTTCCCGGGTGAGCACCAACCCGTGATGTTCGGCCAGGGTTTTGAGCAGGTCAAACTCAATACTGGTCAGCGATACCGGCTCGTCGTTTATCCATACCTGGCGGCGTCCGACATCAATGCGCAGGTGACGGAAAGTTAGCACGGCAGTTTCGGCTGTCCCCCCGACCCGGAAACGACGCAAGGCGGCTTTGATGCGGGCCACCAACTCGCGAGGGCTGAAGGGTTTGGTCAGGTAATCGTCGGCCCCGACCGATAGGCCCACAACCTTATCAGTCTCCTCTGATTTGGCCGTCAGCATGATCACATAGACGTCTGATTCACGACGTAGCTGGGTCAGTACCTCCAGACCGTCCATACCGGGCAACATCACATCTAACACGATCAAGTCGGGTTTGAAAGCACGGGCCGCTTTAAGACCAGATGGCCCATCGGTAGCCGTATAAACCTCGTAACCCTCCTTGCGCAGGTAGGCCGTCACCAGGTTAATCAGACTCTGTTCATCGTCAACTACCAGAATCTTGGCGTTCGACACAAGGATACTCCTTACAAAATATGCCCGGTTAATTATCGAGCACTTCCGATTATAGATGTTACACTGACCTTCGTCACTGTCAAGCTTCTTCTTCTGACTTCATTTGGCCGATGTGCTACAATAGATTTTACAGTATTTCTGTGTTCTGTTCAAAGGGAGGTCTTTATGTTCACCTGGCAGCATCTACCCTTGCTGACCCGTATCCGTTACCTGCGTTACATTTTGCCGCCAGTTCTGGTGCTACTGGTAATCGGTTACCAGTTGGGTATAGCGCGTGGCCTGGAAAGCGCCTATGGTCATCTTATTCACTATGGCGTAGAAATTGCCTTCTACAGTTTGGCTGGGCCGGTAGTCACTTGGCTTACTTTGGTCTGGGTTGAACATCGCCTGATCGAAAAGGAAGTTCTAGAGAAAGAGGTTCGCGCCCGTGAACACCACTTAGCCAGTCTGACCGCTGCTTCAGCCGACGCGATCCTCAGTCTCGATGGCAATGGGCGTATCACCTCGTGGAACCGGGGCGCGGAGCGGCTCTTTGGCTACGCTGCTGAAGAGGTTGTTGGACAACTACTATCCACATTACTCCCCGAGGCAACCACCTTATCTAAACGATTGCAACATGACGGCGTAGTCCAAAATTTTGAAACAACCGCACTGAGATGTGATGGGCGCAAGATCACGGTTGAGCTAACGCAAACCCTCCTGGCCGACGATGTCGCCAAGATCCCGTCCAGTTTGCTCATAATGCGCGATGTGACTGCTCGTCGCGAGCGAGCCGCTATTATTGAAGAGGAACGGGCCCGTATTGCTCGCGATTTGCATGATGGCGTCGCCCAAACGCTTTATTTTTTAGCGCTCAAGGCCGATATGGCCGCCCAGCAAATGACTCAAAACCCGGATCAGGTTGTTGAAGTCCTTAAAGAGATTGGCCAGCAAACTCGCCAGATTATTCGTGAGGTTCGGCGGACGATCTTTGCTTTGCGTCCGCTGGATTGGTCAGATGAGGAGTTTCTGCTCGCCTTACGCCGCTTTGTCAACGATTTTGCCGAACAAGTTGGTTGGCAAGCGTCGTTTGCTGCCGAGGAGATGGCCCTGACCATCCCCCCTGGACTAGAGCCGACCATCTTTCGCTTGGTGCAGGAGTCGCTCAACAACGTCGCCAAACATGCTGAGGCAGGACATGTGTGGGTTGAGCTTCGCCAGTCCGGGACTCCACCTCACCTGATCCTAAATGTAGGTGATGATGGCCTGGGATTTGACCTCCAAGTAACAAACAATAACGGCCTGGGCTTGAGCCAGATGAAGCAGCGGGTCAAGGCAGTCGGGGGTACATTTAGCCTGGAGAGCAAACCAGGTCAGGGAACTGTTATGACTGTACAATTACCGGTATAGGAGAGACTAATGAAAGAAATCCTCATTTTACTGGCCGATGATCACAATGTTCTGCGCCAGGGTATAGCCCAGGTACTTGATATGCAGGCTGATATGACTGTCGTTGCCCAGGCTCAAAATGGGCGGGAGGCTATCCAATTGGCCCGGCAGTACCGGCCCACGATTGCCTTGCTCGATATCAACATGCCCGAAGTGGATGGTGTTGAGGCAGCACGGTCTATCGCCGCCGAACTCCCAGAGACCAGGGTGATCATTTTAACCATGTATCGCCGCGATGACTATGTGTTTGAAGCGATCAAAGCCGGAGCCAGTGGCTATCTGCTCAAAGAGGTAGAACTGAGCGAATTATTGGAGGCTGTGCGGGCGGTAGCTCGAGGCGAGGCAGTCGTCGATCCAGCCATTGCCAGCCGACTTTTGGCCGAGTTTCGATCCGCGTCCGGTCCGGCCAAACCTGATCCTGAGGATAGGCTGGCCGAGCGGGATATCGAAATCCTGCGCTTATTGGCTCAAGGATTATCCAACCAGGAGATAGCTGACCAGTTAGTGGTGGCTGAAAAGACTGTGCGCAATCGCCTTTCGCTCATTTTTCGCCAGCTTCATCTCAAAAACCGGACTGAGGCGGCCCTATATGCCCTCCGTCAGGGCTTGATAGATAATGCAGACAATCAGTCAGAAGAGCATACCTGACCGATCGGGACATTTGTCCCGCCTTTTCTCCGAAATTTAGAGGCAAATGTCCCGGCCTTTTGATGACGAACAACACTCCCTCTCTTCGCCTCACCCATGGTATACTATAAATAGAGCAATCACAATGATGCTTATCTAAGATAAGGAGAGAATAATGAATAACAAAGGCTTATTGGGGATCATGATTTTAATGATCATTGCCGCGCTGCTCCTGGCAGCTTGTGGTTCTTCACCAGGGACGGCTTCCGCCGGCGAGGCTGAAACAGAAGAGCATCAGGAAGAAGAAGGCCACACCCATTCGCCAGAAGACCATATGGCTGGAGCACACGACGTGCCGGAAGAGGCCGCCGAGGTTCCAAACCCCATCTCAGCCAACGATGAAAGCATTGCTGCTGGTGCGGCCCTATTCGCCAGCAATTGTGCTGTTTGCCATGGTGAAGGTGGGCACGGCGATGGACCTGGGGCAGCCGGTTTGGAGAAACAACCGGCTGATCTGACCGCCAGCCATGTCCAGGAATTGTCGGATGGTGCTTTATTCTATATCATTAGCCACGGTAGACCAGACACCCCTATGCCTGCCTGGGAGAATATACTAGAGGAGGAGCAACGCTGGCAGGTGGTCAACTTCTTGCGTACGCTTGAGTAGTTTCAAATATAGTGTTGAGAAACTATCGCTCTTCATCGTGAAGCCAACAATTGATAAAGAACTTACTCCAGCAGCTTGATAAACGTTTGGGGCTTAGCCCCTTGTTGGATGCGCTGAGAGAGCTTCGTCCAGCCAATTATGTCTCACCCTCGGAAGCACCGCCATTCAGTCCAGGCCGCCTGGTCCTGCTACTGGTGGTGGTGCTAATCCTGAGTGGTTTAGGTCTAACCTTGTTCTACAATCCTACGGCTGAATACGCCGCCTCTAGTCTGGCCAACCTCCATCAAAATCAGCCAATTGGTTGGTTGCTCCATAATTTACATCGCTGGTCGGCCTTTTTGCTGTTGGGCTTTGTCATCTTACACGCCCTGCGCGTTTGGTTGACACGAGCCTACCGTTATCCACGTGACCTGAACTGGTGGTTAGGTCTGGGCTTGTTGCTATTGGTATTTGTCCTGGGTGGGACTGGTTATTTACTGCGGTGGGATATTAAGGCTTTTACTTTGATGGACTTGGTCATCAGTAACCTGTCCAGCGTGCCCGGTATTGGTTCACTCTTGGTCGCTCTTCTGCTAGGTGGAAGCCAATCAGATGTGGTGCCACTGTACCGAGGCTATGCTTTGCACATTTGGTTCCTGCCGCTGGTGCTTATGTTGCTGGTGATGCTTCACCTGCTTATTGCCTGGCAACAGGGGCTAGCTGAATTACCAAGGGTCTGGATACGTTTACGAAGAAGACTGCCACTCAAACAATGGTCAGACTTGCTGCCTGGCCTAGTTCTGCTGGTTATCCTCTTCGCTTTGGCTACAGCTATCCCCCACGAAGGACAAGCTGGCCCTGCCGACCGCTCCCTCTGGCCACACCCTGATTGGTTACTAACATTTTATCTGCTCCCCTTCTGGTTTCTCAAGGGAAAAATGCGCCTATTGGGCACGGTGATTATCCCCCTGGGCTTGCTCATTTTCCTGATTTTCGCTCCACGGCTGGGACAAACTGGCATTCGGCGACCGTTGGTAGTAGCTCTGGCCCTCCTCGGCTTGATAGGTGTAGGCTGGTTATTTGGTCAAACAGCTTCCATAGGCTACCAGGTCCCCTGGCAAGGTTGTACTGCTTGCCACCGATCAACTATTATCGGCGGTGCCCCAACGGAGCTTTCGGCCTTTGAAATCCGTGATCCTGATTGGCTTATATTTCACTTACAAGACCCTCAGGGATCTTTGTTCGTTCCCTTCTCAACGCCGGTTCCTTCCTCTGATGGCAGTTGATGACAGTCGCTGACAGTTACTGCGGCAGCAATGCACGAATCGAAGTGAAACTCATCCTCTAATAACAGCAGTTGCCAGACTGTCTCAAATGTTGTATTATCAGGTGTCTTCTGCCATGATATTATAATTTTTAATTGGTCTGTAATATAGGGGGCCGATGATGAAAGAGGCCACCCCCTCAAAACTCAGTCAACGTGTCAAGCGACTGCGCTGGCAAGCGCCGTTGTTAGCCTTGTTGTTGGTCTTGGCGCATCAACTGGCAGAACACACCTGGTTGATGCACCTGCCCCGCTGGCAGCATTTCACGACGCAAGTACTTTTCTATGGCCTTATTGGCCCGGCGTTGGCTTGGTGGGCGTTGTCTTCCCTTCTGCGTAGCATTAATGAAACTGAGGCAACTCAACGTGCGCTGGGTGAAGCCAATCAACGTCTGGAATTTTTGATTCAGGTTAATCGCCGTCTAGCCGAGGCTGAAGATGAAGAAACCTTGATTGAGGTGATTTTAGATCTGCCTTTGGAAGTTTTTTCAACTGTAGGGTGTTCCTTGATCCGTTTTGACGAGCGTGGCCAGCCACTGCCAGCCCTTCATCGGGGTAATCTAGATCCGGCTATGTTTGAGGCCTGGACATCTCATCTAGCAACAGCTAAGGTTCGTCAAGCATGTGAACGTTGTGTTGTCCGGTGGGCGACTGAGTTAACCCCCTGCTCCCTTTTGGAATCTTTTCCAGTAACGATAGCCGTCCACAAGGTCTACTGCATACCGTTGGAGCGTGGCGGACGAGAGTATGGCGTGCTAAACATTTACTTAGATGAGGCCGATCATCCTACCAGTCGAGAACAGACCCTGCTGATGGCCATGGCGGATGAAGTATCGCTGGCCCTGGAAAGCCAGTATCTTCGGTCACGTGAACTAGCTACTCTTTATCACTTACAACAGGCTCGCCGTTTAAGCAACCTGGAGGAAGAACTAGAAGAGGTGCTGATCCACACTGCTCAGGCGCTGGAAGTTGATGGGGGGGCCTTGTTTGTGGCTGATGTTGAGACCGCTGAGCTTGATCTGTTGATTGAGATTGGGCATCCGTTAAACTCAATCTTGCATCTGGTTAAGAGTCTGGTCAATGGCCTGCAACAAACTGAGTCAACCTTGATTATTGGAGATGCCCTCCGGGGTATTCGTGATTTGAAACAAGGTGGAGACGCGGAACGTGGCGAAAATATGCGCTCACTATTGGTGGCCCCACTGCGTAATGAGGGCCAGTTATTGGGCAGTTTGGTTTTGTGGGCAGCGCGGACTGACGCCTTTGCAGACCGGCACAGCCGGTTGATGACCACGATAGCCGGACAAATCGCTTTGTTGATTGAGAATCATCGGCTTTACTTGCAGGCCGAGTATCAGGCTGCGTTGGCCGAACGGGCCCGGTTGGCGCGCGAAATTCACGATGGGTTGGCCCAAACTCTGGGATATCTCAAATTGCGTATGGCTCAAATGGCAACCTGGCTGCAAAGGGGCGAAATTGAGCGAGTTAGCTTGACGTTGAAAGAGGTACGGTCAGCGTTAGAGGAAGCCTATGTAGATGCGCGGGAAGCGATCGATGGCTTACGTTTGAAACCTGGGGAAGGCGGCCTGACCGGATGGTTGGATCAAATCATGGACGATTTTCAAAACTTGAGTCATATTCAGCTTGAGGTCGTCAATCTACCCCCCATGGCCTTATCGATGGAGGTTCAGGCACAATTGCTGCGTATTGTCCAGGAGGCGTTGAGTAATATTCGTAAACATTCCGGTGCTAGTCAAGCTCGTCTGGAATGGCAATTAGATACCCCAGAGGGCACACGTGAGCACCAGTTACTATTACGTATTACCGATAACGGTCAGGGGTTTGACCCAACGGATGTCCCCTTAATTTCTCAACACGGGTTACGCATCATGCGCGAGCGGGCTGAATTGCTAGACGCTGACTTCCAAATTATCAGTCGGTCCGGTGAGGGTACTCAGGTGATGCTCAGTCTTCCGGTTGTCGGAGATGCCCTCTCGGAGATGCCCTCCGGGGTACGGGGTAAAGGAATCCATCAGGAGGCATAATATGGCTGAACCGATCAAAGTGCTGGTAGTCGATGATCACACCCTATTTCGTCGAGGGATTGTAGCCCTATTGAGTGAGGAAGTGGATTTTAGGTTGGTCGGTGAAGCCAGTAGCGGACCGGAGTCCCTGGAATTGAGCCGGCGATATCATCCCGACGTGGTTCTCATGGATATCCATATGCCAGGGGGTAGTGGGGTCGAAGCTGTGCGATCCTTGAAACAAACTGCGGGCTTGGGCGTTTTGATGCTAACTATCTCTGAGAATGATGAAGATCTGTTTGATGCCATTGAAGCAGGGGCGGATGGTTATCTGCTTAAGAACGCTGAACCGGAGATACTTTGCCGGGCCATTCGGCAGGTGGCAGCAGGCCAGGCGGTTCTGTCTCCTGAAGTCATAGCCAGGGTAATGCGCGTTGCCGCTCGCTCCCGGAGCCGCCAGCCGCAGGTCAGCTTGAGTCAACGGGAACAGGAGGTCCTCACTGAGCTGGCTAAAGGGGCTACCACCGCCGAGATTGCAGCGACCCTGATTATCTCCCCAAATACCGTCAAAACGCATATTAGCCATATTTTGGAAAAATTAGATGCCGCTAACCGGGCTGAGGCCATTAGCCGTGCCAACGCTATGGGTCTGCTCAAATAACAGTTCTCAGTTCTCAGTTCCCAGTTCGGAGTTCGCCGTTCCCAGTTCCCGGTTCTCGGTTCTCGGTTCTCAGTTCACTGGAAAACTAGAAAACTGAAAACTGAAAACTCTTTTGGGCTGATGGCTTTAAAATTAGTTCGGTTAGGAAGGCCATCACCCGTTCGGATGATGTTTCTATCACCCGTCTGGCCCCATTAATTTCATCCTCTCAATCACCCGAAAACAGGATATTATTTATCTCTATCTTGGCTTACAATTGGGGATGTTCAAGAAGGCTTGATCGTTAAAAGAGCTTTGTCGGAGATGCCCTCCGGGGTACGGGGTATAAGAGCAGTTATGGCTCCCAAGGATGTGGTTATCGTGTCAGCCAACGGCCTATTTCGCGAAGGACTGAAACGATTATTGGCTAAAACAGCTTTGATCAAGTTGGCAACGTCGATTCAAGGGGCTGAAGCAATAGCCCGTACCCAAAACGTCGATGTGGTCATTGTCGATCAGGCAGATAACCAGGCCACTCGTAGCGAAGTTATTTCTCATCTGTTAGCTATTCCAGGGTTACGGGTTATCACTGTTAGCTTAGAGGCAGACCACATTCAGGTCTATCACCCCAGAGGGCACACGCAACACAAAGAAGTCATCGGTGCCTCAGAAGAAGCCTTGATTGCAGCAATTATGGATTAAATTACTGGACGTGGGAGCGGAATTATGGCGTGGATCAAAGGACTCATTTTCGGAGCTATCGGATTTGCCATTGGTGCTGGCCTGATGGCAGTGGTCGGGCAATCGCTCCCCTCAGACTCAGCGGTCGCCGTCGGGTATCTCTTCTTTTTAATTGGTTGGCTGATGGGCGTGGGCGTGTGGGACCATTGGGCGCGGGGCTGGTTCGGCCTGGAAATCAAACCAACGCCTACTCAAGCGAGCCATAGCCGAGCTCGTTACTTTCTGTTTTCCACCGATCACAAAGTTATCGGCATCCAGTACCTGGTGACCTTTGTCATTTTGCTTCTACTGGGGGGCTTATTTGCCATGACCTTCCGTTATGAGTTGATGAGACCGGGGCGGGAGATCTTGTCTCCCAAAACGTTTAATACCCTGATGAGTACGCACGGGATATTGATGATCACGGTGGCCGTGGCTTCGGTGATTGGCGGTTTTGGCAACTATATTGTGCCCATCCAGATTGGGGCCGAGGATATGGCCTTTCCCCGGATCAACGCCCTTAGCTACTGGCTCACCCCACCGGTGGCCCTGCTGGTGATCGCGGCCGACTTCCTGGGAGGATTTGACTTCGGTTGGACGGCGTACCCACCCCTGAGCGTAGCTGAGGGAACTGGAAAGCTCCTCTTTATGCTGGCCTTTTTCACCTTTGGTTTGTCGTCCATTCTGGGCGGTCTCAATATCTTGGTCACCGTCATTCGTCTGCGGGCACCTGGTATGACCTGGGATCGGCTACCTATTTTTACCTGGGGGATCCTCAGTATTTCTATTCTTAGTCTGATCTTCACCCAATTTATCGCTACAGCGCTGCTGATGGTTATTCTGGACCGGACGCTCGGGACCGCCTTCTTCGCCCCTGACCAGGGTGGCGGGGCCATTTTGTACGAACACATTTTCTGGATCTACTCCCATCCCGCCGTATACGTGATGGTGGTCCCCGGCCTGGCGATTATGTTGGAGATTCTGCCCCATTTTTCACGCAAGCCGTTATTCGGTTATCGTTGGGCGGTGGGGGGTTTTTTGGGCATTGTGGCCCTGAGCGCCATCGTCTGGGCTCACCATATGTTTACCAGTGGGATGCCCAACTGGCTGACCGTGCCTTTTATGGCCGCCACTGAATTGATTTCCATCCCCACCGGCCTGGTCTTTCTGGCCGGCCTGGGGACCATCTGGCTAGGGCGACTGCGGCTGGATACGCCGATGCTCTTCGCGCTGTCGATCCTGTTCAACTTCCTGATCGGCGGCCTGACCGGCATTTTTTTGGCCGATGTCCCAACCGATCTGCACTTGCATGATACCTACTTTGTGGTGGCCCATTTCCACTATACCATTGTCGGCGGGGAAATATTTGGCCTGTTCGCCGGCATCTACTACTGGTTTCCCAAGATGACCGGCCGGATGTATAACGAACGCCTGGGGAAAGTACATTTCTGGTGGATGTTTAGCGGCTTTCAACTCGTTTTCCTACCGATGTTCTGGCTCGGCTACAATGGCATGAACCGCCGTGTGGCCGACTACCTACCTGAGTTGGGCGGAGTCAATATGTTCGTCAGCCTGGCTGCATTCGCCCTGGGAGCGAGTTTTCTGGTCTTTGTCTACAACGCGGTTGTTTCGTGGGTCCGTGGACCTCAGGCAGTAGCCAACCCCTGGGAGGCTCGAACCCTGGAGTGGCAGACATTGTCGCCGCCGATGGAGCATAATTTCCCTCATATCCCGCAAGTGACCGGAAATCCTTATGACTATGGCATACCGGCCTCGGTCCATGCTCAGATCGACGGTATCAGCCGGCCGCTGGCGGCCGGCGTTGGGGGAGAGGGAGGCGATTAAGCAAAGGCTTATGGGTGGTAGCCGTCTTAACCCCCTTAGTATTTGGTTTTAAGAAAGGAGGAACTTAATGCCAGAATCCAAGCAAGCTCAAACCGGGCTGTTACGCCGGGGGATGATCGTCTTCAGCGGCCTGGCGATACTGACCGGGCTAGAATTTTGGGTTGCCATCGGCGGGTTGACGGCTTCCCTGCCGCTGTTGGCCGTCATTGCCCTGGGTAAAACTGCCCTGATTGGGGAGTACTACATGCACTTGAGTGGCATTTTCCAGACGGATGAGGGGGATCACTCATGACGACGGCGACTGCAAATTTGAAAGAAGAACTTGTCACCCGGCGGTTGGGCTTATGGCTGTTCATCCTCTCCGAGAGCATGATCTTCATCGCCCTGCTCTTCTCGCGTTTTTATATGCAGGGGGTGCATCGACCGGAGGAATTGAATCAGGTCCTGGGTCTAGCTATCACCACCATCTTACTGATCAGCAGCTTTACCGCTAACCGGGCCGAGGTATTGATCGGGCACGGTGACCGCTCCGGGTTTCTGCGCAACCTTGGCGCAACGATCGTTCTGGGTTTGGTCTTCTTGCTGGCGGTGGTGACGATTGAATGGCCGGAAGCGCTCCATTTCGCCCCACCTGCCACCGGCTACGGTACTTTGTTTTTTGTCATCACCGGCATGCACGCCTTTCACGTGTTGACCGGCCTGGTTATCCTGTCAATTGTATTTCTGCAAGGGCGACAGGGTCGTTATACCCCCGAAGACTACTGGGGTGTGCAGGGAGGTGTGGTCTACTGGCACTTCGTCGATGTCGTTTGGGTCTTCGTCTATCCTATCCTATACCTGATCGGTTCTTAGTAGAGAGGAGGGAGACGATGCGACGAGACTATGTATCTGTGGGCATCCTGTGGTTCATCCTTACCTTTGTGGGCGAACTCCTGGTGCCGGCGATGAATATCTTTCCCTTTCTGGCTTCTGAGGAGGGGGCAATTATCGACGACGCGTTCCATTATCTAATGATCATGAGCGTCCCGGTGTTTGCCTTTGTGCTCGCGGTATTGATCTATAGCCTGTATCGTTTCCGGGTACGGGGTGAGACCCGGGAGGATGGAACACCGATCCAGGGTAGTACGGTGGTGTATACAGCCTGGCTGCTGATCACCGGTGGGCTGGCCCTGGCGATTCTGATTCATCCCGGTGTGACCGGCCTGGCCGAGCTAAGAGCAAACCCCGCCGCCGACTTGGTTGTCCAAGTCTCGGCGGAACAATGGAATTGGACCTATACCTATCCAGCGTATGGTATCACCCTCAAAAAGGCCAAGGAATTGGTTTTGCCGGTTGATACGCGGGTAAAGGTGGAAATGACCGCAAACGATGTCTTACATTCCTTTTGGGTCCCGGCCTTCCGCATGAAAATTGATGCCGTGCCCGGCAAAACGACCGTTATGTACGTCACCCCCAACGTGACCGGCTCCTTTGAGGATGATCCGACGCTGCGCGTGCAGTGTGCGGAGATGTGCGGTACGGGCCACGCTCGCATGCGTACAGGGGTCGTCGTGCTAGAGCAGGCTGAGTTTGAAAACTGGGTGACTGAAGAGGTAGCTCAAGCAAAGGCAACAACGGAATAAATATAGCTGTGAAGCGTGAAACGTGAAACGTGAAGCGTCTTTGAACGCACTACGCTGATTCACTGATTGGCTGATTCACAAATTAAGAAGTCATAAATAAAAGGAGGATTCTCATGAAACAAATTTCTATTATTGTGGTCGTTTTGGCTAGCTTGTTTCTGGCCGCTTGTGGGGGCGGAGGGAGTGGGGCCGCCCAACCCGAAGCTTCCGGCAAGATTACTGTCGAGATGAGCGAATACAAATACACCCCTGACACGATCGAGTTGAAAGTGGGTCAAAAAGCGGAAATCACCCTGGTGAACAAAGGCGAAAAGGAGCATGAAGTTATGTTTGGGCGTGATGCCATGATTATGGATGGCGTACCAAACGGCTACCAACATGGCCTGTTTGAAGGAGCGGAACCTATGGTCATGATGGGCGGTGAGATGGTCGACATGGAAGAAATGATGGCCCACGAAGAGGAAGAGGAGATGGGCCATTCTGGCTTTATGGTCATTGTGCCCCAGGGGAGTGAACCCTTCACCCTGACGTTTGACGTCACCGAGGATATGGTCGGCGAGTGGGAGATGGGGTGTTTTGAAGATGATGGGCAGCATTATGACGAGGGGATGAAGGGCAAGCTGGTGGTTAAAGAATAGCCTGGTTTTCGGGGCGAACTGTAGGTGGGGCATCCCTATGCCCCACTGCTGACTGCCTGATCATTTGGGAGAGACAATGGGGATTTCGAACGTAACCGAGCCAGGGATTGTCTACGAAAACGGTACAGGGGTGCCCGGACTATTTACCAACGGGCGATCCCTGGCCCGGACACTCGTCTTGTTGTTTAAACTGCGCATTGTTGGACTACTACTTATGACCGCTATAGGCGGGGCTTTTTTGAGTGCGGGGGGCTGGCCTGGCCTGGGAAACCTGGCTGCTCTCCTGGTCACCGGCGGTCTGTCTGCGGCCGGTGCGTCCGCCCTCAATCAGTATCTGGAGCGGGAGGCCGATGCCAAAATGAGGCGCACTCGAAAGCGACCCCTGGTCAGCGGAGCCAGGGCTCGGTTTGGTTGGCTGCCCTACCTGGCCGGGGCAATGATCCTGTTCCCTTCATTAATAGTATTACCATTCAAGCCGGCCTTGACCTTCTTTGTGTTGCTGGGGGCTGCCATTTATGTGGGGTTGTACACCGTCTGGCTCAAACCTAGAACCTTACTCAATATCGTCCTGGGTGGGGCAGCGGGAAGTGCCGCCGTTTTAAGCGGAAGTGCGGCGGTTAACCATTGGAACGATCCGGGTGCAGTCGTCTTGGCTCTGTTGGTCTTCTTGTGGACCCCTAGCCACTTCTGGAGCCTGGCTATCGTTTATCGCGATGACTATGTCCGTGGCGATATTCCCATGCTCCCAACTCGAACCAGCCCGCGTCAGGCAGCCTGCTGGGTGTTGTTGCATACTATCGCTACCGCTTTGGCGGCGTTGATGTTGGTGGCACATCCCGGTCTTGGCTGGTTTTATTTCCTGCCCATCCTTGGGGTTACCGCTGACGTAATTGCCTGTAACATTCGGTTACTGCTTCAGCCGGGACCAAAACAGGCCCTGGCTCTTTTTAAGATCTCCAACCTCTACCTGGCTTTGATCATTCTGTTGATCTGCCTGGATGCGCTGGTTTAGAGCCTCTTGTTTTTCGGATATCCATCAACACCTTATTTTGCCTCTATGGATAGGGGCAACAGCAACTGATGCCGTGCCGTGAAGAACTGGCGGTAGGTCAGGAAGGTGGCCGCCAGGCCGGTGAAAGCAACCGCGCCAATGAGCATGTACATGACAATAATTTGTAGTTGCACAGCCTCCAGCGGTGAAGCCCCCGCCAGAATCATGCCCGTCATAGCCCCCGGCAGTTGAATAAGGCCGACTGTTTTGGTGCTGTCAATGATAGGCGTCATCCCGCTCTGTAAGGCCCGGCGCAAGTGGGGGGTGGCTGCCTGTTGGCTGGTCGCGCCCAGGGCCAAAGCCGCCTCAATCTCAGCCCGGCGCGCGTCAATCTCATCGCGCAGTCGCCCCATCACCAGCGAACAAACCGTCATCGAATTACCGACCACCATCCCGGCGATGGGGATAATCTCTTGTGAGGTAAAGCGAAAAACCCCCAACCCGACGAGCAACCCCAAGGTCAGTGCCGCCCCAAAGATAATTGAGGCTAGTGCAACGCGCTGGGCATGCGGTACTCCCTGGCCTCGCCGCCCAGAGGTAAAGCCGCCGATGGTCGCCATCACCCCGATGATGAGCAGTATATAAGCCGGGTGGTCGGCCGCAAAAATTAGATCCAGCGCATAGCCAATAGCGATGAGTTGGACAAAGGCCCGGACAGTTGCCACTAGCATGTGTCGTTCTAAATTGAGCGTTTGCCAGCGGGAGATGATCGCGGCGGCTAATACCAGGGCCAGGGTGGCCCCAATGCGCGAAAGTTCGCTGAGTGTGCTTAGACCTGTCATCAGGTTAACTCCCCGGCGGCAAAGGTGGCGGTGAGATGGTGGCTGTCGGCCCGCAGGAGATGTTCCGGCGCTCCTTCATCCGCTACCTGACCATCAAGTAGCAAATAAACGCGATCGGCCACCCGGCGGGCCTCGTCAACATTATGAGTCACCCATAGCACCGTCAAGCCCAGGTTTTGCCGCAACTTCAAAACTGCTTCCTCAATATGGCGAGTGGCCGCCGGATCTAAAGCGCTGGTCGGTTCATCCAGTAATAATGCCTCTGGCCGATTGGCCAGAGCGCGGGCCAGCGCGACCCGTTGGGCCTGCCCGCCGGAGAGCGTATCCGCGGGCTGGTCAGCCAGCTCGGGTTCCAGATCGGCCAGAGATAATAACTCGGCAATTTCTGCCGGAGACAGGGTGATCTGTTGTAAAGCGGGGCCGTAGGTCAGGTTGTCAGCCACGGTGCCAGGAAAAAGGGCCGGTTGTTGAAAAACCATGCCCACCCGGCGACGTAGCGCAGTTACTGCTAGCGTCGTTACATCTTGGCCATCCAGAAAAACAGTCCCCGGTGGAGGTTCGGTGAGCAAATTCAAACAGCGTAGCAGGCTGCTCTTGCCCCCTCCACTGGGGCCAAGCAGGCACACAATTTCACCCGGTGCGACTTGCAAACTCACGTCTCGCAAGACATCTTGACCAGCGCGCGTTAGAGAGAGATGCCTGATTTCAAAGTGAACGCCCGGCATGACACCATACCTCCATCCAATATTTGCTAAATGATTATAAGAGAGGCCGACAAATTTTGAAATTTATTTGGCCCATCCTTACGCGCCCTATGAGCAGTTTATATCGGCATGGCCAAATAGATTTGCAAAAAAAATAGGGCCACTGCCTTAAAGGAGTGGCCCCTTTTGTAACTGTTGTATTTACCAATCGTCAGAGCGGCCAATCGCGTAAAATTCGCTCGGTCTCTTCAGAATGATTGCTCTCGTCCCGTACCATGTCTTCCAGTTGGACGACCAACCCTTTATCGCCGAATGCTTCGGCTTCTTCGGCCCGCTGGGTGTAATCCTTGACCGCCTGCTGTTCGGCGGCCAGGACCGCTTCTACCATCTCACGGTTGGTGCGGGCTGCCGGCACCGGACGCGGCTTGGTCGTGGGCTCACCGCCGAGGGCCACGATCTTGTTAGCCAAAAATTGAGCGTGCTGTTGCTCGTCGGCTACCTCGGCCAGGAAGAACTGGGCCAGTTGCGGTCGATATGGGCCACCGACTTTCGCGGCATAGGTCAAGTATTGAATGATAGCGCCAAGCTCGCCGGCCAGATCTTCATTCAGGTGATCAATTAGAGTTTGTTTATCCATTGCAATTTCTCCGTGATTTATGTTAAAGTGAACAAGCAATACCAGGGTGTGCTTTTCAACGAAATGTTTGATATTATTTTACGGTTCCAGGTAGTTTGATGCAAAAAGGTAAAAAAAGTTACAGGTGCAGGTGGTCTAGCCATGCAACCCCGGCTTAAAGACGGTCAGGTCATCGACCAGGAGGGGGCTGTGGGCTTTGAAGATTTCGGCATAAGCGACGCCAAAGAGGCGGCCCATGTGGATGTCCTCCGCTTCGTACAGGTTGAGCAGTTGATCACCCTCGTCAACCTCGAAGATTGAGCGATACTCTGCCAGAGCCTGTTTCTTCCGTTCATAGGTGTCGCTGACATCCACGGCAAAGTTGAAGCTGCCGCCCCAGGCTGGCTCCATTTTGCAGTGGGGAAAGAACAGGCGCTCTATGGTCCATGGCTCTGTGGTGGCGAGAATCTCGCCGCCTGGCACCCGATCCCAGTTATCTAAACGAGCATAGAAAACAGCCGCGGTCACCAGGGGCTCAACCGCCGCGTGGTCGGGATGTACGCAGGCTTCGGCGGTGCCAAAGACCCAACGCGGCTGGTGGTCTCGAATAAGTTGGGCCAGTCTCAGACGGAGGGAGATGGTATCCTGGATGAGGCGATCTTGTCCGTCGAGGATGAGGCGGTCAGCCCCCAAGATTTTAGCTGCGCGTTGAGCTTGCTGCGCCCGAACGCCCGGCTCGGCGTAGTCGGCCGGCTCACCGCTACATAGATCAACAATGAGGAGGGCTAACCCTCGAGCGGTCAGTTTGGCGATGGTGCCACCCATCTGCACCTCCGCATCGTCCGGGTGAGCCGTGATAACCATAGCATCATATGACATAATGTCCTCCGTGCTCCTCGCTCCCGGTTAAGAGCAATAATCAGGGGTTTACTTAATTTGATGCGAATGCTCGGCCTCAGGTTACATGGGTGCACGTCCATGGGTCATTGCCTGAGCTACTCAATCTGCTGGAGCGGCATCACCGGTGAACGAGGCGAGGTTATCTTTCTCCTGGTGAGCTACTCCGGCCCGCACAATACGCCACAATTCAGCGACGATAGGCAGCGCGGAGAGGGTCCACAGGACGTAGGCGATCCCGTGCAAAGGGGCCTGGTAAGCGGTGATGAATATGCTGGCCCACAGGAAGACCCCACCCAGGTGAACGGTGATCAGGCTGAACCAGTTGCCGCCAAGTTTGGCGGGCTGAGCGGGCAGTAGGAACCGGGCAAACAGATAGGGGAGCAAAGCGTAGCCGAACTGGAGTACCCAGCCATAAATCAGGGCCTGCGGCGCGCTCTGTTCGATCCCCGCACCGGGGAAACCTGGCACGCCCAAGATGATCAATGGGGCAACCAAGACCGG
>JABAHS010073544.1_pt5 | contig 28654 bp, 25 predicted proteins | sample 7062111 | NCBI WGS metagenome assembly JABAHS01 (sample SAMN14534600, study PRJNA622989) | marine sediment metagenome | biome: marine biome [ENVO:00000428]; feature: marine pelagic biome [ENVO:01000023]; material: deep marine sediment [ENVO:00002113]; isolation source: pool of 4 deep marine... | reverse complement strand
CGCCAGGTGCCGCTTCAGCTCGGCCCGCAGCTTCCGGGGGAGCACGGTGACCCGGTCCTGACCGCCTTTGCCGCTGCGCACGATGATCTCACCGCGGTTGAATTCGATGTCCTTGACCCGCAGCTCCAGTGCCTCGCTGAGGCGGAGGCCGGTCCCGTAGAGGATCGCGGCGATCAGCCGCTTGACCCCCCTGAGCCGCCGGAGGACGGCGACGACCTCCTCCCGGGCGAAGACGACCGGGACCCTGGGCCGTTCCTGGGCGCGGACCACACCCTCCACCCGAACGATGTCGACGCCGAGGACGCGCCGGTAGAGGAAGAGGATGGCGCTGGCGGCCTGGCTCTGGGTGGAGGCGGCGACGTTGCCCTCCTCGGCCAGGTGGGTCAGGAAGCGGGCGATATCCTTCGGGCCCAGCTTCGACGGGTGCACGCCGCGGTGGAACTGCATGAAGCGGCGTATCCAGCCCAGGTAGGTCTTCTCGGTGCGTCGGCTGTAGCGCCGTACCCGCAGCTCGCGTCGTACGCGCTTCAGCAGCTCGGTCCCGGACTCCAGCCGTGAATCGGATGAGGTTTCGGATGACATGGCTCCCGTCCGTTGGGCCGCCCTCCCGGTGGCGGAAGAGGCAGCGACGCAAGGGGCGAAAGCGCGCACGAGTCGCTTCGAGCCCACCGTCGAGATGACTAGCGACCGGAGATCAACAGATCGTCAAAAGCTGCGGCGGGCTAGCGCTGGCTGGCGCGGATGCCGGCCCAGACGACGACCGCGGTGAGCAGGGCGGCGCTGGCGCCGGCCACGGCGGCGGCCGCCACGCCCGTGCCGCCCCAAGCAATCGGAGCGAGGAAGGCGGTCAGGGTGGCGGCGCCGGCCCAGCCGAACAGGAGCCAGCGGGCGTCGAAGCGCAGCTGGAGGACGGCCAGGATCCCCAGGCCGCCGCAGATGGCGTAGAGCAGCTGGCTGGTCACGGCCAGCTTGCGCAGAAACGTGTCGGCGGCCTTGAAGCTGTCGAGGGCGTCCATCAGGCCGAAGTACGCGGTGCCGCCCAGGGCGACCACGACGAAGACGAGGCGCAGGATTCGCAGGGTGCGGCGGTGTGACAGCCGGGCCATGAGGCTCCTCGGTATCTGACGGCCGGCGCGTGAAGCCGAGCGGACGCGCGCGGCCGTCGAACGGGACGGGTCGGTCTCAGAACTTCCGAATCAGGATGTTCTCCGTGGGCAGCCGCGCCAGATCCAGGCCGCTGAGCACGTGGCCCACCGCGGCGACGTAGCGGTCGGACCGCTCCTCCACGTCGTCGTAGAGCGTGAGCGACAGGTTGCTGAAGAAATACTCCTCGGACCGGATGTTCACCGCGCTCACCCGCGGCGTCCCGTCGTCCCGGACGATGATCAGCTCGCCGGCGGCGCGGAGCGGCTCGCCGTGGGCCAGGAGCGCGGCGCTGAAGGCGCCGGCGCCGGCGCGTTCGGTGGCCGGCGCCGGGGCGACGCGGATCACGCCGTAGCGATCGGTGATGTAGGTGTGGCGGCCCGGCGCCAGCTCGCCGATGGTCCGGGCGCTCAGGACCGGGACCCCGGACCAGCGGCCTCCCATTTTAGAGTACTCACGATAACGCCCCTGCAGGGCCCGCTCGCCGTCCTTGTTGGGGAAGAGCACGGAATCGACGCCGGCCTGCAGCCGGACCACCAGCGGCGGCCCGGGCACGAAGCCGTCCACGTCGGTGACCTCGCCCTCCAGCGTGAAGGTCCGGTTCTCCGCCAGCAGGCGGAGGTAGCCGCTCCGGTCCCGGACCACCGGGGGCGGCGGCGCGGCGTAGAGGTCGAAGAACGGGTCGAGCCCGAACTCGGCGGCGCGGGGCGCGTCCTGCCGCGCCAGCCCGCTGTCCACGGCGGCCAGGTAGCGGTGCACGGCGCCGGCGTAGCGGGCGACCGGACCGGTCACCTCCTCGGTGATCCCGGCGATCTCGGCCCGCTGCGCCCAAAGGAGCCAGCGATGCTCCTGCACCGTGAACGCCTGCACCAGCGTCTCCCGGCCAGCGACCGTGCCCTTCAGGAAGCGGCCGGAATAGCCGGGCGGCAGGGCGTGGGGGACGATCAGCGTGTCCGACGGCTGCAGCTCCTCCAGGGCCACGCCGCCGGTCGGGTACCAGAGCCGACGGGTCAGGTTGCGGGAGGACCGGGGATCGGGCGCCAGGATGCGCAGCGTGGTCAGCACCAGGTTCATCGTGTCCGGCCGGTCGACCTCCAGGTCGACGGGGCCGAGGACGAAGAAGCCGGAGTCGGTGGGCAGGTGCCGGAGCAGGGCGGCGACGGCGGCCTGCTGCCAGCTGGTCGGCCCATCGTAGCGGATGGCGTTGGGGTCCCAATCGGTCTGGGCGANNAGCACGCACGGCAATGACGACAGCGGTCGCCAGGGCGATGAAGATGGCGAGTCTGGGCTCAAGTTCTTACTCCCGGTCGATGATCAGGGTTACGGGGCCGTCGTTGACGAGGTCGACCTCCATCATGGCGCCGAACGAGCCGGTGGCGACGGGGACGGTGCCGCCCCGCAGGATCTCGACGAAACGGTCGTAGAGCCGTTCCGCGGCGACCGGGTCGGCGGCGGCGACGAACGAGGGGCGCCGCCCTTTCCGCACATCGCCGTACAGCGTGAACTGCGAGACCACCAGCAGCTCGCCGCCCACCTCGTCCAGCGTCCGGTTCATCTTGCCCTCCGCGTCGGGGAAGAGCCGCAGCCCCGACACCTTCTCCGCCATCCAGCGGACCTGGTCCTCGCCGTCGCCGTCGGTGAAGGCGACGAGCAGCAGGAACCCGCGCCCGATCGAACCGACGGGCTCGCCGTCGATGCGGACTTCGGCCCGGGATACGCGCTGGAGGACGACTCGCATGGGGAGGGAAATTCGCTGGGGAGCCGCATGCGGCGCAACCGGGCGGCCGAAAACGGGGACGGCCACGCGTTGCGCCGCCGCCGGCTCAGCCCCCGCAGAGGCTGGCCAGGAGCAGCCCGGCGGCGACCACGACCACGGCGGCGGCGGCCGGGGCGACGACGGAGCTGCGCCGCCAGCCGGCGGCTCCGGCAGCGGGCACCCGGCGGGCTTCCAGCGCCTCGGCGAAGTCGGCGGCGGAGTCGAACCGCCCGTCCGGGTCCTTCGCCATCGCCTTGCCCACGGCCGCCTCCACCTCGGCCGGCACGTCCGTCCGGATTTCGCGGAGCGACGGGGGGCGACCGAACAGCACCTGCCGGATCACCTCCTGCGCCTCGCCCACGTACGGCGGTCGGCCCGCCAGCATCTGATAGAGCACGCAGCCCAGACTGTAGATGTCGGACCGGCCGTCGATCTCGCGCCGCTCGCCCAGCTGTTCCGGGCTCATATATAGCAGCGTGCCCACCACGGTGCCCGTCGGCGTGAGGGCGCCCTCGGCGCTGCCCTGCACCGCCCGGGCGATCCCGAAGTCGGTGATGACCGCCTGGCCGTCGGAGATCAGGATGTTCCCCGGCTTGATGTCGCGGTGGACCACGCCGGCGCGATGGGCGTAATCCAGCGCCTCGGCCACGTCACGAGCGATCCGCAGCGACTCGTCCACCGTGAGCGGACCTTCTTGCTTGAGCCGCTCCTCCAGCGACGCCCCCGGCACGTACGGTGTTATGTAATAGAGCAGATCGCCCACCGCGCCGGAGTCGATGAGCGGCACGATGTGCGGATGCTGGAGCTTCGACGTGATAGCGATCTCCCGCTCGAACCGCTTCGACCCCTCGCCCCGGGTCAGCTCGGGGTTGATCACCTTGATCGCGACCCGGCGGTCGTGCTTGGCGTCCCGGGCGCTGAACACCGTCGACATGCCGCCCCGACCCACTTCGTCCTCCAGCAAGTAACGGTCCGACAGGGCGTTGTGGATCAGCTCGTGTGGATCGCCGGTCGTGCCGGTCCCGCGCGTCGTCGCCGCGGCGGCCGGCCGCGGCGCGACCCCCAGGAAGCGGCGGAGCTCGGTCATGAACTGGCGGAACGCGGGCTCGTGCTCGAGAAGGATGTGGTTGGCGCCGTCCAGCGGAACGAAGCGGGCGTCCGGGATGCGGGTGGCCAGCCAGCGGCCCTCGTCGAACGGGATGCGGGCATCGCCCCGAACGTGCATGACGACCGTCGGCGCCGTGACCTGCGGAACCAGCTCTTTGACATCGATGTTGCCGAACTCCCGGATGAACCGCGCGGCGTTCTCCGGCGAGGTCGAGACCCGCTGCAGCTCGTTGAACAGGTGGGCCTGCTCCGAGGTCGCTTCGGGGATGAACTGGTTGGTGAAGACCTGCCGGTACGACGGGTCGTCTCGGCCCCAGCCCTGTCGGGTCAGCGTGATCAGCGCCTCCTGTTCCGCCAGGTACTCGGGCGGCGCGTTCCGGTGCGCCCAGCCGCGGGCGTAGGTGCCGTAGAGGACCAGGTGGCTGACCCGCTCCGGGTGGCGCACGGCGTAGGCGATCGCCACCGGGCCGCCCTGCGAGAGACCCAGGAGCGGGAACCGCTCGAGGCCCGCCGCGTCGACCACCGCCTCCAGGTCGTCTACCCAGGCGTCGAACGAGAAGTTCTCCACGTCCCAGTCGGAAAGCCCGCAGCCGCGCTCGTCGTAGCGGACGTAGGTGTGGTCGCGGGACAGCTCGCGCAGCCAGCCACGCCAGACCGGCGTGCGCAGGTCGTATTCCAGATGGCTGAGCCAGTGGGCGGCCTTCACCAGCGGCGGCCCATCGCCCATGGTCGCGTAGGCGATCCGAACGCCGTCCCGGGTGGTGCAGAAGCGGATCTCCTGGTCCACGTCTACTCCAGATCGCCCAGCAGCAGATGATAGCGGCCATGCCGCTCCACCGCGGCGATCCGCAAGGCGAGCCGGGGGTCGGGCACGTCCGGCGCTATGGCGGTGAGATCCAGTTGCGGCAGGGGGACCGCGCCGACCGCTTCGCCCAGGAACTCGACCAGGGTCGTCTGCAGGTAGTCCTCGAACAGGCGACCCACCGTCGTTCGCTGCCGGCTGCCCTCGAACGAATCGATCTGGACGTGGACCTCGGGCTCGCCGCTGCCCTCGAACCGGAAGCCGGCCGCCGCGCTGCCCCCGACGATCGAGCCGCCGATCAGCGCCGAGATGTACCCTTCGACGTCCACGCGGCGGCCGGCGTTCAGGCCGGCGTCGCCCGCCGCCGCCGCGTCGAACGCCGCCTCGATCCGCAAGTCGCCCCACCCGATCACCACCCGGGCCGGCTCGCCGGGATCGGGCATCACCACCGGCGGCAGCGCGGCGAAGGTCGTCACGTCGTCGGAGCCGGCCAGCCCCGGCAGCTCCTGGAGGTCGAACGCCCCGGCCTGCCAGGCGGCCCATAATACCTGGTTCAGCACGTCGTCCTTCAGGGCCAACGCCACGCCGTGCCCGGTCTCCTGGAAGACGGGCGGCTCACCACCGCCGAAGACGGCCCCGTGTCCGGTCGGGTCGAGGGGCGCTCGCGGCGTCTCCGGGTACAACTGCATCGCCAGCCCCAGCTCGGCATGACCGTCGCCGAAAGTCAGCCCGTCCAGCTGGCTGTCGACGATCAGCGCCGCGGCCAGCGGGGCCGGCAGCTCGATGGGCCCGTCCAGCTCCAGCTCGTCGAGGAACGTCACCAGCCCCGGGCCCAGCTCCTCCTCCAGCGCTCCCGCCAGCATCGTCTCCACCTGGGCTTCGAACTCGTTCTTCACCCCGTCGATGACCTCTTCGATCAGCTCGTCCAGCAGTCCGTCGCCCAGGTCGACGACCAGCGATTGCACGTCGATGACGATCCCGTCGGCCTCGACCTCGGGCGTGCCGTCCGCGCCCAGCGAGACCAGGAAGCGGCCGTTCCCCACCAGCCGCTCGGCCCGCACCGCGCCGTCGGCGGACACGGCGATCTCGCCCAGGCAGGCGAGGTCCTGGTACTGGCGGATGTAGAGCGGGACCTCCGGGCGCGACATCTCCATCTCGAACTCCAGGCCGCCGGGCACCGCGGCCAGCCGGCCCAGCTGGAACCCGCCGTGGGTGAACGGTCCGTTCTTCGTCACCCGGTACCCGGTCCGGTGGTTCACCTCGGTCCACAGCAGACAGTCGTGGGAGGTGAGATCGACGAAGCCGTCGCCGTCCACGTCGGGATCCACGGCCAGCAGGTCGGGGACGAGCGGGTCGAAGTCCCGGTCCTTGAGCGACCACCAGAGGATGGTGGCCAGGTCGTCGACGTCCTCCCGGTCGCCGTCGTCGAGGGCCGAAGCGCCGAGCCGCAGAACCGCGCCACGCTCCGCCCGGGCGTCGGCGCTCGGTTCGCCGGCGGCGGCGAAGTAGCGGTCGGCCGCCAGGTACGACCGGACGGCGAAGCTGGTATCGGCCGCCGACGTCGCGGCCATCGCCCCGACGATCGTCATCCCCCAGCCGGCGGTCTGCGTCACGTCGAAAGACTCGCAAAGCGCGTCGCCCGAGACCGGGACGTCGCTGCCCGCGGCCCGCAGCGCCACGATCGGGTTCACCGGGTCGCACGCCTGGCCGCTGACGGCCACCGGGCCGCCGGTGGCGCTCGGCAGGTCGAGCATGGCGCCCAGCTCCGGCTCTGCGATGGCGAGGGCCGGCCCGGGCGAGGGCGACGGCGAACCTTCGTCTTCTCCTTGGGAGCCCGGCGCGGTCGGCTCGTCGGAGCAGGCGGCGACCGCGAGCGCGAGCAACGCGACCAGCGCGAGGCGAATGGCGTGACGCTCGTTCATCTCTGACTCGGAGCCTGGTTCGTGATGGGTCGTCGGGAAAGGAAGATACGGGGGGCGTGGAGGGGGAGCAAACGGGCGGTGTGTTAGTGTGTTAGTGCGTTAGTGTATTGGTGTGTTGGTGCGTTAGCGATGGCGGTATGATCATGCCGTTATCCGAACCCACTAACGTACTAACGTACTAACGCACCGACGCATTACTCAACCGTCACGCTCTTCGCCAGATTCCGCGGCTGGTCCACGTTGCAGCCGCGGAGGACGGCGATGTGATAGGCCAGGAGCTGCAGCGGGATCACGGTGAGAACGGGCTGCAGCATCTCGTGGGTGGTGGGCACGGTGACGATGTGGTCGGCCAGCCGATCCAGCTCGCCGTTGCCGTCGGTGGTGATGGCGATCACCCGGCCGCCCCGCGCCTTCACCTCCTCGATGTTCGAGAGGATCTTCTGGTAGACCCGGCCCCTGGGCGCGATGACGACCACCGGCATGTTCTCGTCGATCAGCGCGATGGGCCCGTGCTTCATCTCCGCCGCCGGGTAGCCCTCGGCGTGGATGTAGCTGATCTCCTTCAGCTTGAGCGCGCCCTCCAGCGCCACGGGGAAGTTGTAGCCGCGGCCCAGGTAGAGGAAGTTGCGGTTCAGATGGTAGAGCCCGGCCATGGCGCGGAGCTCGTCGTTCCGCTCCAAGATCTGGGCGATCTGGTCGGGCAGCCGGCTCAGCGCCTTCACGACTTTGCGCGCCTCGTCACGCGTCTCCTCGGCTCCGGTCGTCAGGTAGAGGGTCACCAGCGCCAGCGCGACGACCTGCGAGGTGAACGCCTTGGTCGACGCGACCCCGATCTCGGGGCCGGCGTGGATGTAGACGCCGCAGTCCGACTCCCGGGCGATGGTCGAGCCCACCACGTTGACGATGCTGGCCACCCGGGCGCCCTTGTCCCGGGCCTCGCGGATCGCGGCCAGCGTGTCGGCCGTTTCGCCGGACTGGGAGATGGCGATGACCAGCGAGCGGTCGTCCAGCACCGGGTCCCGGTAGCGGAACTCCGACGCGTACTCGGTCTCCACCGGTATGCGGGCGAACTCCTCCAGCATGTACTCGCCGATCAGCGCGGCGTGCCATGACGTGCCGCAGGCGGTGAGCACGATCCGGTTGTAGTGCTCGATCTCCTGCCACGGCAGGCAGCTGGACAGGCCGCCCAGCCGCGCGCTCCCCTCCTCTGCCAGCAGCCGGCCGCGCATCGTGTCGCGGACCGAATCGGGCTGCTCGAAGATCTCCTTCAGCATGTAGTGCGGGAAGCCGCCGCGCTCGATGGTCCCCAGGTCCCAGGAGACCCGGCTGACCTCCTTGGTCAGCGGCACGCCACGCAGGTCGACGGTCCGGAAGCCGTCCCGGGTGACGACGGCCAGGTCGCCGTCGTCCAGGTAGACCACATCGCGGGTATGCTCGATCACCGCGGCGGCGTCGGACGCGACGAAGTAGGTGTTCCCCTCGCCGATCCCCAGCAGCAACGGCGAGCCGTTGCGGGCGGCGACGAGCTTCTCCGGGTCGCGGGTCGACACGACGGCGATCCCGTAGGTCCCGTCGACCTGGCGGAGCGCCGCCGCCACCGCCTCCTCCAGGTTGTCGTCGTACGCTTCCTCGATCAGGTGGGCCAAGACCTCGGTGTCGGTCTCGCTCTGGAGCGTGTGGCCCAGTTCCTCGAGCTTCCTGCGCAGGACCCCGGCGTTCTCGATGATCCCGTTGTGCGCGACGGCGAAGTCGCCGCTGCAGTCGTGGTGCGGGTGGGCGTTGATCTGGTTGGGCGCGCCGTGGGTGGCCCAGCGGGTGTGGGCGATCCCGGTCGTGCCTCTCGGCAGGTCGCCGCCGATCGCCTGGGTCAGGTCGGCGATCTTGCCGGGCATCTTCCGGGTGTCGATCGCCCCGTTCGAGCAGACGCTGATCCCGGCGGAGTCATAGCCCCGATACTCGAGGCGGCGCAGCCCCTCCAGCAGGAGCGGCGCGGCCTCCGACGGTCCTATATATCCAACGATTCCACACATGGATTCTGTCTGATCTCCCCCGGTCAGCCGTCCCGGTCCTGGACGATCGCCCCGGCGGCGGCCACCAGCTCCCTCACGTCCGCTTCCTTGTCGGCGGGTCCCTCGGCGATGACACGCAAGATCGGTTCCGTGCCCGACGGTCGGCAATGTAGCCACATCCGGCGGTCCCGCCAACGGAGATGGAGGCCGTCGCGCCGGTCGATCTCCGCATCGCCAAAGGCCTCTTCGATCCACCCGAATAGCTCCCTGAGTTGTACATCGGGCCGGTCGAAACGGTCCTTCACGATGCAGAATTGTGGGTATGCCGCTACAGTCTCCGCGAGGTCGGCCCCGGTCTCGGCCAGCAGCTGCAGCACCAGCGCGGCGGCCAGCGGGGCGTCCCGGGTCAGGTGGAGCCCGGGCAGGATCACACCGCCGTTCCCCTCGCCGCCGATCACGGCGCCGGCGGCCCGTATCCCGGCGGCCACGTTCGCCTCCCCCACCGGCGTCTGCCGGTACTCGGCGCCGGCCTCCTCCGCCACCGCCTCGACGATCTGGCCCGTCGACAGGTTGGCCACCACCGGCCCGATCCGATGGGCCAGGGCCAGCTTCGCGGCCAGTGCCAACGTATAGTCCTCGCCGATGGCGCGGCCCTCCTCGTCGACCAGAGCCAGCCGGTCCACGTCCGGGTCCACCGCCATCCCGAGATCGGCACCGTGCTCCCGAACGGCTTCGCAAAGCGCCGTCATGTTTTGAGGGATCGGCTCCGGCTCCCGGGTGAAGCGGCCGTCCGGCTCCCGGTCGATCCATTCGACCTCGCACCCCAGCCGATCCAGCAGGCCGGGCAGGATCACGCCGCCCGCACCCCGGGTGCAGTCGACGACCAGCCGGAACCCCCGGGCGGCGACCACGTCGGGGTCCACCAGCGGCAGCGCCAGGATGGCGGCGATGTGACGGTCGATGGCGCCGGGTAGCGGGTCGGCGGAGCCGAAGGCGCCGTCACCGGCCAGATAGCCCGGCCGATCCCCCGACTCGAGTGTCGGCAGAAACTCGGCGCCCTGCTCCGGCGTCAGGAACGCGCCGTCCGGCCCCGCCAGCTTGAGGGCGTTCCACTCCTTCGGATTGTGGCTGGCCGTGACCACGATGCCGCCCGCCAATCCGTTCTCCTCGATGGCCAGCAGCGCCGTGGGCGTGGGGACGAGCCCCAGGTCGGAGACCCGGCAGCCCACCGCCATCAGGCCTGCCGTCGCGGCCCGGGCCAGCGCCGGGCCGCTGGGCCGCGAGTCGCGAGCCACCGCCAGATGGTCGCCCCACCCCTGGCCCCGGACGTAGCTCCCGAACGCCGCGGCGCAATCCGCCACGAGACCCGGGTCCAGGTCGACGCCGACCCGGCCGCGGATGCCGGAGACGCTGACGATCAGGGTCTGGGGTAGAGCCATGTTCGGTGCGTTAGTGCGTTGGTGCGTTAGTGTCACCTGTAATTAACCCGAATCTGCCATCTCCCTCAACTCCGGGCACTCACCAACCCACTAACCCACTAACGCACCAACGCACTAACTCACCGCCTCCCCCCAACTGGACGCCAACCGCCCGCCCGACTAGACTGTCTAATTCCGGGATAGCCACCTGAGGCGTGAAACCAGCCAGGAGCAACGATCAGCCTCATGACTGACGAGAACGAGTATCGGTTCGGAACCCGGGCCGTCCACGCCGGTCAACAGCCGGACCCGACGACCGGCGCGATCATGACGCCCATCTACCAGACGTCGACCTACGCGCAGGAGGGGATCGGCGTCCACAAGGGGCACGAGTACGCCCGGGTCTCGAACCCGACGCGTACCGCGCTGGAAGGCAACGTGGCCGCGCTGGAGGGTGCCGCCCACGGCGCCGCGTTCGCGTCCGGGGTCGCCGCCATCGAGGCGATGGTGAAGCTGCTCTCGGCCGGCGACCACGTGATCTGCGGCTCGAACGTCTACGGCGGAACCGACCGGCTGTTCCGGCAGGTGCTGGCCCGGTTGGGGCTCGAGTTCTCGTTCGTCGATACCCGGGAACCGAAGCGCATCGCCGACGCGGTGACCGACCGAACGCGGATCGTGCTGGTCGAAACGCCGACCAACCCGATGATGCACCTGACCGACATCGCCGCGGCGGCTGAGATCGCCCACCAGGCCGGCGCCTGGCTGGTCGTCGACAACACGTTCGCCACGCCCTACTTCCAGAAGCCGCTGGCGCTGGGCGCCGACGCGGTGGTCCACTCCAGCACCAAGTACCTGAACGGCCACAGCGATGTGGTGGGCGGCATCGTCCTCACCTCCGACGACGAGATCATCGAGGGGCTCCGGTTCCTGCAGAAGTCGGCGGGCGCGGTGCCGGGCCCGATGGACTGCTGGCTGGTGCTCCGCGGCACGAAGACGCTCCACGTTCGCATGGAGATGCACGACGCCAACGGCCGCCGGATCGCCGAATGGCTCCAGCACGAGCCGCGGGTCGAGGCGATCTTCTACGCCGGGCTGCCCACCCACCCGCAGCACGCGCTGGCGAAGAAGCAGATGACCGGCTTCGGCGGCATGATCTCCATCGAGCTCAGCAGCCGCGAGCGGGCGGAAGCGTTCCTGCGCGGCACGCGGATTTTTACGCTGGCCGAGAGCCTGGGTGGGGTCGAAAGCCTGATCAGCCATCCGGCGGCGATGACGCACGCCGCGGTGCCGAAGGAGGATCGGGAGGCGATGGGGATCACCGACGGTCTGGTGCGGTTGTCGGTGGGGATCGAGGATGTGGAGGACCTGATCGAGGATTTGGATCGGGCGCTGCCGAAGTAGATGGAGCTTCGCTCTCTCGAGCACGAGCAGGAGCGGGAATACCGAATAGGATAAAGAGTACGAGTACGATAACGAGTACGAGTACGAGCGTGATATGAGGATTCTGGTTGTGGGGTCCGGGGGGCGCGAGCACGCCCTCATCTGGAAGCTGAAGCAGGAGAGCCCCGACGCGCAGATCTACGCGGCGCCGGGCAACGGGGGCACGAAGGCGCTGGCCGAGTCGGTCCCGCTCAAGCCCGACGAGGTCGACGAGCTGGCCGACTTCGCCGATTCTCGGGACATCGATCTGACCGTGGTGGGGCCCGAGGCGCCGCTGGTCGCGGGGATCGTCGACGCGTTCGAGGAGCGCGGGCTCAAGATCTTCGGACCGACGGCCCGGGCGGCCGAGATCGAGGGCTCGAAGGCGTTCGCCAAGGCGCTGATGAAGAAGGCCGGGGTCCCCAGCGCCGGGCACGAGACCTTCAGCGAGTTCGACGAGGCCGAGAAGTACATCCGCAAGCACGGCGCGCCGCTCGTAGTGAAGGCGTCCGGGCTGGCGGCGGGCAAGGGCTCGATCGTCTGCGAGTCCGTCGAGGAGGCGGTCGAAGCGGCGCAGTCGATGATGGTGGACGAGAAGTTCGGCGATGCCGGCGCCACCATTGTGGTGGAGGACTTCCTCGCCGGTGAAGAGCTGTCGCTCCTCTACCTGACCGACGGCGAAAACGCCGTACCCCTCGTTCCGTCCCAGGACCACAAGCCGATCGGCGAGGGCGACACCGGGCTCAACACCGGCGGCATGGGCGCCTACGCGCCGGTCTCCATCGCCGACGACGCGCTGGTCGGCGTCGTGACCGACGAGATCATCCTGCCGACCCTGGCGGCGCTCCGCGACGACGATCGCACGTTCCGGGGGGTGCTCTACGCCGGGCTGATCCTGGTCGACGGCGACCCCTACGTGATCGAGTTCAACTGCCGGTTCGGCGACCCGGAGACCCAGGCGGTCCTGCCGCTGATGCAGGAGGGCCTGCTGGACGTGTTCGTGGGGCTGGCCGGCGGAGGCGACCTGGACGTGGACCGGTTCCGCTTCCGGGGCGGCGCCGCGGTCTGCACGGTCCTGGCTTCGAAGGGGTACCCGGGCAGCTACGAGAAAGGGAAGCGGATCACCATTCCGAAAGGGCTGGAGGACGACGATGAGCTGATCGTCCTGCACGCCGGCACGCGCCGGGACCCGGAGGGCAAGCTGGTGACCAGCGGCGGCCGGGTGCTGGGCGTGGTGGGGCTGGGCGCCGACGTGACGGCGGCGGCGGCCAGGTCACGCGAGGGGGCCGAGGCGATCAAGTTCCCGGGGAAGTACTTTCGCCGCGACATCGGGTACCGGGAGATCGACCGGGAGGCCGCCGGGTAGCGAATGCCGGAGCTGCCAGAGGCGGAGACCATCGCCCGCGGCCTCGATGCCGCCGTCGCCGGCGGCCGCGTGGCCCGGGTCCGCATCCACCGCGCCGAGGTCGTCGAGCCGCTCTCGGCCGCCGTCTTCCGTCGGGCTTTCACCGGGCGCCGCATCGCCCGGATCGGCCGCCGGGGCAAGTGGATCGTCGGGCTGCTGGACGACAGCCAACGGTGGGTCACCCAGCTCCGCATGACCGGCCGCTTCACCTGGCGGGCCGCCGGCCCCCGCCAACCCCTCCGCGCCGAGCCCCACCTGTCCGTCAGCCTGCTGATCGAGCCCGACGGCGGCGAGCCCGGCGTGCTCCGCTTCTACGACACACGACGCTTCGGCCGCATGCGCCTGCTCGCACCGGCCGTCTATGCCGAGCTAGACGCCCGGCTGGGCGTCGAGCCCTTGAGTGACGCGTTCACCCCGGCCCGCTTCGCCCGCATGCTCGAGGGCGGCCGTGCGCCGATCCGCAACTGGCTGTTGGACCAGGGGCGCGTTGCCGGCGTGGGCAACATCTACGCCGTCGAGGCCTGTCACATCGCCCGCCTCGATCCGCGCCGCGCCGCCGGTGACCTGGACCGGAACGACGTCCGGCGCCTGCACCGGGCCGTGCGCCGCGTCCTGTCCGACGCCATCGCGCGCCGGGGCACGACGTTCAGCGACTACCGGGACCTGCTGGGCGGCAGCGGCGACTTCCAGAACGCCCTCAGGGTCTACGGCCGGGAGGGCGAAGCGTGTCCTCGCGGCGATGGGACGATCGAGCGGGCCGTGCTGGCCGGCCGCTCCGCCTTCTACTGCCCCGCCTGTCAGCGCTGAGGAAGCTGCGGCCCCACCGAAAGGGTCAGTCGAGCAAGTCGACCAGTCGGGCGGCGGGCCGCCGGTTGCGGGCCAATTTCAGGGTCGCCACGGTGACCGGCTTGCCGAAGCGCCGGTGGCCCGCACTGCCGGGGTTCACGATCAGCGGGCCGTCGGTGCCCTCGATCAGCGGCTCGTGAGTGTGGCCGTACACGACCACCGCGAAATCGTGAAACGCCTCGGCCAGGTCGGACACCCGCGGCGAGCCCCACTGGTGGCCGTGAACGACGGCGATGCGGTGGCCGGCCCGCTCCAGCTCGAGACGCTCGGGCGTGACTTCCCGCACATCGAACCCGTCCACGTTGCCGTACACCGCGCGCACCGGCGCTATGACCTCGAGCTCGTCGAGGATCGCCGGGTCGCCCACGTCGCCGGCGTGTAGCACCTCGTCCACGCCCTCGAAGGCGGCGTAGACCTCGTTGCGCAGCAAGCCGTGGGTGTCGGAGATGAGTCCTATGCGGAGTCTGTCAGTCATCGCGAGCGAAGCGGCTGAACATCGAACGTCCAACATCCAACGTCCAATGTCCAAATTTCTGGATCCCCGGTTCCTGAGTTGACGCGCTCGATGAGCGAAACGACCCGCCAACCAAACAAGTTGGGTGTTGAGCGTTGGACGTTGGACGTTCGATGTTCACCTCAGGTCTTGAGCTTGCGCACCGATCCGCCACGGTACGCCGCGACCGCGGCCAGTCCCATCAGCAGGCCCTCGGCGAGCCAGAGCCCGTACTTTAGCGCCGTGGCGCCGCCGGTGGCCAGCGAGATCTGGCGGGCCAGGTCGACGCTCTGGAAGAAGGGCGTCGCGGTAGCGGACGGCGCCGCGCGCAGGAAGGCGAAGAACGACTGGTCGGGGCGGAAGCCGGAGCTGGCGAGCCAGAAGGTGAGGTGGACCAGCAGGTAGGTGAAGCAGCCGAGGCCGAAGACGTAGAGGTAGGTCCAGCGCGGCGGATGCCGCCGACGGACCGACGACGGCGCGGCGGCGGCCTCGCCGATTACCACGCCGATGGCGATCGCCTCGAGGGCGAGGATCCAGATCCAGATGCGAAGGAACCCGGTGAGCACCGCGGCGACCACGGCGACCACGGTCCCCCAGGTCAGCGCTTCGGCGTAGGGCAGCCGATCGGCCTGGCGGCGCCGGCGGCTGACCTCGCGCCAGACACGATCCGTCTTCGACTCGTCAGCCGGCGGCGACGTGGACGGCTGTGCCCGCTTCTTGCGAGGCCGCTTCTTCTTCGCGCCTGCCGTTGCCTTCGCCTTCTTCGCCATAGGGCCGCGTGGTCTTGTCGATAATGAAGAACTCCGCCAGGTTCGCCAGCTCGAAGGCCGCCGTGTTCAGCCCGGTGACCGCCGCCGCGATCTCTTCCGTCGACGCGTTCTGCTCCTCCATGCCGGCCGCCAGCTCCTCCATCGCCGCCGCGAAGTCGCTGATGCCGCTCGCCACCTCCTGCAGCTTCCGGCCGGTGTCCTCCACGCCCGACTCGACCCCGCTGCTCACCTCGTCCACCCGGCCGGCCCACTCGTCCGCCTCGACCGTGGCGTGCTCCACCGCCTCGATCCCCTCGTTCAACACGTCCACCACGCCGCCGACCTCGTGGGTCGCGTTTCGAGTGTCCTCGATGGCCTGCTGCACCGTCTCCAGTTGGCCGCTGATCCGGTCGCTCGTCTTCTGGGCCTGTTCCGCCGCCTCGCCCGCCTGGTTCGCCAGCTTGCGGATCTCGTCCGCCAGCACGCCGAACCCCCGGGCCTCGCTGCCCGCACGGGCCGCTTCGATGGCGGCGTTGAGCGCCAGCAGGTTGGTGCGCCGGGCGAACTGGCGGATCAGATCGACGAACTCGCCGAACCGCTTCGACGCCTCGACGAACTCCAGCAGCCGATCGGTCGCCAGGTCGGACCGCTCGGCCATCTGCTCGACCCGTGACCGTCCCTCGCGCAATCGCTCCCGGCTCCCGTCGACGATCTCCCTGAGCTTACGGCTCCGCTCGGTCGCCGCGCTGGCGCCCTGGGACAGCTCCCGGGCGCCGGCGCCCAGCTGCTCCATCTGGCGGTTGATCGCCTGTACGGTGTCCGAATGCTGAGTCGCCTCCGTGGTCAGCCGGGCCAGGGTGCCCGTCATCTCCTGGGCGCCCGCCGACAGCTGCTGCACGGCGCCGGCGATCTCTTCGGTGCGCGACTGGGTGTGGCGGCTGGCTTCGCGGATCGAGCCGACCAGCTCGTTCAAACGACCGACCATCGACTGCACCGCCTGACACAGCTTGACCACCTCGCCCTTCCCCACCGTGGGGACGTCGACCCGCAGGTCGCCGCCACCCACCCGGTCGGCGGCCGCCGCCACCGCCCGCACCGGCCGGCCGATTTCCCGCGAGATCCAGCTCGCCGCGATCAGCATCCCCACCAGCGCGGTGGCCAGCGCGATGACCAGTCCCCAGCCGATCGCCTTGCGGGCGGCGAACAGCAGGTCGAACGCCTGCTCTTTCGGCACCCAGTAGATGACGGTCCAGCGGTTCGACAGCGCCCCCCGAGCCAGCCCGACCACCGGGACGCCGTCAGGGTTGGTCGACTCGAGCATCGCACCCTCGACGATCAGGTCGAGGTCGGGGTAGGTTTCCAGAATGTGCTCGGCGTGCGGATCGCTGATCAGCAGGCCCCGGTCATCGATCACCTGCACGTAGCCCCAACCGCGGGCCATCGCCGCCAGGGCCGGCTTCAGCCGCTGCAGGTCGATCACGCTCTTCATCACACCGGCCGTGGCGCCGCCGGCGCCCTGCACCGGCACCGAGACCGACAGCGAGATGACGTCGCTCGACTGGTCGACTTCGACATCGGACACGTTCGCCAGCCCGGCGTACCCCTCCTGCCACCACCGCTCGTCCCGCTGCACGAAGTCCGATGTCCGGCCGCTGCCCGCCACGACGAAGCCGTTCACGTCGGCGATGAAGACCTCGGCGAACAGCGAGCCCTCCACCACGTCCCGCAGGTAACGGTCGGTCGCCGGGCTGGCCTCCAGCGATCGGGTGGTGGACATCCGGGTCTCCGCCTCCTCGATCGACAGATCCTCCAACCCGCGGCGGCTGGCCAGGTCGGCACCCCGCACCGCCACCTCGAAGATCGATGGCGAGAGCGCCAGCAGCTGCGCCTGGTTGATCGCGCTCTCCACCGAGCTCTCCACCACGTTGACCGCCGAGGCGCTCCGCTCCTGGAGCTGGCGCTCCACCGCCGGTGCGACCAGGTGATCGGCCTCGCTCCAGGCGATGCCGAAGAAGGCGACGATGACGACGAACAGGATACCGCCGACGGCGAGAAAGAGGAGGCGCGTCAAGTCGACGGACTTCAAACGCGTTAGAATGGACACCGGTGCCTCCGGGTGGCTTCGGTCGCTGGCCGGGAGATTCGGGAGGGAGGGAGAGATAAGAACTACGCAGACAAGAACTTGCCCAGTTTTTCGCCCGCCGTCAAGTCACCCTGACTCGCCCACCCTTCAGCCCCTACCCCCTCCCTACTCCTTGGTCCCCACCCAGATGCACGCGATCCCCCCGGTCTGCGACTCCCACTCGACGCCGCCGAAGCCGGCTGCCGACATGGCCCCGGCCAGTTGGTCCGGCTCGGCGAAGCGCAGCACCGACTCTGGAAGGTACCTGTAGGCATAGCTATGTTTCGAGATCAAACGCCCGACGAAAGGCAACACGCGCGTGAAATAGAGGCGGTAAAGGGTCCTCAGCGGCTGGCGCGTCGGCATGGCGAAATCGAGGATCACCAGAGGGGCGCCGGGCCGCAGCAGACGCCGCAGTTCCCGCAGACCGGTCTCGATATCGGCCAGGTTCCGGACGCCGAACGCCACCATCGCGCCGTCGAAGCCCGCGGCGGCGAACGGCGTTCGCAGGGCGTCGGCGCACACGGGCAGGACCGGCACGCCATCGATCTTCGAGAGCCCGCGTCGCAGCATCGGCGCGGCGAAATCGGCCGCCACCACGCGACCCCGGAACCCCTTCCGTCGTGCCAGCTCGAGCGCCAGATCGTAGGTACCGGCGCAAACGTCCAGATAGGTGCCGTCCGGACGCGCAACCCAACCCAGTCGATCCACGGCTCGGCGGCGCCAGATCCGATCGATGTTGAGGCTGAGCAGGTGATTGAGCAGATCGTAGCGGGGAGCGATGGCGCTGAACATCTCCCGGACCGGCCGGGCACGCGCCTCCGACGACTCCGTCTCCAGAGGTGCACGATGATGATGTGGAGGGCGGTTCATGATCGGCGGCGAAACTACCGGCACGGGAAGCACCCGGCAACCCGGTGACTTCGGACCCGCTTTCCAGCCGTAAGGCTGAGCACTCCGACGAGACGCCCCGCGTCGCCGACCTCGACGACAAGGAGCTCGTCTCCCGCGCCCTCGATGGCCAGGAGGCGGCCTACGGCGAGCTTCTCGAACGCTTCCGGCGGCCGGTCTTCTCCCTCATCTACCGCATGATCGGCGATCGGGAGCAGGCCGAGGACCTGGCCCAGGAGTCGTTCGTCAAGGCGTTCAACAACCTGGACAGCTACAACCCCAACTACCGCTTCTCCTCCTGGCTGTTCAAGATCGCCAACAACCACGCCATCGATCACCTGCGCCGGGCCCGTCTTTCCACCGTCTCCATCCACGGCTCACCCCACGCCGCCACCAGCGAGCGGGAGGAAGAGACGCGGATCGTCCTCGAAGCGCAGGACGAGTCGCCCGAGCAGGAGATCATGGCCCTCGAGCTGGGCGGCGAGATCGAGGAGGCCATCTCCCGGCTCCGACCCGAGTACCGGACCGCCGTCATCCTCCGCCATATCGAGAGCCGGCCCTACGAGGAGATCGCCGAGATCATGGACGTCCCCATCGGCACCGTGAAGACCTTTCTCCACCGGGCCCGGGCCGAGCTGAGAGATGCACTCCGGCACCTGCGGGAGGAATGACCGATGGGAATCGGGGATTCCCCTACCAACATGAAACCTGCGGACCATATGCTCCGTAGGGCCAGACAGCGGGCAGGTAAACGATGAAAGAATGGACGACTGAGGGACACCTCTCCGAGCTAGCCCTGGAGATGTGGGCGGCGGATGAAGCCGAAACCCACGAGACCGGGGCGATACGCAGCCACCTCGAGGCTTGCCAGGCCTGCCGGGCCCGGGAGACCGAGTGGCGCCGGCTTTTCCATGCCCTGGCGTCGCTGGAAGCGGTCGAGCCGTCGCCGTCGTTCGACGACGCGGTGATGGCGAACCTGCGGCTCCCGGCTGAGGACGAGGTGCAGGCGGCGGCCTGGCTGCCGCAGCTGACGCGGCGGCTGCGTCCGGTGGCGCTGGGAGCGGCGGCGATCTGGACGGCGGCGGTGCTGGTCGGCACCGCCTGGGTCCAGACCCGGCTCGATGTCTCCCTCACGGCCCTGCTCACCGGTTTTCTCGCCTACGTCCGACAGCTGACCCTGGAGGCGTTGATCGAGGTGGCGGCGTTGCTGCAGCTCAGCGGGCTGGGAGAGGTGTTCAACCAGGCGAGCCAGCTCTCCGGTGCCGGCGTGCTGGTCGCCGTGGCCCTCATGACATCGATATCCGGTCTCGCGCTATGGACGCTGTACCGCGTGGCCGGCACGACAACAACCTCGAGGAAACACGCCAATGCGTAAGCGCGTGCTGAACATCGTGCTCGTTCTCGCCGTACTCGCGGCTCCGGGCGTCGTGGCCGGGCAGGAGGCGGCCAGCGACATCCTGCAGACGTCGGTCGCCTTCAACGGCGATGGCGCGACGCTGGAGCTGGAGCTGGCCAGCGGCCGTACGCTCAAGCTGCGGCTGGACGACGGCATCGCCTACATAGGCGGGACCGAGGTGGGCCGCTATACCGAGGGCGGCACGCTGGAGTCGTCCTGGCGCGAGCTGCTGAACGGCCTGGCCGATGGGCAGACGGCTTCGGCCTGGTCGGAGTTCAGCGAGGCCGAGTTCGGCGCCGATGAACCGGTCGCCGACGCGATCGCCCAGGCGCTGCGGCCGCATTTCGCCGGCGCCACCGACCAGGCGGCCGCCGGGCCGGCAGCGGCGGACGTGGCCGACGAGGCCGCGACGGCCCGAACGGCACAGGAGATCGCCGAGCAGGTCGGCACGACGGTGGGCCAGGCGGTTCGCGAGGCCGTGGTCGGCGGTCTCGTCGTGGAGCTCTCGAACGCCGACAACCTGGGCCGTTCGCTGGAGCGGATCGGGCTGTCGCGCGAGCTGGTCGACGTGTTGAACGGCGACATGGACAGGCGGGTGCGCGTCGTGCTCGATGCCGATGAGTACCGTCTGCCCGAGGGCGCCGCCCTGGACGAGATGCTCGTCCTGGTCGAGACCGACGGAGTGATCGCGGGAACGGTCGACGCCAACGTCCTGGTGGCCGACGGGTCGCTCCTCATCACGTCGAGCGGCCGGATCGAGGGTGACGTGATCGGGATCGACGCCTCGGTGCACAACCAGGGGACCATCGCCGGCGAGCTCCGCTGGCTGGAACAGCCGACGCCCGTGTTCGTCGGGCCGCGATCCCCTCGCGTGTCGCTCGACCGGCCGGGCCCGTCCATCTTCAGCAGCCTCGGGCGCGGTCTGAGCGCGCTGCTCCAGACGATCGCCATGTACGCCCTGTTCGCGTTCCTGGGCGCGGTGGCCGTCTACTTCTTCCGTGGCCACCTGGAGACGGTCAGCGACACGGTCTCCTACAGCTTCGGGCGCTCGTTCCTGGCCGGGCTGGCGGGGCAGGTCCTGTTCCTGCCGATCCTCGTCGTGATGGTCGCGCTGGTCATCACGGCCATCGGCGCGCCCTTCTACGTGATCGGCGCCATCCTGCTGGCCCTGTTCGGCTACCTCGGGGTGGCCCACTCGGCGGGCGAGAACCTGACCCGCTACCGGTTCCCATCGTGGGCGGCGCGGGTCCGGCGCTCCAACTCGTACTACTACGTGCTCAACGGTCTGGGTGTGTTGCTGGCGCTTTTCGTCGGCGCCGCCGTGACGCAGGTCTTTTCGCCGATCCTCGGCTGGGCCCACGACCTGCTGATCGTCTCGGCCTGGATCCTCACCTGGGTGGCGGCGACCGCCGGTCTGGGCGCGGCGCTCCTCTCCCGCGCCGGCACGCGTCGCACCTACGCGCGGCCGCGTGAGGTGCCGGCCGATTCGTTCCGGGGCGCGGATCGGGAACGTCGGGCGAGCTGACCAGGAGCGATAGAACCATGAAGAAGACCGCTGTCACCGTACTGGCCGCCGCCGCCCTGCTGGCTTCCGCGATCCCGGCGGGCGCGCAGAGCTGGCGCACCGAAGCGAAGAGCCGGGGTTACCGCGGGCAGGACTTCCTCGACGTGCGCATCACCTACGCGGTGGGCCGGCTCGACCTGCACAGCGCGCCCGATCACCTGCTCTACCGAATCGACACGCGCTACGACGAAGACGTTTTCCGTATGCGCAGCGATTACCTCGAGTCGGGGGGCCGGGGCAGCCTGCGGATCGAGATCGAGAGCATCGAGGACGACCTGGACCTGGACGAATGGGACGACCGCGACTACGAGGCCGGGCGGCTCGAGGTCGGGTTGCCGCAACATACGCCGGTCGCCCTCAACCTGAAGCTGGGGGCCGCCGAGGCGCGGCTCGATCTCGGCGGTCTCACGCTGGAGCGGATCTCGTACGAGACCGGCGCCAGCGAAACAGAGATCGGGTTCAGCGAGCCGAACCGCCAGGTCGCCGAGTACTGCAGCTTCAAGATCGCGGCCGCGGCGCTGAGGCTGAACGACCTGGGCAACTCGCGCTGCGAACGGATCAACGTCTCCGGTGGCGTGGGCGACCTGAAGCTCGACTTCTCCGGCGACTGGACGCACGACGCCAGCGCCGACGTCAACGTGGGGCTGGGCGGCGTGGAGATCCGCGTCCCCGACGACATCGGGGTGCGGATCGAGAAGAGCACGTTCCTGATGAAGTTCGACGCGCCCGGTTTCCTGGAGGAGGATGGGGGCGTTTACCTGAGCCGCAATTGGGACGATGCCGAGCATCGGCTGACGATCACGATCTCCGGCGCGCTGGGCGGCATTCGGGTCGCCCGCATCTGACGGCGCTCCCCCTTCTCAGCCCTTGATGAGCTCGTAGAGCTGGACGTGCTCGATCCCCAGCTCGTCGGGCCAGCGGCCCAGCACGTAATCCCCACCGATCTCGAACACGGTGAACCGCGGCGGCATCCGAACCACGTTCAATAGGCGTCCCTCCCGGTCGAACACCGACCAGCGGGGTTCGTCGTCGCCGGGCCTCCGGTACTCGCCAACCCAGAGGTTGCCCTCCGCATCGACCTCCAGGTCGTCAATGGCCGGCATCGTCTTCGGGTACGGCATATCCGATAGCACATTCGCCAGGCGCTGTCGCCAACTCTCGTCGGTGGCGCCCTCCAGCTCATCCTCGACGTAGCGATCGATGTCGGACCGGGTGACCGCCGGGTTCGGCTGCGCCTTGCGGATTAGCCGCCGCAGCGCGCCGTCGATGCCATAATAGCCGATCTCGTACGCATCGCCGCTCGTGTAGTAGAACCCCCGTCCCCACGGGGTGATCGCCGGGGTACGTCCGAAGGGTAGAGGCAGCACGCCCGCTTCCGGCCTGGCGGCGAACCGTTCCGCCCCCGGGAACCGGCCGATCGTGTCGATCACGGCTCCCTCACCGTCGTAACGCAGGTAGAGCGTCGAGTCGCTGCAGACCCCCGACTGGACCCCGGTGCACACCTGGATGCGAAACGCGTCGGCCAGCAGCGTGCCGTCGGCGAAAAGGCCGATGGAGATCGACAGCCACCCCGACTCGACGCCGGGCCCGAGCGTGAACGCGCGGGCGAATTCACCGGCGGTATCGAAGACCGAAATTCGGAGGTTGTTCGGGTCCTCGATCAGCAGCGAGTCCGGGCCGAGCCTCATCAGCCGCGACATCCCCTTGAACTCGCCGGGCCCCTCCCCCTCCCGCCCGGCGGACTCGATGAACTCGCCCTCCCGGGAGTAGAAGCGCAGCTCGTGACTGCCGCCGTTGGCGACGGCGATACGTCCGTCATCGAGCCGGACCGCGCCACTGACCCCGTAGAGCTGGTACTCGGGCGCGCCCTCCTCGACGCCGATGTCGAGCGCCGGCCCGTCGCCAAGACGCCAACCCACCCCCTCGGCCCAGCGCGGGGCTGTGTTCTCGACGACCGTCACGCCGGCGCTGTCCCGCACCTCGTAGCCCGACGAGGGCTCGCCGGCTCCGTCGCAGCCGGCGACGGCGAGAGAGCCAAGGACGACAGGGAGAAACGCGGCATCGGCCATGCGCCGTCGACCGAGCGTGGGTAAGGACATCTCGTGCTCCTCGTGTGGCTGCCCGGCGGAACCAGAACCGCTCAACCCGGGATGAGCCGACCGATCACAGGGTCGCCGCGGGCGGCCCCGATTCTCTTCGCCGCCGACCCGTCGCGGACGGCGACCTCCACGGTCCCCAGCGACCCGATCACCGTCACCAGTTCGCCCGTCGCCACGTCCGCGTAGGTCCGCCGCAGCGCGCCGACCTCGCGACCCCTCACCTCGAACCGCCAGTCGCCCTCGACCCAGTCGCCGGGAAGGTCGCTGATCAGGTTGCCGAACCGGTCGATGTGGGCGACCCGGCCCTGCAGCGTGGTTTCGTCCCGGGACGGCGGCTCGATCGGCAGGGTCACCGGCTCCTTCACCGCCGGGCCCAGCGCCGACGGGTCGACTCCGGCGGCGAGGTGGGCGGCCGCCGGAGCGAAGATGTCACGGCCGTGAAAGGTGCTGGAGGGATCGGGTCGGGTGTAGCGCGGCTCGGTGATCTCGAAGGCACACCACGCGTCCGAATCGGCGAGCACCCGGGTGAGGAGTCCGTTGTCCGGCGCCGCCAGATAGCGACCGTCAGCCTCGACCGCCAGCGCCCGGCGACCCGACCCGACGCCCGGGTCCACCACGGCCAGGTGCACGGCACCCGCCGGATACAGCTGCCAGTACTGGGAGAGCACGAAGGCGGCCGCCTCGACGTCGCCCGGCGCGATGTCGTGTGTCGCGTCCACGATCTTCGCGTCCGGCGCGATGGAGAGCACGACGCCTTTCATCGCGGCGACGAAGCCGTCGCTCGTGCCGAAGTCGGAAAGGACGGTAACGATGCCAGGCATGTCGGGTCTGGGAATATACTCGATGTCCGATCTCGATGCTCGACGAGCCCACCGGACGAACGGTGGCCAGCGGGGCCAACGGCCCGCTGCCGCAGCGCCCGCAGGATGTCAGCTCACGAGCCGGCCGAGTAGAGGCCGGTCGACAGATATTTCAAGCCCGAGTCACACAGCAGGGTCACGACGGTGCCCGAAGAACCAAGTCGCTCAGCCACTCGGAGTGCGGCAACGACGTTGGCGCCAGAGGACGTTCCCCCGAACAGCGCCTCCTCTCTCGCCAGGCGTCGACTCATTTCCATGGCCTCAGACGTGGAGACCGGCAGAACATCATCGACAAGATCCTCGTCCCAAAGCGGCGGAATGAATCCGGGACCCACACCCTCGATCTGATGGCCCCCCGGCTTACCACCTGAGAGGACCGGCGATTCCTCCGGCTCCACCGCAATGATCGTGATCTTCGGGTTGCGCTTCCGCAGCACCCTCGCGACCCCGCTGATGCAATGGGCGGTGCCAACAGCCTGGACGAAGGCATCAACCTGCCCACCCGACTGATCCCAGACTTCTTCAGCCAGGGGAGCATACCCGGCTGCTGCGTCGACGTTGTTGAACTGATCGGCATAAAAGGTGTTCGCTGTGCCGCTCAGCTCTGCAGCCCTCGCCATCATGCGCTGAATCAATTTTCTGGTTATACGCCCCCCATCGCTCTCGATCTCGATCAGATTGGCCCCCAGAGCACGCATGTGGTCACGCTTTTCCTGGCTGAAAGCATCAGAAGTCACCAGCGTGGTGGAAAACCCTCGCGCGGCGCACACAAAAGCCAGGGATGTGCCCGTGCTCCCGCCGGTGTACTCGACCACCGTTCCCGACTTCGGCAGCCGCCCCGACGCGGCGGCACGATCCACCACGGACAAAGCCATTCGGTCTTTCATGCTACCGGTGGGGTTCTGACTCTCGAGCTTCACCAGCACACGGGCAGATCCCCTGGGAACCACCCGTTTCGTTTCCACCAGGGGCGTTCCACCCACGGTCTTCAGGACGTCCTGGCTCTTTTGCACCTTGGCTCCCGCCCTTTCAAGCCGCAGCTCGATAGGCCGGCAGTCGACCGGCCGCGCCTTTCAGTCGTAAGCTCCCAGCCGCTACTTATGCCGCAGCATGAATGCGCTGTCAACGAAACAACTAGGGCAGTTGCGATCTCCTTCGCCGCCTCCTTGTCTTCCTCCCCGGTTGCGCTGATGCCGCTCGCGGAACAGCGCCGGCCCACCTGGCGTTGCCGGTCCCGCGAGCCTCGAATAGGACTGGCGCCAGCTCAGCGCGGAACGCGTCGTGCCGGGTCAAGCCGCACTGGCAGAGCTCGATTGAATCCTCGCGCCCTTCAGCAAGAGCCATGAGCCTAGTGCGACCTCGTAGATGAATATCGCGGCAGGACTGACGAGCTGCAGCGCCTTCGGGATATCTGGAAAGACGATGATCCAGAAAGCGGACATCAGGACAAGCAACGAAGCGAAGACCCCCCAGGCGGCCAGTGCTTTGGGAACGTAGCCCGATTTCAGTAGCAGGTAGCTGAAGACAGTTGATCCCAGACCAAAGAGAATCAATCCAATGTTGTATCCGGCCGCCCGGCTGCTGAGCGCCAGTCCGGCCAGGGAGTGCAGTTGGCCTGGAGCGAACGTCTTCAGAAAGTCCGCGCCGCTCAGGAGCGCGAGAACGATCGAGTTGCCGAGGGTCGAGACACAGAGGATCGCCGCCTCGGCAAGCCACCAAAACGCCGCAAGCATGGCCAGATCCTCGTTCACGGGCTTGAGCAACACGTACAGCGCTAAGGTAAGCACCACAATTCCCGTGAAAGAGACCAGGTCGCTGGCGATGCCTATGCGAAACAGCCGTTCGTGCTCTATTATGTTCTGCGCGGTCTGTGTGGGGTCGCCACGCACGATGAGAGATGCCCGAACGAAGTACTCACCCAGGACCGCAGCAGCCAGGGCGATGAGGTACATGGCGCCGGCGATCCTGGCAGCCCTCGCTTGCCCCGCTTCCGTAGTCGCGTTCGTCATTCAAGTTCTTCCGAAACGACGGCTTGTTACACGGCCTGAATGTGCCGCCTTACCCTTCGGTTCGCCGGCGCCACGTGCAGCGGACCGTCCGCTGCGACCCAGCGCTAGGCCGCGCTCACTGAGCTTGACGTGATCGCCGCGCCTCTCAGCAGCAGCCAAAAGCCGAGTGTGATCTCGTACACACCCATGGGAGCCATAGCGACGACCCAATATTTCCCTACGGCCGGGGAGACCACGACCGACATCGCGTACGTCGCCAGCAGCAAGGAGGAGAACACTCCCCACGCCGCCAGCGGCTTGGGTACGTACCCGGATTTCAGCAGCAGGTAGGCGAACACCGTCGATCCCAAACCAGTGAGTATGAACCCGGTGTTCAGCCCGGCGCCCTGGGCGCTAACGGCTACTCGGGCCAAGGTGTGTAATTGGTTCGCATCGAGACTAGCGAGATACTCTCCTCCGCTCAGGTATCGGAGAACAACCAGGCTGTTGAGCGTCGCCACGAAGTGAGTCGCCACCTCGGCGATCCGGAATAACACCGCAAGGAAGACCAGGTCTCTGTTTACAGGCCTGAGCAACACAAACAGGGCCCAGGTCAGCACCACCACGCTTGTATAAGCGAATAGGTCGGTCGCAATGCTGATACGAAACAGCGGCTCCGATCTGATGATGTTCTGCGCTGTCTGCGTAGCGTCCCCGGCCACGATGAGAGAACCCCGAACGAAGGACTCACCAAAGATCCCAGTTGCCATGCCGATGAGATACATGGCGCCCGCCAGCCTTGCCGCTCTGGCCTGTGCTGCGTTCGGACTACCGCTGGTCATATGACTGATGACCTCGAGTCGGCTGTTCGCGGGGCGCCCTATTGGCATCGGGCACGGCCGCTGCCACGTCGGGGAGCGGCAACTCGGACATGGCCTTCCAAGCAACTCCCGAGCGCAGGGTCTTCGGCACAGCGGACGAACCCTGCCCGGGTCCTCATCGCATCTCCGGCACGGCGACGCCCTTGATGAGCAGCCAGAATCCCAGCACCACTTCGAATATGGCTAAGGGTACCCAGATGAGGTCGGTCACCAGGCCACTGATCAATCCGGCGAGCTGCGCGGGAAGGAATACGACCAGCAGGACCGAGCCGACCACACCAAGCCAAGCCAGCCACACGGGGATGCTTCGGGCGCGCAGAAAGAGGTAGGCGAAGAGCGTGCTGCCCACGGCGAAGACGGTAGCTCCGATGAGAAAGCACCAGTCCAGCACTTCAAACAGGAAGGCGCCGAGCGCATTCGCCGCAGCGGCGTCGCTGGCAGCCGCCCCGACGGCCCCGGTCGCGACCCACAACAGCCCCACCGTAGCGATGACGGGAATGGCGTTGATCACGCCCTCGCCGATGCGACAGGACAGGGCCAGCAGCGCGAGGTCCGGATCCTCGTCGCGCGTGATCGCGTACAGCGTCACGGCCAGCACCAGGGCGTTTAAGACCATGACCAGCGAGAGCACGACGCTCAGGCGCACCCCCGCTGAGTGCTGTGCGACGCCCGCCAGCTTCGCGGCGATCCCCCCGGCGCCAGTCGCCTGGTTGAACAGGACCATCGCGGTGACGCCGGTCGCGATGTAGAAGAGGAACGTGAAGCCGGCGATTCGTGCGTTCGTCGTGCGAGTCATATGCGCTCCGGGATGCCGAGGGTCCGCGCGTGTGACGCCGGCGCCGCCTCACAAGTCGCGCTGGTCGTTTGATCGGGCCCAGACGCGCTGAAGCGGGCGATGCTCCGCAAGTTTCCTCGAATTCGGACGCGCCACAGCCAGTATGACATGGTGATGAGCACGGCCAGCACTGGAAGCGCGAGCAGGCCCGGGATGCGGATCGGCCGGGGGATCACCTGCGCCTGGCCGATGAAGAACGACATGGTCACGACGAACAGCGCGAAGCTCATGCGCCACAGATGCCTCGCGAGCCGACCCGCGCCCCGAAGGGCGCCGTTCCGTATCACCCGCACGTCGCCCACCGTCGCGAGCAGTCCGACCACACCAAACAGGAAGAAGGGGAAGGCCGGGATCCCCTTCCTCGTGCCGCCATCAGCCAGCGCCTCGACGCCGAACTTGAGACTGCTCAGGGAAACCGCCGACGCGACGAGCATGAGACCGAGATGCAGCGGACGCGAGCCGGCGGCAGGGGGGCGGACCGTGATCAGCGCCGTGACCACCAGGTACAGAGTCAGTGCCGCAGCCGGGATATTCATCGCCGGCGCAGCATTCCGCCCGACGGCGAGTACGATCCCACAGAGCGCCATCGCGAGTATCGCGTAGACGAACAGGGTCCCGCTCTTGCGATGCAGGGTCGCCCCCTTCGCCGCATAGATCGCCACGAAGCCAGCAATCAGCGCCAGGCCGCCGGCGAGGATGTGAATCAGCAGCGTGATTCGCACGGATAAGCCTGCTACATCGAGCGCATGCTGATCGCCGGGTCGATCCGCGCCGCACGAAGCGCCGGAATCCAGCAGGCCCCGATCCCGATCGCCGCCATCATCGCGGCGACGCCGATGAACGTGATCGGGTCGTGCGGCTCGACGCCGAAGAGCAGCCCGCGGATGACGAGTGTGGCGAGAGCGGCTCCGGCAATACCCAGCGCCAGGCCCATCGCCACCAGGGTCCC
>JABAHS010025304.1_pt1 | contig 28744 bp, 30 predicted proteins | sample 7062111 | NCBI WGS metagenome assembly JABAHS01 (sample SAMN14534600, study PRJNA622989) | marine sediment metagenome | biome: marine biome [ENVO:00000428]; feature: marine pelagic biome [ENVO:01000023]; material: deep marine sediment [ENVO:00002113]; isolation source: pool of 4 deep marine... | reverse complement strand
CTTCGCCTGGGTCGAATACAGGGCGCGCGCCCGCATCGACGAGCGTAATGCGCACACCGTCGACATCGGCGAGCAGGGCAGCCACCGACAGGCCGACCATGCCGCCGCCGACGATCAGGACATCGAATTCCCTGTTCATGACAGCGGCACGCCGCGCGACAGGCGCGGCAGGCGACCGGCGAGTCCCATCGTGTGTTTCGCGAAACTGCGGCGCACGCCGGGCACGAGGTCGAAGCCCAGCATGCCGAGGTTGCGCAAGCTGCGCACAGGTCCTCGCGCATCCCCGAACAGGCGGACGATGCTGTCGGTAAAGCGAACCAGCTTCTTCTGGTCGTCCCTGCGCCATTCGGCGTAGGCTTCCAGCACGCTGACCGAGCCGATGTCCTTTCCCCCCTCGATGGCATCTGCGATGCAATCGCACAATGCTGCAACGTCGCGCATGCCGAGGTTGAAACCCTGCGCGGCAACGGGATGCAGCCCGTGGGCGGCATTGCCGACGACGACGCTGCGCCGCGCGATGAGNNTGCCGACTTTGGAAAATCTGCCCAGCCGATGGCCGAACGCGGCCTGGATCGCGGCCGTGAAATCGTCGTCGGACATGTCGAGCAGTTCCTGCGCGCGTTGTGGCGAGTGCATCCATACGAAAGCGGCACGATCGTCGGCAACCGGGAGCATGGCAACCGGTCCTGACTCGGTAAAGCGTTCGAAGGCGCGATTCGCCGGCGGGCTCTCGGGCAAAAGGTTGCCGATGATGGCCCACTGCGCGTAATCGATGCGCGTCGCGCTGATACCGAGCATGTCGCGCACCGCGGAGTTTGCGCCGTCGGCGGCCACGAGCAGGCGACAGGTAAGTTGGCGAGAGTCACCGTCCGCATCGATCGTGACTGTCGCGCGGTCGTCTGCCAACTCGACGGCGACGATCCGCCCGGGACAGAACTGTTCGACGCCTTCCTGCTCGTCGAGAGACCGTTGCAGCAGCCGGCCGAGGACCCGATTGATCACGACGTAACCGAGCGCCTCGACGCCCTGCTCCTCCGCGTCGATGTGCGAAAACCCGAAGCGTCCTTTGTCCGAAACGTGGATGTGCCGGATCGGCGTGGACGCGGCGACGATGCCGGGCCAGAGCCCCATCGCCTCGAACATCCGCTGCGTGCTGCGTGACAACGCGGTGGAGCGATCGTCAAAACTCGGTTGCTGCTCAGCGCTGCGGGGGACGGCTTCGACGACGGCGACACGAAGTTTCAGCGGCGCCAGCGCGAGCGCAAGACTCGTACCGATCATACCGCCGCCGGCAATGACGATGTCGTACTCGGGTCGCTGCTGACTGCTCATCAGGATCAGGCCGCCATCCTGGCTTCGATCTCCTCGGGCGTCTTGGCGAGACCTTTGCTGAGCACGTCCGGCCCGCTGCTCGTCACCGCGACGTCATCCTCGATGCGTATGCCGATATTCCGCCACCGCGCCGGGATCTTGCGACTCCCTGATATATAGATGCCCGGCTCGACCGTGGTCACCATTCCAGGCTCGAGAAAGCGCCATTCGTCGCCGACCTTGTAATCGCCGACGTCATGCACATCCATGCCGAGCCAATGACCGGTCCTGTGCATGAAGAATTCCCGGTAGGCTTCGTCGCGGATGAGCTTCGGCAACGAGCCGTCGAGCAGGCCGAGCTTCCTCAGCCCTTTCGTAATGATGCGAACCGCGGCGTCGTGGGGATCGTTCCAGTGATTGCCGCGGACGGTCTTTTCGATCGCCGCGAGCTGTGCTTCGAGGACGATCTCGTAGATCGCTCGTTGTTCCGGCGAGAACCTGCCATTGACCGGCATCGTCCGCGTGACGTCGGACGCGTAATAGTCGTACTCGCAGCCGCAATCGATCAGGATCAGGTCGCCATCTTTCAGCTCTGCGCGATTCTCGACGTAGTGCAATGTGCAGGCGTTCGCGCCCGTGCCGACGATTGGCGCATAGGAAATCGTGGCGTCGTGTTTGCGGAATTCATGCAAATACTCAGCCTCGACCTCGTACTCGAACATGCCGGGCCTGATCGCGCCCATGGCGCGCTCGTGCGCCCGGACTGCAATCTTTGCCGATTTGCGCATCGCCGATATTTCGGCGCGGCTTTTGTACAGGCGCATGTCGTGCAGTACATGATCGAGCGCGACGAATTCGTGCGGCGTGTGGATCCCGGAAGACTCACGGTTCTTGAGTGACTTCACCCATTCGGTCATGCGCTGGTCAAAATCGGAGTAAGCGCCCATCGTGTAATAAACACGATTCCGCGTCTCCAGGATCCCGGGCAGGATGTCGTCGATATCATCGATCGGAAATGCGTCGTCGGCGTCGAACGTCGCGACGGCGCCGTCGGGCCCCGCCCGCGAGCCATCCCACTGTTCTCTCGTGCTGTCCCGTTCCCTGCAAAAAAGGATGTACTCGCCGCTGTTCCGGCCAGGCGCCAGGACGGCGACCGAATTCGGCTCCGCAAATCCCGTCAGGTAATAAAAGTCGCTGTCCTGCCGATAACGGTACTCGACGTCCCTGCTGCGGGTGCGTACCGGTGCGCTCGGCAATATCGCGATACCATCTTCTCCGACCATACGGGCCAGCGTCTTCCGGCGCTTGGCAAATTCTTTTCTGTTCATTCGGGGTTTCGGTTCAGTCAGTGCAGGGTTTCCGATTCTTCCGGCAGGATTTCTTCGTCGGGCGAACGAAAACCCGCCAACTCTTCGTAGGCCAGCTGGGCGGCGACCCGAAGATATTCGACCAGCTCGACGTAGGCGCTTTCCTCTTCTTCGGCGTCGTCGTCTTCGGCTGCCGCACGCGTGATCTGCAGCATGTCCCTGATGATATCGGCGAGCGGTTCCGCGGCGAGACGCTCCTTCAGCGCTTCATTGTGCTTTTCGGACACCAGTCCGTGCAGGAAGCCCTCGCACCACTGCGCCATCGCCTCCGCCCTTGCCGCGGTCGTATCCTCGTCCCCCGGCAACAGCAATTCGAACTCCGACTGACGCTCGACAAGCTGTCGCCAGGTGCTTGCGCACAATGCGTCGAGCATCGTCTCGCAATCGGCGCGCAGCGCATCGTGCGGATCCGTGTCGCTGAGGACGAGGTCGACCCAGCCGCGGGCCCCTTCGGCGCCGGCGACGGACAGGCGGCCACAGAGCAGTCCGTGCGCCTGACCTGCATTCCAGCTCGAGCCGCAGCGCCTGAGCGCGTCCTCGATATCTCCGTGTAGAAAGACCTGTTCTGACATGCCTGTACCGGGGTTCTGATGGCCGGGGGCGAATGATCCCATGTAATGTGCCGGCTGGCCACGCCCCGCCTGCATTAAGTCCGGTCGTGATTGATTCTGCTCGCGCCCGGTTCTATATTGCACCCATGGCCGACGAAAACAGTGCAATGTTTGAGCATGAACTGAAACGACTTGAGAAGCGTGTCGATGCTCTCGTTCAGGTCTGCGACCAGCTACAGGATGAAAACCGCTCCCTCAAACAGCGGCAGGACGCTCTGACCGCTGAGCGCGCAACCCTGCTGCAGAAAAACGAGCAGGTGCGTGCCCGTGTTGAAGCGATGATCGGTCGCCTGAAAGCGATGGAACAGGGGGGATAGGCGCCGCCTGTACCCGCAAGTCGAATGAGTAAACAATGCAGCTTCCGCCCGCCCGGCGTTGTGGAAGTCGCGCCGGAGTACCCGAAATGACCGATATGTATGCCCACGTCAGCGTCCGCATTCTCGAGAAGGAGTACCAGGTTTCCTGCCCGGCGAACGAGCGCACCGACCTGCTCGATTCAGCCGAGCTCCTCAACGCGAAAATGCGCGAGATCCGGGACAGCGGCAAGGTCGTCGGGCTCGACAGGATCGCGGTCATGGCCGCGCTCAATATGGCGAATGAACTGCTGCAGACCAAAGCCAAGGATGAAGCGCTCGAGACATCCCTTGGTCCGCGCCTCAAGGTCCTGAACGAGCGCGTGGAGTCCGTGCTCGGCAACCAGCAGCTCGAACTCTGACGAGCAATTCTCAGCGCATAGCGCCGATTGGCGCACGACAATTTCCTCGAATCTACGGTAAGCTTTTACCCGGCGTCTCCTGCGGTGTTCGATACCGGCCTGGATACCTTTCGACCCTAAATCATTACCTCGGGGTCGTGTACTGTCGGCAACATTTGTGCAGGACCACGTAAGTGGAGAGCCTGTTGTTGCCACGGCTGACCCCACCTGTTGCTCCGGTTCGAGAGCGACGGCCGGTAACGGCACAGGCGGGAGACGTCTTCCCTTCCCGGGAGCCCTGATATCCGACCCTGATCAACGACCTTGCCCGCGTGAATGAAGTCCAGGCGAAAATAAGAAAAGCGGCCCGCCATGCCAGGCGATCGATGTCGGAGGACGATCGGCTCGCGGCGTCGGAAGTTATCAACCAGCAGGTCGTCAACGCCTCCTGGTTTCGCAGCGCAGAATACGTCGCCTGCTACCTTGCGGCGCCGGACGAGGTGAACACCTGGGAAATAATTTCGCGCGGATGGCGCATGAAAAAGCGCATTTTCTGTCCCGTCATCGAAAAAAAATCACGCATGCAATTTCGGGAAATTCGCGAGGAAAGCACGTTGCGACCGAACCGATTCGGTCTGCTGGAGCCGGTCGACGGTGAGATCGTCACGGCGCGCATGCTCGACATCGTGATCACGCCGGTCGTTGCGTTCGATGATGAGAATCACCGTATTGGCATGGGCGGCGGCTACTTTGATCGGACATTCGCATTCCTCAGGCAGCGGCAATCGTGGTTACATCCCAAGGTCGTCGGACTGGCGTTCGCCTGCCAGAAAGTAGAGGAAATTCCTCCAAATCCTTGGGATATACGGCTTTTTTGCACAATCAGCGCGTAGTTTTTTGCCGCTGACCAATCCGGCGTCCGCACGCCGCCCAGGCGCTGCTGCTCAGCGGCAATCATTCGCCGGCGTTCTTTGCGATGCCCTTGCCGACGTCCGCGAAACAAAACCCGGAAGATTTTCCAAAGCCGCAACGCACTCTGGACAACGCTTCGTTTCGACAAAAATTCAGCTCGGACCCGAATGTCGTCGCGTCGTCAAAAACTGTCGCAAAATTGCGCCAAAAATCTACTGATTTCGGAGCGTTAACGGCGTCACGTTACATGCTGGATTTTTCGAAACCGTTGTATATACTCAGCCCCGGGTACCCGACACGGAGAAAACTATGGCTACCAAGAAGAAGTCTCGCAAGAAGGCTTCGAAGCGCAAGGTCGCTAAGAAGCGTAAGGTAACTAGGAAGAAAGCGCCTAAGCGTAAGGTCGCTAAGCGCAAGGCGAAGAAGAAAGTCGCCAAGCGCAAGACCAAGAAGAAAGCTACGAAGCGTAAAGCGAAGAAAAAAGCAGCAAAACGGAAAACCAAAAAGAAGGCCAAGAAGAAAGCCACGAAACGTAAGGCTAAAAAGAAAGCCAAGAAGAAGACCAAACGCAAAGCCAAGAAGAAGGCTAAGCGTAAGGTGAAGAAAAAGGCCAAACGCAAGGCCAAGAAGAAGACCAAGCGTAAAGCCAAAAAGAAAGCCAAAAAGCGTAAGGCGAAGAAGAAACCCGCCAAGCGCAAGGCTAAGAAGAAAGCCGCAAAGCGTAAGGCGAAGAAGAAACCCGCCAAGCGCAAGGCCAAGAAGAAAGCCGCAAAGCGGAAGACTAAGAAGAAAGCGAAGAGGAAAGCCTCTCGCCGTCGCAGATAGTCTGAAGCCATGTGGCCGGAAGAAGTTGGCCTTCTTCCAGGATAAGGAACATGCCCGCGCAAGCGGGCATGTTTCGTTCTGGCAGCCGCAATTGGCCCCGGGGCATCATCCAAGTCTGCGAATTTCTGCTAAGCTCTCGACCCTGATCAACTGTCAACCGAAGCGATGGATCAGCAAGGGAAAAAACTACTCGCCGCCAAGGCCTCGCTCGACTACATACCGCATGGTTGCGCGCTTGGCGTTGGCACGGGCTCGACCGTTAATGAACTCATCGACCTGCTGCCGTCCATCGACGACCGGCTCGAGGCCCTGGTGTCGAGCTCGCGGGCAACGACGGAGCGACTCGAGAAGCTGGGCTTCGAGGTCGCAACCCTGAACTCGGTCGGCGACGTCGACGTCTACATCGATGGCGCCGACGAAGCCACCAAGCACATGCACCTGGTCAAGGGCGGTGGCGGCGCGCTGACCCGGGAGAAAATTCTTGCCGGCGCGGCGCGAAAATTCGTCTGCATTATCGATGACAGCAAGCAGGTCGGTATGCTGGGCGAGTTCCCACTACCCATCGAAGTCGTCCCGATGGCGCAGTCGTTCGTAGCGCGAAAGATGGTGAAGATGCGCGGTCAGCCGATCTGGCGGGAGGGATTCGTGACCGATAACGGTAATCACATCCTGGACGTGCACAATCTGCAGATCACCAATCCCCTCGAAATGGAGACGCGTATCAACCAGATCCCGGGCGTCGTCACGGTCGGGATATTTGCGCATCGACCTGCCGACGTACTGATCGTGGCATCGGATACCGGTGTCCGGGTGATGGGGAATTGAGTGTTATTCGCGCTCGATCGGACCGCACACTCCCGTCAATCGAATTAGGACCGCCGCACCCAATCCACCCCCGTTAGACAGCCAGGTGTCGCTCCGGGCTGGTTCGCGGCTAATTTCGGAGCAAGGTTTTCGGGCGATGCTGCATTCTCGAAAGAAGTAACCGAGGGATGGACGCTTCGCGTCCTCGCTGGCAGCTGCGCGGCCGCGCGATTCGAGCATGGGATTCTCATCCACATCTCCCCGAACTAAATAACAAAAGGGCCCCGAATGGGGCCCTTTTGTTTATTTGGCTGGGGGAGAGGGATTCGAACCCCCGTTGACGGAGTCAGAGTCCGTAGTCCTACCACTAGACGATCCCCCAACAGCATTCCAATTTTACCGGTTCGAATCGACTGTTCGAACCCCCGCTGACTCGCGCCGTCCATGGCGCTCGCCCATCGGGCGCACGCCGTGCGTCCAATTCTGCAGTCCTGCCGATTTGTGACGGAGTCAGAGTCCGTGGTCCTACCACTGGACGATACCCGAAATGACAATCCGGCTTGCGCCGGATGGCATCTGAATTAACGCTTCGAGTACTGCGTGGCCCTGCGCGCTTTGCGGAGACCCACTTTCTTGCGTTCTACCTCGCGCGCGTCGCGCGTCACGAAGCCTGCCTTGCGCAGCGTCGGACGCAACGACTCGTCAAACTGCATCAATGCCCGGGTCAGGCCATGGCGGATTGCGCCAGCCTGGCCGGTGGTGCCGCCGCCGGTTACCGTAACGTTGATATCGAACTTGTCCGTCATGTTGATCAGCTCGAGCGGCTGACGAACGATCATGCGGGCCGTCTGCCTGCCGAAGAATCGATCGAGCGGACGATTATTGACCTTGATCTCGCCGGATCCGTTGGTCAGGAATACACGGGCGGTCGACGTCTTGCGTCGTCCGGTACCGTAGAAATGGGTGTCACTCATGTTACTGGCCTCTGGCTTTGGGCTATCGCCGTTCAGGCGTTGATGTCCAGCGGGATCGGCTGCTGTGCGGCGTGCGGGTGCTCCGGACCCGCAAAAACGCGCAGTTTCGACAGCATTTTGCGGCCCAGCGGGTTGCGCGGCAGCATTCCTTTGACCGCATGCTGCAGGGCGCGCTCGGGCGCGTGCTGCATCAGCTTCTCGAGCGACATCGACTTCAGGTTGCCGATGTATCCCGTATACCGGTGATACATCTTGTCCTGCATCTTATTGCCGGTCACCCGAATCTTGTCGGCATTGACGACGACGATGTAGTCGCCGGTATCAACATGCGGCGTGTACTCTGGCTTGTGCTTCCCCTTCAGGCGCCGGGCGATTTCGGTCGACAGGCGTCCAAGGGTCTTGTTGGTGGCGTCCACCACGAACCAGTCGCGTCGAACTTCATGCGGCTTGGCGGAAAACGTCTTCATTGTCTCATTCCAGTTGGAAACGGTTGCGGGCTAAAAAAAGCGACCCGGTCGGCCGCTTTGCCCTGCCGCCGCGGATGCGCTGTGACACCTGACCCGGCGAAAGGCGCGAAATTCTACTCGACGGGGTGCCCCAATGCAAACAATGCTGCCCTTTTCAGGGCAAAAATCCAGCGTGCAATTGAGGAATTTTTTGTATTAAAAAACAGTTACTTATACAAGCAACAATCGGTCGTCCCCGGCCAGCCGGCGGCGGCGGCCGGAAGGTGGTTATAATCGCGCCGATGGAAGACCGTAATCTCTCACCCGTGGACCGGATTATCGCCGGCCTCGACCAGGCCCTCCGCGTCGTCAATTCCGAACCGACGCGCGCTGCCAGGCCGGTTCCCGGGTCCGAGCTCGCCGACGCCGAGCTGACGGAGACCGAGAGATCGCACGCCGCCGGTCTCATGCGAATCAATCATGCCGGCGAGGTTGCCGCCCAGGGCCTGTACCAGGGTCACGCGGCCGTTGCCCGCGATCCGGAAATCGAGGCGCAGATGAAGCACGCCGCCGACGAAGAACTGGACCACCTCGCCTGGTGTGAGCAACGGCTGGTCGAATTGGGGTCCGAACCCAGCGTGCTGCGGCCGCTTTGGTATGCAGGATCATTCGCGATCGGCGCGGCGAGTGGCGTTCTGGGCGACAAATGGTCACTGGGGTTCATCGAGGAGACCGAGAGACAGGTGTCGGAGCACCTGGCCGGCCACCTCGATGGATTACCCGAAAATGACCTGAAGAGCCGTGCGATCGTCGCGCAGATGCGCGACGAGGAAGAAGTTCATGGCGAGAACGCGGGCAAGGCCGGCGCGGCCCCGCTGCCGACGCCGGTGCGGGAACTGATGAAAGCGGTCGCCGAGGTCATGAAGAAGACGGCGTACCGGATCTGAGCTAACTGGTGTCAGGACGCGCCATTCAATATAATTCCGGCAAGTCTTGATTGAGCGATAATTCAAGGGAAATTACGGACTTAGCTTGCGTCCTGCGGCGGTCTGTATTAAAAGATTGGGCGATACTTCGTCGAGGGCAAACGACATGCAGCAATCCGCCAAGAATATCAGTGATGTTCCGGCCATTAACCGTTTTTTGAGCTACTGCCGCGTACGCACCGTACCTTCCAAAACCGTCATGATTCACGCAGGCGACCTGCCCGATGTCCTCTACTACATCGTCGATGGCTCGGTCGAAGTCATGATCGAGGATGAAGACGGCAACGAGATGGTGCTGGCCTACCTGAACAAGGGGCAGTTCTTCGGTGAGATGGGGCTCTTTTACGAGCAGCCGACGCGCAGCGCCTGGGTTCGCACCCGGACCGAGTGCGAGATCGCCGAAATGACCTATCCTCGATTCCGGCAGATCGCCAGCGAGAGCCCCGGGCTGGTTTTCGAGCTCGCCACACAGCTGGCAACCCGTCTCGATCGGACCAATCGTAAACTGGGCGATCTCGCCTTTGTCGACGTTACCGGCCGCGTCGCACACGCGATCATGGACCTGTGCAACGAGCCCGACGCGATGACCCACCCGGACGGCATGCAGATCAAGGTCAGCCGCCAGGAACTGAGCCGCCTCGTCGGCTGCTCCCGGGAGATGGCCGGACGCGTGCTGAAGGTGCTCGAGGAGCAGGGACTGGTATCGGCCAGCGGCAAGACGATCGTCGTCTACGGCGCTCGCCCCAACAGGAAACTTTAGCGCGATCCCGCACGATGGAATGCCCGGCACGCCGGGCGCCTAGACAGCCGCGGCAATCTCCGCTTTCATCTCCGCGATCGTGGCGGCGTAGTCGTCGCTGCCGAAGATCGCCGAACCCGCGACAAAGGTATCGGCCCCGGCAGCGGCGATCTCGCGGATATTGCCGGTCTTGACGCCGCCATCGATCTCGAGGCGGATCTCCCGGCCGGAGGCATCGATCATCTGCCGCGCCGCCGTCAGCTTCGCGAGCGACGACTCGATGAACTTCTGGCCGCCAAAGCCGGGGTTCACGGACATCAGCAGCACCATGTCGAGGTCCTCGATGAGATGCTCGAGCCATGCGAGCGGCGTCGCCGGGTTGAAGACCAGCCCGGCCTTGCAGCCCTGCTCATGGATCAGGCCCAGCGTGCGGTGCACATGGGTGCTGGCTTCGGGATGGAAGGTGATATAGCTGGCGCCCGCTTTGGCGAAGTCGGGGATGATGCGATCCACCGGCTCGACCATCAGGTGGACGTCGATCGGCGCGTCGATCCCGTAGTTTCGCAGGGCCTCGCAGATCATGGGTCCGATCGTCAGGTTCGGCACAAAGTGATTGTCCATGACGTCGAAGTGAACGATATCGGCGCCGGCGTCGAGCACGGCCCGAACGTCCTCGCCGAGCCGGGCAAAGTCAGCGGAGAGGATCGAAGGTGCGATCAGGGGTTCCACGGGCATTCCTTGTTGTTATCTTCGGGTCACTGGCGCGGTCACTTTACCACTAACGAATGCTTCTACGCGTCTTCAGCAGCTCATAGGCCCGACGAACCTCGCGAGTCCGTCGTTCCGCCTCGGCAATTGCGGCAGCGTCGTGATCGCTGCCGGCCAGTTTGTCCGGGTGGCTCTTGTTCATCAGGCGGCGGTACGCCTGCTTGATTTCATCGTTGGAAGCCGCGCGCTCGACGCCCAGGGTGCGATAGGCGGCATCGACACGCCGGCTGTCCGCTGTGCCGGCGGCCGAATGTCGAAAGCCGCGCTGCGCGCGGAGCATCGCTTCCAGCTGGGCGAGCTCGACCCTGCCGACGTCAAGCTCAGTACAAACGGTCCAGATGATGGCGCGCTCGCGCTCGTGGATCGTGCCGTTGGCGAGCACGACCTCCAGCAACAGGCGCAGGAACAGTCCCCTCGCGTCCTGATCGCGGGCGGCGCGTTTGCGAAGCTCACGCATCCTGGCCTGCACCGGGTAATCGGCCCGCTTGCCGTCCTCGAATCGTTCGATCGCCTGTCGAATCTCGACCGGACCAAGGCCCAGCCGATGCATCAGGGCTCGCGCAGCATGGATCTCGTCCTCGGTTACACGACCATCGGCCTTGGCGAGGTGTCCCATGGTTTCGAATAAAATGAGGACGAACCGCGGAGACACATTCTCCAGCCGCTTGCGCGAGACGTCCGGCCCGAACTTCGTGAACTTGTCTGCGAAGCCACGATCGAACTGGTGGCCCAGAATGACGCCGATAAGTGCCATCCACGGCCGTCCCGTCGCGAGCCCGACCAGGGCGCCGACAAGCTTACCCCAGTAGGTCATGCGCGCTTTCCGTGACTGTGGGGCCTGTTTCCATGCCGCAATGCTAATGCACGCCTCGTCGTTTCCCAACCTCGCAACTTGCGCGGACCCTTGCTAACGGCGATCATCGGCCGCTTCCCGAAACAACAATAGCGATATGCAACATTCCGACACCCTGTTCGAGTCCGACATCCCCGGGCTGCAGAGAATTGCGCGCGGCAAAGTGCGTGACATTTACCGTGTTGACGACGGTCACCTTCTGATCGTCACGACGGACCGGCTGTCTGCGTACGATGTCGTCATGCCCGACCCGGTCCCGGGCAAAGGCCGGGTGCTGACCGAATTGTCGAACTTCTGGTTCGACATGATGGCCGACCTGGTTCCGAATCACCTGACCGGCATCCGGCTGGCGGACGTCCTGGAGGACGAGTTGGCCGAAGCGCTCGAACATCGTGCAATCGTGGTGCGCCGCCTCGAGCCCCTGCCTATCGAGGCCGTCGTGCGCGGCTACCTGATAGGTTCGGGCTGGCGCGATTACCTCGAAACGGGCTCTGTCTGCGGCATTCCGCTGCCGGCGGGACTGGACCAGGCAGCGAAGCTGCCGGCGACGCTGTTTACGCCGGCAACCAAGGCGGAAGCGGGCGATCACGATGAAAACATCAGTTTCGAACAGGTCGAATCGATGATCGGCAAGGATCTCGCGGCCAAAGTCCGTGAGCTGTCGATCGAGATCTACGAACGGGCCGCCGCCTATGCGCTCGAGCGCGGCATCATCATCGCCGACACCAAGTTCGAATTCGGCCAGGACGACGACGGCCGCCTGTTCATCATCGACGAGATGCTGACACCGGATTCGTCGCGATTCTGGCCGCTCGACGAATATCGGACCGGCATCAGCCCGCCGAGTTTCGACAAGCAGTTCGTGCGCGACTATCTCGACACGCTCGACTGGGACAAGACGGCGCCGGGACCCGATTTGCCGGCGGAGGTGCTCGAACAGACCAGCCGCAAATACCGTGAAGCACTGCAGATTCTTATCGGCTGAGCGGACGGTACAATGGCACAGCGGCGCACTGAGGCACAGTCACATTGATCGCTAGCCTGAACGACTACATTCTTCGCCTTATCTGGGGCAACGAGCTGACCAAGGCCGGCGCTCCCGGGCGCGTGCTCGCCCAGGTCCTGCGCTACCTCTACGCGATGGTGCGCGATTTCTTTTCCGGGCAGCTGACGATGCGCGCGATGAGCCTGGTTTACACGACGCTGCTGTCGATCGTGCCGCTGCTCGCATTCAGCTTCGCGATTCTCAAGGGATTCGGGGTCTTCAATGAACTCGAGCCCTATCTCTCCAACCTGCTCGCGCCCCTCGGCGAGCAAGGCGAACGAATCACTGCACAGGTTCTGACGCTCGTCGACAACGTCAAGGGCTCGGTGCTCGGTGGCGTCGGCCTCGCATTCTTCCTCTACACGGCAATCAGCACCGTGCAAAAAGTCGAGGAGAGCTTCAACTACACCTGGTACGTTTCAAAACCGAGGAGCTTTTCCCGGCGCTTTACGGAGTACCTCGTCGTACTTCTCGTGGGACCGCTGCTGATGGTCACCGCCATCGGCATGCTGACCTCGATCCAGAGTAATACCGTCGTGCAATGGATTCTGACTAACGAGGCCCTGGGCCCCCTGTTCGTCGTCATCGGCAAGCTGATTCCCTACCTGCTCATCTCGGGCGTATTTACCTTCCTGTACGTCTTCATGCCCAACACGAAAGTGAATATTTCCTCCGCCGTGGTCGGCGGCATTGCCGGCGGTTTCATGTGGGCAACCGTCGGCGCCATCTTTACCAATTTCATTCTCTATGCCTCGCGGACGCTGCAGATATACGCGGGCTTCGCAGTAGCGATAACCACGCTGATCTGGCTATACCTCAATTGGCTCATCCTGCTCATCGGTGCCCAGCTTGCTTTCTATCACCAACGGCCGGCTTTCTTGAGGACCGGCCGCCAGGAACCGCGGCTGTCCAACGCGATGCGTGAACGCATCGCCCTGAACGTCATGTTCAGTGTCGGCCGGGCATTCCGGCAGCCGGGAGAAAGAATCACGGCCGGCGAGATTAGCGACAGGATCAAGATCCCCACCATTGCGCTGGCGCCGATCGTCACGTCGCTCGAGCACGCGGGCCTGTTACAAACCACCGAAAAAGAAGAGCTCATCCCCGGCAGGGAGATGGCTCGAATCCGCCTTGGCGACATACTCGACGTGGTGCGCATCGAGGGCGAAACGGGGTCGCACCGCGAGCCGCGCTGGGCCGCCACGGTCAACAACCTGGGCGATGATCTCGATGCCGCGGTGGCGGGCGTGATCGGCGAGCAATCCCTGGCGGACCTGCTCGATCGATCTGAAACCGACAAATAGGCGGGTTCAGGCGCCCGCGATTTTCATCTCGCTGACCAGCACGGAGCCACAGCGAATGCCCCCGCGCAGGTCCGGGTCATCGCCGATCAGTTCGATCCGCTGATAGAGATCGCGCAGGTTGCCGGCAATGGTTACCTCGTGAACCGGGTAAGCGATCTCGCCGTCTTCGATCCAGAATCCGACCGCGCCGCGCGAATAGTCACCGGTAACGGCGTTGACGCCCTGCCCGATCAGCTCTTGAACCACAAGACCAGTCCCCACGGTCTGCATGATGGCACGCATATCCCCGGCGTTGCCCGGCACCAGCAGGTTATGCGCGCCCCCAGCATTGCCGGTCGTGACCAGGCCCAGTTTCCGGGCCGAATAGGAGCTCAGCAGGTAACCCTGCAGCACACCGTCGACGACCAGATCGCGATCGACGGTGCGGACGCCTTCGGCGTCATAAGGCGCGCTGGCCATTCCGCCGGGTATGTGCGGCCGCTCCTCGATGCGGACAAAATCGGGAAAGATTTTCTCTCCGGCCGCGTCGAGCAGGAAAGATGATCGCCGGTATTGCGCGCCACCACTGATCGCACGGATCGCGTGGCCAATAAAACCACGCGCCATCTCGGGCGCGAACAGAACTGGCGCATTGACGGTTTCCAACTTGCGAGCGCCGAGCCTGTTGACCGTTCTTCGCGCAGCCGTCTCGCCAACAGCGACCGCGCTCTCCATAGAGGCCGCGTCTCTCGCGGCGGTGTACCAGTAGTCGCGCTCCATACAGCCATCCTGCTCGCCGACGACGACGCAGCTCAGACTATGACTCGACTTGGGGTAGCCGGCGAGAAAGCCGTGGGTATTCGCATACGCGCGCACGCCGCTGCTGGTTCCCACCGTGGCGCCTTCTGAATTGGTGATGCGCTTGTCGAAATCCCGTGCTGCACCTTCGCACTCGATGGCGATTTGGATAGCATCCTCCGATTGAAGCGGCCAGTCGTGGGCAAGGTCGAGGTCCGGCGGATTCTCGGCCATCATCTCCGCATCTGCCAGACCCGCAAATTCGTCCGCTGCCGTATAGGTGGCGAACGAGCAAGCCTTATCGACGGCCTCGCGCAGCGCAGCCGGGCTGAAGTCGGAGGTGTTTGCGCTGCCCTTCTTTCTATCCTTGAAAACCGTGACGCCGACGCCGCGGTCGTTCGTGTACTCGAGACTCTCCACGTCACCGAGTCGTGCAGTCGCTGTCAGACCGATGTCGTGACTGGCGGCAACCTCTGCCTGGTCGACGCCATTTTCACGGGCGAAGTCGAGGACCATGCCGAGGATGTCCTCCAGCGCTTGCAGATCGGGTTCCATCCGTCCGGCGGTTGCGTTCATATGTCGATTACGCCCTGTTATTCTCTGGCTACGGCCTGAGCCGGCAAGCACAGTAACCCACCGCGTTTTGAATTCAAAGCCCAGCAAATCCGCTCGCAAGCGCGAGTTCCAGGCATTACAGGAGCTCGGCGAACAGCTTATCGGGCTGACCGACGAGCAGCTCGACGGCATCGGGCTCGAGGAGCCCCTGCGCAACGCAGTCGTCGCGGCAAAAGCGATCAAGGCGCACGGCGCATTGCGGCGCCAGAAGCAGCTGATCGGCAAGCTGATGCGCAAGACGGATCCAGAACCGATTCGCCATGCACTCGGCGAGCTCGGGGCGGACGATCGCCGGGCGAAGCGTGTGTTCCGCGATGCGGAGCAATGGCGAAACCGACTTCAGGAAGACGGCGACGACGCGCTGCGCGCCTTTCTCGACATTGTCGGCGGAGAAAGCCCTGGCGTCACGGAGGCGCTCGGCGCCTGGCGACGGGCGGTCAATGAACGCGACCGCAAGGCCGCGTCTCGGCGCCTGTTCCGCGAAGTCCACTATGAAATCGATGGAAACGTGCAGAAAGCGTCCCGGTCGATATAGAATTGTGCGCTTTTCCGGCAACCAGGCGCCGCAAGCAAATGAACCCACAGATTGGCATCATCATGGGATCGAAGTCCGACTGGGACACGATGCATCACGTCAGTGACACCCTCGACAAACTCGGTGTCGCTTACGAAGTCAGGGTGGTGTCCGCCCATCGCACCCCCGATCTGCTCTTTGACTACGCGGGTTCCGCGGTCGAGCGGGGATTGAAGGTCGTCATCGCGGGCGCGGGTGGCGCCGCCCATTTGCCCGGGATGGCGGCGTCGAAAACCCGGCTGCCGGTCTTCGGCGTGCCGGTCGAATCGAAAGCGCTGAAGGGCATGGACTCGCTGCTGTCGATTGCCCAAATGCCGGCGGGCGTGCCTGTCGGCTGCATGGCGATTGGCAAAGCCGGCGCCATCAATGCGGCGCTGCTCGCGGCGGCGGTACTCGCGAACGAGGACACCGAGATCGCTGCAGCGCTCGACGACTTTCGCAGCCAGCAGACCGAAATCGTCTTGCAGAATCCCGATCCGAGAAACTGACGATGACGAAAGTCGGGATCATCGGCGCCGGCCAGCTGGGCCAGATGCTGGGCTACGCCGCACCCGCCCTCGACGTCGAGTGCGTATTCCTCGATCCCGGGGACGATCCGCCGGCTGCCAGCGCGGGTCCGGTCCTTAAGTACGCTTTCGATAGCGAAGAAGGCCTCAACAAGCTCGCCGAATCCGTCGATGTCATTACCTACGAGTTCGAAAACGTACCGGTTGCCGCCGTGCGTAAACTGCCGGCGGGCACGCTCGTCTATCCGCCGCCGCGCGCGCTCGAGGTCGCACAGGACAGGATTGCCGAGAAAACCCTCTTTCAAGCGCTGGACATTCCCGTGCCGCATTTCAGAGCGGTGGACGCCGCCGACGATGTCCGCAACGCGTGCGACGAGCTGGGATTTCCGATGGTCCTGAAAACCCGCCGGCTCGGCTACGACGGCAAGGGACAGGTGATCGTTCGCGAAGAGGCGGCAATCGATGAGGCAGTAGCGAAACTGGGCGGATCCGACCTGATCGCGGAACAGTGGGTGCCGTTTGCTTTCGAGGCATCGGCGATCGGTGTCAGGAATGTCAGCGGCGACACCCGCTTCTACCCGTTGTCGATCAACGAGCACAGGAACGGGATCCTGCACATCTCGCGTGCGCCGGGGGAGTCTGCGGAGCTCACCGAGCTGGGCAATGCCTATCTCGAACGCCTGCTGCTCGAACTCGACTACGTCGGCGTCCTGGCGCTCGAGCTGTTTGTCGTAGACGGCCAGTTGCTTGCGAACGAGTTCGCGCCGCGCGTGCACAATTCCGGGCACTGGACCATCGAGGGTGCGGAGACCAGCCAGTTCGAGAATCACCTGCGCGCGATACTGGACCTGCCGCCCGGCGCGACGGAAATGCGGGCGCCGGCCGGCATGCTCAATCTGATTGGAGAAATGCCTGCGGACCGCGCGCCTTTCGAAAAACCCCCCTGCCATTTACACGACTATGGCAAAGCGCCCCGCCCCGGGCGCAAGCTCGGGCACGTCACGGTCGTCACGAAAGACCCATTCGAGCGAGACTCAATTCTCGAAAAACTGGCTAAATTGCTGAATATCTGACAGAAAACCTGACGGAATTCGCACTTTGGATTGGCCTGATGGGACATAATCCGGGTACACTTACGCGCGTCCACGCACAGGCGACCCAATGTCCTATCTCGAGCATTTCAGTTTCGACAAGCCGCCCTTCGGCCTTTCGCCGGACCCGGACTTCGTTTACTGGAGCAAACAGCACTCCCGCGCCAAGGCATACATGGAGTCGACGATCTGGCTGTCGGACGGCTTCGTGGTCATCACCGGCGAGATCGGCTCGGGCAAAACGACCTTGCTGCAGTCGTTTCTGAGTGAGCTCGGCGACGACGTCGTTTACGCGGTGGTTTCACAAACCCAGCTGAACGCGACCCAGTTCCTGCAGGCGATCCTGACCGAGTTCGGGTTCAAGCCCTTCGACAAAAAGAAAGTCGAACTACTGGACATGATCAACATGTTCCTGATCGAGCAGTACTCGGCGGGCAAGAAAGTCATATTGATCATAGACGAGGCCCAGAACCTGTCGACCAAGGTCCTCGAGGAGGTCCGCTTGCTGTCCGGCATCGAAACGAGCAAGGAAAAGGTGCTGCGCATTATTCTTGCAGGGCAGCCCGAACTACGCGACACCCTGGACTCGGCGGAGCTCAAGCAGCTCGTGCAGCGAGTCAGGCTGCGCTTCCACCTGGGCGCGCTGGATCAGAACGACATGCGCGAGTACATCGAGCATCGCTTGCGCGTCGCCGGCCGCGAAGACCCGCTGTTCACGGAGGAAGCCTATCCGCTGATCTACCGGTATTCGGGCGGCGTGCCGCGCCTGATCAACACAATCTGCGATTCTGCCTTGCTGGTCGCATTCGCGGACGAGAAAACGGAGATCGGCCCGGACGAGATCGAGAACACGGCCGATGAGCTCGGCTGGCAGGAGCACGAAGACACGACCGGCGAACACGAGGCCCTGCCCCGTTTGGTGCCGACCTCACCGGCGCGGCATTACCTGACGAAAATCGAGTACCGGCGAAACGGGGAACCGGCCGGCGAATACTTTTTCGAGGAGGGCCGGGTCATCATCGGCCGCGCGCCGGACAGCGAGATCCATATCGACAGCAGGTACGTCAGTCGACACCACGCACAGCTCGTCAGCGGCCCCGAGGGCTGCTTCGTCGAAGACCTGAACAGCACGAACGGCCTGCAGCTGAACGGCAATTCGGTGCAGAAACAATTGCTCGACGACGGCGACGTCATTGCGATCGATAACATCGAGTTTGTCTACCACGATCTGCGCGAGATCGAGGACGAGAGCAACTCAGCAGAAGATACCAAAGCCGGCTAGCTTCTATTCCCGTGCCTTCATGCTGCGCTGATCCTGGTAGCGATAGTCACGCCGCTTGAGAAACAGGACCAGGCCACCCACCAGCGTCGATACGCCGACCACGAAACAGATCGCTGGCCAGTGCCAGTGGTTCAGGTACATCGACGCCAGCAGCGAGATTACTCCCGTGGCGAGATAGAAATACGGCAGGCACTCGTATATCGGTTTAGACACCCACATGTCGGGACCCCTCATTCCCCTGGGGGTATTTTAGTCAATGTAGCCGGGCTTCGCGCGTGAAGCCGGAGAACTGCCCGGCCATGCGGTCTGCGGCAGGTCAGGCCGTGCCGCCGACCGTCAATTCGTCGATTTTCAGCGTCGGCTGGCCGACGCCGACAGGCACGGACTGACCGTCCTTGCCGCAGGTGCCGACGCCGTGGTCGAGCTCGAGGTCATTGCCGACCATCGAGATCTGTCCGAGCACGACCGGCCCGTCGCCGATCAGCATCGCGCCTTTCACCGGCGTCGTCAGTTTGCCGTTTTCGATCAGGTAAGCCTCGTTTGCAGAAAAGACGAACTTGCCCGAGGTGATATCGACCTGCCCGCCGCCAAAATTGGGCGCATAAAGCCCGCGGTCGACAGACTGGATGATTTCCTCCGGAGCGTGCGGACCCGCAAGCATGTACGTGTTCGTCATGCGTGGCATCGGCACGTGGGCAAAGGATTCGCGGCGGCCATTGCCGGTCGGCGCGACGCCCATCAGCCGGGCATTCATCTTGTCCTGCATGTAACCGCGCAGGACACCGTTCTCGACGAGTACATTGTACTGGCCCGGCGTGCCTTCGTCGTCCACAGCGAGCGAACCACGGCGATTCGGCAGGGTGCCGTCATCGACAATGGTGCAGAGTTCCGACGCAACCTTCTGGCCCACCTTGCCGCTGAACGCGGACGTCCCTTTGCGGTTGAAGTCGCCTTCGAGGCCGTGGCCGACCGCTTCGTGCAGCAGGATGCCCGGCCAGCCGGCACCGAGCACCACCGGCATCGTGCCCGCGGGCGCCGGCGCCGCCTCGAGCAGGACCTGCGCCTGGCGCACCGCTTCGCGCGCGTACGCCATCGGCCGGTCGTCCTGCAGGAAGTACTCGAGATCCGCCCGCGCGCCACCTCCGCTGTAACCTTGTTCACGGCGGCCATTCTCCTCGACGATCACCGAGACATTCAGCCTGACAAGGGGCCGCACGTCCGCCGCCAGGGTGCCGTCGGCGGCGGCCACCAGCACCAGGTCCTGGTTGCTGGTCAGGGAGACGATGACCTGCTCGATCCGTTTGTCGAGTTTGCGGGTCTCGACGTCGATCCGGCTGACCAGCGCTTTCTTTTGCTCGTCGCCAATACTGCGAGTCGGATCCGTTACCGGGTACAGGGATTGCGTCACGCCCGGAGCGGCCACCTGCACCGCCCGTGACTGGCCCTGTCGGGAAATGGCGCGGGCGGCGCGGGCAGCATTTTCGAGGGCCGGCAGCACCAATTCCTCTGAATAGGCGAAGCCGGTTTTGTCGCCGCAGACGGCGCGCACACCGACGCCCTGGTCGTGGCTGAAACTGCCCTCTTTGAGAATGCCGTCCTCGAGCGTCCAGGATTCGCTGCGACTGACCTGGAAGTAGAGATCCGCAGCATCGACGTCCCGGCGATACAGCGAGCCCAGCGCGCTGGTCAAATGCGTTTCGTCGAGCCCGGCTGGCGCAAGCATCTGCGACATCACCGACTCGACTGCATTGTCCGTCTGCTTGGTCAATTCACCTGTCCTGTTGAATTCAAGCGGTGCATCATTCCTGCAAATGTCCGCGCAGGCAAGTGTTTCATTGCCGATTGAGGCAGCCCGCACGGTTGCTGACATCGGCGAAGCCCTGCGAATCCACCGCATTGACGCCCGGTTCGTCCCACGAGCCGTCGACCGTATAGAAGACCTGTCCCATATCCTTCAGCGGCTTTTTGAACACCTGCGAAAACACCAGCAAGGCGGCGGCAACCTGCGGTCCGCCGAGGAAGAATCCTGCCATCGGCAGCGTGCTGCCGACGTTGGCGCTGACGATCGCCGCCTGGTCGTAGTCGCGGCTGATCAGCCCGGCCCGGCCGACGATGCCGACGTCCGCAGCCGGCCCGGTCAGCGTCAGGTTGCAGGTATAGGCATTGCCCTCGAGAAGCCGGAAATCACCGATGATCTGATCGTAGCCGAAGCCCGACTCGAATACGTCGCTGAAGTCGAGCGACAGGCGGCGTGGCAATGCGGTCAGGCTCATCAGTCCGAAGACGCGCCCAGCGCCAGGGTCCACCTCCGACAGTCTGCCGGCAGCCAGGCTGACATTCACGTTGCCGCTGAGATCGTCCATGAAGTCGTGTCGCGGTCCGCCAGTCCACTCGAGATCAAGGGTGATTTCCATGCTGTCGCTGATGATACCGGGGGCATAGGCCAGCTGATCGAAGGTCTGCTGCACGTTGTTACTTTGCAGCGCCGCAGTAATGTAGGTGCGCTGCCCCTGCTCCGCATAGGCGTCGACGACCCAGCCGGCGCTGCCGGACACCGAGAAGGTATCGTGACGCGTTTGCAGATTGGTCGTCTCGAGTCCCCGTGCCGTGTGGTCGAAGTCGACTTCCAGGCTGCCGAACGCGCGCTCACCCAGGGCGAACTCACGGGCACGGACGGAGATGCCGGGTAGCGAACGTGGATCCAGCCGCGCAGTCGAATCCGCGTCTCTAACATCGCCGTCGCCGGGCAATATCAGGCGCTCCAGATCCAGCATGATCGGTCGGCCCGCCGCAAAATCGTAAGGCACGGAAACGGATCCGGCCGCCTCGTCGCCGGTCAGCATAATGACCCAGTCCTGCCCGCTGCGCTCGACCTCGACCCTGTGATCCGTGAAAGTCTGGCCGACCGCATACAATCTGCCGATCGAGAGATCGATCGTCCGGATGCGTTCACCGATCCCGGCCTCACGATTGCCGCGTCTGCCGAGGGCCAGCCATTGGTGCAGATCGACTTCGGGCAGCTGACCATGAATATGCAGGCCCCTGACATCCGCCGCACGCGGGTATTCGCCGACCGCCACGACGCCGCGGTCGAAGTCCCAGGCGCCGTTTTGCCGGACGAAGCTCCCCGTCCAGTTCACCTCGCCAGCCAGGCTGCCGGAGGTGGAAATGTTGTCGGGCGAGGGGAATTCGATCGTTGCCGTCAGGTCGAACGCCTCGTCGGCGGATTTATCAAGTGGCGTCGGCAGCTCAACCTGCATGCCGAACAGGTCCGATTCGACGACGATCTGCATCGGGCTCGCCTCAGGAGAACGGCCGTTCGGGAAGCGCAGCGTCGCCTGGTAGTTTGCCTCGCCGCTGAGCACACCGTTCAACGGAACGTCCAGTTCGGCCTGCAACGCCTCCGCGGTCGCCTGGCCCGTACCGGTCAGAATGACGCTGTGCGGAGCCAGGGGATCCGGCAATCGCGCGAGTGACAGGTCGACGGTGTCACCCAGAAAGGTCGCAAACAGGGACTCTGACGCTATGTCGTCCCGTGATACCGTCACGGTGCCGTTCAACTCTGTCAGCGGTGCCGGAAATCCCGCAACGCGCAAGTTAGCGTTGCTCGCACGAATGCGCGTGATGAACTCGTAATCGGCCGCGGACTTGATGGGCAATACGATTGACAGGTCGAAAGAGGCATCGCCGTCGACGGTAACCCGATCGAGCTGTCCGCCGAACACGCGGGCAATCGGGCTGTCCGTCACGAAGTCCTTGATCGACTGCATCGAGCCGGTCGCAAAGGTATCGATCGTCAGCACGGGATCCCTGAGGTCGGCGATCTCTACGCGGGCATCCTCGACATTGATGCCACGATTGTCCGCGGAGTTCTCCTCGGAGTACAGGCGGGTATTCTCGACGATAACGTCCAGATGACGAAACAGCGGCGCCGGCCAGTCGGGCCGGTATTGAAGCACGGTGTCCTCGAGCCGGGCGTCGATCCGAAACACGCCTTCGTCGTTGTCGAATGGAAAATCGGCGACCGCGCCATTAAAACGCGTGGTGCCGTAGCGGACATAACCGGACACGAGTGAATCAGACAGCCACTGGCGCAGCTTCGGCGTCATCAGTGTTTCGGGCAGGTAACGCCGCACTGCGCTGACGTCGAACACGGACCACGCGCTTTCCAAGTCGACGACCGGCGATCCGTCGTCGGCGGGAATCGAAACCTGCAAACTCATCTGACTGTCGAAGTCCGCGTTACGAATCTGCACGCTGTCGGACAAGACGATGATGCCGTCGCGATTGCGACGCCAGATGATGGTGCCGAACGCGTCGTCAAGGACCAGTGGGGCCGGCAAATGCTCGCCGAGATCCAGCGTCAGGTTGTTAGACTCGATCTCGACCCGGCCGCCGTCACGATCGGCGCGCACCCGCCCGGAAAAGTCGCGGACGCCCGGTTGCCCCGCCAGCGCAGCGAATCCGGCCTGTTCGAGGTCCGCCGAGACGTCAAAGTCCGGCACATCCGTTCCCATGCCGCGAATTTCGACGGCCAGGTCGCGCATGCTGCCGCTGGGCTGATAGTCGTCGAGCATTTGTCGCCGGTCCTCGGGGAGCCATGCCTCGAGATAGCTGAGATCATCCAGGCTGACGTAGGATGCGTTGCCGCGCACATTCCGGGTAACGCCCTGTTCGTCGCGCTCGATCCGGAACTGCATCGACGTCTGCGGCCAGTCACCCTGCACGGTGACGAGCCGCATCTGGTTGGCCCCGAGCAACCAGCCGTTCGGCTCGACGGAAAATTCGAAGTTGCCCTGGACGCCCAGGGGCGATGCGGCGCCCTGATCCGCCGCCCGCAGATTGGCGATCACCAGGTCCGCTGACGCGTTGTCGATTTGCCCGCCTGCCAGGTCGAGCCAAAGCATGAAGTCGGCTGTTCCAGAGCGAATTTCCGGTAACGCAAACTGCTGCAGGCGAGACCATCCTGCCAGGTCCAGCGAATCGCCTTCGACATACATCCGCCAGAGATCCGGGGCCGTCGGTCCGAGTCGGCGACTCGCCGACACCTCCAGCCGGTTGCCGAACGCCTCAGGCAGATCGATATCGGCCTCGATACGCAGTTCCGCGTCGTTGCGGGACGCGGTAACGGACTGCAGGCTGAAGGGTACGAGCTGGCCTGATGACGGATGTTCATAGTCGACGTCGATGTCCAGGCCGATGACGACCACGTCACCGCCCGTGCCGGCAGGCAGTTCACGATCACCGAGCAGCTCATCGAGCGCGATACCCTGGAGAATCCAGTTGCCGCTGCCGTCCTGGCGCAAGTCGATCTCCGCATCGCGAATGGTTACCTGGTCGACGACGAGCTCCCTGTCGGCCACCAGGCGCCAGAGACCCACGCCGATGCTGACCTCTTCGGCATTCAGCACGCTGATCCCGGTCTGGCGGTGAATGAGCCCGGCGTCGTAAAAACTGAGCTCCGGACCGCTCAGGCGCCAGCGTGCGTTCATCCCCGTGAACTCGACGTTCATGCCGATCGCATTACTGGCCCAGGTCTTGATTTCCTCTTGGTACTCGGGCAAACGCGGCAACATCAGGCGGAAGATACCGACGGCAATCGCGAGCAAGATCACGACCGCCGCCCCGAGATAGGCGACGCCGCGGATCAGTTTTCTCAGCAATTGCTTCATTATCTTCAGATCAGTACCACGTCGAACTGGTCTTTCAGGTAAAGCGATTCGGGTTGCAGGCGAATCGATTTACCGATTTGCTCCTCGGTCTCAGCCAGCCCGGCGGCCTCTTCGTCGAGCAGCAGGTCGATGACGTCCTGGTGCGCGAGAACCAGCACCGCATCGAACTGGAACTGCCGGTGCTGGCGGATGACTTCGCGAAAAATCTCGAAACAGACCGTCTCCGCAGTCATCGTGAAGCCACGCCCGTCGCAATGATCGCAGTCTTCGCAAAGGACATGCTGCAAGCTTTCCCGCGTTCGCTTCCGGGTCATCTCGACCAGGCCGAGCGGCGACAACGGCGTCAGCTGGTGCCGCGCGTGATCCCTCGCCATCGCCTGCTCCAGCGCCTCAATCACGCGATCGCGGTGCTCGGGCTCCTCCATATCGATGAAATCGATAATGATGATGCCGCCCAGGTTCCTTAGACGCAGCTGACGGGCAATTGTTACCGCGGCTTCGAGGTTCGTTCGATAGATCGTCTCCTCCAGGTTCCGGTGCCCGACGTAGCCGCCGGTGTTCACGTCGATGGTCGTCATCGCCTCTGTTTGGTCAATGATGACATATCCACCTGATTTTAAAGAAATACTTCGTTGGAGGGCCTTATTTATCTCGTCCTCCGTGCCGTGCAGGTCGAAAATCGGCCTGCGGCGCCGGTAAAGGGCCAGGATCGGGGTCAGTTCGGGCAGAAAACTCTCCGTAAATGCCCGCATTTTTTGAAAATCCGGCTCGGAATCGACCAGAATCCGCTCGACGTCCCCGGTCACCATGTCCCGCAACACGCGAATCGGCAGTGGCAGGTCCTCGTGCACCAGCGACTTTAGCGGTGCCTTCCTGCACTGATCCTGAACAGCGGCCCAAAGTTTGCGCAGGAAGGCCAGGTCGGCCCGCAGCGCGTCACGGCTGACGCCCTCGGCAGCCGTCCTGACAATGACCCCGCCAGCGCCATCCTCGTTGTCGAGGATCGTCTCGACCTCCGACCGCAGGCGCTCGCGCTCGGCTTCNNTCGTCCTCTATGCGCGCCGATATGCCGACCCCGGAGCCGGCCGGCATCAGCACCAGGAATCGTGACGGCAGCGTGATGAAGGTGGTCAATCTCGCGCCTTTGGTGCCGAGCGGATCTTTGACGACCTGCACGAGCACGTCCTGCCCCTCGCGGATCAGTTGGCGTATGTCCGGTGGCGCATCCTCGTTTGCGCGCTCGATGAGATCGCCGTCTCGCGCAATATCCGATGCATGCAGGAAAGCAGTCCGTGCAAGGCCGATGTCGATAAAGGCGGCCTGCATGCCCGGCAGCACCCGGGATACCTTGCCCTTGTATATGTTGCTGATCAGGCCGCGGCGCGCCGCCCTTTCGATCGTCACTTCCTGCAGAACGCCGTTCTCGAGCAGCGCCGCGCGAACTTCTCGCGGCGTGACGTTGATCAGGATCTCTTCCTTGGGCGATTCCTCGGTCATGTCACCCCCACTGGCCCAGTACGTCGATGCCCGCCTTCTCGAGAAGCCTTGTCGTTTCGAAAACCGGCAGTCCCACGACGCCTGAATAGCTGCCGCTGATCGAATCGACAAAGATCCCGCCGAGACCCTGGATGGCGTAGGCGCCAGCCTTGTCCCGCGGCTCTCCGCTTTGCCAATATCGTCGCGCCTCGAGGGGACTGATATCGCGAAAACGTACTTCGGTATCGGACATTGCGGTCCTGACGTCGCCGCCGGCGCAAAGCGCAACGGCTGTCAGCACATGATGCGACTGTCCCGACAAGGCGGACAACATCTCCAGCGCATCCGCAGCAGACGCAGGCTTGCCGAAAATCCGCTCGCCGAGGACCACCACGGTGTCGGCGCCCAGCACCGGCAAGCCGCCCGCCAACGCTGCCGTTACCGCCATCGATTTCTCCCGTGCCAGTCGCTCCACCAACTCACGCGCACGCTCGCCAGGCCGACCAGACTCGTCGAGATCGACGCCCCCGTGGATGAAGCTAATGCCCAGCGCGTCGAGGATTTCCCTGCGACGGGGTGATGCTGAGGCAAGATAGAGGTCTGGATCGGCCATCATCAGTCCCGGTGATAGGGGTGACCCGTCGACAGCGACCAGGCCCGGTACAGTTGCTCGGCAAAGATAACGCGGGCGAGTCCGTGCGGCAGCGTCAGCTTCGACAATGACCAGGCCACGGCCGCGCGTTCGTGGACCTCAGCCGACACACCGTCGGGCCCGCCGATGACGAAAACAATGTCATCGCCAAGTGCCTGCCACTCGCCAAGGCGCTGCGCGAGCTCCCTGCTGCTGAACTGCTGACCTTGCTCGTCAAGCAGGACGAGCCGTTCCGCCGGCTTCAGTTTGGCCAGTAATTTGGCGCCTTCCGCGACGACCGCCCGGTCGGCGTCCTGCGCGCGCCGGCGATCCACCGTGGCGATAGTGTCGGCACGGAACTGCCACTGCCGTGGCAGACGCGTGGCATAACCTTCAAACGCGGAATCGACCCAGGACGGCTGCCGATCACCGACGGCAAGCAAACGGATGTGCACGCATCACCCGTCGGTTGCGGCCCGCTCGTTCGCCGGGGAGAGTGACCAGAGCTTTTCGAGGTTATAAAACTCGCGCACGCGCGGCAGCATGACATGCACGAGCGTATCGCCAAGATCGAGAAGCACCCATTCGCTGCCTTCCTCGCCCTCGATGCCGGCGGGCCGGTGACCCGCTTCCTTGGCCTTCTCGGCGACATTGTCGGCGAGCGCCTTGACGTGGCGATTCGACGTGCCGCTGGCAACGACCATGTAGTCGGTCACCGTCGTCATGTCGCTTACATCCAGCTTGATGATGTCCTGACCTTTGATTTCCTCGAGCGCGTCAACAACCAGTTCACTCAACTGTTCGCTATTCATCAACCAATCCGTTCAACCATTAAAATTCGTTTACTCGTCCGCGTCCTCGCCTGTCGTCGCCGCGTAACAGCCGCTCCTCTGAATGACATCCCGGACCGAATCCGGAAGCAGGAAACGCGCGTCGCGACCCATGGCGATGAGCTCGCGGATTTCCGACGATGAAATCTCCAGCTGAGTCACATCGTGGATGAAAATATGTCCGGCCTTGGCCTGGTGCAGATCACCGATGCGATGCGTGCCGCGATCCGCCAGGAGTTCACCGAGTGGACCGATATCAGGAGCGCGCCACCCTGGCCGGTGGGCAACGATAATATGGGCAAGTTGCAGAATTTCACGCCAGTGATACCACTTCGGCAGGCTCAAGAATGCGTCCATACCGATGATCAGACCGATCGGACGCAGCGGGAATTCCGTGCGTAAGGCCGACAGGGTATCGACCGAGTAGGACGGTCCGTCACGCTGCAGTTCTCTGTCGTCGACGACAAAGCCGTGTTGTCCTTCGGTCGCGACCCGCACCATCTCGAGGCGCAGTTCGGCGTCTGCATGCGGGGTTTCCCGGTGCGGGGGGATGCCACAGGGCATGAAGCGAACCTCGTCGAAGCGCAACGCCTGCAAAATCTCGAAAGCCGTCCGCAGGTGACCGTAGTGAATCGGGTCGAAGGTCCCGCCGAAAACCCCCATGGAACTCATGCGCTCACCCCCGTCATGCGGCGACCTGTTCGGCCGAGGCGAGATCCAGCACGATCCGGGTAGCGAGCTGCCATGGATCAGCGCGTTTCTGCCCCTTGGCGGCGGCGTCAGCGTCGCGCGACGCTTTCAGCAGGCGGTAGAAGTCGACCGGCTGGTGGCGGCTGACGCAGGCACGCACGATCCCCTGGCGGTTTTGCCAGACGCGCATACGCCGCATCGCGGCGCCGAGGTCCCCGCCCCCCACCACGCTGTCGGCCAGCGCCGCCAGGGTCCGTAATTCACGCGTCAACGCCCACATGACGATCACCGGCTCGACCCCCTCTGTCTTGACGCCATTCAGGACGCGAACGGCCCTGGCGCCATTGCCGGCAACCGCGGCATCGACCAGCTTGTAGACGTCGAAGCGACTCGAGTCGGCAACGGCAGCGTCGACCTCTTCGGCGGTAACGGCGCCCTCGCCATGCAGCAAGCGTAATTTTTCGATCTCCTGCTGCGCAGCAAGGAGATTGCCCTCCACACGATCGGCGAGCAGGCGAACGGCATCCCGATCGGGCGCCATTCCAGCCTGCTTCATGCGCGCCGCAATCCAACCCGGCAGTTCACGCGCGTCGACCGGCCAGACCTGGACGATCCCGCCACGTTCGTCGAGCGCCTTGACCCACTTGGCCTTGCTGCCATTGCGGTCGAGCTTCGGCGCGCTGACCAGAAACAGGATGTCGTCGCCCGCCCGGGCTGCGAATTCCGCGATCGCGGCGCTGCCTTTCACGCCCGGCTTGCCGGTCGGCAGCCGCAACTCGATGATCTGTCGGTCGGCGAACAGGGACATGTTGCCGCCGGCAGCAGCCAGCTCCGACCAGTCGAAACCGGTGGTCTGGAAATACGTCTCGCGGGACCCGAATCCCTGTTGTCGCGCGGCCGCCCGGATGGCGTCCAGGGTTTCCTGGACGAGCAGGGGTTCGTCGCCGGTAACCAGGTAACA